>JAABUZ0100003753.1_pt1 | contig 21950 bp, 22 predicted proteins | sample 5562091 | NCBI WGS metagenome assembly JAABUZ01 (sample SAMN12813069, study PRJNA571459) | rock metagenome | isolation source: Antarctica rocks | place: Antarctica: Victoria Land, Linnaeus Terrace sud | collected 2015-12-21
CTTATTTGCGCTGTTACTGCGGTGGCTGGATGGGTGGCGCGCCGGGCGGGTAGCGCCACTGGTAGTAATGCAGGCCCGCGTTGCCCATCTCTACCTGGAAGGAGGGCGTGTTCGCCGCCGTGTAGGTCAGCACGCGCCGTTCGAAGACCTGTACGACAACGTCTTTTGGTTGCCCGCTGACGACGAAGCCCGCGCGGAACGGCTCGGAAATCGCGAGGCCAATCGTCGCGAGACCGGCGCGATTGCGGTAAACGACAAAGACGGAGGCGACATTGTGCCGCGTCTCCGGATCGTAGCCGGAGAGCGTGGCGCCGGGAGCGGGTGTCCCCTGCGTGATGTCGCCCGTTGCAGACATCACCGTCGTAACCGGCGTGTCTGTCTGCACCGGCACCGGGGCGAGGATGCCATTTGCCCGGTCACCGAGCGTCGCGTACGTCGGCCCCGCGTTACTTGGGTCACCGGCGATCGCGATATTCGGGGACGGCTTGCTGACGAATGTGGTGTCACCGAACTGGATACGCCCGCGAATCATCTCGATGGGGAGGAGGCCATTCGTCACGCGGCCGGGTGGATCTGTCCACTCCATCCGCCCCTTGTCGAAGTACTGGACGAGACGTTGCCCGGCGGGGGCATCCTTGTAATATTCGTGCTTGGGGTCTGGGCTGGTAGCGAGTGGCCCCCAGAAATTCGTTTCGATCGCTTCGCCTGCCACCCACTGCGTCTGGAATGCAGGCGTCGCAAATCCCGCCGCTCCCGCCGGGAACGCGGTCATCCCGACCACAATGAGCACAAGGCTCCCGATGATCCATCCTCGTCGCATGTGTGTCTCTCCCCATCGCGTGGTGGAGAGACTTCAGCCTGCGCAAGAGACCACAGGCTGAAGCCTACGCCACCAACATTCTGCCTGTGTCTCCATCTTAGTGCCTGGTCGCTTCCGGCGCCGCGTCGTCGCGATGTACGATACGAGGAATATCATACGTGATCTGCCGGAGCGTGGTCGCGAGGATGTAAAAAGAGAGAGCGAAACCGAGGATGAGGACGTGGAATACGACGCTCCAGATGAGGAGTATCCGCACATCATGCGCGATTGCGGGAACGCTATTCGGGCCGGGGCCATCAGCGAAACGCTGAAGTTGGCTCGCGAGATCGTCGGTGTTATTGGCAACGAGCGCTACCTGCTGCCCAATCCCGCGCAGGCTATCGCCGTTTTTCCCCAGTGCGTCGTTCGTCTGGGTAATCTGCGTGGCAATCGTCCGCAATTGGTCCGCTTGCTGACGAAAGGATTGTTCCACACCGGCGAGGGGATGTGCATTCGTGATTGGGATGGCGAAATTGAAGACGCCGGCGGTCGCGTCAATCGTCCCGGCGGTATCGCGGATCGTGCCAGAGACTTGCCGGAGCGACATGGTCGCACTGTCCACCGTCGCGCCCCCTTGCGTGCTTGCATCCGTCACGCCACGGAGGGTTTGGGCGGACTGTGCCGTCGTGCGGCTTAACCCGCGCAGTTGCTCCTGCGCCCCGCGTTCCGCCTCGCCGATACGCCAATTGACCGTCACGGATACGCCGATACCGATCAGCGCGACAATCACGGCAAGCACCGTAAAGACGCGTACGCCATCGAGCAACCGACGGATCGCGCGCCCCGGTGTCGCGGGTCGTATTTGTACGTCGTCGAGGATATCCATTGCTCTCCGCTCACTGCGGGCCATACTGACCCTGGACGTATGAACTGGGCCGGAAGCAGTATATCGCATGGATCGTCACGCGGCAGATGGCGCGAAGCGGGTGTTCGGCAATAAATCGGGTACGATAGTGGTAGCGTTCGCGCACCGGAGGAGGGATCGGGCTGTGGGACAGCGTTCAGTGTCACCGATTAAAGAAGAAGAATCACTCCCGCTTCCTGAAGATGCGGCCGCGCATCATCCGCACCCGCCGCATCTCAAAGAACTCTTCCTGGTCTGGCTGCGGATTGGTGCGTTCTCGTTCGGTGGCGGAGCGGCGACGCTCTTTCTGATGCGGCGCGAGTTCGTCCAGCGCCGCCGCTGGATTACGGGCGATCAGTACAATGAGGCGTTCGCACTCTCCAAACTGACGCCGGGAACGAACATCATCGCCCAGTCCATCGTGATGGGGAAAATGATGGCCGGGATGGGCGGCGTGGTCGCCACCCTCGCCGGATTGCTCGCGCCCGCTGTCGTCATCACGATCCTGCTTTCCGTCTTTATCACGGTCGTGCAGGGAAATCGAGTGGCGGGGGCGGTGCTTGCGGGGATTGTGCCCGCCACTGGTGGGATGACCTTTGCCATCGTCGTGCAGATGAGCGGCGGCCAACTCGGCAAGGGGTGGGACCGGCTGCGTGGGCTGGTCGTGATGCTCGTCTGCGGCCTGCTCGTCGGCCTCCTGCATCTGCCCGTCCCGCTCATTCTGGTGATGATGGGGGTGATCGGCGCACTCTTCCCGTGCATCTTCAGTATGCATGCGCCCGCACCCATATCAGTGGTGGCACAGTCCACACCGGCGCCGGAGGAGGCAGGCCGCGCATGACTACCCTGTCACTCTTCTGGCAATTCCTCAAGGCATGCGCGCTCTCCTTTGGCGGGCTGGGGAGCCTGCCGATTCTTGTTCAGAGCCTTGTGCATGATCGCGGCTGGGCGACGGAGGCGCAGTTTGGGCAAGCGCTCGCGGTGGGGAGGATCAGCCCAGGGCCGAACGGGTTGTACGTGATTGCGCTTGGCTATCTCATTGGCGGCATCGGCGGGGCGGGTGCGGCGTCGGTGGCGAATGTCATCCCGTCATTCCTCGTGCTGCCACTCTCCGCGCTCCATCGCCGCGTCGCGCAAAACCCGCGCGTAATCGGCGCGATGCGGATGATCGGTCTCGCGGTTGTTGGTATCCTTTTCTGGACGGCGTTCTCCATTGTGCGTGGCGCAGCGACGGGGGTCGCGGACTGGCTAATCGCCCTCGTCGCGCCCGTCATTGTCATCCTGCGGCCGAAGTGGAACCCAATCTTCGTTCTCCTCGCCGCGGGCATCGTCGGCATAGTGGTGCATTATTGAGAGGGGCGATTGAACTGCAGAGCCGGAGAAAGATTGAGTGCAGAGAACGCAGAGAGCACAGAGAAAAGTAAACGAACCCTCTCCGTATCCTCTGCGGACTCTGTGTTCCTGCGCTACTATCCCTTCTTATCGGTTGATTGTAGGAGGTACTGGGGATGGAGAATGACGCGCGGGATGCGGTGATCCAGAAACTGGAACGGGCGGTTGAGGATCAGAAACACACGATGGATGTGCTGTCGCGACAGATTGATGATCTGCTGTTGTATCAGCGGCTCGGCGATGTCGCGGCCATCGAGTTCGTCTCCTTCACCGGGCCACCGCCGCGCACTATCCCAAACCCGACCGCGCAAGGGGCGGGCAACCCGCTCGTGCTGCGGGCGTACGTCTTCATCCCGCACGATCTCGACCGGAGCGTGACGCACCCGCTGATTGTGCAGGTGCATGGCGGCATCCACGCGCACTTCGGCTCCGGCGCGGTGAATATCGTGCACGAGTTGGTGGAGCAGGGCTACACGGTAATCGCGCCGGAATACCGGGGTAGCACAGGCTACGGCCGCGCCTTCTACGAACAGATTGATTACGGTGGCTTGGAAACCGACGACTCGTATGCGGCGCGGAACTTTGCTATCGAAGCCTATCCCTTCCTCGATCCACGGCGTGTCGGCATTATTGGCTGGAGCCACGGCGGCATGCACGCACTCCTCAACATCTTCGATCACCCGAACGACTACGCGGCGGCGTATGCGGCGGTGCCGGTCAGCGATCTTATCGCACGGATGGGCTACAAGAGTCAGGGATACCGCGACCTGATGTCTGCTCCGTACCACGTCGGCAAGACGGCGGAAGAGGATGTTGCGGAGTATCGCCGCCGCTCCCCGTCATGGCAGGCGCACCGCTATGCCGGGACGCCCCTCCTCATCCACACGACGACGAACGACGAGGATGTCAACGTGCTGGAAGTCGAACGGCTGATTCAGGCGCTTAAGGCCGAAGGAAAAGGCGAATCGTTCCAGTACAAAGTCTACGACAACGCGCCCGGTGGCCACGTCTTCAACCGGCTCGATACGCCAGCGGCACGCGCATCGCGACGCGATGCGTGGCGCTTCCTCGCGCCCCATCTCAAACCGGCACGCCCGGTGTCGGAATAGCGTTCGATATGGAAAACACTGATCGCACCTCGTCCGTTGCCGCAGCGCTCGCGGGCATCCTCCTCCCACCGAATGTGGCGATCCGTCCGTGGGCGGAGACGGCATGGCAAGGGGCTTGGCCGCTGCTTGTTGGAGGTGTGCCATATCATGTATCCACATGTACGCATCGAGTTGTTCGCGACGGAGTCCTCCGCGTCATTCTACGCGGCGCACGGATTCCGACCTTTTGCCGGATACCGAAAGAGTTATCGCTGAGTGCGACCTCCTCGCTTTCATAGAACATAGAACATGGATGTACGTTCACATCACCAAACACGCTCTAAAAATGTTCCGAGCCCTACGAAACAGGGAGTGCCAAATATGCCTGGAGAGGCAGCCACAACACGGTCAGGTACGCGGTGCAGGATGTGTCCCGGCAGGGTTGAATAGCGGTGGTAAACTGAGAAGAGTGTAGGTGATGATATGAATGAAAAACGCCGGATGCTATACCTGGAATATGATTCGGACGCCGATGCCGCATATATCACATTCCGGGTCGTACCGTGGGATCACATGGATATTCTTGATGATTACCGGAACATTGACCACGCATCCGACGGTAAACTGGTCGGCGTCGAACTGTTGTATGTAAGCAAGGGCGTCAATCTCGATGACCTGCCGATGGCGAATGTAATCGCCCGATTGCTCGAAACAGAGCACATCAAAATATTCGCCTGATCCGTACGCGGAGCAATCTATGACACACCAAACGCGCGATAACGCCGATGATGTATGGAACTGGTCGGAGCGGGCGGCGAAGTGGCGGCGCTGGCACCCAATCCTCACCGAGTGGTGGCAAAGTGTTACCGATCTGCTGATTGATTGGACAGAACCGGCACCGGGAATGCGAATACTAGACATCGCGAGTGGTACGGGCGAACCGGCGCTCAGTCTCGCCCTGCGGGTCGGGCCGGATGGGTTGGTGACAGCGACGGATGTGATCCCGCAGATGGTCGAGATCGCGAAGGAGAACGCGGAGCAGCAGGGCATCACGAATATGTGTGCGCAGGAGGCGGATGCGGGCGCGCTGCCTTTCCCGGACGCGTCGTTCGACCGCGTTACTTGTCGCTTCGGGGTGATGTATTTCCCCGATGTACCCGGGGCGCTCCGCGAAGTGCGACGCGTGCTCCGGCCCGGTGGCCGTGCTGTCTTCGCCGTCTGGGGGCCGCTCGAACAGATTGACTACCTGACCAGCACGCTCAGTGTGCTCCTGCGCAATCATCCGTCCCCGCCGCCTGCGCCTGCGCCCGACGCGCTGCATCCGCTCAAGTTCGCCCACGCGGGTACGCTCTCCACCGCCCTGCATGCGGCGGGCTACGTGAACGTTCGCGAGGAGACGCGGATCGTGCCGCTCCCGTGGCCGGGGACGCCCGAGGAGTTCCTCGGTTACATCCGTAGCGACATGGTCACGTTCGACACGCTGCTTCTCCAGATTCCTCCTGCACGACAAGGGGCGGCACTGGACGAGGTGTTTACGAGCATTCGTCAATACGACGATGGTGAGTGCGTCCAGTTTAACGCCGCTATCGTTGTCGCGTCCGCATTTTCCTAGCCTCCCGGCCCCCTTCCCTCAAAGAGAAGGGGAATACGCGCAATCGGTGGAGCAGTCGCCAGCCGCGTCGCCGCCACTGATTCTGGCGCAGCACATCCGCCCACATCTGATCAATCAAGAGCCGCTCGGCATTCGTCACGCCAATCGTCTGGCGGAAGACTTCATCCTGCATGTCGCATCCCTCCCACGTACCATGCTGCCCCACTCTCTCGACACTCGGTAACTTGGTGACGAACCCTCTTGCACATCTGGCGATATTCGGTATTCTATGATGTACGTACAGATCGTACTGCCAGTATAGCAGACCGTGGAAAGTATGAAGGGAAAGCGGGATGCGGAGTGGAGCGAATTCGAGAAAGGGGGGATATCATGCAGATTGGGAGAACACGCGCGCTACGAATGGCGCTCTATGGAATCGCGCTGGCTGCATTACTGATGGCGATCATCCTGCCGACCGTTGCGGCGAAGGAGAACCCGCAGTTCCGCGTGCGGTTCCTCAATGCTGTGCCGGATAGTGTGGGGATTGATGTCCTCATTGATTCGGTTCAGGTCGCTAATAATGCGCCTTTCAAGACGCTCGGTACATACCTCTCCGCGCCGGAGGGTACATACCAACTGAGTGTGTATCCCGCAGGCAAACGGTCGCAGTCCGCCGCCTATGTTTACAAACGCTCCTTCCGCTTCAGTGCGCCGAAGGATTACACGATCATCGTCATCGGCAGGCAGGCGAATAACTCCGTTGACGCCTCGATCGAGATTGACCGAAACACGCTCGATGGCAGCAATAACGCGAGCGTTCGCTTCGGAAATTACCTCCCCGGTGCCGGTACACTGACGCTCGCGACTGGCGGGATGAACACGGTACTCGGTAACGCCCGGTCCGGGCAGACGGACAACTCCATGGCGATTGCCGCAGGCACGTATACTTTAGTGCTGCGCGATGGCAATGGCGGGATCATTGCAAAGACTAACGAGGTCACACTCGGCCCGGACACAGCAGTGAGCGTCTTCGCGCTCGGCCTCAACGGTGGCACGCCAGGACCGTCCCTGTTGATTAATACCGACAGTGGAACCGCGCCGGTCCAAGTGACCGCTACACCGAACGCCACGTCAACCACCGCATCCAGCCCATCCGTGCCCGCGCCATCGCCTGGTGCCCCATCATCCACCTCCGTGGCGAGCACGGGGTTGCGGCAGGCGTTCCAGCCCGTCCCATCCATCACGAGTACCGACACGAAAGTGTTTTATTCTGCAACCGGTCATACCCTGGGTGGCATCTTCAAGACGTACTGGGAGCAGCACGGCGGCTTGGCGCAGTTCGGCTATCCGATTACCGAGGAGTACCAGGAAATTTCGCTGACCGACGGCAAAACCTACACGACGCAGTATTTCGAGCGCGCCCGCTTCGAGCAGCACCCGGAGAACAAGGGCACGCAATACGAAGTCTTGCAGGGACTGCTCGGCCGCGAGATATTCAAACTGCTCGGCGTCGGATAGCGCGCTTCCCGGGTCTCTACCATTTCTATCGGGCAATCGCCGCGCTTCCGACGCGCGGCGGGCCTTGCCGGATGCGCGCCTGCATCTCATCCGGCCCGTTCGGGGCTTCCCACATCGCCTCCGTCCACCAAGTGGCGCCCGCTTCGGCAAAGGGGCGCACAATGGCCGCCGCCCGCTCCGGGTCTTCTCCCGGTGTCCGGCCTTCCGCCACAATATCGAAGGGTGTCGCCGGATTGCGATGCGCCGCGCAGTACGCCGCCATCTCACGAATATCCGCCGGGGTGATCTCCGCCTGTTTGCCGTCGGCATCGAGTTTGTTCGGGAGCAGCCCGTCGTAGCGGAGCGCGCGCTCCATGGATTTCTCGCGCGGCCATGCCCCTACTACCCAGATCGGGATGCGCGGCGACTGGACCGGCGGCGGAAGGAAAGTCATCTCCTCCACATGGTAGTGTTCGCCGTGAAAACGAAACGGCTTGCCGCTCCACAACCCGGTGAGGATGGCCAGACCCTCATCGAGCAATTGCGCCCGCGTTTTGCGATCCGTCGCTTCGCCGACGTTCCCGAACCCACCGTCGTCCAGCGCCCCCAGGCCAACCGGCAGGATCAGCCGCCCGTGGGAGAGATGATCCACGGTGACGGTCTCGCGGGCCAGTTTCCACGGACGCCGCCGCGACACCGGCGTGAGGATCGCGCCGATACGCACGCGCTCGGTACGCAGCGCAATTGCACCGAGCACTACCCACGGATCGTACATTGGCCCCGCAGACTCGATGTAGATTCCGTCCCAATAGAAAACGCCGTCCCATCCCGCCGCTTCCGCCTCCTGAGCGAGGGCGATGATCGTTTCGAGGTCGCCGCCTGGGATGATAAAACCGTAGCGCATGCTCACCTCCGCTTATCCGTCAGCCAATCCATACCCCGACGCAGACAGCCTACGTTGTACTTCTTGACATAGTGTGTCATATTTCAGCTGTAGTATAGGGCGGGGTTACAGGGTGGTTTCCCGCCAACATGAGGATGTTCGATGCGCGCCGACCGATTACTCTCCATCCTTTTGCTCCTGCAAACCCACCGGCGAATGACTGCGGGCGAATTGGCGCGGCGGCTGGAGGTGTCGGAGCGCACGATCTACCGCGACATGGACTCACTCAGCGCGGCGGGCATTCCGGTCTACATGGCGCGCGGGATCGGCGGCGGATGCGTGCTGCCGGAAGGATATCGCACCAATCTGACCGGCCTGAGCGAGGCGGAGATTCAGTCGCTCTTCCTCGCCACGCCCGCTCGCCTGCTTGCGGACCTCGGCTTGCGGCAGGCCGCCGAGGGAGCGCTGATCAAGTTGCTCGCGTCGCTGCCGTCCGTCTCCCGGCGCGACGCCGAGTACGCGCGCCAGCGCATCCATGTAGATTCGGCAGGGTGGCATCGCGCGGGCGACGTCGTCGCGTCCCTTCCCGCACTCCAGGAGGCGATCTGGCGAGAGCGCACGGTGCGTTTCACGTATCAGCGGAGCGACGGCACCAGCGCGGAACGCCTCGTGGACCCGCTCGGCCTCGTCGCCAAGGGGCGTACCTGGTATCTGGTGGCCGCGACGGACGGCGACATTCGCACCTATCGCGTCTCACGCGTGCGGGATGCCTGCGTGACCGACGCGCCATGTACACGCCCAGAATGCTTCGACCTGGCAGCCTACTGGGAGCAGTCGTCCGCCGATTTCGTCGCCGCGCTGCCCCGCTATCCCGTGACGCTACGCGCGCCAGGGGACCTGCTCGCACACATCACGGGCATGCTTCGCCCCGGCCGGATCGAGCATACCGGCGAACCGGATGCGGACGGGCGGATCATACTGCGCGTGCGGTTCGACATCCTGGAGGAGGCTGCGGGCTACGTGTTCCGCTTCGGCACGCAAGTGGAAGTGCTCGAACCTGCGGAACTGCGCGATTGGCTGGCTCGCACCGCAGCGAGCGTCGCCGCCTTCTATACACGCTGATGCGGCGCTTCGTGGGTGACACCGGGAGCGGAAGCGCTGATCGCCGCGCAACGAAGTGGCCCCTGCGGGGGCAGGGGCCGGGGAAGAGGGGAAGGAATGAGCAACGATCAGGAGTTGAAGAGCGGCAACGCCTGGTAGGGGCCGCCGGGCAGCACGTCCGTCGGGTCGAAGCCGAGCCAGTTCTGGAGCATCGCCGCGTAGACCTGCCGAAAGTCCTGCTGCACCTTCAGGTTGCCATTGTCGAGGTCCGTCAGGCTCGGCGTGTCGCCGTAAATGCCACCTTTGACGCTGCCACCCATCACAAAGAGCGGGGCCGCGCTGCCGTGGTCAGTGCCATGCGAGGCGTTCTCGGTCGGGCGGCGACCGAACTCGGAGAAGGTCATCAACGCGACATTATCCGCGTGACCGTGCGCCGTGATGTCCTGCCAGAAGGCGCCAAGGCCGTCGCCAAGATAGCCCATCAGTCGGTCGTGCGTCTCGCGCTCGTTGGAGTGGGTGTCGAATCCGCCCGTCGCGAGGTAGAGTACTCGCGCACCGACGCCACCATGAATCATCTGCGCGACGGTCTGCAAGCCCGCGCCAAGTTGCGTCATTGGATACTTCACTGTTGGTGTATAGCCGACCGCGATCTTCGCGACGCCCGCCATCGCGTCCTGCGCAATGCCGTGGCTCGCAGTGATCAGTTTCGCGTAACTGTTGTCCGACGACGTGACGCTATTCATGTAATCGTAGATCGCCGAGACTGCGCCGGGGTCAATCTTGCCGACCGGCTTGTAGACGAAGTCCTTCAGTGAGCCGCCAAGCGCGATGTCCGTTGGCTGCATACCGATCAGGGCGCGGGGCGTTGTCACACCGAGGGAGGCGGCGACAAGGGAGGGGTGATTCGAGAGATGATCGAGCGCATGACCGATCCAGCCGAGCGTACCGACATCTTTATCGTTATCGTTCGCCGTCATCCAGATGTCGGTCGAGCGGAAGTGGGAGAAGTTCGGGTGCGGGTACTCGACGCCCTCGACGATAGCGAGATTGCCCTTGCCATACAAATCCGCGAGCGACTTGAGGCCGGGATGCAGGGCGAGGCTGTCGGTGATTGGCAGCACGTCGCTGATCTTTTGGCCGATTGTTGGGCGCAACTGTTGGTACATCGCGTCCTGATAGGGGATGACCGTATTCAAGCCGTCATTGCCGCCACCGAGTTGGAGGACGACGAGCGTGCGTTCCTCCGGGTTGGCGGGGATGCCCGCGCCTGGCGTCAGGTTCGGAACATACAAGGGCGCTGCGCTTACCTCATGAGCGAAGCCACGGAAGAGCGGAATACCGGTCGCGGCGAGGCCAATACCGAGGGCGCTGCCCGCGCCATATTTGAGGAACCGGCGACGAGAGGGCATAAAGGGTTCGCGTTCGTGATCTGACATTGCTTTTGCTCCTTTAGCGGGCCTGGAAGCCCGGACCAGCGAGAATAACCTGTGCGACGGCGCGGCGCCCATCGGGGACGTTCCCCAGCGCGGTCAATTTGCCCCGGACATCATCGGCAATCGGGATACCACCGAGCCGGTCCGCCAGTTCCCCGACCCAGGCGTCATCTGCCGTGCCGGAAAGGGCGCTACTCTTCATCACCATGCCACCTGCAAGATTGAAGCGGAGCACCTGGTTCGAGGGGCTGATCCACGCCGTGCCATTCGGCCAGCCGCCGACATTCGGCGGGTAGAAGAGCCGCATATCTTGCGCTTGCAGCATCTGGACGATCTGATCGCCCGTCACATCCGCTTCGAGGCCACGGATTGCGCCGATTGTCCATGCAGCCGGGTTCTTGATGTGCGCGGTGGTCGCCTGCTCCGGTGTGAAGGCATCGCTCAGGAAGAGCGCACGCAGGACGCTGCGGATCTCGCCGCCCGTCTGATTCCACGCGTCGAGCATCGGCGCGAGATCGGCATCGGTCGGGTCATCACCGACAAACCAACGGAAGAGTTTGCCACTGACGTATTTTGCGGTCTGCGGCGCGCCAGCCAGCATGCGGGAGAAATCATCCAGATTGAAGGCACCGGTCTGGCCGAGGATCGTCTTGCTGCCAGTATCGAAGCGCTTTGGCTCGAACGCTACCTGACCATCGTAGGAGAGCATCCAGCCGGTGCTTGCCCGTGCGCCCTCGCGAACATCCTGCTCGGTGTAGTTGCCGATGCCGAGGGTGAAGAGTTCCATCACCTCGCGGGACCAGTTCTCGTTCGGATGCCCCTTGACATTCGTTGCGCCATCGAGCCAGTGGAGCATCGCTGGGTCTTTGGAGACGGCGATCAAGAGGTCAACGAACTTGCCCGCCCCCTGCGCCCGGAAGAGTTGATTTTGCTGAAGCATAGAGGCGGGTCGGCGTACCTTGTCGTTCGCGGTGGCGAAATGGTTGTGCCAAAAGAGGGTGAGATTCTCCTGCAACGGTGTACGCGTCGTATGCATCAGGCTCGCCCACCAGGACGCCGCCATCTTAATGCCCTGCTGATTTGCCTGGTTAATCTCTTTCGCCAGTTGTGTTTTTGCATCGCCGGTCAGCTGGCCTTTGCGTTCGGCAGGCCATGGCGGCAAGTCTGGCGCGTTCGCCGGTGCATCGGGATAATTGAGGATATCGTCCACTGCGGCGGCATAGCCATTCGCGGTTGCCGCGTCCACCCGGGCGGGGGTGGCGCCCATCCCGGCCCGCCAGAGCAGCAATTGTACGCGTTCACGATCACCCATCGGTGCCTCCCGTTGATACAAAACCCGTTGTGACCTGTCGCACCACATTAATCCCACGACACTGATAACGTGAGGGCTGCTTTCTTGTGATGCCCTCATGCCTTTTCAATCATTACACGTCCATAGATGGCGGAGAGTTTCATCTTCGAGGACACAAGAAGAAACCGATTGAACCGCAGAGGCGCAGAGGACGCAGAGGAAATGCAGAGAAGAGAAAGGAAAATCTTGTTTCTGCCTCTCTGCATTCTCTGCGCCTCTGCGGTTCAATCGGTTTGGTTCTCCCCGGTTTCTTCCTATCGCGTCTGATAGCCTGGTCCCGCGAGGAGGACCTGGGTGATGATGCGCTTGCCGTCCGGGCCGCTGCCGAGGGCGACGAGTTTGCCGCGCAGATCGTCCGGGATGGGAATACCGCCAAGCCGATCCGCGATCTCGTCAAGAAAGGCGTCATCCGCCTTGCCGGAGAGTAGGCCCGCCTTCGTGACGAGGCCACCGGCAAGGTTGAAGCGGCTCACCTGATTGGACGGGCTGATCCACGCCGTGCCGTTCGGCCAGCCGCCAACATTCGGCGGACGGAAGATCGTCATGTCCTGTATCGCCATCAGGCCGACGAGTTGCTCGCCCGTAATATCCACCGCAAGCCCGCGCAGAATACCAACCGACCAGGCCGCCGGGTTTTTGACATGCGCACTCGTCGCCCGCTCCACGGTAAACGCGTCACTCGTGAAGAGCGCGCGCAGGACGCTGCGGATCTCGCCGCCCGTCTGATTCCACGCATCGAGCATCGGCGCGAGATCGGCATCGGTCGGGTCATCACCGACGAACCAGAGAAAGAGCTTATGTACGATCCGCTTCGCTGTCTGCGGTTTGTTGGCGAGCAAGCGAGAGAAGTCGTCCATAGTGAAGGCGCCGCTCTGACCGAGAATCGTCTTTATGCCGGTATCGAAACGCTGCGGATTGAAGGCGACATTGCCATCAGAGGAGAGTATCCAGCCGGTACTCGCCCGCGCGCCCTCGCGAACATCCTGTTCGGTGTAGTTGCCGATGCCAATCGTGAACAACTCCATCACCTCGCGGGACCAGTTTTCATTCGGGTGGCCCTTGACGTTGGACTGGCCGTCCAGCCAGATCAGCATCGCCGGGTCTTTGGAGACGGCGATCAAGAGGTCAACGAACTTGCCCGCCCCCTGCGCGCGGAGCAACTGGTTCTGCCTCAGCATGTAGGCGGGGCGATCCACTTTGTCGAGCGACGTGGCGAAGTGGTTGTGCCAGAAAAGAGCGAGATTCTCCTGCAACGGTGTCAGGCTCGTGCGGAGCCGATCCGCCCACCATGCGAGGAGCATCCGGTTGCCGATCGAGCGGGCATCGTTGCGGGCACGCTGCGTGGCAATGACGGATTTCGTGTAGTTCGTTTTCTCATCCGGGCTGGAGAAAACGATGGGCGCGACTGGCCACGCCGGGATTGGCGGTGGGGACGCGACCTCGTCCGGGTAGTTGAGGATGCCCTCGACCGCCTGCGTGTATCCCGTCGCGGTGGCAGTATCCACCTGTGCGGGGGTCGCGCCGAACCCTGCCCGCCAGAGCAGAAGTTGTATTCGTTCTCGATCTCGATTGCTCACGACGACGCCTCCGCTTTCTCACCCATACACTGGGGCCTAGGATTCGCTTGCGGCAACACCAAAAAAACGCGTTTATGCGTGCCTGCTTCTGTATACACGCGCGACGCATGCGGATCGTTTCATTTTCCCGCATCGGCAGGCACGGCACGCGAGTTGCAGTACTGGCACCTGCGATCCAGGAGCGTATCGGTTCATTCTCCCTTCTCCATCGTACGGCGTAAGAATACGGTAAGACGTTGGCAAGCAGTGAGTAACGCCCCCAGTACATTCTTGCAGTGTGGACAGGTGCGATGCGATGCAGCCAAAGGTCTTCGCCGTCATCCCGGCGCTCAATGAGGAAGCCGTGATTGGCAAGGTCGTCCGCAGCCTGCCCCACGATCTCCTCTATCAGGTAATCGTTGTAGATAACGGTAGCACGGATGACACCGCGACCGTCGCTTGGGAAGCGGGAGCAATCGTTGCCACCGAACCGGAGCGCGGGTACGGTGCGGCCTGCGCGGCGGGCGTCGCGCTTGCGCGGCGGCTCGGGGCGACGATCATCGTGCTCCTGGACGGCGACGCGAGCGATGTCCCGAGCGATTTGCCTGCGATCCTCGCGCCCGTCCTCGCGGGCGATGCGGATCTCGTGATGGGATCGCGGGTGCGCGGCAGCGTCGAAGCGGGCGCGCTGACACCGCAACAGCGGTTCGGCAACTGGTTGGCGGCGCGCATTCTCCGGCGCTATGGCCTCGCGATCACCGACCTCGGCCCCTTTCGCGCCATCCGCGCTGATGCTCTCGCCATGCTCGACATGCATGAGCAGACCTACGGCTGGTCCACGGAAATGCTCGTCAAAGCGGCGCGTGCCGAGCTACGAGTGCAGGAAGCGCCGGTTTCGTACCGCAAACGCGGGGGTGGCCGCTCGAAAGTCAGCGGCACGATCCAGGGCAGCATCAAGGCGGCTGTCGTTATCCTGCAAACCGCGTACCGGTATGCGGGCTGGCTCCCTACGGGGGAAGCAATGAGCATTGAGCAACGAGCAATGCGTGTGCAGGTGTGAGCGTCGAGCAATGAGTGCCAATCTTGCTCATTGCTCGACCCTCATTGCTTTGTAGGAGGTTCCCATGAGTATCGCTATCGCGCCGTGTCGCGCACTCGTCATCGGCGCGAAGCAGCCGGTGCCAGGGACGGTGAAGACCCGACTAGGACGCACAATTGGTGATGCGCGGGCGGCAGCCTTGTATCGCGCCTTTCTTGCCGATCTTGCGGCCCGCTTCCAGCGCACAGCGGGGCGATATGATCTGCTTTGGGCTTTCGCCCCCGCGACGGCGGATTTCCCTGCCCTCGTTGGCGCGGCGGATGGTTACTTCGCCCAGGAAGGAGCGGACTGGACAGAGCGACAGCAAAACATCTTCCGCTGGACGACGGAGCGCGGCTACGAGCAGACGGTTCTGATCGCTTCTGATTCGCCGCAGTTGCCCATCCACACCGTTTCCGCCGCGTTTGCGGCCCTGGATACCGCAATGGCGACCCTTTCCCCGACGGATGATGGCGGGTATAGTCTAATCGGCCAGCGAAGTAGCGTGGATATACTCGGCGCGGTCCCGATGAGCACGACGACCGTCTATGACGATCTATGCGCCAATGCGCGGACATGCGGCGTCTCGCTGCACTCCCTCGCCTCGACTTGGGATGTGGATGAGGTTGCCGATCTGTATCGCCTCTCCGCCTATCTTGCCGGGCCGCACGACGTGCCCGCTACCGCCGCCGCCTTTCATCACTTGCGTCTTTGGGAAGAGATCGTGCCCCGGCCGTTTGTTCCACGTGGAAGCGACGGACTGGCGGTGGCCGGAGGGAAGAATTGATGGCGACGGCGCTCGTGACTGGTGGCGCAGGGCTGATTGGCTCGCACATCGTTGATCTGCTGATTGCGGAAGGATGGCAGGTGCGCGTGCTCGACAACTTTGAGCCGCAGACGCATCGCAACGGCCCCCCGGCATGGCTGAACCCGCACGCTGAGTATCAGACCAGCGATGTCCGCAGTCGCGCCGATCTCCGCGCCGCACTTGATGGCATGGACGTCGTCTTCCATGAGGCAGCATACGGCGGCTATATGCCGGAGATCGCCAAGTATATCGAGGTAAATTCCTACGGCACCGCGCTCCTGCTCGAAACGATCCGCGACGAGGGATTACCGGTCCGTAAGGTCGTGGTCGCCTCCTCGCAAGCGGTCTACGACGAGGGAGCCTATCAGGGCAGCGATGGCACGCCCTTCTTTCCCGAAACGCGGCCGCTCGCGCAGTTGCAGTCCGGCGTTTGGGAAGTCGTGGATGAGCGCGGCTACCCCGCGACGCCCGTTCCGACGCCGGAACGGACACCGATCGGCGGACAAACTGTGTACGCGATCTCCAAGGCGGATCAGGAGCGACTCGTGATGACGTGGGGGCGGCAGACCGGCACCCCAACCGTCGCGCTCCGGTATTCCTGCACCTACGGGCCGCGCCAGAGCATCTTCAACCCCTATACTGGCGTGATCGCCATCTTCTGCACGCGCCTCCTGAACCACCGCGCGCCGATCATCTACGAGGATGGCCGGCAAACACGCGACTTCTGTTTTGTGGAGGACATCGCCCGTGCCAATCTCCTTGTCGGCATTGATGACCGCGCAAACGATGGTATCTTCAACGTCGGCAGCGGCGTCGGTACGGCGATTGGCGATCTCGCCCGGTTGCTCGCGGAGACGCTTGGTGTTGCCATCGCACCGGAGTTCCCCGGCGAGTTCCGCCCCGGCGAAATCCGCCATCTGACGAGCGACATCGGCCGGATCGCCGCGCTCGGTTGGCAACCGCAGGTGCCGCTCGCGGACGGCATCACCCGCTATCTTGACTGGATTCGCACCCAGGGCGATGTCGCGGACTATTTCGCCGCTGCTGCTGCCCATCTGCGCGAGCAGCGCGTCGTCCATGCCGCGCGGAATAATCGAGTCGCGGCGGTAGGGAATGCCCCACCCCCGCCCCTCCGCCCGCCGAGCGGGGGAGGGGAGATTGATCCGTAATCTGGTACATTTCCCGTGAGCATTGGCCGCAGCATCGCGGCGAGGCATCCCTCCCCCCGCATAGTGGGCGGAGGGGCAGGGGGTGGGACGCCCCCTTCGGAAAGGATGCGGCCCGATAGACGGCAATGACTGAGGAACAAAAGATGGACACGGCGATTGCCGACAACCCGCGATTGCTCGGTATAATTGCCGCGCTCTGGATGACAGCGGCGATGTTTGGTCATCGCCTCTTTTTCGGCATCGCATCCGTGCCGGGGCTGATTACGGAGCGTATCATCCCGCTGGTGCCGGGGCAGGCATCCGGCGACATTATCGGTGTGATCGAGCAGTTCGCCAAACTCATCCCTGAACTCTTCGCGATTGGCGGGCAACTGCTCGTCGGCGGCGCGGTGGCGATCTGGTACGCGCACGCGTGGGGCAGGGAAGACTCGCCTGTGTGGAAGCGATGGGCGTTCGGGCCGCTCGTCGCGCTTGGCCTCTGGATCGCGACTCTTGCCGCCCTCTGGCCCGTCCTCTCTGAGAACTACCACGGCTACTCGCTCGCCACCGGTCGCAGGCTGACGATTACGGCGATTTTCTGCGATTATCTCTTCTTTGGTATCCTCCTACCGGTGCTCTTCATACTTTCCCGATGGCAGAAAGCGACCCCTGCAATGGCAGCCGACGGCGGGACGCAAGCGGTCACACGACGGCAGGCGATCGCGTTCGTCGGTGCGGTCGCGGTCGCTGCCTTCGGCGCGTTCTCGTTCGGCCTCGGACGGATCTCAACTCTCGGCTACGACGGAAAACGCCCGAAGCGTCCTGTTCAGCCAGTCACGGACAATGCTGCATTCTACAGCGTGACGAAGAACCTCGCGGACCCACACTTGAGCACGACCGATATCTGGCAATTGGTGATTGGCGGCGATGTGGCACACCCGATGACGCTCTCCTTCGCCGACCTCATGGCCCTCCCCGCCACGGACCTGACGGCGACGCTCGTCTGCATTGGCAATACACTCGGTGGTGGCCTGATGAGCACAGCAGCCTGGCATGGTATCCCGCTGCAATCGCTCATTGAGATGACGAAACCGCTGTCCGGTGTGACCGAAGTCCTCTTCACTGCCGCAGACGGCTACACGAATACGATCCAATTGGACACGGTTGCTGCAGAAGGCGTGATGGTCGCATACGGCATGAACGGCGCGCCACTGCCGGAGAAGCACGGCTATCCTGCCCGGATCATTACACCGGGGCGCTACGGCGAGAAGCACGTCAAGTGGGTGACGCATATTACCATCCAAAAGGGACACACCGAGGGATTCTATGAGTCGCAGGGATGGGATCGCACGGCGGTCGCCAAAACCGTCTCGCGTATTGATTCCCCGATGAAGGGCGAGACGGTGACACCCGGCCAGACGATCATGATGCATGGGATCGCCTACGGCGGCCTACGCGGCGTCAGTACGGTCGAGGTGACGACTGATGGCGGCGGGACATGGCAACCCGCGACGATCACGGCGAACCCATCACCGCAATCATGGTCGCTCTGGCAGTTTCCCTGGACGCCGCCGAACAACGGCGATTACACACTCGGTGTGCGCTGCTATGAAGGCAACGGCGGTGCATTGCAACCGACGAAAGCGGAGCCAAACTTCCCGAGCGGTGCGGCGGGCATTCACGTTGTCACAGTTACGGCGCGCCACGGAGTATAATCGGGGAAAGGGGACGGTCAGGTAGAGAATCGTCAGGAAAGGAACTCCAAGGAGTCGGGGCAAGCGTCAGGGAATCGCGGAATCAACCCTAGATTGACGCGAAGAAACAGGAGTGGCTGACATCGGGGTGGGGTACACCCCAGAATTACGTATGCAAGTGATTGATTTCGACAGAAAAGGAAACGTGGTCCGATTCTTCTTGGGGAAGAACGGCAAGCAGTGGGGAGACGTTTGGAACGACGCCCCCGAGTTGTACGAACGATATGGCTGGACACGAGAACAAATGTTCGCTACACTCGTCGCAGTGCCTGACTCCAAAGGAGACAACGATGCCGATTCGGCATGCGGTTCCCGGGTAGTGGGTCAGATTCACGTTAAGAGACAGGCGCATCGAGCAGCGCGTCGAAACCAAGGAGAGGCAGCATGAAGTATCTTCTCACGTCCGCTGGCATCAAGAACACGCGCATCCACAACGCGCTGCTCGACCTTCTCGGCAAACCGATCGCCGAGTCCAGCGCCCTCTGCATTCCCACTGCGATCTACCCCTTCCGCGGCGGGCCTTCAATGGCCTACCGGTTCATCAGCGGATCAACCGCCAACCCCATGGTTGAATTGGGTTGGAAGTCGTTGGGCGTGCTGGAACTCACGGCCCTACCCAGCATCAAAGAAGAGTATTGGATCGCTGCTGTCCAGGAGACTGACGCTCTGCTGGTGAATGGCGGCGATGTCCTGTATCTGTGCCGCTGGATGCGGGAGTCCGGGCTGACAGACCTCCTGCCGTCGCTGCGCGAGACAGTCTATGTGGGGGTGAGCGCCGGCAGTATGGCGACCGCCCCTATTTTCGGAGAGACGTACGACGACCTCAATACGCCCTTCGTCATCGATACGGGGCTGGGACTGGTTGACTTTGCGTTGCTTCCGCATGTGGATCACGAGGATCACCCGGAAAGTTCCACGGCCAACGTGGAAAGAATGGCCGCCGAGGTACCAGTGCCGCTGTACGCGATCGATGATGAGACCGCGATCAAAGTGACCGACGGCACTGCCGAAGTCGTGTCCGAGGGGCACTGGAAGCTGTTTTCCCCCTAATGTCGAGATGCTCAGCGGATTCGCTCGCGATCTTTGGCCGTTGGGGCTGAAGGGGGATGGGTCCGAAGAGGTAATCACCGTTCAGATTCAACCTGAACCACTACCCTGCGGAGAGATCACTGACATAAAAGCACCTGATGTCTCAAAACCCTCAGGCACAGCCACCCCGCAGGACGTTGATAAAGAGACGGGTAACTAAACGCAATCTATTGGGGAATTGGCGAAGCTGAACAGTGTTCGGGGTTGTCGCAGAAACGCCCTGCTTGTTGAAAACCGTGTCCATTTGTACCCACACCCGTTCCTATTCCCCATTATAATCGTGTCGTTACCTGTCCACTCGGTCGGTATGGGGGTCGTATGCACGCGTCCGCACCAGCGCCATCCGCCCTCGTTGGGCGGGACCACGAGCTTGCTACCCTGCGCGAGCACCTTACCGTTTCCCTAACGGGCCGTGATTTGGTCGTGCTGATCGGCGGGGAGGCGGGAATCGGGAAGACGACACTAGCCGAGGCGCTCTGCCGGGAAGCAATGGAGCAGGGCGCGCTCGTGCTCGTCGGGCGGTGCTACGACCTCGCGGAGACGCCGCCCTACGGCCCGTGGATCGAGCTCTTCGATCAATATCGCCAACGCGCCGCACCCGTGCCCCTTCCCGCTGCGGTCACCGAACGCGGCACCGTCGGTGCGGTGATCAGCCGGGCGCACCTCCACCGGGACGTGCTGGACTTCTGCGCCGCCGTCGCGGCGCACCAGCCGCTGGTCCTCATACTGGATGATCTGCATTGGGCGGATCCCGACAGCCTCGATCTCCTGCGCATTATCGGACGCCAGATCGTTGCGCTGCCGCTGCTCGCCATCGCGGTGTACCGCAGCAATGCGATAACACGCCACCACCCGCTCTCCGCCCTGCTTCCGGCGCTTGTGCGCGAGGCGGGGGCCGCGCGCATCGACGTGCGCCCCCTCGGGATGAGTGATGTCCGCGCGCTCATCGCGCGACGCTACGGGCTCGCGCCAGCGGACGGTGATCGGCTGACCGGCTCTCTCCATGCACGCGCCGAAGGGAACCCGTTCTTCCTCGGAGAACTGCTGCGCTCGCTCGAGGACGAGCGGACCTTGTATCCCGCCGAGGGCTGCTGGGTCCTCGACGATCTCGCGCGTGTGCGGGTGCCGCAGTTCCTGCGGCAGGTGATCGACGCGCGGCTGCCACGGCGACCGGAGGATGTCCAGCACATGCTCGGGGTGGCGGCGGTCCTCGGCCACGACATGCCCCTCGAGACGTGGGCCGCACTCTGCGGCCTGTCGGCGGAGGTACTTCAGGCGGGCGTCGCGCGGGCTACCGCCGCCCGCATCGTCGAGGAGACGCCCGATGGTATGCATGCGCGGTTTGTCCACGCACTCACCCGCGAAACGCTCTACGAGGCGATGGCGCCCTCCCACGGGCGGGGATGGCACCGCAAAGCCGGCGAGATCCTGGCCCGGACGCCAAGCCCTGATCCCGATGCGGTGGCCTACCACTTCCGCCAGGCGAGGGACGCGCGCGCCGAGGAATGGCTGGTCAAGGCGGGTGATCGCGCCCAACGCGCCCACGCCTGGCTTACTGCCGCAGCGCGCTTCGAGGCGGCGCTCGCGTTCATGGCGACCCGTGCAGACGACGCGGCGCGCGGGTGGCTGCTCTACCGCCTGTCGCGGTTGTATCGGTTCGCCGATCCCCGGCGCGGACTTGTCTATGCCGATGACGCGGCGCGCCTGGCGACGGTGATCGGCGATCGCGCCCTCGCCGCGTGCGCGCTCTACAGCCGGGGCAGCCTCCACGGCCTCACGGGCGATCTCCGGCGCGGTCTCGACGAGATGGAAGCCGGTTTCGCCGACCTCGCGTTGCTCTCGATACGGGATCGCGCCCGCCTCTTGGAGATGGAGCGCACGCTTGGTCTCCTGATCGGCGTAACCTATCGTCGCGCGGTGCTCGCGCTCTGGCTGACGAACGCGGGGCGTTACGACGAGGCGTGCGTGCTTGCTGAGGTCGTGGTCGCGGACGACGTCCCGACGCCGCCGGGGGGCGGGATCGATGCTCCGATTGCGGCGGCGTACCACGCGCTCGCGCAAATTGACGCGGCGCGTGGTCGGCATGAGGAGGCGCGACGTTCGTACAGCCATGCCCGTGAGGCATACACGGCCACCGGCGAGTCGCTCATGGCCGGTGCCACCGCGCGCAACGAACTGCTGTGGGTGCTGCTGCCGTACCAGACGGAGCGGCGAGCCGCGCGTCGGTCCGTCGCGGCGGAGGGGGACGATGCCTGGCGGCGCGCGATCGACGTCTACCGGGAGATCGATCCTGCCCTGACCGCCGTGCCGCTGCTCTGGCTCGAAGGGAGGTGGGTTGGCGAAAGGGAAAGTAGTGGTGCGACACGAGGTCGCTTCGTATGAGTGGAGCAGAAAGAAAGGCTGCTCTCAGGCAAGTGTCCAATGCCTGTTCCCACCTCCCCATGCGTCGCCGGTAACGGCGGGGTGTGAAGCAGGGAG
>JAABUZ0100003754.1_pt1 | contig 21947 bp, 19 predicted proteins | sample 5562091 | NCBI WGS metagenome assembly JAABUZ01 (sample SAMN12813069, study PRJNA571459) | rock metagenome | isolation source: Antarctica rocks | place: Antarctica: Victoria Land, Linnaeus Terrace sud | collected 2015-12-21
CAGCTGGTCCATCGGACACCTCCTGTACTTGTTGTTGCACACACACGCACATGAGGATAGCCTACGTCATCCGCTCCTTTTTGTCCCCTCTCCGAAAACTAAATGGCCCTGCTATCTCGGCGAGATGCAACGCGAAGATCACACAAGAAGCAGGTGGTACGCGGAGGTCCCACTCATGGGTCGAACCGTGTTAGAGATTGCCCCTGGCAGGTGCCAGACCTTCGTCAACCCCTCCCCGATCCATCGCTCGATGTGCGGCCGGTAGGGGTCAACCAGTGACCGGCGCTGCCGTGTCACCGGTGCCCGTTCGACCGGCTCCCGTGAGACCCGCGCCACGGTCCGGCGGGCGCTCAGCAGTTCCGGGACGCTTTTGTCAGGACAGATAGGAGCGGCAGGCGTCCAGGGCGACGGCGATAGCGTGCTCCCTCGTCAGCGCCCGCCCCTCGCCCCAGGCCGCCACGAACGCCCCGTCGCCCAGGGCCGCGCGCACGGCCGCCACGTCGCGCTCATGCGCCGACCGCGCCGCCGCCAACAGGGGCGCGTCGATCTCTTCCCGCAGCCGCGCCGCCGCCCCGAGGAGCCGCGCCGCGCGGGCCAGGGCATCCGGTCGCGGAGGAGGCGAGGGAGCCACCGCGCTGCCCACGAGGGCCGCGACCTTCTCCAGGACGGGGATGGTGAGGGCCGTGTCGTCGCTGGCGCGCAGCAGGGACAAGCTCTCGGCGTAGGCATCCGCCGCATGCCGGTGGTCGCCCCGCGCGCGGGCGATGTCGCCGAGTCCGCCGAGCGAGACGGCCACACCTTCGTCGTTCCCCAACGCGCGTCGCACGGCCAGGCTCTCTTCCTGACACGCCGTCGCTCGCGCCTCGTCGCCTTGCCGCAGCTCCACGTCGCCCAGGTTGTTGAGCGCGAAGGCAAGGCTTCGCTTGTCCCCCACCGCGCGGGCGAGGGCAACGCTCTCCTCCAGCAACGCCGCCGCCCGCTCGTACGCACCCTGATACAACGCCACCTCGCCGAGGGAGTTGAGCGAGAGGGCGACGCTCCCTGTATCGCCCAGCCCTCGCGACAGGGCCAGGCCCTCCTCGTGCAGCGTCACCGCCTGTTCATCATCGCCCCGCTGGAGCGCCAGGCGGCCCAGATTACTGAGCGAGTTGGCGACGCCGCGCGTGTCCCCCACCTCGCGCTTCAGGGCGAGGCTCTGGGCGTAGAGCGCCGCCGCCCGCCCGTAGTTGCCCTGCCCGTCCGCCGCCACACCCAGGTTGTTGAGCGCCGCCGCCGCGCCCTCTGTGTCCCCCAGCGCCCGGTAGACTGCCAGGGCGCCCTCATAGAGCGCCCCGGCGCGCCGAAAGTCGCCCTGCTCTATGGCCAGCCCCCCGGCACCGCGCAGCGCCTTCGCGCGCAGGGCGTCCCGCTCCCCCTCGGTCGCCCTGGCTCCCGTCGCTCCTCTAGGGGCGTCCCCGTCGATGGGGACGCCGGCCGGCCCGGCGCGATGGTCGTCGGCGCCATCCATGTTCGCCAGCAGCTCCTCCAACCAGTTCCGCCCCTCGCTCAGGTGGCCGTGGATGAGCCAGAACCGCCAGAGCGCCGCCGCCAGCCGCACCCCGACCGCAGGCTCCCCGTCCTCGCGGGCCCAGCGCAGTGCCGCCCGTAGATTGTCGTGCTCGGCCTCCAGCCGCCCCAACCACCGCTCCTGCTCCGTCCCCGTGATCTCCGGCTCCGCCACCTCCGCCAGCGCCAGGTAGTATGCCGCGTGCCCCTCCCGCGTGGCCGCGGCCTCCCCGGCGGCCGCCAGGCGGTCCAGCCCGTACGCCCGCATCGTCTCGAGCATCCCGAAACGTGGCTCCCCGTCGCCCTCGCCCTCGCCCTCCGCGCGCACCAGGCTCTTGTCGACGAGCGACGCCAGCCCATCCAGGACGGTCAGCGGCAGGGGAGCGGACGCGGTGCAGACAACCTCCGCCGCGTCCAGGGTGCAACCGCCGACGAACACGGACAGCCGCCGGAACAGGGCCCGCTCGCCCGACGTGAGCAGGTTGTAGCTCCAGTCGAGCGCGCCGCGCAGTGTCTGTTGCCGCTCCGGCAGGTGGGGTGCCCCGCCCGACAAAACCTGCAAGCGGTTGTCCAGCCGGTCGAGCAGCACGCGCGGCGGAAGGAGCCTGATCCGCGCTGCGGCCAACTCAATGGCCAGGGGCAGCCCGTCCAGGCGGCGGCAGAGCGCGGCCACCGTGGGCGCGTTCGCGGGCGTGAGGGCGAAGGCCGGCGCCACCGCCTGGGCACGCTGCACGAACAGGTCGACGGCCGGGTAGCACGCCACGTCCTCCACCGACACCCGCGCGGGATCGGGGCTTTGGAGCGGTGGGACAAGCAGTTCTTGCTCGCCATCAACGCGCAGCGCCGCCCGGCTCGTGGCCAGGACCGTCAGGCCGGGGCACGTCGCCAGCAGACCCACGACCCCCGGTGCCGCCGCGGCCACATGCTCCATGTTATCGAGCAGGAGCAGGAGGCGCCGGGCGCGGAGATAGTCGGCGAGCGCGGCGTCGACGGAACGTCCGGGCGCCTCGCGCAGGCCCAGCATCCGCGCCACAGTCGGGAGGACCAGCGCGGCGTCGCCGAGCGGGGCGAGCGGAACGGGGTAGACACCGTCGGGATACACGTCGCGTACCCCCTCAACGACGGCCAAGGCGAGCCGCGTCTTACCCACACCCGGTGGCCCGGTCACGGTGAGCAGGCGTATCTCCCGCTGACGCAGGAACGCGCCAGCACGCGCCACAAGATCGGCGCGACCGATCAGCGGCGTCAAGGGCGTGGGGGCAACGACCAGCGCGCGGGCATCCATCGGCGTCGCCAGGTGGAGTGGAGCGGTGAGCAGGTGACGCGTCATCCGCTTGCACGCAACAGCATCGGCGCGGGTGAGCCGTGTCTCCCCGCCCGCCGCCAGGTCATCGAAGCGGGCGGCGAGCGCCGTGGCCAGCCGGGTCAGAGTGGCGCGCGTCGGGCCACGTCCCGGGCCGCGCTTGGCGCGCACCACGCCGTTCACGATGTGACCAATCGTATCGGTCGAGACGCCGGAGGCCGCCTCCAACTCGCGCCCGGTCCATCCGGCCTCCCCGAGCAAGTACGCTAGCCACTCACCGAGGGTCGTCGGCGTGCCTGTCTTCGTGTCCATACTCCCACGTCCGTGTCCACTACCACGCCCATCACTTGGTGATGTTATACGCGATTGCGGGCCACAGTGGCGGCCTGCATCTCGACCGTATCGATGTGTGCTCCTATCTGTCCGCATTGTCGGCACACACTCCCCTGAGATGTGGTCTAATGAAGCCGTCACCACAGAGCCGGAGGATGCATGCTGGATGACCTCTTACGGAAAGAGTACCGTCATCATGGCGTCCGTTCATGCTGCTGTTCGGATGATCGGGCCGAGATAGGTGATGCCGCTGTCCGTCGTGGGCTGTGGCCATGACCATAGAGCCATGCCCCGACAGGTGTAGGGATGGGGGCGATGTGAGCCAGAGCCGCCTCGACAGGGGAAGGATGGCAGGTGACACATGAATGCGACACGGGAGTGAAAGACGCGGTGCGACAGCGCACTCGTCGGCAGATGAATCGCCATCTGGCCGGCCTTAACCGGATCTTAACCTCGGTTCGGTACACTGGCCTGAGTGGCTCGCGCGGAGGGCTTCTCCGAGAGTGAACCGCCGGTAGGGTGGGCGCGGAGCACACGACGCTGACGCGCAGGAGAACAGCCCATGACCATCAGAACATAGCACCTAGCAGCGACGCTCTTTGCCCTAGTCCTTGTATACGCGACCGGGATTAACCATCGCTAGAGACTATGACACATACATTCAGAAGTATATCTATCTAATTGACCAACTCGTTGCTCGCTGATGTCCGTCCAGTTGTTGGTCACCGAGGCCACACGGAGCGCGTGGTGAACCCGCTTACGCGTGTGTGGTCGCGCGCCAGGTTTTTGTGGCCTGGCACCAGTAGTTCGTCGCGCCTGTCGGCGCGGAAAGGTCCACGCGATGCGGAGGACAATCTTCCGTCCATCTGCCCTGGGGCTGCGGTGTGTCCGCCCCGCCTGCCTTGGTGTACTGACCCTCGTGCTTACCGTCTCTGCTGGCCTCGCGGTTGGCACGCCGCCGCCCGTCCATCCCATCCATGCCGATACGCCGCCGACGTACACTGTGACCGACCTGGGCACCTTCCCCGGCGGCTCCTACAGCTACGCCAATGGCATCAACGCCGGCGGCCAGGTCATCGGCTACTCCGAGGTGCCCGGCGGCGACGAGCACGCGTTCCGCACTACGGCGACGGGCGGGATCGACGCCGCCTCCGACCTGGGCACTCTCCCCGGCGGTATCGAAAGCCGCGCCACCGGCATCAACGCCAGCGGTCAGGTCGTCGGTATCGCCTACACGCATGATGTCACCGGGCACGCGTTCCGCACCACGGCGACAGGCGGGATCGACGCCGCCTCCGACCTGGGCACCCTCCCCGGCGGCTCCTACAGCTACGCCAATGGCATCAACGCCAGCGGCCAGGTCGTCGGCTTCGGCGACTTCGACAACAGCTACACGCACGCGTTCCGCACTACGGCGACGGGCGGGATCGACGCCGCCTCCGACCTGGGCACCCTCCCTGGCGGCTCCTACAGCTCTGCTAAGGGCATCAACGCCAGCGGCCAGCTCGTCGGCGACTTCAGCCAGAGCAGCAACTACACGCACGCGTTCCGCACCATGGCGACGGGCAGGATCGACGCCGCCTCCGACCTGGGCATCCTCCCCGGCGGCTCCTACAGCTACGCCACCGGCATCAACGCCAGCGGCCAGGTCGTCGGCGTCGGCGACTTCGGCACGAGCGGCAGCGGCTACACGCACGCGTTCCGCACCACGGCGACGGGCGGGATTGACGCTGCCTCCGACCTGGGCACCCTCCCCGGCGACTCTAGCAGCGCCGCTAATGGCGTCAACGCCAGCGGCCAGGTCGTCGGCGTCAGCTACTCCGGCACGAGCGGCGGCGACCAACACGCGTTCCTGTACGACGACAGTGCGATGCCCCACATGCGCGACCTGAATAGCCTGATCCCATCCGGCAGCGGCGTGACGCTGACCGACGCCGGAGGCATCAACGACCTGGGGCAGATTGCCGCCACCGGCACGATCAACGGGCAGACGCACGCGTTCCGGCTGACGCCGGTAGGCCTGGTATGCACGCCCACTGGCTGCACTGCTGTGAAGCGCGTCGTCGACCTGAAGTACCAGGATACAGACACCGAGCACGACACCACCACGTACGCCACGCTCGATGACCCATCACCACCGATCTCTGCTCAGATTTTCAACAGCCCTGTCGGCTATCCAGACGCAGCTGGGTGGGAGACGCGAGATACAACCCTGCAACCGGTCGCGGGTAGCGACGCCATCGGGCCAGCATCTGTGCCGTTCGGTGCGCGGATCGCGCCAGTCGCCGACAACCCGTCGCTCCTTGCGCTGACGAACGAGGAGGGTGTATCGCTCACAATCGGACTCTCATCGGTCGATGGAATGTCACCGAGCCCAGCGCACGGTGCCGTGAGCGGCAGCACTATTACCTATCCTTCCCCCGGCGGACCCTCATCCAGCGACCTGTCCTTGCGCGCGACCATCTCTGGGATCGAGGTGGGCCTGATTGCTCCGAACGCGTCCACGACCGGGTCGGCCACCTTCACGGTCGTGCCACAAGGGGACGTGGCGCTCGAGCAGGATTCCGTGGGCGGCGTCATCACCGCGACCCGAACGACGACCACGACCACGAGCGAAGGTCTCGACGTTGCGGGCAGCGACGCAGAGTACGTCATCGAGTCGCCGTTCGCTGTCGATGGCGCGTCGGTGGTGGGCCCCGTGTCGATGGCGCTCGGCCATGGGCTAGGTGGGCAACAGACTATCGCGATCGCTGTCGATTCGGCTTGGCTCCACGCCCCAGGGCGTGTGTTCCCTGTGCGCATAGACCTGCCGGTTGTGACAGCCGGTGCGGGCGATGAGACCGGCCTCGCGGGGTCGGTGAATAGCTGCACGCCGATGACGCCGGCGGTCCCCGACGACGTGGTCGTCGGCGTGAATGGGGTTTGCACATATCACGGCGTGGAGTATTTCGACGTGACGTCCCTACCGTCCGACGCCATGCTCCTCTCGGCGACGTTGCACGCGTACAGCCCCGGCCACACCGGGCCGACCGGGGTCTCAGTGTATCCGAACGCCGCCACCCTCGACGGCGAAACTCCGGCTGCCTGGCAGCCTCCGACGTGGAACACCGCTCCGTCGTTGCAGCCTGGTGCGTCGGGGATCGGTCAGAGCGGGAGCGACGGCCACTGGCAGAGCTGGGACGTCACCCACCTCGTGCAGGGATGGCTGGATGACCCGAGCAGCAACAATGGCATGACCTTGATCGGGTCGGATGCGCCAGTGCGCTTCGCCTCGCCGGTCGGTGCGGGAAGCGGCACGCCCGACACCGCCCCGTACCTCACCGTCGTCTACCAGCCGGCAGGGACGAACGCCTCCGCCACCAGTCCCGCGTCGAGGGCCTTGCGCGCAACGCCACGGCCGCCCGCAGGGGCATTGCACGACGGAGTTGCCCACATCTACGGCGTGGCAGGCACATTCGCGGATGACAATACCTACCCATCGACATGCACAGCGCGACACTTGCCAGGCTGCGGTGGAGTCCTGCAAGTCAAGTATCTGCACACTCTCGGTGCCAGCTACATGCGCACTGGCATTAAGTTAGAATGCACGAGTTCGCCGGACGCAGCTCCACATCCGGGATGGTGGGATACCCATGGTGACAACGATAACTACGCCTACACCGGCCCCGACTCATTGAAAGCCATTGTGTCGAGAGCGGCTAGCTACAATATCATCCCGATCATCCTCATCGATGCGCACACGTCGTGCTACCGAAACGAGACGGGGACGACGTGGCGGATTCAGATGCGGAGCCTTGTTGATAGCTTGGCGACCTACTACCCGAAGGACAAGTGGATCGACTTCGAGATCGGTAATGAGATGAACTCGCCAAAGTTCGTATCGCCGGGGCCCGATGCTCGTCCGTGTGGCAGAGGTCATCTGTGCGCCGACGTGTTCAGAGGTCAATACTCCCAAGACTTCGCATCTGCTGCCCAAGGCTTGGAGGAGGAGCTGCATCACAAGGGCTATTCGCACTACGTCATCATGACGGGCGGCGTGCAGCGGCCGTCAGCGAGTGGCACTGTCAAGTGCGAATACCCGTCAGGTGATCGCAACATCCAGTTGATCCAGGCCGCGATAAGGACAGCCGAATTGCCCGCGTACGCAGTCCCGCATGTAACCACAGTTCAGCACCTTGCTGTCGCCGTGCATCCTTACGAATACATGACAGATAAGCCAAGCGAGTGGCGCAATTCCGTGTTCTACAACAACAGGTTCGATCGCAGCGGTTGCTTCGACCTCAGGGCAATGTTGAATTACTGGACCAGCCGCCGCGAATTCCACAACCTCCCGCTCTTTATGACGGAGATCAATTGGGACGGCATCCTTAAGCCCAGTGACACTAACTCTCAGAAAGACGATCTCCTAGGCGCGTATCTCGCCGATCTGTTTACGTGGCTGCGCCATCAACCCGAGTATCATGTGGCACAGCGCGATACCTCTCAGAGCCGCTTGCGCGTCGTCTGGTTCGATGGTGCCGATTTCGGTCCCTACAGGCCAGACCCACAGAGCAACGCCCTGACGTTGGGGATCTACGGCAACGGTCAGCAGGGCGTTTTCTTGCCGGGTGGAGATAAGACGGTGCATATACCTAGAGGAACTGTACATATCGGTCGCTCCCGCGTTCCTTACTGTACAAATCCGCTCGTCCGCGGAGCAAAATCCATGGCGAACGACTACAAGAACTTGTTGAGCCACGGCTGCTACTAGCGCATATCAACCCGACGATTGCGTATCATCACATTGTCGCGTTACAACCGACACACGTCGATGCGACGACAGAGAGGAGACTGGTGACGCTAACCGTGAGACTAGCCGCTATTGCCCGATGCCGGGTTCCTAACGTTCTCGTCGCGATCGTTGTTACGCTGCTCTGCATGCACGGATCGCGGCCATTGAACCTCGGCGGAACCGTGGCCGCGCAGATGCCTAACCGCTCCATCCTCCGCGCGATCCACCTCTCCAGCATCCCATTCGCGGTGGTTGCTGACCAACAGACAAGCCGTGTCTTCGTCGTGACCGCCAGCTCCTCGACCAACCAAGGCGGCGTCACGGTGCTGAATGCGACCAGCGGTACGGTCATCCACACCACACCACTAGGCATCATGAGTAGGGACGGGATTAGTGATGACATTCTGGACGGGCGTATCATCGCGCTGGATACGCGGAGCGGACGCGTCTTTGTCCTGAGCGCTGGGCCGCTCCCCGCAGATTATTCGTCCCAGGGCAGGGGCCACGTGTACATGCTGGATGCCCGGTCGGGCCGTCTCCTGCGCGACACGCGCGTCGGGATCGGTCCATCCGTGATCCTGGTCGACCCGTCGGTCAATAGGGCGTACGTCGGCACACGCAGCCGGAACGGCGAGTCACTACAACTCGACATTATCGACGCGACAACTGGCCGTTTGCTCAACACGGTGAAGACATCCGTCGCACCGCTCGCGGCATCCGGTGGCGTCGTGCTGACCAATGGCGGCGAGGTGCTGGACGGGAGAACCGGCGCCGTCCGGCACACTGTGGCGACGGCCGGGGGCATAGGGGAGGCGGTGGTGGACGAGCGTCGCGGCCGCGCCGTTCTGGGCGAGAGTGGGAGGCGACCCGACATCTACGTAGAGACCGTTGATGTCCGGACAGGACGGGTCATCCACAGCGACTACTTGCAGGACGGCGACCCGGAGATCCCGCTTGTAGCGGACCCGACGACGGGCCATGTCCTTGTCTACGTGGAGCCTGTCGACCAAGTTTCCGCAGCCCCAGGCTTTGCCAGCGTGCGCGACACGAGGAGCGGCAAGGAGATTTGGTCGGGGCAAGTTAGTTTGACTCCGGTTCAATTTGCTTCAGCGGTAGGGACAGTTAACCCGGTCACGAATCACTTCTTGCTGGTGACCCCGGAGACTTCGGTCGACATCGTGCATATCATCGATGCGCGTGCACCGCGCATCCTCGGGTCTCTACGGGTGGGAAGCGGGTCTCCGACGATCGCGGTCGACGCCGCATCGCGCCGCGTGTTCGTCGCAACAACGGGTGATCGTACAGTCCGCGTGCTCGACGCGGCACGGCTCTAGGCAAAAGGCAAAAGGAGTGATCGCGATGCTGTATCTTTGGCTGCCCATGCGCGGCGCGTACGGGATCGGCTGCTTGACGAAAATTATCCGCGCTTTCTATGTCGTGCCAGTACTTCTCGTATCAGCAACTCTCGCGCAACCCGTTCGGCCGGCACTAGCCGCTGGCATGATCCCGGTCGGTGCCGGACCAGTCTCTATCGCGACGGCGGCGGGGCGCACATACGTCAGCAATTACACGGACAACACCGTATCGGTCATAGACAATAAGGTTGGGGCGGTCGTGGCGACTGTCGCCGTCGGCTCTGGCCCCACGGCGCTCGCCGTCGACCCCGACACGAACCGCATCTATGTCGCCAATTCGTCGGATCAAACAGTGTCCGTCATCGATGGGGCGAGCGATCAGGTTATCGGCTCCCCGATCCATGTGTACGTGGACATTGAAGCCGGGCTCACCGTGGACCCGAGCACGAACCGTATCTACGTCGGCGACAGCGACGGCAACACGATCACGGTGATCGACGGCTCGACCGATACCGTCTTCCCGGGCAGCCTGGGTTTTATCACCGTCGGCAACGACGTTCAGGGCATTACCGTTGATCCCGTATCCCACCGCCTCTACGTCGCCAACTACGGTGATGGGACGGTTTCCGTCGTCGACAGCTTAACCGGGGGGATAGTGTCCACGGTGTCCGTCGGTTCGCAACCGTTCGCCTCAATCTTGGACGCGCCTCAGCATCGCCTCTACGTAGCCAACTCGGGCGACAACACCATCTCTGTGCTCAACACGACGACCGATACCTCGATTGGGGCGCCGCTTGCGGTCGGCAACAGCCTGACCGGCATCACACTTAACACGACGTTGCATCATATCTACGTTGCCAACCAGGCCGATAACACGATATCGGTCATTGGCGAAGACACAAACACAGTCTTGGGAACGATCCCGACGGGAACGAGTCCGGGCGGTATCGCCGTCGACGGGAGCACGAATGACATCTACGATACGCTCCAGGATACCAACCAAGTTCAGGTGCTCGCTGACCCATTCGGTAGTCCAGGTCCCGGCCCGATGCCCACATCAGAATTGGGTAGCGGTGAGATCATGCTGGTGGGTGTGATCCCGCTGCTTGCCCTTGTGCTCTACCAACGGCGCGTGCGGCAACACAAGCAGGCTTCTTAAGTTGGCATCGGCATAGGTACTAGCTAGCGGCGCGAAATGGGTGGGCATAGCCTCTGCTGTGCTGTAGGGACTGTGCAGCAAGGAGGGCCGAGGCCATGCTCGTCGACCGCTATGCCCCGGAAGATGTCTTCGCCCGCGTGCTGGAGTTGGCTGGGCGCACCGATCCCATCCTGCGGTAGATGGATCGGCTGCTTGATGATGAGCTGCTCTTCCAGCAGGTTAAAGCGGTCCTGCTCCGGCGCTACCCGCAGACCGACCGGCACGGGCGGCATTCGACGCCGGCTGAGGTCATCCTGCGTCTGCTGGTAGTCAAGCATTTGACTGCCCTGAAAATAGGTTTGGGGAGTTGGCGTCACAGGCGATTTTCATGGCGGTGGTGTGCCGGGGCACATGACAGACTGTTGGCGAATTGATAGGCTGTTGCCTTCCTGCTCAGACGGCTGCTGCAATGCCGCGAGGCGGCAGCGCCGGGTGCGCGTGCTGCGGATGTGTCTTGGCTAGGCCCACGTAGCGAGAGCGCCCCACCTCGTAGGCACGGACGCCCTGGGAGAGCGTGCCCTCGACTCCGGCGCGCATGGCATAATGGGCGGCGAAGGCCGGCGTGCGCTGGCGTTCGCGCGCGGCTGAGGAGCGCCTAGTGCCCGCGCGGGTGCAGGGTGAGCTGGCGGGGTTGCATCGCGCTGCGCGCGCAGTGCGCCCACACGGGGCAGGCCCGACAGGCGGCGGTGGCGAACTCGACGCGAATGACGGCGGTGCCGTCCTTCTCCCATGTCGGCAGCCACTTCACGCTCGTCCCCCGGTGGGGCACGTCACGCGCCCCGCGTCCCAATCGACCGCGAACTGCGCTGTGGCGAAGGCGCCGGGCGTGCGCGCCTGCCAGCTCGTGTCGGCGTGCATCGGGTCGACCACGTCGATCCCGCACGCCCGACTCGTCACCAGCAGCGCCGCCTCGGTGTAGGTAGCCCTCATCGACGATGTGTTCGCGCGGGGACACCTTCTTGGCAACGAGCGCCTCCTGCACCGGCGCATTGCCGCAGCCTCGTCTGGCTGTTCCAGGATCTCGTGCTCTGGCTCATCGCCACCACCGATCAGATCAAATCGTTCTGTCCTCGCAGAAACTAACGAAGTAGTATCAATTGGTCTTTCCGAATAAGCACCGGGCCGATCGGACCCTTTCATGAGGGCGGGTGTTTAGGCATATTGTTGGGGTGCCAGCTACTGGACACATCATCTCGTGCGTTGTCTTGGTCCGTCTTCTCAACCCCAGCATCGTCTCCCCCCGTGCAAGCGAGCCCTTAGCAAATTGGGGTTCCGTGCGCATATCCTCTTGACAAACGCCACGTAATAGTAGAATATATGTTCTATTAGTTGTAAATTGCGTTGCGCTCATCGTGCTCCATCACAATGCGTCAGCGCAGGGGGCTTCACTGTTTAGGCTTCGTAGGCTAAACAGCGAACAATCGGTGATCGGGCTGTGCCACGACGATCATCGGTTGGGCATGTTTCGGCGATGCATGTGGATGGGCTGTGCCAGGTCCCACGCGCGTCGTACCCCAGACGAGACAGCTCTCGATCCACGGCGCGAGCCTGCCAGGTGATGCGATCGGGAGGGCCACCAGCGGCACGAGCATAGGCCGCGCGACTGCCCTATGAGGCCGTCGTCAGCCGCTGTGGCTCGGGCGTGTTTACCAACGGGAGAGAGGGATGAGTAGCCGACGACCCAGCCTGATCTATGAGGCGTGCGCGCGCTTTGATGAGCTCAAAGCCATCGGCGTGCCCCGCCACGAGGAGAAAAGGACGGTGCGCGCCGACGCCGAGGCCAAAGGGATCACGTTGCCCCCGCTGGCCGTCTCGACGGGTCGCATCCACGCGGACAAGACGCTGGAGACCTATAAGGCGGCGGCGCTGCGCTACGCCCATTGGGCGCGCGACACGCATGGCATCTGCCGCCTGGCCGACCTCGACGCGGCGGCCGAGCGGCTGGTCGCGCTGTATCTGGAGATGCGCCGCGACGTCGGCGACAGCGCCTATACGCTCACGACGACGCGCGCGGCGCTGCGCATGTTTTACCGGCCTGCCTACCCCCAGGAGGAACGGGAGGCGCGGGTGCGCGCGCTCGGCGCGACAGTGGCTCTACCACGACGGCGGCGCGCGGCCATCACGCGAAGCCGACACGCCGTTGCCATGGACGACGCGATCGCCTTGGGGCGGTATGTCGCCATCATTCAGTTTTGTTGCGCCACGGGCGTACGACGGCGCGAACTCGAGGCCCTCGTCGTGGGGGATATCCAGGCCGACCTGGACGGCGCCCTCGTGGTGGACGTGCGCAACGGGAAAGGCGGCAAGCGGCGCCAGGCCCCGGTGCTCCCAGCGCTGGAGGAGTGTGTCGTTCGGGTCGTGGCGGACCGGCCGCCGGACGAGCGTCTCGTCGGACGCGTCCCGGCACGGCTCGACATCCAGGCCTACCGCCGTCTCTACGCGCAAGGGCTCTATTGTGAGGGGGGACGACGTGTCCTCCCGCCCGGCGAGGGGCGGCTGCCACGGGGCGTCATCGACCGAGAGCGTGCCCTCTATGTGAGCCGTGCCCTCGGGCACGAGCGCATCGACATCACCGTTCGGCACTACCTCCGATGACACTTCCGAACACGCCGCCACCCACACATCCACCGGCCGATGATGCGCCGCCACGGTTCTACCGATTGGACAAGGCCCTGGTCGGTGAACGCCTGGCGCCGGTGGCGACCGAGGGCGAGGCGACCCACGCGACCATCGCGTTCCTGCGCCGCCTGATGACGGAGGGCGAGCACGCGCGCCGCGCATTTCAGGCCGAGGGGCAGCGCATGACAGGGCGCGTCCACGACCTGGAAGTGCAGCTCGGCCAAGCCCAGCACCGCGCGGACCAGGCCGAGTTGCTGGTGGCCCAGCAGCAGCGGGAAACCGCGCTGCATGGGGCAGCGGTGCGCAAGCTCATGGTCAAGAACGCGGCGCTCATCGGCGAGAAGAGGCGGATACGCGACATGCTCATGTCCAAGCATGCGCCGATCCCCATCCACTATCGCATCGACGTCGACCGCGAGGATCAGGCACGCGAATCGATCGTCGTCACCCTCGACACGTTCCCCGACAGGAGCCATACGCACGAGGCTCTCGCCGAGGCGCGGCGCATGGCCGCACGGCGCGGCGCCCAGTTGAGAACGCTGCGGCTTGATACCGTGGCGTGGCGCGCGGTCGTGCAACAGGGGATCGACGACTAGCACGCCGTCGTCTCACTGGGCGTCTGGGTTCGTGCCAAGGCAGCCGCGCTGTGTGATCTGGCACGCATCCGAGATGACACTCAACGCGTCCATCAGCGTGAGACCCGCGCCACGACCTCGCTTCGCTACCGTCTGGCGACACTAGCCCATCCGTCCCGGCTCTGCCGGCGTGTCCTGCGCGTTGATGTGACCGGACGGGCCCCTCGCGCCCTTACGGTGCGCGCCCCAGGAACGCGGCGAGGCGGTCGATCTCGGGCAGATTGTCCGCCACCGGGACCGGCGCGGCGAAGGCGGCACCGGGCGGGCGCTCACCTGGCATGCCAGACTGGGTGAAGTGCGCGGCCGCCTCCACGACATCCGGATCGAACGCCGGCTGCTGCCCCGTGGCCTTGGCCAAGTCCCAGGCGTGGGCCACCGTCTCCACCAGGTGCAGAGTGAGCGCCGCGCGCCCAGGCAGGACGCCGATGGGGAGCTCAAACGGCCGATCGAGCAGCGCCGGGTCCTGCCACGCCGCTTGCACCGCAGCGGCCGAGCGGCGATACGCGCCCGCCGGATCGTCGCCGAGCAGGTCGACGCCTGGCCCGCGCCCCACGGGTTTCCCTTCCGCCGGCCCGCGCCCCATGGCCTCTCCTTCCGCCATGGCTGCCCAGCGGACGTTGCCTCCGACGAGGTGGACAAGGAGCGCGCGCACGTCCCAGTCGACGCAGGGCGTGGGCAAGCCCATCTGGTCGGGTCGCACGCCGCCGACGAGCCGGGTCGTCTCGTCCAGGGCGCGCTCGTGTAAGTGAACAATGTCCATGCGAATGTTCCTCCTGTGTACCGTCTCCCCAGGCTGTGGTCGCCGATGGAGTATCCACACTCATGATAGCAGGGGTCTGGTCACTCCATCACCGAGAGGAACGACTGACGGCCCACGCGGGCGTCGTGTGTCATGTGGACGGGGATATGCCCCCTAGGCAGCACGCTCGACACAACACCCCTGCTCCGGGCCACCACGCCGGCCCCATCGTGGGGACCATGGCACGCCTCGTCGCGACGACAACAGGGTGACACGTTCATCGGGCAACTGCGGCCCGTTCGTGGCGGCGGCAGCTCTCCCCTGGCACATACTCACCCCTCTTCCTCGCCCTCGCCGGGCGTCCCGTCTCTCGCCATGCCGTCACCGTAGCCCACCCCGTGGCCTGGAGCAACACCCCCAAGACCCGACACTCCGTGTCGGCACTGTGTTGCACCAGTCCGTGGGGCGTTCTGTGGAGTCGACAGTGGCGGACGACGGGACGCCACGGACGAAAAGACCAGGATGGAGGAACCCCATGAGCACCCTACCAGGAACGAGCTGCCTACTGACCGACATCGACGACCTGCCGACCCGCGCCAGCCACAAACGTGCCACCCACCGACGAACGTCGCTGTCGCTGGGCGCCAACCCAGGCGACGACGCGGCGCGCGCCGCCCTGTCCGCGACCATGGGTCGCCCGGCGACACGCTGCAGCGTCTGCGCAACCCCGATCGGTGACCTCTTCACGCGCCGCTCCAGGAGCGGCAAGACATTTTGCCGGATCTGCGCCGACCGCACCGTCGCCGCCTACCTGGCCGCGCATCCGGCGGCACGGCCACCCCGGCCTGCCACACGGGCGCGCGAACGCACGGGGACATCCTACCTGGGCGAGCGCGACCGCTACGCCGTCCTCTTCCACGCGGGTCACGGACTCTGGCAGATCTCGGACACCCAGACCCAACGCTGGACGCGCCGCTGGCACGCCACCGAGGCCGGGGCCAGCGCCATCGCGGCGGCGATGAACGCGGCATGGCGCACACAGATCGAGAGCGAGAAGCTGCGCTTCTCGGCCCAGCGGGAACGACGGATCGAGGGGCTCTAACCCCCACCGCGCCGGGACGCCGTCCGAAGGGGCGGCGTCCCAAGGCGCCACCTATCGATAAGGAGGAAGATAGCCATGTCGACAACTGATGACGAACGAGGCGTGACCCAGACGCACGATGACCAACACTCTGGAGGCGCCGGCGCGAGTGTAACGCCGGTCAGCCCCCTGGCCGCGGACGCGCTGGCGCGCCTGCTGGACCTGCCCCTCTCCGCGGCGGCGGTCCTCCTCGAGGACCACGGGGCGCTCGGCGGACTGCGCCGGGCCGGCCCGGATGCGTTACGCCGGAGCGGCCTCACCCCGCGCCGCGCGGGCCGGTTGATGGCCGCGCTCGACCTCGCGGCCGCGGTGCTGGCCGAACGCCCCCAGGTGCGGCCACAGGTGAGCAGTTCGGCGGATGCGGCGCGGCTCCTCGTCCCCGAGATGCGCCTCCTGGAATCCGAGCAGATGCGCGTGCTGTTACTCAACACCAAGAATCGGCTCATCACGACCGTCACGCTCTACAGCGGCACCGTGTCCGCGTGCCATATCCGGGTCGCCGAAATGTTCCGCGAGGCCGTACGTTACAACGCCACCTCGCTCATCCTCGTCCACAACCATCCCAGCGACGACCCGACCCCGTCGCCCGAGGACGTGGCCATCACCCGTGAGATTGTCCAGGCCGGACGGCTCCTGGATATCGGCGTTCTCGATCACCTCGTGGTCGGCGGGGACGCGTACACGAGCTTGCGTGAGCGCGGGCTGGGCTGGGACTAGCATGGGCGCCGGTTCCGGTCGCCCGGACGAACACCACCAAGGAGGGAGATCGATGGTACACCACGCCGACGCGTCGGCGCGTTCTCCACCGCTCACCAAGCGCGTGCAGAGTGCCCCCGCGCATCCGTATCCCAGGGCCCATGGTCCACGGCCGGGGCAGCCGGGATGGTCGGGATGCGGACGTCTAACGGCAGTCCGTGGTGAGGACTCACCACGGGAGAAAGGAGAGGGTGAGCGATGGCATCACGACCACGCGACACGTAGAAAGGCTCCCTATCAGGTCGCGCACAGATGCGGCCTGAACGGCACATCCGATCTGGAGCGTCCCAACGAGACAGGGTTGAGTCAGGAGTACAGACATGACAGCATCAGCACGCCAGGAATCCGATCCGGAGATCAAACAGCTACAGGGCACGGTCGTGAGCAGGGAGGCGGTCTACGCGGTGGAAAGCGCCACCCGCAGCGGACGCATGCATACCGTCACGGTCACGGAGGATAGCCCGGACGACCGGTGGACATGCACCTGCGAGGCAGGGCAATACGCGACGCCTTGCTGGCACAAAGATTACGTACGAGCCGTCCATTATTGGTATCGCTTCGAGCGCCGACAGCAGACGCGGCGCCAACGGGCCGTGCAGGTCGAGGCCAGGAAGCGCGGCCTGCACGAGGTTCAGCGGCCGGAGGGCATGGCCTCCTTGCAAGAGGCCGTCGGATGATCGCCACCCCGAGCGCCGCACCGTGTCGATGCCTCCCCCGATGTCCCGCCGCCGTGGGGGATGCCATCTCGGACCAGAGGCCGCGCGACGGCCACCCTCGGTACGAGGAGAGACCCGGCGAGTCACGGCCGAGCGCGAGGATAGACAGACAAAACGGGGGTGGACAGAGCCACCTGCCCACCCCGGTTGATAGACCACGAGAGGAGAGTACCATGCCAGCACTTGCCATCGCAGCCACTCCAAGTATAGCTCCCGAGGGCGCGGACAGTCCTGGAGATATCACCGTCAGCGTGACATTCAACCCGACCGACCCCTACGGCATGATCAAGCTGACCACCTCGCTCGACCTTGCCGGAGAGGCGCTCCTGGATACCCTGGACGACCTGCTGAGGCACGTCATCGTCTACCGGGGCGCCTACCGCATCGAGATGCTGGCCGACCGCGGCACCAGGAACGAGGTGCGGCGATGACGCCAAAACCCGTCACGAAGGAGTTAATCGACGACTGGCTCGGCCGGCTCGGCGCCGAGACCGACCAGGCCGCGCTCGATGAGACGTTCACCGCGTATCTGCGCACGATGTCCCGGTTCTGGCACTACAGCACTCGGAACAGCATGTTGATCTTCGTGCAGCGCCCCCAGGCCACCCGCGTGGGCGGTCGCACCACCCTCTGGGAGCCGCTCGGCTACCACGTCAAAGCGGACGAGGTGCGTCACGGTATCTGGATCAAGCGCCCCGCCACGAAGCTCGTCGAGGACGAGGCGACGGGCGAGAAGCGCGACATCCTGCTCGGCTTCGATGACTGCATCGTCTACGACCGGGATCAGGTCGAGGCGGCGCGCCCCGATGCCGAGCCTCTCGACGCGCCGTGGGTCACCCTGACCGGTGAGTATGACGACCTGTACGCCCTGCTGGTGCGGACGTGTACGGCGCTCACAATGACCGTCATTCTCCGCGATGACTTGCCGCCGACGGTGGAAGGTCGCTCGAATGGTGACGGCCGTATCGAACTCAATGCACACGCCGCCGTCGGCAACCGCGCGCAGACACTCATCCACGAAATGGCCCACGAGGTGTGCCACCCGCGGATCGCGCGAGCGCGCTTCACCCTCCAGGAGGTCGAATGCCAGGCCGAGGCCGTGAGTTACGTCGTGTCGCAGGCGCTCGGATTGCCGACGCCCAACGCTCCGACGTACCTCGCGTTGTACCGCGTGACGCGGAACGTCATCAAGGCGAACGCTGACGCCATCCAGGTGGGAGTCAAGAAAATCCTCGGCGAGGTCGAGCGCGTGAGGAGTACGGCAACAGAGGCTGCGGCGTAAATCTCGTGCCAGATGGGAGGGGTGAGCGGCGCTCGCCCCTCCCGACGATAGGGTTATGTGCGGGTGAAGGGAGGCGCTGCGCCTTCCTTCACCACCATGAAAGACGAAAGGGAGGACGACATGGGAGTGCTATGGGACCCGCCGCGCCAGGGGTGGCGCTTTCCCCTCGGCGATCTCTACATCACCGAGGGCATCATGGACCTGATCGAGCGCCAGGGCGTCGACATCGCGCCGCTCGTCACGCGGCACCTGACCGGTGACTGGGGCGACATGGACAGCCACGACCGCGCCCACAACGACCACGCGCTCCTGACCGGCGCCCGGCTGCTCAGCGCGTATCGGGTGGCCGAGACGGAGACGGTCTGGATCATCACCGAGTCAAGCAGGACGGAGACGACTGTCCTGCGACCCGACGAGTATTAAAGAGGAGGATAGGCAAATGGCACCCCTCACACCCGATCAGGAGCAGGCGCTGGAGCGCCTGCGACGACAACAGATGGCCGAGGCGCGGCGCATCAGGCGCGTGGTCGCCCACGAATGCAGCCTGACCGTGGCGCGGCTCTGCGCCCGCGACCGGGTGGCCCCGGTCAACCAAGCCCGCCAGCTCTGCATGTATCTGATGAGGACCGACCTGTGCTGGCCGATGCCGGAGCGGGACAGTCCGTTCAGCGCGCAGCGTATCGCGGACCTACTCGGTCACAGGGACCACTCGACCATCTTGCACGGCATCGAGGCCATCAGCCACAGGGTGACGACGGATAGGGCGCTCGCTCACCTGGTCACCGACATCCGCGCCGAACTACAGCATGACGAAAGAGGAGAACACCATGATACAGGTACGCATCGTTCCAGTTGCTCAAATCGCGCCCTCGCCGGACAACACGCGCCTGTTCGACCGCAAGGACAAAGAGGACAAAGTGTCGCTCGACGAACTGGCCGCGTCCATTCGGGAGCTGGGCTTGCAGCAGCCGCCCAAGGTGCGGCCTAACCCCGCCGGCGGCAAGCAGCCCTGGATCTTGATCTTCGGTGAGCGCCGCCTGCGCGCGGTGCGCGACATCCTCAAATGGACGGAGATCGCCGTCCTGGTCGACGACGAGATGGCGGGTGAGGACGCGAGTGCCGCGACCGTGGTCGAGAACCTCCAGCGCCGCGACCTACATCCCATGGATGGGGCGCGCGGCATTGCCATCCTGCGCAGCCAGGGCACCAGCATCAAGGACGTGGCCAGGCGTCTGGGACGGCGCGAGGAGTGGGTCAAGGAGCGCCTAAAGCTCTGCGACCTGCCTGTCGAGGCGCAGAACCTCTACCGGCGCTCGGAGCGCATGACGCTGCAGCAGGCGCTCTCACTGCATGATTATACCCATGGCGGCCGGGACAACAAGGGGTTCCCCGCGTTGATCGTGGCTCTCGCCAAGGGCATGGCCGACGGGTTAAACCCCACTGGCAGCCTAACGGTGATCACCGGGACGATGCCCGAGGTGGTCGGCCCCATCAACCACGCGTACCATGACGGCGGCGGCCGCTGGGGCGGGAACTACTTCGACACGCGCGCTATCTGCACGAAGTGCCCCTTCGCCGCGTATCGCCCCGGCTATTACGATGGTGTCGGCCACTGTCTGATGCCCCTCCACTACAAGGAGCTGCAACGCAAAGGCAAAGAGAAATACGACATGGCCCAGGCTGCAGCCGCCGCGGCCGCTCCGTCGCCCGCCCATGCGGGGGCGGCGACGGGCGGCGCAGACTGGACCCCTGAGCCGCAGAAGACGGCGGCGCAGAAGGGCACGGAAACCCGGCAACGGCATAAGGACCAGAAGGCGGCGTACTATCCCACTGTGTCGGCCATCGAGCGCGCCATCGACATGATCCCGGCCGTCGATACGGTCGATGTGGCGGTCCTCTGCGCCTATACGCTCACGACCGACCATGTAGACGGTAAGGCCGTGGAACAGGTCATCACACGGCACGCCCTCAAGAAGGGCTTCCCCAGCCCCGCGTCGACGCCGGGACGGGCCATGATCGAGCGGCTGCGCTCGTTCGACGGCGTGGAGCTGGTGCGCTACACGCTGGAGGCGTTGCTGCTCACCCAGGCGATGCGCGCCCTCGACTACGACCCCGGCCGCACCCGCCCCGACCCAGTCTTGGCTCTGTATCTGCCGGGCCAGGCGGCCCCATCCCCCGCCCCTGGGGAGGATGTGTCACCGTCCACGAGGGATGAGGAAGACGAGGGCCTGGCCGACGAGGAGGTGATGGGCGACGAGGGCGCGGCCTGAGCCGTACGATGCGCCAACAATACTGCCGGGTCTGGCAGTATCGTTGGCTAGCCACGAGCGATACCCGAGGACTGCGGGATGGAGAGGAGAAGGGGATGAGCACAACAGATCACCCTACAATCGCTATGAGACCGGACATGTTCCCCTGCCCCGCCTGTGGTGGCCTGCCGATCGGGACCATCGACACGATCGTGTGTCGATGGTCCACGGATCATGCCGGCGATGTCACTGACTGGCAGGGGAACGACCTGGACACACAGGACACGCTGTACAGGGACGAGCGCCCGGTTCTGGCCTGCGAGAATGGCCATGACTACACACAGGCCGATTTCACGAGTGATGTGATGAGTACGCTACAGATCGAGAGGAACGACGATGTCCACGACACCAACTGAGCGTGCGGAGCGGCGCCAGGCCGCGCTCACGCGGGAAGCGATAGCAGCCATCGTGCGCGCCGCTCTCGACGAGGCGCTCGTCGTGCAGCGCCGGCAGTACAGCGTCCAAGGCTACAACGTGGATAATTGGCTCACTGAGATCACCAAACGCCGCACGGGGGAACTCGACGCTCTGTTCTACGAGGCGCTGGCGCTGCACGGCAAGCACGCGGCGTGGCCCGCGATGGTACAGATCGTCGAGGAGTCGCATCGTCCGTCCAGCTATGTCAAAGACTTCTACTATCATGACCGCGAGGCCCTGGAGCAGAAGCAGCCGCGCGTGTTCGCCTGGGCCACGCGTGACACAGGGACGTGGCTCTTCCTCCCCGGCACGGGGCGAGACTCGTGCCGGGAGCTGGCTGAAGCCGCGCACAAGAGCGGCCAGGAGCAGTGCTGGTACTGGTGGAACGGCCACGCGCTCACGCCGGTGACCGCCGAGACCGCGCTGGGGCGGCTAACGACAGCCGAGCGCGCGCTCGCGCGTCAGGAGAGAGAGGACGCCGCAACGGCGGCGTCCTGAGCGCAATCGTTACGAGGAGAAAAGTGAATGACAGAGTCTACCGCGACCGACACAACGAGCGTCGCGCTTATCACTATTCCTGTTGGCCCGCAGACAGCGGAACGTGTCACGATACGCTTCACGGTAGCGGCGATGAGCTACGAGGTGGAGATCCACGGCCCCGCGCGATTGACGCATGAGCAGGCGCAGCGCATCCGCCTAATGGCGCATCTGTGCCTGGACCCGTATATCTGGCAACGCGTTCGGTGCTGGCTGGACGCGCGGGACCCAGAGTAACACTCCAGGGCACGCCTAACAAAACAAGAGAGGAGAGGATCATGCGCTACGGAG
>JAABUZ0100003757.1_pt1 | contig 21938 bp, 19 predicted proteins | sample 5562091 | NCBI WGS metagenome assembly JAABUZ01 (sample SAMN12813069, study PRJNA571459) | rock metagenome | isolation source: Antarctica rocks | place: Antarctica: Victoria Land, Linnaeus Terrace sud | collected 2015-12-21
GTGCGAAGGGGCGCAGCAGGAGTATCATCGCAGGCGGTAGGGTATGCATCGGTACCTCCTCTTAGTCGAGTGGTATCGAGCATACCCCGCCCCTTCATCTCCTGCCAATTGGGGAAAGTCGAGCTAACCTACAATGCCGCGAATAGTGACGCATTCAAGGTTGAGATGGGCAACATCGGCCAGCATTATTACCGTTGGCGGTACGAACAATAGCGAGATGGATCACTCTTGCTGAGGGGCGGTGGGCTTCAGCCTGCCGCAGCGACGTTTGGCAGGCTGAAGCCCGCCGCCACTGTTTTGTTGGCTCACTTGTGCTGAACGATTCCGCTTTACGTCGGTTCCATCATCACTTCGTCCACATAGCACCAGAGCCAATCCTCGCCTGGTTGGAAAGATTGTATGATCGGGTGGCTGGTTTCGTGAAAGTGCTTCGTCGCGTGCGTATTGGGAGATGAATCGCAGCAGCCGACATGCCCGCAAATGCGGCAGATGCGCAGATGCACCCACGTATCGCCCATATTCAGACATTCCTCGCAGCCGTTCGCGCTCGGCGTAACATCGCGGATTTGATCGAGGTGAGTGCATATTGTTGTCACTTCTTTTTCTCCAATCACACATAGATCGCGGTGCCACCATCGCGGCGGGGATCGGACGCGCCAATCCAGCAGCCGTCCTCCGCGACGATCAGTTGGATGCGTCCTTGCAACGAATCGTAGGCAAATGGTCGGAGCTTGAGGCGATGACCGCGCGCTTCGAGGGCGCGCCCGGTCGCGATGGGCAGCCGCGTCTCGGTCAGCACCGGGCCGCCCTCACAGTGGATACGCGGCGCGGAGACCGCTTCGAGCGGCGTCATGCCGAAATCGAGGCGGTTGACGATCACCTGCGCGATCGCGTTGATGATCGCGTTCGAGCCGGGACTACCGAGGATGATCTCCGGTCGCCCGTCGCGCAGGACAATTGTCGGTGCCATCGGCGTAATGCGCGGCTTCCCCGGCGCGATGGAGCGCGGGCGACCGGGCAGCGGATCGAACGTACTCATGCCGTTGTTATACTGGAAGCCGAGGCCGGGCGTCACGACGCCGGAACCCATCGAAAGCGTATGCGTGAGGGCGACGGCGTTCCCATCCCGATCCGCCACCGAGAGATGTGTCGTGCCGGGCACAGTCGCGGCCTCAGCGGATGGAATACTCGCCGCAGTGATCCGGGCGCGCAACTCTGCCGCGTGCCGCTTGCTAACCAGTTCCTCCATCACACCGTCGCTGCCATCGCCTGACATCCGATCCCGCTCAGAAAAGGCGAGGTGCATCGCGGAGGCAAGCAGGTGCAGATATTCCGCACTGTTGTGCCCAAGTTCCGCAACTGGGAACCCTTCGAGGATGTTGAGGATTTGCAGCACCGTCGCGCCACCGAGCGGGCTGGTCGAGACGGTCAGGCCGCGATACTCGCTCTGTAACGGCGCACGGACGACCGCCGTGCATGCCCCGAGATCATCGGCGGTGATCAGCGCATCGTGCGCGGCGAAGTCCGCGATGATCCGTTCGGCAATCGAACCGCGATAGAAGGCATCCGGCCCTTCATCGGCGATGCACTCCAGCACGGCGGCGTAGTCCGGGTTCGTCAGATGATCGCCGACGCGGCGTACCGTGCCATCGTTACGCAGCCAGAGACGGGCCATCGTCTCCGTCGTGTGGACAAACGCATCGAACGTCGGGTAGTTCTCACCAACGGGATATTGATGCGTCTCGAAGAAATACTCCGTAATATACTCGTAGAGCGGAAATCCCTCGCGCAAGATGCGGATCGCGGGCTGCACGAGGTCACGCCACGGCATCCGCCCACGCGCGTGGATCGCCGCCAACCCCGCGATGGCGCTGGGGATGAGAATGGATTGGTAGCCGAGGTAGTTGTGCCATCCCTCGACGTACGTTTTGCCCTCGGCGGTACGGCGCGCCAATTTCGCCCATTGGTCAGCGCGAGCACGCGAGCCGACACGCCCGACGAAGTCGAGAACGACGTTCTCGCCCGATGCCGCGTCAAAGGTCTGCGCGACACCGATACCGCCAATGCCGCACATAAACGGATCGGTCGCTGCTTGGACGAACGCAGCCGCCACCGCCGCGTCAAAGGCATTCCCGCCGTCCCGAAGAACGTTGGCACCTACTTCCGCCGCCCGTGGCTGCGGCGCAACGACGACACCATTCATGTTTCGTTTCTCCTTGTGCTGTGCGAGCGACCGTGTACGGGAGTATACCTCACCCCCTGCCCCCTCTCCATCGCTCTGAGAACACGGAATGGATGAGGTTTGTTCAGCGATGGAGAGGGGGAGAGACAGGGGTTGAAAAGAACGCCACGGCATCTCATGCATTTCCCCTCCCCTCTCCATCGCCGTACGAACCTGATACCTTCCTCGATTTATGGGCGATGGAGAGGGGCCGGGGGTGAGGAAACTCCCCGCCCGTTGCGTTCCCGCTGCCATCGCGCTACACTCGCGGCAGTGTTCGTACGGGTGTTCGGAAGCGGTGCGTATGGGCGGGAGCGCGCGAATTTTCGCGGTGGCAAATCAGAAGGGCGGCGTCGGCAAGACGACGACCGCCGTCAACCTCGCGGCGTGCATCGCGGCGACGGAGCGGCGTGTCCTCCTCGTGGATACCGACCCGCAGGGAAACGCCTCCAGTAGCCTCGGCATGGACAAAAGCGCGATGGCGACGACGCTCTACGACGTGCTGCTGAATGAAGCGCCTGCCGCCGAGGTCATCCAGCCAACACGCGTCCCGCGCCTTGATCTCCTGCCGAGCACAAGTGTCCTCGCGGCGGCGGAGATCGAACTAGTGGATCTGCCGCGGCGCGAAACCATTCTGCGCGGCGCGCTTGGGACAGTGGCAGAGGCGTACGACTTCATCTTCGTGGATTGTCCACCCTCGCTCGGCCTGCTCACTGTCAACGCGTTGACAGCGGCGCACGGCGTTCTCATCCCGATCCAGTGCGAATTCCTCGCCCTCGAAGGCCTTCTGCAACTCGTGCAAACGGTGGATCGTGTCAAGCACACCGTCAATCCAACACTGGATGTGACGGGCGTCATCATGACGATGTACGACGCGCGCACCCGGCTCGCGCCGCAGGTCGTCGCGGAGGTGCGCCGCTTCTTCCCAACGCGGATCTTCAAGAGCGTCGTGCCGCGCACTGTCCGCCTCGCGGAAGCGCCCTCGTACGGGCAGGCAATTACGCAGTATGATGCCTCCGGACGCGGCGCGCAGGCGTACCGCGACCTGGCGGACGAACTCCTGCAGCGCGTCACGACCGCATCGCATCCAGTAATGGCGGCGATGCGGTAACGTTGCTCCATCCCGGTGATGGCGGTACAATCGGGGTGGAGCGTGACGCGGTTTCGCTGCATGGAGGACGGTTTTCCGCATGGATCCACATCACGTCCTATCGAGACATTTCCTGCCGAACATGCCGCGAAAGGCGTGCGATTCATGATTGAATCAGTCGTCGAATCTGTCCGCGTCAGTCTCGTCACGAACCAGCGCGTCGTCATCCTCAAGGAATTGGAGGGCGAACGCTACCTTCCGATCTGGATCGGGCCGTTCGAGGCGGAAGCGATCGCGCTCGAATTGCAGAGTGTTGAGGCACCCCGGCCCCTCCCCTACGATATCATGAAGAAGATTATCGGTGACCTCGGCGGGCGCGTCCGGCGTGTGCTGATCAGCGGGCTGCGGGAGGACGTCTTCTACGCCACCATCGTCATCGAGGCGGCGGGGCGGCAGATCGAAGTGGACTCACGCTCCTCCGATGCTATCGCGCTCGCCGTACGCACAAAAGTGCCGATCTTCGTGGATGAAACCGTGATGGACAAAGCGGGCGTCCTCTTCGGTGAAGACGAGGAAGAGCTGGATGCGGACGCAAAGCCGAAGCCTTCCGCAGAGGATGAGAAGCTCACTTCCTTCCGCAACTTCATCAACAGCCTCGATTTCTCGGACGAGAACAAAGAAGGCGACTGAGCAACGAGCAATGAGTGGGGAGCGCATCATACTCATTGCTCGTTGCTCAATGTTCGTTGCTGAAAGGAAGCGATGTGGCGAAGGAACGGATCGTGCTCATTGACGGCCACGCGCTTCTGTATCGCGCCTTTTTCGCGTTGCCGCAGACGATGGCGACTTCCACCGGCGAACTCGTCAATGCCACTTTCGGCTTCACCTCGATGATGCTCGACGCACTCCGGGCCTTCTCGCCCGCCTATATTGTCGTCGCGTTCGACAAGGGCGGCTCATTCCGCGACGATCTGCTCGCTACTTATAAAGCGCACCGCCCACCGATGCCGGACGAAATGCGGCAGCAGCAGGAGCGTGTCAAGGAAGTCGTCGAGGCCCTCAATATCCCGATCTTCATGATCCCCGGCTACGAGGCGGACGATGTGATCGGCACCCTCGGTCGCGTGGCAGCGCGCGCGGGCGTCGAGACGTATATCGTTACGGGCGATACCGACACGCTGCAACTTGTCTCGGACGACGGCGTCAGTGTCGTGTTGCCCGGCGTGCAGAACCGCTTCTCTGACTTCCGCATCTATGATATGGCGAAGACGGTCGAGCGGTACGGCTTCCCGCCGCCACTCGTCGCGGACTACAAGGCGCTCGTCGGCGACAAGAGCGACAATATCCCCGGTGTTAAAGGGATCGGGGAGAAGAGCGCGACCGCGCTCCTGAAGCAACTCGGCCCCCTGGAAAATTGGCGCGACCATCTGGACGAAATTACGCCGCCGCGTATCCGCGACCTCATTACATCGCACTACGAGGACGCCCTGAAGAGCAAGGTGCTGACGACGATCGTCACGGACGTGGATTTGCAGCTCGATCTCGAAGCATGCCGTACCCACGAGTATGACCGCGAGCGCGTCGTCAACCTCTTCCGCGAATTGGAGTTCCGCTCCCTGCTGACGAAGTTGCCGGAGCATGTCTCCGCCCAGAAGAGCACGAATCATGGCGATCACGATCATCTCGTCACGACCGTCACGAAAGCGGCGGACTTGTCCGCGCTGGCAGCACGACTCCGCAAGGCGGGGACGTTCGCCTTCGATACCGAGACGACGAGCACGAACCCGGTGACGGGCGCGCTCGTCGGTATCTCGCTCGCCGTGGACGGTAAGGAGGCGTGGTACCTACCCGTCGGTCATTATTTGACGGACGAGCAACTGAGTGTGCCAGAGGTACGCGAGTATCTCGGCCCGGTTTTCGCGGACCCGGAGATCGTCAAAGTAGCGCACAACGCGAAGTTCGACATCCTCGCTTTCGAGCGGGCGGGGCTGGCGCTGAACGGCCTTGTCTTCGACACGATGCTCGCCGCATACCTGCTCGGCGAAACCTCTGTGGGTCTCAAGGAACTCGCCTTCACGCGCCTCGGCATCGAGATGACGCACATCACGGCGTTGATCGGGACGGGGCGTAACCAGATCACGATGGCACAGGTGCCAGTGCCGCAGGCCGCCGACTACGCCACCGCCGATGCCTACTGCACGAACGCCCTCGTCGTACCGCTACGGGACGATTTGCAGAAGCGCGAAATCCTCCATTTGCTCGATGAGATCGAACTACCGCTCGTGCCAATTTTGGCGGGTATGGAGCGCACGGGCATCACCGTAGATGGCGAATACCTCGGTATACTCTCGAAGCGTCTGGACGAGCAGATGGCCGCACTCGCCGCCGATGTCTACGAACTGGCGAAGCACTCCTTCAACATCAACTCGCCGATGCAACTAGGCGCGGTGCTTTTCGACGAACTGAGTCTGCCGCATGGCAAGAAGACGAAGACGGGCTACAGCACCGCGTCAGATGTCCTGGAGCCGTTGCAGTGGGAGCACCCGATTGTCAAGCAAATTCTCGAATACCGACAGTTGTCGAAGCTGAAGGGCACGTACGTAGACGCGCTGCCGCTACTCATCAACCCGGAGACGGGGCGCGTGCATACGTCCTTCAATCAGGCCGTCGCCTCGACGGGGCGGCTCTCATCAACTGACCCAAACCTGCAAAATATCCCGATCCGCACCGAGGTCGGGCGCGAGGTGCGACATGCCTTCGTCGCGGGGAACACGCCGGAAACAACGATCTTCGACAGCGAACCGGCGGTGCTGCTTGCCTGCGACTACTCACAGATCGAACTGCGCATCTTCGCCCACGTCTCGCGCGATGAATCGCTGCTGGAAGCCTTCCGCGAGGGGCGAGACATTCACACCGCGACCGCAGCAGAGATGTTCGACGTGCCGTACGAGTCGGTGGACCCAGATACGCGGCGACTCGCCAAGACGGTCAACTTCGGTATCATCTATGGCATCAGCGCCTTTGGGCTGGCGAATAGTGCGGGCATCTCGCAGGGGAAGGCACGCGACTACATCAAGATTTACTTCGAACGCTTCCCCGGCGTGAAGCGGCTGACCGATTCGATCCGCGAGGAAGCACTGGAGAAGGGGTACGTCTCGACGCTGCTCGGCCGCCGCCGCTACTTCCCGGAGTTGCAATCGCGCAACCCGCAGGTCCGCCAGGCCGCCGAGCGCGCTGCGATGAACGCGCCAATTCAGGGCACGGCGGCAGACATCGTCAAGCGGGCGATGATTCGCGTGGACGCGATGCTGCGACGCGACAATCTGCGCGGCAAGATGCTCCTGCAAGTCCACGACGAACTGGTGCTCGAAGTGCCCGCCAGCGAACTGGAGCGCACTTGCCAAGGCGTCACCGAGGCGATGACCGGCGCATTCGCACTCGTCGTCCCGCTCGAAGTCGAGGCGAAGGCGGGTCAGAACTGGGACGAACTGAAGCCGATCAACCAGGCCGAGCGCGAGGCGAAGCGCATCGCCGTGGTCGCGCAGCAGGGCCGATTACTCTGAATGATAGAATGAATGCGTTCGCCCGGCTGGAGGTGGCGCGTGGTTGATCTCGGTATCGGTGGAGCAATCCATATTCGTGAAAGCGATGACAGGCCGTATTTCGTGATATGGTCTGCTGATACCCTGTATAGGCAAGCGGATTCCGGCAGATATTTCCGTGTCACGATTGAACAATCGCCCGTCGGCTGGCGCGCATCCGTGTCGGCACGACCGGATTGGGCGGTCGAAGCGCCGACTCGGGGTACTATGAAGGAAGAACTCGCTTCGTTGATCGCGGATGCCTTACGGCATGGGGAAGAACTGATCGCGCGCTACATCGAAACCGATCCCCACCGTCCCAGCGAAGGAAACGCGCGGCTCACGAATGCCGGGCCATCGGTGTGGGCAATTATCGGTCATCTCGAAGGTGCGCATGGCAATGTGCGGCAGGTAGCGGACGACTACGACCTACCGCGCGAGGCGGCGGCCACTGTGCCGCCCATCAAGCGCCCAACCTGCTGATTGGCGACGTGCGCGCGTTCTTTCACGAGTTGCGAGCGAAAAAAGAGGCGAAGGTAGACGAACCACGATGATAAATCCGGACATCGCGTACCAGCGACTGCACAACCAGCACATTGTGGGGATTCCGCTCGCAATGCCTGAGGATGTCGTGCGATGGCTAGGCGCTGTCCAGGCGCAGGATTACGCGGCCGCGAAATGGGCGGTCGCCCAGCGTACTGGGGTCCTCACGGACGCCGCGATGGATCAGGCATTTGCCGATGGGACGATCCTGCGCACCCATGTCCTGCGGCCCACCTGGCATTTTGTCACGCCCGCCGATATCCGCTGGATGCTGGCGCTCACCGCGCCGCGCGTTCATGCCTTTAATGCCTACTATTACCGCAAAATGGCGCTGGACGACGCCATTTTTGCGCAGAGTAACGCCGCACTGGCAAAGGCATTACAGGGCGGCGCGCAACTGACCCGCTCTGAACTTGTCTCCGTGCTTCAGCAAGCCGGTATTGCGACGGATGCGTTGTTACGGTTCGGCTTGCTCCTGATGCATGTGGAATTAGACGGAATCATCTGTAGTGGCGCGCGGCGCGGGAAACAATTCACCTATGCCCTGCTCGATGAGCGGGTGCCACACGCCAGGACGCTGGAGCGTGACGAAGCGCTGGCCGAACTCACTGGGCGATACTTTACGAGCCATGGACCGGCGACGCTGAAAGATTATGTCTGGTGGTCCGGCCTGACAGCAGCTGACGCAAAGCGCGGCATCGAAATGGTCAAGCTCCAACTCATATCTGAGATTGTAGACAGCCAGACGTACTGGTTTGCGCCGTCCACGCTCCCCGTAAAAAATACATCCCCGACCGCATCCTTGCTACCGAATTTCGATGAATACACGGTCGGCTATCGGGATCGCAGCGCTGTGTATGACACACGACACACAGAAACGTTGGACGCGCGCGGCGATATCCTCTCGCACCACACGGTGGTGATTAACGGCCAGATCGTGGGTATCTGGAAGCGTACGCAAACGAAGAGCGCGGTTGCCATTGAAGCAATCCTGTTCACACCACTGAGCAAGGCCGAGATGCATGCCCTCACCGCCGCAGCCGAGCACTACGGCGCATTTCTCAATCTGCCGGTTCACTTCCGTTTGCGATCATAGAGGGAGTACGCAGTCCGCTAAAGAAAAGCCGGTGATAACAAGCGGCAAGGATGCGAGGCAACGCATAGAGCGGGGTGTATTCCCCCTTCCCTCGGAGGGAAGGGGGCGAGGTGTTCGCGCTTACTTCGCGGCGTCGTACCGCTTGCTGACTTCGTCCCAATTGACGACATTCCACCAGGCGGTGATGTAGTCTGGGCGGCGGTTCCGGTAATCCACGTAGTAGGCGTGCTCCCAGACATCGAGGCCGAGGAGCGGCGTCTTACCTTCCATCAGCGGATTGTCCTGATTCGCGGTGCTGGAGATTGCCAGTGTGCTACCGCTGGCCGTTAGCCATGCCCAGCCGCTGCCGAAGCGGGTCGTCGCGGCCGCTCCGAATTGCTGCTTGAACTGGTCGAAGCCGCCGAAGGTCGAGTTGATCGCCTCAGCGAGTTTGCCCGTCGGCTGGTTCGAGCCGCCCGGCTTCATGATCTCCCAGAACATCGTGTGGTTGACGTTCCCGCCGCCATTGTTGCGGACGGCCGTGCGGATGTTCTCCGGCACCTGGTTGATGTTCTTCATCAAGTCTTCGGGGGACATGTTCGCGAGGTTTGGCTGATCCTTCAGTGCGTTATTCACATTGGTCACATACGCCGCGTGGTGCTTGTCGTGATGCAGTTGCATCGTTTCTTCGCTGATCGTCGGTGCGAGCGCATCATACGCATACGGCAACGGAGGCAGTTCATACGCCATAGGGATTGACTCCTTCCATCAAACGGTCCGAAAACGATCCAGAGGGTGCGGTACTTCTATCGCACGGAGGGCCATTGTCGCGTGAGCACTCCCCGCTCGGACAGTATGCATCCCATCAGGATGGCGTGCAACCAATTGAGTTCGAAGTTCGGAGTTTGAGGTTCGGAGTAGGGACGAGAGCAAATTCCCTACCTCGAACTTCGAACTTCGAACTACTCGTCAGCCGCCGATGCGTGACATGGCGCGATTCAGGGAGACTTCGCCGGTGGCGACGCCGTGGCCCCACGGCTTCTGCCAGACGGCCTCGCGCAGTCGCAGGCGCACGTCATCATCGGAGGCACCGGAGCGAATTAGTGCGAGCAAGTCTACTTCGTTATCGCGGAGGAGGCAGAGGCGCAGTTTGCCGTCGGCGGTAAGGCGCATGCGGTTACACGTCGCGCAGAAGGCATCCGTCATCGCCGAAATAAAACCGACGGAGCCGCGCGCATTGGGGAAAATGAATGGTCGGGCTGGGTCCACCGGATCGGCGGTCGGGTCGGGCGTTAGCGTGCCCCACCGCTCCTCGATGCGCGCCATCACTTCAGCGGTTGGAACGAGGAGATCGAAGGCGACATCATCTATGCCCTCGAAGGGCATCACCTCGATGAAACGCATCTGCCACGGATGCTCATACGCTAAACCCGCGAGATCGGCGACTTCATGGTCATTCTGCCCGCGAATGACGACAGCATTCAGTTTGATCGGTGCGAGGCCCGCCGCTTCCGCCGCCGCGATGCCCTCCATGACGAGATCGAGCCTGCCACCGCGCGTGATCTGCTTGAACCGCTCCGGGTCGAGCGTGTCAATCGAGACATTGATGCGCTTGAGTCCGGCCTGTGCCAGCGGTTCCGCGAGGCGCGAGAGGAGAATACCATTCGTCGTCATCGCGATGTCGGTAATCGCCGGGTTCGCCGCGATTTCCCGCACGAGATCGGGAAGGTTTCGGCGCAGCGTCGGCTCCCCGCCCGTCAGGCGGATTTTTGTGAACCCGACATCTGCCGCCAACCGCACAACGCGGAGGAGTTCGTCGTCCGACAGTAACTCCTCTTTCGATTGCCAGCGTACACCCTCCGCAGGCATGCAGTAGACGCAGCGGAGGTTGCAGCGATCGGTCAGGCTAATGCGCAGATAGTTGATCCGGCGTCCGAACGTATCCTGCGCCGGGCCGTCCACGTCAACCATGCTGAGCGGAATCGTCGTCGTCGTGGTCATCACATCTCGCTGATACGCGGCAATGCACGCCGCACTTTCGAGTATACCGGGATAGATCAAAACAATCTACCTGCCGTTGCAGATTTAACAACGGTTGGGTTTCACAACCTATTCCGCAATCGTCGCCGCGCATCATCTATTTGTAGGCACTCTTACTCTTTGGTAGCGTTCTGGTCGCCGAAACGGCCGGAGCGGAGGGAAAGGCCGCCATCCACCCAGAAGACCTGCCCGGTGACGTACGATGCGGCATCGGAGCAGTAATAAAGGACCGCTCCGGCGATGTCGTCTGGGTAGCCGACCCGGCCGAGGGGCGTCGCGGCGGCAAACGTACCCGCGTAATCCGGCAGTTCCTGGCTCGTCCGCTCGATCAGGATCGCGCCGGGGGCGACGGCATTGACGGTAATACCGTACGGGCCGAGTTCGACGGCCAGCCCGACCGTCAGCATGTTGATGCCGCCCTTGGAAGCATTGTATGGCGTCGCGTTCTTGAAGGCGGATTTGCTCGCGCCGCTCGAGATATTGACGACGCGGCCCCAACCCTGATCGCGCATGATGCGGGCAGCGGCCTGTGTGCAGAAGAACGTCCCCTTCAGGTTCGTGTCGAGTGTCGCGTCCCAGTGCGCTTCGTCCGTCGTGAAGAAATCCTCCCAGAGCGTGATACCGGCGTTATTGACGAGGATGTCAAGGCCGCCAAGCACCGCCGCCGCCTCGCGCACCAATCGCTGACACTCCGCGACGCCTGCCACATTCGCGCCAATCGCGATGGCGTTCCGACCAAGCGCGCGGATTTCTGCAACGACCGCTTCGGCCCCGGCAGCGTCGCTGTGGTAATTCACCGCGACATCTGCACCCTCACGCGCCAACCCGAGCGCGATACCGGTGCCAATCCCCTTGCTCGCGCCCGTCACCAATGCCCGCTTACCGGTTAATGCCATAGTGTGTTCCCTCTTCCACTGCTCGCTACGTCGTCTCCGTCTCCCGGACGCGCTGCGCGGTCGTTTGCCCGATGGGATAGACCGGCAGACCACGCAAGAGAAGGAGAATCAGGAGAACCGCGATCGCAAAGAACGCCGCGCCGATGCTGACGGCAATCGTGTCGCCCCGCCCTGCCACAGTCGGGATACCGGAATCAATCGCGATCGGCGCATGCGCGGTCGCCGATCCCGCGCTGACAAAGATTTCTCCATTCATTTCCGCGATCTGGTCGGGCGCTGGCAGCGTGAAGAAGAGATTCTGGAACGCGCCCGTGCCGTCCGTCATCGGCACAGGTTGCGACGCTGTACCGGAGGTTGCCTGATCCTGATATGCAAGTGGGTAGACCTGATTTTGCGCGACAAGCGACGCCTGCACCGGCTGATTGGGTGAGAACCCCTGCCCGCTCGCGATCACGTATTCGCCGAGCAGTACGAGCGGCGGCACGACGTTTCCCTGCGTGTCCATAACGGGGAGCAGAGCGACGACCGCGCCGTCCGCATCATGCCGCGTCGCGGAGACCGTGATCGCCGGATTCGCGGCGGCAACACTAACGCCAAGCGTCACCGCAAGGAGGATGATACCGAGCACGATCCCATTTCTTCGCATCCCCGGTTGCCATCCTTTCCGCATACGGCACAGACGTTTCCCCACTACAGGTGATTGTACGGCAAAACGGACCATGCCACCGATGTGTAGGGAATTGAACCACGAAGGCGCGAAGAGCACGAAGAAGGGAGGAAGGATGAGAATTTTCTTTCTTCCCTCCTCTTTCCGTCGTGCTCTTCGTGGCTTCGTGGTTCAATCGGACGGTTCGTCGCGTACAATGGCGGGCGGGGAATAGTTGAGAGGGAGGAGAGCGTATGGGTACGAGTGCCGAGCATATCAAGCAGTATATTCGGGACATCCCCGATTTTCCGCAGCCTGGCGTCCTTTATCGGGATATCACGCCGCTGCTCGCCAACCCCGCCGCGTTCAAGAACGTGCTGGATGCCCTCGCCGCGCGGTATCGGGACGCGAAGGTCGAGGCGGTAGTGGCGGTCGAGTCGCGCGGATTCATCTTCGGCGCGCCGCTCGCCTATCTGCTCGGCGTTCCCTTCGTGACTGCCCGGAAGTTCGGCAAACTGCCGTACACCACGATCAACGTCGCCTACCAACTCGAATACGGCGAGGCGATTATCGAGATGCATACGGACGCCCTGACGCCCGACCAGCGCGTCCTGATCGTGGACGATCTGCTCGCGACGGGCGGCACGACTGCCGCGACGGTCGAGTTGGTAGAGAAACTCGGCGGCAACGTGATCGGTATCGCGTTTGTCATCGAACTGACCTTCCTCAATGGCCGACAGCGGCTCGGCGATCACGACATCTTCGCGCTCATCCAATACTGACAAGGAGCATGCAACATGGCGAACAGGATCAAAGTCGGGGTGATCGGGACGGGCGGCATCGCGACCCTCCGCCATCTACCCGCGTACAAGGAAGCGGAAGCGGCGGGCGTGGCGAAGGTCGTGGCAGTCAGCGATGTCGTTGAGGCGAGTGTGCGGGCCGCCGCTGAGAAGTTTGCCGTGCCGCATGCGTTCACCGATTATCGCGAATTGCTTCAGTTGCCCCTCGACGCGGTCAGTGTCTGTACGCCGAATTCCTTCCACGAGCCGATTGCGCTCGCCGCGCTCGATGCCGGAATGCATGTACTCTGCGAGAAGCCGCTTGCCCTTGATTACGCGGGTGCGCGACGGATGACGGAGCGCGCCGCGCAAACGGGGCGGAAAACGGCGGTAAACTTCCGCTACCGCTGGATACCGGCGGCGGGCTTTATCCGCGATCTGATCGCGGGCGGTGAACTGGGTGAGATCTACCACGTCTACGCGAACTACTTCAACGGCAGCCTCCACGACCCGATGACACCGATCAGTTGGCGGCAGACGCGTGCGGAATCGGGCAGCGGCGCGCTGGGCGATCTCGCCTCGCACATCATTGACCTCTGCCGCTGGTGGATCGGCGAGTTCGCGAGTGTGGACGGCCATTTGCGCACCTTCACCACCGAACGACCGCTGACGACGGGTAGAGTCGGCCCCGTGGATGTGGACGACGCGGTCTCGATCCACGCGCGCTTCGCCGGTGGCACGGAGGGGGTCATCAATGCCAGCCGTTGCGCCATCGGGCACAATAACCACCAGCGCATCGAACTCTACGGCACGAAAGGCGCGCTGATCTACGAGATCGAGAAGTGGGATGCGGGCGGCGATGAAATCCGCATCTGCTTCGGCAGCGGTCAGGCCCGCTACAATACCTTCGCCACGGTGAAGGTGCCACCCATCTACCTGCTCGGCACCCCACAGCGCGTGATGACCGACTTCATTGACGCCATCCGTGCCGACAGCCAACCCTCGCCGGACTTCATTGACGGCATGCGCTGCCAGGAAGTGCTGGACGCGGTCGAGTTGTCGGACCGCACGCATGCCCCCGTGACCTTACCGCTTGCGGTTGGCGACGCATAGGCGGTTCCGGAAATGAACCTCACCCCTGACCCTCTCGTACGGAGCCATCGCTCTCACGCTTCGATAATAGTAGAGCAGGGCGGCGATGGAGAGAGGAGCCACCATTTTACGCGCTATCGCTCGCGCATGGATGATGCGTTGGGCCATGTGAACCAGGCGACCAGCAGGCTACCGAGTGTCAGGACAACGAACAGCACATCGTGCTTGATGCGTGGATGGGCGGGGGCGAATGCAGAATAATAGACGATGAGGATGGCGAAGACGACTGCCAGGATAAGCGCAACCCCGGCGACCGCCATCCGCTGACTACGGGACAATTGTTCCATGTGCAAACTCCTTTCCTAGATCACCGCGCGAATACCGAAGAAGGCCAGACAGAAAATACCGAAGGCGATGCAATAGTATCCGAACGGGTCGAGCCGTTCCGTCTCGAAATACCGGACGAGGAAGCGGATAGCGAGATAGGCGGTGATACCGGAGATGATGAACCCCATCGCCGCGAGGCCGAGACCGATGTTCGCGTCTGATTTGAAGAGTTTCGGCACTTCGAGCAGACCCGCCGCGAGGATGATTGGCGTCGCCAGCATGAATGAATAGCGCGCCGCTTCTTCGTGCCGCAGGCCCACGAGCAGACCACCGGTGATCGTCGCACCAGAGCGCGAGAAGCCGGGTAGTAGCGCGAGTGCCTGCGCCGTCCCGACACCGATCCCCTCCTTGAAGCCGACATCCGCGATTTCCTTGCCGCGTGGCTCCGTGGCAATCACGCCATCCCCTGCGGTGACCGTCACGCGCTGTCGCCGCCGCAGCCGCTCGCCTGCCAGCATCACGACCCCGTTGAGGACGAGGAAACACGCGATGAGCACCGGCTTCCCGAACAGGTCTTTCAGCGGTTTCTCCAGGAGAAAGCCAAGAATGCCCGCCGGGATCGTGCCGACGGCGATCAACCAGCCGAAATGCTCATCGGGGTCATTGGAGAGTGTGCGATTGCCGATACTGCGCAGGACCGCCGCGATGATTCGCAGCCAGTCGCGCCAGAAAAAGGTCAGCAGCGCTACTGCCGTACCGAGATGCAGCACAACGACAAAGGCGACGAAACTGGCGTTATTCGGATCGCCGCTCTTCCATTCGTCCCAACCGAGCAGCGCGGGAACGAGGACGCTGTGTCCGAGGCTCGACACCGGGAAGAGTTCAAACGCGCCCTGCAATAGGCTGATGACAATCGCATGCAGTAAACTCATCGCGTCCCACCATCCCGATTCATGATCTTCCGGGCTCCTCCCATTGTGTCCGTTCACCCAACCGCGCGCAAGCATACCATCTCCGGCAGCGTATGTATGGTCGTCTTCGCTGGAGAATCCTAAACCCCCGCCCCTTCCCTCCGAGGGAAGGGGTGACTCGTCGCGATACTGCGGCGGGCCCGTAACACCCGGATCTCGAGGAGGCTCACTCCCCCTGCCCTCGGAGGGAAGGGGGTTGGACGGTTAGGAAATCCCAACGCGTTATCGCAATGTTACAATGCCCGCCGCGTTCACCGATGTGTACGGGGAGGTGATGCAGGTGACAGAACAGATAGGAACGGTCGCGTTCATTGGGGCGGGCGCGATGGCGGAAGCGATGCTTGCGGGGATGCTCGCGCGGGGCGTCATCCAGCCGGAGCAAATTACCGCCAGCCATCCGCGCGCCGGACGGCGGGAGGAGTTGCAGGCGCGGTACGGCATCGCGGCCGTCGAGGCGAATCGCGAGGCGGCGCGCGACGCGGGTCTCGTCGTCCTGACCGTCAAGCCACAGGTAATCCGCAGCGCGCTCGCCGAACTGCGGGATGTGATCGTGCCGGAACAAGTCGTCCTCTCGATCGCAGCGGGCGTGCCACTGACGACGATTGTCAACGGTCTCGGCGGGCACGGCGCGGCGGCACGAGCGATGCCGAACACGCCCGCACAGATTGGCGAGGGTGTTAGCGTCTGGGCGACGACTGCCGCCGTCACTGACGCGCAGCGGGAAATGATTGGCACCGCCCTCGGCGCGCTCGGCCATGCTCATTACGTCGAGGACGAAAAACTCGTGGATATGGCGACCGCCCTCTCCGGCACCGGCCCGACCTACATCTTCCTTGTCATGGAGGCGCTGATAGACGCGGGCGTCCATCTCGGCTTCTCACGCCATCTCGCGCAGCAACTGGTGATCCAGACGATGGCCGGTTCCGTCGCCTTCGCCGCCCAATCACAGAAGCACCCTGCTGAATTGCGCAACCTCGTCACCTCGCCCGGTGGCACGAGCGCGGAAGCGATCTATCAGATGGAGAAAGGCGGCCTTCGGCACCGTCCTCTCTAAAGCCGTCCACGCCGCCTACGAGCGCACCGTCATCCTCCGCAAAGCGCAAGAGCAGGACTAAAAGGTAAAAGGATTTGATCCCCGATGCGTCAGACATCAACGACAGCACATCATACCGATGAGCAGCAGAGCGTCCGGCGGGCAATCGCACTGCTTTGCGCGGTCATCTTCCTCGCGGACGTTGTCTTCGGTATCGTCGCGCCGACGTTTTCGCTCTTCGCCAAAGACCTTGGCATTGCCGTCGCACTCCTCGGCACGATCAACACACTCGGCAGTTTCACCCAACTGCTGATTTCCCTCCCGATCGGGCTTCTCTCAGACCGTCTCAGCCGCCCACGCGTCATTACGGCGGGCATGGTGATCTACGCCGCCGCGCTCACCAGTTTCGCGGTGGCACAGGGGCCCGCGCTGCTGATTGTCGGGCGCATTTTCACCGCCTTCGCCGCCGTCGCGATCTTTCAGATTGGCTCGGCGCATCTCGGCGACATTACCGTCACCGGGCAGCGCGAAGTGGCGTACGGCTGGCTGACGACGGCAATGGGGCTTGGTTTCACCGTCGGACCACTGATTGGCAGCCAACTGGCAGAGCGATACGGGCCACGGAGCGCGTACGTTGTCGGGAGCATCATCGCGCTCGTTGGTGGCCTGGTCGCCTGGCGCTTCCTGCGCGAGCCTGGTGGCCAGCGCCCGGTCACGCCGCGCGCCGGGTCACTCTTCGGCGGTATGCGGCACATCCTCCGCCAGCGGGACATTCTTGTCGTCAGTTTCGGCAACATGCTGATGGGCGTCGCCTTTTCGGGCGCAATCGCCACCTTTTTTCCGATCTACGGCGACCATGTGATGATTTCCGAAGGGGCAATTGGCACGATGTTTGCGATCCGCGCGCTGGTTTCCGCTGCCAGCCGCTTTCCAAATAGCATGCTCGCGCGCCGTGTCGGCAGCAAACCGATCTTGCTGCTCGCGCTCTTCCTGGAAGTGATCGTGATGTTCAGCATCGCCAGAACGGGCCAGCGCGTTCCCCTTACCGTCCTGCTTGCGGCGGAAGGGCTTGCCTTCGGCGCGTACCTCGTTGCGGGGCAGACCTACATCGCGGAGCACACGACGCGGGAGACGCGCGGCGCGGCGGTCGGCGTTTATTCGACCGCCTCCAATCTCGGTGGAACAGCCGCACCGATTCTGCTCGGGCTGATTGCCGGTCGGTGGGGCATCGCCAGCGTATTCACGGTAGCGTCGTGCGCACTCGGCGTCGGCTTCATCATTTGTGCGGCTGGTATGCTCTTCGTGTACCGCAGTGATGCGCGGCGACTTGTCGTCAAAAAAGCGGTCGGGAACTGACGGATCAGAGGGGCAGAGCAGGCTTCAGCCTGCCATCCGGGATGGCAGGCTGAAGCCTGCTCCACCAGAGGGAGTGTGCAATGACACGGATTTTGCTCGGCGAATGCAAGCAGGAAGTCTCCTCATTCAATCCCACACTCAGCCATTACGACGATTTTACGTTCTCACGGAGCGACGAACTGATTGCGGTTCATCAGGGCGCGCAGAGCGAGATGGGCGGCGCGCTGAACGTCTTCTCCGCCCGCGACGATATTGAACTGGTTCCCGCATTCAGCGCGCGGGCGATCACCTCAGGCGGGACGCTCGCAGCAGCGGATTGGCAGCGCGTCGCCAGTGACTTCCTTGATGCGGTGAGAGCCGCTCCGCCCGTGGACGCCGTGTACTTCTCGCTTCACGGCGCGATGTCCGCCGAGGGCGAGGGCGACCCGGAGGGTTACCTACTCGCGGAGACACGCACAATTCTCGGCGAGCGCATCCCTATCGTCATCTCTCTCGACCTGCACGGCATCCTTACTGACCGTATCCTGGAGCATGTGAACGCCCTAACGGTCTATCACACGTATCCGCATGCGGATATGTATGAGACCGGTGAGCGAGCGGCGCGGCTCCTCCTTCGCATCCTCGATGAGAGACTACGGCCCGCGACAGCGGTCGTGAAGATTCCCGCCCTCGTGCGCGGCAAGGAACTACTCACCGAGACGGGACTCTTTGGCTCATTGATCCAGCGCTGCCAGACGATTGAGGCAAGTCCGGGTGGTCTCTCCGCCGGGATGTTCATCGGCAACCCCTTCACTGATGTGCCCGATTTGCGGTCGAACAGCATCGTCGTCACTGATGACCCAGAACGCGCAGCGCGCGAGGCGTTGGCGCTCGCGGAAGATTTCTGGGCAATACGCGAGAAATTGCACGAAGACCTGACGCCGCTCGCCGATGCAATCCAAATCGCGAAAGAGACGACCGGCACCGTCGTAATAATGGACGCGGCGGACGCAACGAGTTCGGGCGCCTCCGGCGACAGCAACGCGATTCTCCGGGCGCTGATAGAGGCGGGCTACCAGGGTCGAACACTCGTCCCGATCATTGACCCACGCGCCGTCGCAGCCGCCATCGCGGCGGGTGTCGGCAACCCGGTGCGCACGGAGGTCGGCGGTGCGTTCGACCCGGAACGGTTCCCACCGCTGCTGATCGCGGGGCAGGTGCATCTGCTGTCAGATGGGAGATTCATCGCCGAATTCAACGAGATGGACGCATTTTCGGGGCCGACCGCTGTTGTGATCGCGGCGAACTACACGCTCGTTCTCGGCAGCCGCCCAGTCAGCCTGCACGACCGTTCGTTTTATTATGCGCACGGGCAGGACCCGAAGCAGTTCGATTGCGTTGTCGTCAAGTCACCGCACTGCAAGCCGTATATGTATGCCGAGTGGTGCGCGCGCAGTATCAACGTGGACGCCCCCGGCTCGACAAGCGCCAATCTGCTGTACCTCGGCCATACCGCATGCGCCCGTCCGATCTTCCCCCTCGATCCCGATGTCACGTTCGATCCACAAGTGCAGGTCTTCCAAAGGACTGAGGACTGAGGACTGAGTTCCGATCCCTCCCCCTCTCCATCGCCAAACAAACCGATCTATTTCATGATCTCAGGGCGATGGAGAGGGGGCCGGGGGGTGAGGTTCGTCGCCCAATTGCGCGGCCAGTGCGTCGGGTGTCGTGACGGGGAGTTTGCAGGCATATCGTTCGCAGACAGAGGCGGTCGCGTGGCCGTCAATCTGATCGCGGGCATGGAGGAGCGCCGGTTGGTCGTCTTCCGGCGTGCCGGGTCGCCGGAGCGCGGTGACGGTGTTCGGACGGAAGCGGCGGTGGAGGACGTTGAGGAGCGCGGCGGTATCCGGTGCGTCCGGCTCCCCGACAAGCGCCACTTCCTGCGGCGTGGCGAGGGCGAAGTCGAGGGCACAGAGAATGCGACCGAAGCCGGTCGGATAGCGTGTCATCGGTTCCCACAGACCACGCAAGACGCGATCGGCCTTCTCCGCGTATCCACGATCATCATAGAACACGGCGAGTCGTTGCAGCGCCTCAACCGCGACCGAGTTCCCGGCAGGGATCGCGTTATCGAAGACGCTCTTCGGTCGGGCGATCAGCGCCTCGTGGTCACGGCCCGTGTCGAAGAAGCCGCCGTTCGTGTCGTCCCAGAACTGCTCGACCATCGTCTCGGCAAGCGCGTGCGCCTCGGACAGCCAGCACGGGTCGAAGGTCGCATCGTACAAAGCGAGCAGGCCGTCCGCGAGGAAGGCGTAGTCTTCCAGATAGCCGTTGAGTTTGCTCTGACCGTCTTTGTACGTGCGGAGGAGTAACCCGTCGCGCCGCAGTGTCGTGAGGGCAAAATCCGCCGCACGTTCCGCCGTGGCACGGTAGTCAGCGCGGTCGAGAACGGTAGCTGCCTCGGCGAAGGCGCGGAGCATTAGGCCATTCCACGCCGTCAGCACCTTCTCGTCGCGGCCGGGGTGGACGCGCTTCTCGCGGGCAGCAAGAAGAATCGGTCGCGCGCGGTCAAGCGCCGCCTGCACCACGGACGGCGCAACGCCAACGCGCTCCGCGACGGCTGCTATCGCCTCGCCGACATGCAGGATGTTGACGCCCTCAAAGTTCCCGCGCGCCGTCACATCGTAGTACGCGGCGACGAAGCGCGCATCGTCCGCGTCGAGCAGTGTGGTCAGTTCATCGGGCGTCCAAATGTAGAATTTCCCCTCGTGCCCCTCGCTGTCCGCGTCAAGGGTAGAGTAAAAGCCGCCCGCCGCATCCGCCATCTCGCGCGTCACCCAATCAAGCGTTTCGGTGGCGACACGGCGGTAAAAGTCGTTGCCGGTCAACTGGTACGCGTGGAGGTATACCGGTACAAGCAGCGCATTATCGTAGAGCATCTTCTCGAAGTGCGGCACAAGCCAGACCGCGTCCACCGAATAGCGATGGAACCCGCCGCCCAGTTGATCGTAGAGGCCGCCGCGCGCCATCTTCTGCAAGGTTCGCTCCGCCATGTCGAGCGCCTGTGCGGAGCCGGTACGGACATGCTGCCGCAAGAGAAAATCCAGTATCATCGGCTGCGGGAACTTCGGCGCACCCCGGAAGCCGCCGTTGACCCAATCGAACTCCGTAGCTATCGCTTCCATCGCTGTGTCGAGCGCTGCTATTGTCATCGTTTCACCGCTCGGTTGCCCGGCGAATTGGAGTCCTGTATGCAGGTGATCCCGAAGCGCCGCAACGTTCCGCGCGATGTCATCCAGTTTTTCATCGTACGCGGTTGCCACGGAGGTGAGGACGGTACGGAAGGCGGGCATGCCGTGGCGCGGCTCGGGTGGGAAGTATGTGCCGCCATAGAATGGCTCGCCCTCTGGCGTCAGGAAAACGGTCATCGGCCAGCCGCCCTGCCCGGTGATCGCCTGCACCGCCGTCATGTAGATCGTGTCGAGGTCCGGGCGTTCCTCGCGATCCACCTTGATCGAGACAAATCGCTCATTCATCAGCGCGGCGGTTGCTGGGTCCTCGAACGATTCATGCTCCATCACATGGCACCAATGGCACGCCGCATAGCCGATGGAGAGCAGAATCGGCTTCCCCTCCGCGCGCGCGCGATGCAGGGCTTCTTCACCCCATGGATACCAGTCCACCGGATTATCCTTATGCTGCAAGAGATACGGGCTTGTCTCGTTGGCCAAACGGTTCGCCATGCGGCGCCTCCGATACAGTGACGTTCGTCGTGGACGGCGACCGTGCGCGGATACGCATCAGTATCGCACTCAAAACGGTGCGTGCCCCTCGTAGCGTGCAACCCTGGTGCCACGGCATCACACTTGCGCAGTGTTCGGCAACGTAAAGGAGCCGTTTCGATGATTGACGCCGTGCTCTCCGATATTGATGGGACACTGATAGACAACAATGCCCTGCATGTCCTCGCATGGCAGCGCGCCTTCCGCCGCATCGGCACGCATGTAGACGGCAACACAATCCTGCACAAGATCGGCATGGGCGGTGACCAACTTGCCCCGAACATCCTTGGCCCGGATGCGGGGAATGCGGTCAAGCAGGTGCAGCAATTCCACGGTGAGGAGTACACGAAGAAGGGTCTGATTGACCACGCGGAACCGCTACCCGGCGCGGCCGATCTGCTGGACGTGCTGCGAGCGCGGGGCATCCGCGTCGCGCTCGCCTCGTCCGCGAAGCCGGAAGAAGCGCAAAAATACCTCGCTCTGCTGGGCGGGCCGGAAATCGTGGATGCCGTCATCACCTCCGAAGA
>JAABUZ0100003758.1_pt1 | contig 21933 bp, 27 predicted proteins | sample 5562091 | NCBI WGS metagenome assembly JAABUZ01 (sample SAMN12813069, study PRJNA571459) | rock metagenome | isolation source: Antarctica rocks | place: Antarctica: Victoria Land, Linnaeus Terrace sud | collected 2015-12-21
GACGGTCCTCTAAACCACTCCTAAACCCCGTGGGCCCATCAGTAGATCGCGTACCGCTAGTCCGAGCGGGGCCGGCGCACCGTGTGCGAGATTGTCGCATGAGTCTCTCGACACGGTCTGACGGTGGCCGCCGACGGTTGCAGGTGACACTCGCGGCCCTGGCCGGCAGCCCTTTGCTTCGGGGTTGTCCGGCAGGCCACCTAGGTCAGGCTCGGCTTCCTGCCGCCGCATTCCATCGAGCGGGTCGCGCAAATCGTGCAGGGACCCCCTCGCCAAGGCATTTACGGATGGCCGGTCACCGCCTGCATGGCCACCACGGCGCATCCCGGTTATTTCATCGGGTCACGATTTCGGGCCGACGATGTTCACCAGCCAGTTGACGCCGAACTTATCGACGCACATTCCGAAGGTATCGCCCCAAGGGGCCTTGTTGAGCGGCATGGTGATGGTGGCGGCCGCCGACAACTGTTCCCAGTAGCCACGAAGCTCGGTCTCGTCCTCGCCGCTTAGCGACACCGAGTAGTTCGTTCCCGGCGTGTAGTCCATGCCGTTCGGCGTGTCCGAACCCATCAGCACCAGACCCTTTTCGGTGGTGAGCGTGGAATGCATGATCTTGTCCTGATCGGCCGGGTCTTCACTGACTTGGAACTCCGCGAACGTGCTGCGAGTCAGTTCCCCTCCGAAAACCGACTGATAGAAGTCCATGGCTTGGCGTGCTGTGTCGCGAAAACTGAGATAGGGATTGAGCTGGGTGCCCATGCAGATAGCCTCCTCGTGAGCCGGGAGGGTTGATCTGTCCCAGTCAGGCACCGTGCGAAAGGGCAGCTGGTGTACCCAAGCGGATGGCGTTGTCGTTCACCCGGATGCGGCCACTGGAGGCCGGGTCCGGCTGAATTGACCAGAACGTGAGAGCCGACCGGCTGTCACCTGAGAGTGGACCACGCGTAGCCGCGGAGATCGTCGGTGAGCTGCCCGCATTCTGGGGCCAGCGCGACATGCGTGCCCTGCACCAGCCCGTCTGGCTGCACCAGTTCGCTGCGGGCGCGGTCGTTGTCCGCGAGCACGAGAAGTTGCTGGGCTACCTCCTCGGCACGGTCACGACTCACCGGCTGGCCTACGTTCACCTCATCGCAACCCGGGAGGGTCAGCGAGGTCGCGGTATAGGGCGACTTCTCTACGACACCTTTCTCGAAGGCGCCCGCCACGAGGGAGCCATCCGGGCGCAGGCCATCACCACCATGACCAACACCGGATCGATCGCGTTCCATCAACGCCTGGGGTTCTCCGCGGAGGTTGTCCCTGACTACGCCGGCCCGCGCGAACCGCGGGTCCTGTTCGATCTCTGGCTGATCACCGACCGGCACTGATCTGCTCCCCCGCTGCTCACGTGCCTGGGTCCTCACCCGCCCCGGAGAGCGCGTTGGACCTGTCGCCACGCGGCGCGTCGAGAACCTGGCCACCCTGCTGGCGCGCGGCGGTGAACGGGGTGCGGTCAAAGATGATCCGCAGGTGGCTGATCTTGCCGTCGGTGACGGTGAGGCACTCCGCACCCGGCGCACCGTTCCCCCATGAAGGCGCGGAACGCCTCGGCGCCCTCCAGCCGGCCGGCCGGTGCCTGGCAGACGATGCCCTCGGCGATGTAGGTCATGGCCAGCTCGAAGTCCTTGCTCGTCCAGGCGCGGTAGTAGGCCAGCGCCGTGTCCAGCGCGGCAGTGCTGTGGTCGGTCATTGCGATTCCCTTCAGCGAAGTGAGGTAACCAGGTCAGGTGCCGATCGGCGCGCGGGTGCCGGGGCGAGGCGCCCACGGCCTCGGACGGCCAATGCGGTGCCAGCTCCGAGTAAGGACAGCACGGCGACGACGGCCAGCGCCGGGTGGAACCCAGCATTGAAACTCGGCGGGGTATCGCCATCGAGATGCCTACCCCAACGATGACCATCGGTGCCACCAGGTTCGCGTAGGGCTGGTGGGTGGAGGGTTAGTTGCTTCACGCAACACACGGCGTAGGATGGCTGCGTGCTCCCACTCGACTATCCGGCCCAGAACTGTTCGATCGCCCGCGCCCTGGAGATCCTGGGCGACCGGTGGACGATGCTGGTGCTGCGCAACGCCCTGGTGGGGCAGAGCCGGTTCGATGATTTCCTTCGGCTCGGAGTGGCCCGCAACGTGCTGGCCAACCGGCTGGCCCGGCTGACCGACGAGGGGCTCGTGGAGCGCCGGCCCTACCAGCAACACCCGTTGCGGCACGAGTACCTAATCACCGACAAGGGCCGCGCCGTCTGGCCAGTGCTGACCGCTTTGGTCGAATGGGGCGATCGCTATTACGCCCCCCACGGCGCGCCGCGGCTGCTGATCCACCGCGACTGCGGCGGCCAGATCGGCCAGCACCTTTCGTGCACCGCCTGCGAGGCAATGGTCGGGGACGCCGACATCGTCACCGAGCCCGGTCCGGGCGCCCGCACCGGCACCCACGTCGCCTGAACCCGCTGCCCTATGCGCGAAAGGAGCTCGTGTCATGCCGCGTGCTGTCCGATTCGATCGCTATGGCCCGGTCGAGGTGTTGCAGGTCGTCGAGGTGCAGCGCCCGACACCTGATGCCGGCGAGGTACTGGTCGAGGTCGTGAGCGCCGGGATCAACCCGGGCGAGATCGCCATCCGCGAGGGCCTGCTGCACGCCCAGTGGCCGGCGACGTTCCCTTCCGGTCAGGGCAGTGACTTCGCCGGCCGGGTGGTCGAGGTCGGCCCGGACGTGCAGGGGATTAGCGTCGGCGACGAGGTCGTCGGGTTCACCGACAGCCGGGCAGCGCAGGCCGACCTCGTGGTCGCCTCGGCCGAACATGTGGCGATCAAGCCGGCCGCCGTCGACTGGGATCAGGCCGGTGGGCTGAAGGTAGCCGGGACGACCGCCTACGCCGCGGTACGCGCCGTTGCCCCGAAAAACGGGGAGACAGTTGCGGTGAGTGGCGCCGCAGGCGGGGTGGGCTCACTGACAGTTCAACTGGTACGGCGCACCGGCGCTGACGTCATCGGCATCGCCGGCGCCTCGAACGCCAACTGGCTGCGATCAATGGGCGCCCGCCCGGTGACCTACGGCGACGGGCTTGGCGCGCGCCTCTCGGGGAGTGCCCCCCACGGCATTGACGCCTTCATCGACACGTTCGGCGGCGGCTACGTCGAGCTCGCCATCGAGCTCGGGGTGGCCCCCGGCCGGGTCGAGACGATCATCGACTTCGCGACCGCGGTCAGGCTTGGCGCGCAAGCCATTGGTGGGGCCACGGCCAGCACAGCCCCCGTACTCGCCGAACTTGTCAAGCTGATCGCCGCCGGCGAGCTGACGGTTCCCATTGCCGCGACGTATCCGCTCGCGCAGGTCCGTGAGGCCTACACCGAGCTGGCGAAGCGGCACACCCGCGGCAAGATTGTCCTGCGGATGCGCTGAGCCCCGGCGACGGCCGGCCAGCGCCAAATTTGCATGATCACGAGCATTCGGCTGACGAGAGCGCGGCTCAGGTGCACGGCAGGGCGTAGTAGTCCTCGGTGGTCACCCGGGCGAATCCGATTGACGTGTAGAGGGCGAGTGCGTGCTCGTTTTCGACGGCGACCTCGAGGCCGACGCGCTGAACCCCTGCCTCGCGAAGTTGGTGACACACGCGGCGCAGCACATCTCGGCCAATGCCCCGGCCTTGCCAGGCGGGATCGATGGCGAATCCATACACGCCGCCGTCCTCTCCGCGGCGGTTTGCTCGGAGCGTGCCGATCACCGAGCCGGACATCTCCACTAGCAGGGTGCGTTCGGATTTCGACGCCAACGCCTCCAGTACCTCGGAGGGTGGCCTACCGAAGGCGGCCGTCAGCAGTCTGGAAATTTCGGGGGCGTCTGCCGCCGTCGCCGTGCGCAGTCTGATCCGCGGGTCGGTAGGGCCATCGGCGGGGGCGGTGGTCAGCACAAGTGCGTGCTCGGAATGCTCAAGCACCGCCCCGCAGCGCAGCGCGAAGCCTTTTCCCGCCGCCCCGGCCCGTGGCGTCACGAGAAGCACCCGGTCATAGCCCCGCTCGCGGCACAGGGGCAGCGCAGCATCAACCAGCCTGGTCGCGATACCGCGTCGGCGGGTGGCGGGGTCGACCATTCCGGCGAGTTCCACAGTGGGTACTGCGAACCCGTACATGCCGAGGAAGCCGAGCAGCCGGTCACCGTCCCAGAACAGGATGTCCTCGACCTGGTGGCCGGTGCGATCGCCCAGCACGCCCCACTCGAGCTTGAGCCGACCGCCGTCGACTGCTACGGTCCGCCTCTCCAGGTCAGCGAGAGCTCGCACAACACGGGGCGACAGACCGCGAGCAAAATCGAGCACGATCAACTCCACCACGAGCGTCAACCGATTTCCGCAATCTGCCCGGGACCTGCGTCAATCGGTCAACCCTCGCCGGGGCCCGAAACCCGGTATTGAGTCATCAGCGCTGTTCAGCTGTAGTGCCGTCGGAAGACCTCGCGCAGTGAGCGCGGCGAGTGTCCGGTGAGCTGCCGCACGCCGTCGCCGAGCTGGCCGATGTGGCCGGTCCGGATCGCTTCGCCGGTGCCGGTGAACAGCTCGAAGTACGTGGCGTCCGGATCGGCGGACAAAGCGGCGCGGTAGCGCTCGTAGGCGACGTCGTCGACGTCGTCTCGAACGACCTGGCGGCCACCGAACTCCTCGAGGAGAGCGACATACTGCTGCGCATCGACCAGCTCGGGGCCGGTGATCTCGTAGACGCGCCCCGCTGGGTCGCTCTCGATGAGGGCCGCGGCGGCGGAGGCCGCGCAGTCGGTCCGGGCAACGAAGGCGTGCGAGCCGTTGCCCATGTTCGTCGTCCACCGGCCGTCGTGAATGTATTTGGCGGCGATCGGCACGCGGAGCTCGGCGTACAGGGCGTTGCGCAGGATCGTGGCCGGGACACCGGTCGCGCGCAGGTCCTGCTCGCCTCGCGCGTGGGTCTTGGCAGGCGGAAAGGGATTGTCCGGCACCGGATTGCAGACCGAGGTCCACACGATGTGCTCCACGCCAGCCTCCGCGGCCGCTTCGAACGCGCTCCGATGTGCCGCGGCGGTGTCCGCCGCGCCAATGGTGCTGATGGCGAGCATGCGCCGTCCGCCGGCGAAGGCCGCCGGCAGACTGGCGGGCCGCTCGAAATCGCCGTAGCGGACGGTGGCGCCGCGCCGGGCGGCGTCGGCCAGCGCGTCCGGCGAGCGAGATACCAGGATCAGCTCGGCGGCGTCGACGCGGTCGAGCAACGCCGCCACGACGAGGCGGCCGAGGGCTCCCGACGCCCCGGTTACCACCAGACTCACGAGCGACCTCCGCACACCAACGAGCAACCACAGCGGGCGCGGTGAGGCTATCGCTGGACAGGGGGACGGGGTGGGCATCATGCGCGATCACAGAGACCGGCTTAGTGCGCATCATCAGCCTCGCTACCGCGCGCTAGCTGCAGGTCATCCGGCCAGGATGTCGATGACGTACTCGATGCCGGCCAGGTCGCGTGGGTTGCGGGTGTAGAGCCGCGCGGAATTCGCGTATGCGGTAGCCGCGATGAACAGATCCATCACCCGGGACCGCGGCCGACGGCCGGCGGTCGCGGCGGCAAACTCCCCGGGGTCCTGCCCTGCCCTTGCGCCCAGGCCGACGCCCCGGCCCGCTGTCTAGTAGATTCCTGGTGTGGTGATTGCCTCGATCGTCACCTTGGCCGAGCGGCCAGATCTGGTCGAGGCAATGTGGTCGATGCCGAGCACGTGGCCCACCTTCATGCTCAAGGACCCGATCTCCGGCCTGTTCTTCCACCGTCTCCCAGAGATGTTTCCAGAGCATCAGCTGCTCGCCCTCGACGAGCACGGAGCGGCCGTCGGCAGAATCAACAGCGTGCCGTTCGCCTGGGCAGGCACTGACGACGATCTGCCCGATCGGGGCTGGGACGCCATCCTCGAACGGGCTTTCACCGACTGGGATCTTGGTACGCCAGGCACCGCCGTATCACTGATCGAGGCCCGGGTCGTTCCGCTGCACCGAGGACAGGGGCTCAGCCACGAGCTGCTCCGCGCAGCACGCCGCAACGTGCAAAAGCTGGGCCTCAGCGATCTCTTCGGGCCGGTCCGACCCACCAGCAAGAGCCTGGAGCCGCGCACACCGATGCCGGCCTACATCACGCGAGTCCGCGCCGATGGGCTACCTGTCGACCCATGGTTGCGCACACACGTCCGGCTAGGTGCGCGCATCGTCAAGGTGTGTCCGCTGTCGATGACTGTGCCCGGCACGCCCGAGCAGTGGCGGGAGTGGACCGGGCTGCCGCTGGATCACTCGGGTTCGGTTGAAGTGCCGGGCGCACTCGCCCCCGTGCAGGTGTCGATCGAGCACGATCACGTCGTCTATGTAGAACCCAACGTGTGGCTGCACCACCGTGTGCCGGCACGTGGGACGACAGCGGTTCAGTGACTTCGGCGCCGACCAGACCCCGTTCAGCACCTTCGGGACCAGCCTCTACAACGCGGCCACGAGTTCGGTTGTCCTGACCTTCCCGATCGCCACGATCAACGCTGCCGGGCCCGACCCGTTCACGATCGGCACCCAGACCTATCTCGGGAATACCGTCACGGCCGGTGTCGTGTTGAACCGACAATTTCGTCGACGCGTTCTCCCGTCACCGACCAGCTACATCCGAGCAGGCCGATGACCCGCGCATGCCGAGTGATCTCGATTGCCTCGCACCTTGGGCATGGGGTGGGATGAGCCGGTGCGCCCTTCGCTGATCACCCCGCCGAGCCTGACTGCTGGGGACCGGGTGGCGGTCGTGTCGCCGTCTTTCGCCGCCCCGGGCGCCTTCCCATGGGTGCACGAGCTGTCAATGCGGCGCCTGCGCGCCGAGCTTGATCTGGTGCCGGTGGAGTTCCCGACCACTCGCCAGCTCGGGGCCTCCCCCCGAGACCGGGCGCGCGATCTGATGGCCGCGTTCGCCGACCCAGGTATTCGTGCAGTGCTGGCCAGCATTGGCGGAGACGACCAGCTCACGGTGTTGCCGTATCTCGATCCGGAGGTCTTCGCCGCCAACCCGAAACCGTTCGTCGGTTACAGCGACAACACGAACCTGCTCAACTGGCTGTGGAACCTGGGGATCGTCGCCTACCACGGCGGATCGACGATGGTGCACCTCGGCCGCCCCGGTGGCCTGCACCCGTTGTCGACCGGGTCGCTGCGCTCGGCGCTGCTCACCCGCGGGGACGTCGAGCTGCACCCGGTCGACCGGTTCAGCGAGGACGATCTGGACTGGACCGAACGGGACGCCGCCGACGACGACCCGGCACCGACCCTGCCGAGCGAGGGCTGGACCTGGCACCAGCCGAACCAAGTCGTGACCGCCCCGAGCTGGGGCGGCAACCTGGAGATCCTGCACTGGAACCTCGCCGCCCACCGGTGGATGCGACCGGTAGCTGACTACACCGGCTGCGTGCTGCTGCTCGAAACATCCGAGGAAATGCCCAGCGCCGTGGAGGTTTCCCGGATGCTGCGCAACGCCGGCGAGCGGGGGCTGCTCGCCCAGTTCCCCGCCGTCATCGTCGGCCGGCCCAAGGCCAGCAACCGGGAGAACTCCCCCTCGGCGAAGGACCGGGCCCGCTTTCGGGCCGATCAACGCCACGCCGTCCTGGCCGCGTTCGCCCGCTACGGCCCCGACGCCATGCTCGTGCTCGACGTCGACATCGGCCACACCGACCCACAGTGGGTGCTGCCCTACGGCGGGAACCTCACCGTCGACGGGCCGGCACGCCGGATCACCGCCCACTACTAATCCGGAGCCTGGATGCCTGGCCTGGGTGGATCACCAATTAATGGCGCATATCCGCGTCCAACGGCGGATGGCAGTTCCTGGTCCGACGACTTCGGCGGACATTCAGCACGTCGCAGAAATCATTTTCAAGCGGCCGGATCAGGACCGGCCCTTCCCAGCGCGCGCTCGCGGCCGCCGCCGGAGTGCCACGCTCGACGATCGCCCGACTCGAGTTGGGCGCAATGGAGCCCACGGTGCCGATGCTCTATCGGCTGCTCGTCGCGGCACCTATCTCGGCAATACAGTCACGGCCGGTGCCCTGCTGAACCGGCAATTCGTCGACGCGATCTCCCCGTCACCGACGAGCTCCCCCCGGAGCCAGCGCGGCACACGACGGGGCCGGTCACCGAGGTATCCGAGCAGATTGAGGCCTTTTACCTGCTCGACTGCCCGAGCGTGGACGCGGCGCTGGTCGGGTCCCGGCGGCTGCCGACGTACGGGCGCGTGGAAGTCCGCCCGCTCGTCGATTACGACCTCGGCCGTGGCACCGAGTAGCCAGCAAGCCGCGCGTAATTTCAGCCCAGCGACATGCTCCCTTCAGGCCCGGTCACCCAGATTGGAGGGCAGGGCAGCGGGCAAGCCGCAGCCCCCAACCGGCAAAAGGAGTACGCGCGATGACCACAAGAATCGGCCGACGCCTCAACGGCCTCGGGACCGTCCAGAAGGTGCTAATCGTTGGAACGGCGGCAGCGGCAGCCGCGCTAATCGGTGCCGGCACCGCCAGCGCGGCGTCGCCGTCGCCGTCGTCCCCAGCCCCGTCGACCAGCCAGGCACCGGAACCGACGGGCGGAACGGACACCGACAACGTCCAGTCCGGGGACCAGAGCGGCCCCGACGCGACGGCCGACAAGCCGACCGCCGGTGACACCGCCGACCAGCCCGGCGGTGCGGACACCGGCAATGTCCAGTCCGGCGCCCAGTCGGGCGACCAAACCGGCCCGGATACCGGCGTGGACACCACCGGCTAGGCCATTGAGCACCGGTCCGTGGGGGCCGGTCCCAGGGTCACTGCTGCGCACCCCCGGGCACGAGCCTTACCGGACTCGCTGCTCGGGGGTTCGCCGAAAATGAGAGTGCCTCCGACGTCGTACCGGCGGACCCATGACTAGGCCGACATCCCACCCACATGTTCTTCCGAGCACCATGAGCCGGATGCCTCCTGCGCCGGCAGGAAGGTGAACCGGGAGGAACACGGCGTGCGGCTACTGATCGTCGAAGACGACGAGCGAATGCTGAAGTTGCTTAAACGTGCCTTGGAGGAGGACGGGTACGCCGTCGACGTGGCCGGCGACGGCGACGAGGCTCTTTGGATGGGCCAGGAAAACGACTATGACGCCGTCATTCTCGACGGAATGTTGCCCGGCCTGGACGGAATCGAGGTAGTGCGCCAGTGGCGGGCAGCTGAGCGGTGGGCCCCGGTGCTGATGCTGACCGCCCGCACCGGATACGACTTTCGCGTGGAGGGCCTGGACGCCGGCGCGGACGACTACCTTGCCAAGCCGTTCAACTTCGGCGAACTCAGCGCCCGGATCCGGGCGCTGGTTCGGCGCGGTGCGGGCGAACGCCCGACCTGCCTCCAGGCCGGGGATCTGGTTCTGGACCCGGCGTCCCGCCGCGTTTCTCGCTCCGGCACGCGGATCGAGCTGACGGCGAAAGAATTTGCGCTGCTGGAATTGCTCATGCGTCGCCGGGGGGATGTGCTGTCGCGCACCCATATCATCGAGCACGTGTGGGACTTCGCGTACGATTCCACGAGCAATGTCGTGGACCAGTACATCGGCTCCCTTCGGCGCAAGCTGGACAAGCCCTTTGGTCGCGACGACGTGCAGACCGTCCGGGGCGCCGGTTACCGGCTGCGCGGCGCTGACGAGCAGCCGCCCGCGTGAGCTCGTTGTTCTCGCGTGGCTGGGCTGGAATCTGGGCTGGAATGGGAGTGCGGCTGCGGGGTGTACGGGGGCGGCTGGTCGCCACCTACCTGCTGGCCGCCGTGCTCGCAACGGCTGCTGGAGTTGCCTTTTTCACGCTGGCCCTCGGCCGTGGTTTGCGAGCCAACGTCGATGCCGCCCTCCAGACTCGTGCCGCCACCCTCGCCGCCGACGTGGCTTCCGGCAACATCGAGCACGTCGATCCGACGCCACGAACCGCCGCCACCGGGCGCAACGCCAACGCCGTGCAGGCGTTTACCGCGGTCTACGCGCCGGGGGGGCGGCTGGTCGATGCGCAGCCAGCCAGCCTGCCGGCGTCGCCACTGACAGCTGAGCAGCTCGGCACACCGCCGGCGGTCGCGACGACCCGCACCGCCCGCTACGCCGGGGAATCCTTCCGGATCATCGCCCGGCCAGTGGCCCGCAGTGACGGCACCTGGGTGGTGGTGGTTGGGGAGAGTCTCAACGCGTCCGAAGAGGCCAGTGCCCAGGTCCGTCACGCGCTATTCATCGCGGTGCCATTGCTCCTGCTCCTGGTGGGTTTCGGCGCCTGGATGCTGTCGGGCGCTGCGCTGAAGCCGGTTGACCGGATGCGCGCCGAAGCCGAAGACCTGGGCGAGCACGATCCGACGGGACGGATCACCGAACCGGCAACCCGCGACAGCCTGAACCAGTTGGCCCGCACCTTCAACGCGTTGCTCGATCGGCTGCACCATTCCCTGGATCGCCAACGCGGCCTTGTCGCTGACGCCGGACACGAACTGCGCACCCCGCTAGCGGTGCTGCAGGCCGAACTGGAAACCGCGATCCGACCAACCCGCAGCCGTGCCGACCTGGTGGACTCGATCAACCACGCCAGAGTCGAGGTGGCCCGATTGGCCTCGCTGGCCGAAGACCTGTTGTTGCTGGCCCGAACCGACGGCGACCAGAAGATCGTCCGGCGCGAGCTGACCGATGTCACCGAACTGCTCGACGATGTGGCCCGCACCTACGAGGCTCGTGCCGCGGCTCGGTCGATCACCCTCCAGACGCGGTGGCCGGCAGCGCTTATCGGCGACCTGGATCCGGTCGCATTGCGGCGTACCCTTGACAACCTGCTGGTCAACGCGCTGCGGCACAGCCCGACCGGCGGCACCATCATTCTCGAGGCCGGCACAGTCACTCTCGGAGCCGCCCCCGGCACCGTCGGCCAGCAGCTGATGCTGCGAGTGAGCGACACCGGCCCAGGATTCCTTCCCGCGTTCCTGCCGCACGTGTTCGACCGCTTCACCCGCGCCGATCAAGGCCGCAGCCGGTCGTCGGTCGTCGCCGGCAGCGGCCTGGGGTTGGCCATCGTGCAGGCCCTTGTCGGCGCCCACGGCGGCACCGTCACGGCGAGCAACCGACCCACCGGCGGCGCCGTAGTCGAGCTAGTGATACCGCTGGCCGGTGACGATCTCGAGCGCACCTCCACGCGAACCTGATCCGGCGCTCACCTTCCGGTGGGCACCCATTCGCGGGGCTTCTCGGGTCTAGGCGGGATCCCGGCCAACGGCCGCTGCCACCAGCCGACATCGTGCCAGCGACCGTGCTTGTAGCCGACGTCGCGAAAGACGCCTACCGGCCGGAAGCCCAGCGCTTCGTGCAGCCCGACGCTGGCCTCGTTGGGCAAGGTGATGCCCGCGAACAGCGAGACGTAGCCCAGTTCGACGAGCTCGTCAATCAGGCGCTCGTAGAGCAACCGGCCAACCCCCTGCGCCCGAAAGCGCGGATCGAGATAGACCGAGCAGTCCGCCGACCAGCGATAGCCCGGGCGGCCCCGATGCTGCGAAGCATAGGCGTATCCGGCGACGTCCCCGTCCGCCTGGGCGATTAGCCACGGCAACCGGGGACCGGCCAGCATTCGCCTTGTGAGCTCGGCATCGTCGGGCGGTGAATCCTCGAACGAGGTCACGGTGTCCCGCACGATCGGCGCGTAGATGGCCGCTATTTCCGCCACGTCGGCGACGGTCGCTGCGCGCACGATGGCCCTCATGTATCCATCATGCCGACATCGGATTTCCGCGCGTTCGAGCAGGGATACGGTCGGGGAGGCTGACTCGTGGACGTCGACCCGGAGGAGCCATGCCCCAGAAATTTGACCCACAGCAGCGTTTCGCCGCCCTGGTCGATGTGTTCGTCGGCGCCGACGGCATGACGGTGCCCCAGCAGTCAGCCAGCCGTGGTTTCGGCTCGTCCGCGCTGAAGGTCAACGGCTCGATCTTCGCGATGCTCACCCGCGAGCAACTCGTTTTGAAGCTGCCGAGGGACCGGGTCAGCGCCTTGATCCGGGACGGTGTTGGCGCCCCGTTCGACGCCGGCAAGGGGACGCCGATGAAAGAGTGGTTGACCGTCGTGGGCAACGGCGAGGACACCTGGCAAGCGCTCGCCCGTGAGGCGCTCGACTTCGTCGGCGGCGGTCGGTCCTAATTCGGCGACTTGCGGAGTTCGGCCAAAGCCGGCGACGAGGTGGTCTGGCTCTGTCCTGGCAACGGTTGCCCCGTGACGCCGGCTACTTGTTGGCGTCGAAGTGGGCCTTCACTTGGCTCGCGGACAGCGCGGTCGTCACGACCAGAGATGGCGCGAGCCGGCTCCCAGAGTTTCCTGCCAACCGGGTCTCGCCCATACCATCGACGCGGCCTGCGTGTGTCTGAATGTGACCAGCGGCCCCGCTGGGCTAGTGCAATCAGCGCAGTGAGGTGTCCGCCCGGCACGCGGAGAGAACCGTGCTCGGGCCTGTTTGCCGGTGACCGGGGAGGAGACACCTAGGGCATGACCGCTTCCACCCGCCCCGCCGGCACTGCCCTGCTGGCCGCCCTGCTCGCCGCCGGGCTGCTGCTCACCGGCTGCCAATCGCCCAGCACCAGCACCGGCGGCGCTGCGCCGACTGTCACGGTCTCCGCGTCCAGCACCTCCGGCCAGAGCGCGAGCGCGCCGGTCACCAGCGCGACAGCGTCCGACGCGGCGGTGGCCTGCCCGACGTCGAACACCACCCCGTTCGCCAAGACCAAGTTCGTGCTGCACGCCGGGCTGGCCTTCGGCGCGTTCCACCGCTACCTCTACAAGCCGTTCCGGGCCGGCACCTTCCGCTCCGGCGCCCGCGGCCGACTCACCGCCTTCATCAAGGCCGGCCTGGCCGCGCTGTTCATCAAGCGCGAGGTACGCCTGGCTAGCGAGGACGCGAAGGCCAACCCGACGCTCTGCCGGGATATCGCCGCTCCGCTGCGCTCGATCGGCGACAGCGTCGGCGGCGCCGTCGACAAACTGAAAGGCGGCGACCCCACCGCGCTGGAAAACGCGAACACGTCGATCAACGGGGTCGAGAACAGCTCGAAGAACCGCGGCGCTGCCATCACCGAGAACCAGAACCCGCCGATCGGCTAGCAGAACCGGCGAAGGCCGCCGCCCGGCGTGGTGATCGATCATGAAAAGATGGTTGCTAAATCGCAGATTTCACGACCATCTTTGCTTGATCACGGAGGCGGGCGGGGGTGCGGGGGGCGCGGCGGCCGGGCGGGTGCTAGACACAGCACCATGCGGGTCGCTCTGTTCATCACCTGCCTGGCGGACACCCTGTTCCCCGAGGTGGGCAAGGCCAGCGTGACGGTGCTCGAAAAGCTAGGGGTCCGCGTGGAGTTCCCCGAGGCGCAGACCTGCTGCGGGCAGATGCACATCAACACCGGGTACGCCAGGAACGCGCTTGCCCTAGTACGCCACCACGTCGACTCCTTCGCCGGCTATGACGCGATCGTCGCACCCTCGGGCTCCTGCGTCGGCTCGGCGCGGCACCAGCATGCGCTCATCGCCCGCAACGCAGGGGATGCGGAGCTGGCGGGCCGGGCCGAGCAACTCGCCGCGCGTACCTACGAACTCTCGGAATTCCTGATCGATGTTCTCGGCGTCGAGGACGTCGGCGCCGCATACCCGCACCGGGTGACCTACCACCCGACCTGCCACTCGCTGCGCTTGCTGCGGGTGGGCGACAAACCGCTGCGGCTGCTGCGAAACGTCCGGGGTCTTGAGCTGGTCGAGCTGCCGGACGCGGAGAGCTGCTGCGGGTTCGGCGGTACGTTCGCGCTGAAGAACGCCGACACCTCGACGGCCATGCTCGCCGACAAGATGCGCCACGTGCTGGGCACGCGCGCCGAGGTCGTCACTGCCGGCGACTCCTCCTGCCTGATGCACATCGGCGGCGGCCTTTCCCGCCTGCGCACCGGCACCCGCCCGGTGCACCTCGCCGAGATCCTCGCCGCCGGACCCCCCCGATCAGCGGGCGCGGCCTCGTGAGCGGCGCGTTCCTGGGCATGCCGGCCCACGCCTCGGCCGCCACCGGGCACCTGCAGGGCAGCGAGTCCTTCCCAGCCGCGGCCCGCGCAGCCCTCGCCGACACCCAGCTCCGCCGCAACATTGCCAATGCCACCACCACTATCCGGGAGAAGCGGCTGCGGGTCGTCGGGGAATGCGCGGACTGGGAGCAGCTGCGCGAAGCGGGCCGCGACATCAAGCGCAACGCGATGGCTCAGCTGCCGGACCTCCTACTCCAGCTCGAAGCAAACGTCCAGGAGAGAGGAGGAAACGTGCACTGGGCGCGGGACGGGGACGAGGCCAACGCCGTCGTGGCCAGCCTGGTACGGGCCACCGGGTCCAACGAGGTCGTGAAGGTCAAGTCGATGGCCACCCAGGAGATCGGCCTGAACGAGGCGCTGGCGCGAGCCGGTATCGCGGCGCATGAGACCGACCTCGCCGAGCTGATCGTGCAGCTGGGCCACGACACCCCGAGCCACATCCTGGTCCCGGCGATCCACCGCAACCGCACGGAGATCCGGGACATCTTCCGCGCCGAGATGGCCGGGGTCGACCCGGAGCTGACCGACGACCCGCGCCGGCTGGCGATGGCGGCCCGCGAGCACCTGCGGCGCCGGTTCCTGTCATCCCGGGTCGCGATCTCCGGTGCGAACTTCGCGGTCGCCGAGACCGGCACCCTCGCGGTGGTCGAGTCCGAGGGCAACGGCCGGATGTGCCTGACGCTGCCGCAGACGCTGATCACCGTGATGGGGGTGGAGAAGGTGATCCCCCGCTGGCAGGACCTTGAGGTCTTCCTGCAGCTGCTCCCCCGCAGCTCGACCGGCGAACGGATGAACCCCTACACGTCGCTGTGGACCGGCGTCACCCCCGGCGACGGGCCGTCCGAGTTTCACCTGATACTGCTGGATAATGGCCGCAGCGCCACCCTCGCCGACCCCGCCGGGCGCGAGGCGCTGCACTGCATCCGCTGCTCGGCGTGCCTGAACGTGTGCCCGGTCTACGAACGGACGGGGGGCCATGCCTACGGGTCGGTGTATCCGGGGCCAATCGGGGCGGTGATCTCCCCCCAGCTAACCGGCCTCACCGGCAGCTCGGTCAACGACAGCCTGCCGTTCGCCTCGTCGCTGTGCGGCGCCTGCTACGACGCCTGTCCGGTCATGATCGACATCCCGTCGATCCTGGTGCACCTGCGTACCGAGCATGTGGAGGCGGCCCGCGCCGAGCAGCGCCCCCCGACGCCGGAGGCCCTCGCGATGGCGGCAACCGCGTGGACAATGAGCTCGCCGCGGCGGTTCGCGCTGGCCGGCCGCGCGATGCGGGCCGGCCGGGTACTGGTCAGGCGCGGCCGGATCCGCCGGCTGCCCGGGCCGCTGGCCGCCTGGACCGCCGCCCGCGACGCCCCCGCCCCGCCGCCGGAAACCTTCCGCGACTGGTGGGCCCGGACCAGGGGGCCTGGCACATGAGCACCGGCACATGAGCACCGCCCGCGAGGAGGTGCTCGGCCGGCTGCGCGCCGCGGTCGGCCCCAGCGCTGACCCGCCGATAGGCCGGCACTACGCCACGAAGGGCGTCGCCGCCCCCGGGGACGCCGCGCTGCTGGACCTGCTCGACGAGCGGATCAGCGACTACGCGGCGACGGTGCACCGGAGCACGGAGGACGGCCTACCGGCGAAGGTGGCGCAGGTGCTGAACGACTGCGGCGCCCGCCACGTAGGCGCCGCCGCCGGCCTGCCCCGGAAATGGCTGCCCAGAACGTTGGCGGTGGACTCTGAAACCATGGGGGTGGCCGAGCTCGATGCGCTGGACGGCGTGGTGACCGGCTGCGCTGTCGCAATCGCTGTTACGGGGACGCTGGTGCTGGACGGGTCATCAGGATGCGGGCGCCGGGCGCTCACCCTGGTACCCGACCTACACCTGTGCCTGGTCCGCCGCAGCCAGATCGTCGAGACGGTGCCGGAGGCGCTGACCTGTCTGGCGCCGCACCGACCGCTGACCTTCATCAGCGGCCCGTCGGCAACCAGCGACATCGAGCTGGAGCGGGTCGAAGGCGTACACGGGCCTCGGACCTTGCAGGTGATCTTGATTACCGACGCCTAGCCAGGCGCCAGGCGTACAGGACCGCTGCGACGCTGGTTGCCAGGTTCAGGCTGCTGACCCGCTCGCGCATCGGCAACCGCAGCACCCGGTCGGCGCGCTCCAGCAGCGGCCGCGACACCCCGTGCCGCTCCCCGCCGAAGATCAGGATCGGGCCCCCGGACAAGACAGCCGGGTCCAGCAGCTCACCGCCCGGGTCCAAGGCGATCAGCGCCCGGGAACTCGCGGGTACGTCGCCGACCACCGCAACGTCCACCGCGAACTGCAGGCCTGCGGCGGCCCGGAGCACCGCCGGCGACCACGGGTCAAGCTCACCCGTCAGCAGAACCGCGCGGGCCCCGGCTGCGGCCGCGACCCGGACGACGGCCCCCGCGTTGCCGGCGTGCCGCGGCTGCTCAAGAAGAATCACCGGCTCGGTCGACGGCAGCGCGATCCGGCTCGGGTCGGCCGGCCGGCGCACCGCCAGGGACAGCACCGGGGACGGCAGCGGACGCCCGGTGAGCGCGGCGAAATCCGCCGCGGACACGGGCTGAACCAACTGGGCCAACTGATCGGTGAGGTCCGGAGCCATTTCTTCGGCCAGCGCCAGCAGCGACGGTAGGCGATCGCTGACCGCGACCCGTATGTCCGCCCCGAAGCGCAGCGCGTGCTTGAGGGCGTGCAGCCCCTCCAGGACGACGCTGTCGGGGAGCAGGCGCAGCCGGGCGAACGCGGCCGCCGGGCGCTCCGGCACTGGCGAAGCCTACTGTCGCAGTTACGGGGCGGGTGGGCCGGCTACGCAACCCCGCCTACTCTCGCCGCCATGACTGATCGGCAGGAGACAACGCACGAGGGCACGGCACCAACAGGCCAGGACCGGCTTGGGCGGCTGCGGCCCGAGGAGCTCAGCGAGGACCAGCGCCTGCTGTATGACCGGATCACCGGCCGCCCGCGAGGTCAAGGACCGCAGCCCTTTCCGCTCACCGACCCGACCGGGGGCTTGTACGGCCCGTTCAACGCGATGCTGCTTTCCCCGCCGGCCGGCGAGGGGTTGGCGCGGCTCGGCGCCGCGGTGCGCTTCCAGAACCAGACGACGGCCCGGATCCAGGAGATGGCCATCTTGGCGGTGGCCGCGCATTGGGATAGCGCTTTCGAGCGGTACGCCCACGAAGCCATTGGCCGGGGTGTCGGCCTGACCGACGCGGAGCTGACCGCCCTCCGGGAGCAGCATGAGCTGCGCCTCGACGATCCGGGCGAGGCCGCGGCGCTGGCGACCGTACGCGCGCTACTCGACCGCGCCGACCTGACCGACGAGGAATACCAGGCTGCGAGCCACCAGCTCGGCGAACGGGTCGTCTTTGAGCTGATCACCCTGGTCGGGTTCTACGCCTCGATTGCCCTGCAACTAAGGGTCTATCGCGTCCCCGTGCCGGCCCAGACATAACGGCCACCCAGGGATGTCGCCGACCGGCGAATCCCTCGGCGCCGTCGGCGTCCTCCAGGTCGCCACGTACGACGGCCCAGCCGCGCCGACGGCTACCGCCCCCGCAGGCCGATCGGGTTGTCGTCGGCGTCGGCGAGCACGCACACCCGCGCCTCGGCGGCGACTTGACGCGGGGCGCTGCGCTCGGTCGCACCAGCCGCGAGCAGGGTTGCGCGGGTCGCGTCGAGATCATCGACGTCGGCGTAGGCCACCGGTCCGCCGGCCACGTCGCCTGGATTCAGGCCGACCTCGAAGCCGCCGACGTTGTACCCGACGTAGTAGGGCTGGTCGGTGTGCGGTGCGCCGAGAAGCGCGGTGTAGACGGCCTTGGCGGCGTCCAGGTCGGACACCGGAATCACCAGGCTGCGAATCGTGACACTCATCTTCGTCTCCTCAGGGGTACGGGGTCATGCCGTGCAGGTCATGGTTGCGATCGACGGGCGGCGGGGGGGCCGACCGTGAGCCAGCGCATCCCGCCGTACCCGACGTCGCCCCGGACCTCGAAGCCGAGGATGTCGCGGTAGAAGGCCAGGGAGGCGTCCGGATCGTCGTGCGGGAGGAAGCTCGCGTGGATGGTGATGTCCATGGCGATCAGGCTAGGTGGCGCAGGTAGCTATACGGCGACTCGCCGTAGGCGAGCCGGAACTCACGGCTGAAGTGCCCTGCCGACATGTGCGCGCCGCGGGCGAGCGCCTCGACGTCCAGCGGCTGCGCGTACTCCCGGTCGATCCGGTCGCGGACGCGGCGCAGCCGCGCGAGGTCGCGCAGGTGCTGCGCCGCGGCGGGTCTGCTGGTCACCCGCGAGATCGTGCCAGATATGACTAGGCGCCGATGTAGGCAGCGAGGTGCTGGCCGGTGAGGGTGGAGCGGGCGGCGACCAGGTCGGCAGGCGTGCCCTCGAAGACGATCCAGCCGCCGTCGTGGCCGGCGCCGGGGCCGAGGTCGATGATCCAGTCGGCGTGCGCCATGACCGCCTGGTGATGCTCAATGACGATGACCGACTTGCCGGAGTCGACAAGCCGGTCGATCAGGCCGAGCAGCTGCTCGACGTCGGCGAGGTGCAGGCCGGTGGTCGGCTCGTCGAGGACGAAGACCCCGCCCTTCTCGGCCAGGTGAGTGGCCAGCTTGAGCCGCTGCCGCTCGCCGCCGGACAGCGTAGTGAGCGGCTGGCCGAGGCTGACGTAGCCGAGCCCGACGTCGGCGAGCCGGTCGAGAATCTTGTGCGCAGCCGGCGTGCGCGCCTCGCCGGCGCCGAAGAACTCCTCGGCCTCGGTCACCGAAATCGCGAGCACCTCGCTGATGTCCTTCCCGCCGAATTTGTACTGCAGGACCTCGGCCTGGAACCGCTTCCCCTCGCACTCCTCGCAGGTGGTGGCGACGCCGGCCATCATCGCCAGGTCGGTGTAGATGACGCCGGCGCCGTTGCAGCTGGGGCAGGCGCCCTCGGAGTTGGCGCTGAACAGCGCCGGCTTCACGCCGTTGGCCTTCGCGAACGCCTTGCGGATCGGGTCGAGCAGTCCGGTGTAGGTCGCCGGGTTGCTCCGCCGCGAGCCCTTGATCGCTGCCTGGTCGACCGACACCACCCCGTCCCGGCCCGACACCGAGCCGCGGATCAGTGAGCTCTTTCCCGACCCGGCCACACCAGTTACCACCGCCAGTACGCCAAGTGGGATGTCGACGTCGATGTCCTGCAGATTGTGGATGCTGGCGCCGCGCACCTCTAGCACTCCTGACGGCGTCCGCACAGAAGGCTTCAAGGAGGCCCGGTCGTCCAGGTGCCGCCCGGTCAGCGTGCCGCTGGCCCGCAGCCCGTCGACGGTGCCCTCGAACACCACCTCACCGCCGGCGGTGCCGGCGCCGGGGCCGAGATCGACCACGTGGTCGGCGATCGCGATCGCCTCCGGCTTGTGCTCCACGACCAGCACCGTGTTGCCCTTGTCCCGCAGCCGCAGCAGCAGGTCGTTCATCCGCCGGATGTCGTGGGGGTGCAGCCCGATCGTCGGCTCGTCGAAGACGTAGGTGACGTCGGTGAGCGAGGACCCGAGGTGGCGGATCATCTTGGTGCGTTGCGCCTCGCCACCCGACAGCGTGCCCGACGGGCGCTCGAGGCTGAGGTAGCCGAGCCCGATCTCGACGAACGAGTCGAGGCTCTCTCCCAGCGACGCCAGCAGCGGCGCCACGGAAGGCTCGTGTAGGCCGCGGACCCATAAGGCGAGGTCGCTGATCTGCATCGCGCATGCGTCGGCGATGTTAATCCCCTTGATCTTGGACGACCGCGCCGCCTCGCTGAGCCGGGTGCCACCGCAGTCGGGGCAGGAGGTGAACGTCACCGCCCGTTCCACGAAGGCGCGGACGTGCGGCTGCAGTGCGTCGAGGTCCTTGGACAGGAACGACTTCTGGATTCTCGGGATCAGACCCTCGTACGTCAGATTGATGTTCTCGACCTTTATCTTGGTCGGCTCCTTGTGGAGTAAGTCGCGGAGCTCGGTCTTGGTGTACTTGCGAATCGGCTTGTCCGGATCGAGGAAGCCGGAGCCGCTGAAGATGCGGCCGTACCAGCCGTCGACGCTGTAGCCGGGGATCGTGAGCGCACCCTCGTTGAGCGACTTGCCGTCGTCGTACAGCGCAGACAGGTCGAAGTCGGTGATCGAGCCCCGGCCCTCGCAGCGCGGACACATGCCGCCGGTGCGGGTAAAGGTCGCTCTCACGGTCCTGCCGGCACCGCGTTCGATCGTGATCGCACCGCTCGCTCGGACCGAGGCGACGTTGAAGGAAAACGCGTTGGGCGAGCCGATGTGAGGCTGCCCGAGTCGGCTGAACAGGATGCGCAGCATCGCGTTGGCGTCGGTGGCGGTGCCGACCGTGGAGCGGGCGTCGGCACCCATCCGCTGCTGGTCCACGATGATCGCGGTCGTAAGCCCTTCGAGTACGTCCACCTCGGGCCGCGCCAGCGTCGGCATGAAGCCCTGCACGAAGGCGCTGTAAGTCTCGTTGATCATCCGCTGCGACTCCGCGGCGATCGTGCCGAACACCAGAGAGCTCTTGCCCGAGCCGGAGACGCCGGTGAACACCGTCAGCCGGCGCTTCGGGATCTCGACGCTGAGGCCCTTGAGGTTGTTCACGCGCGCACCGTGCACGCGGATCACATCGTGGTGGTCGGCAACGTGCAGCACAGGAGACTGCGTGTCCGTCTTCGGGGCCATGCTTATCGTGTCTCCATGTGTCAGGCGGGGCCGCGTCCGCGGTCTCCGTCGGCGTCGCCTGGCTCGATCGACCAGCTTCGAGCATGCGGGACGAGGCGTCAGACCAACCAGCGGCCGTCGCGCATCAGCTCGCGGTCGGGCATCTCGTTCACCTCGCGCCAAGCCTGGATGCGGCGCGGGGAGATGCGGAACCAGCGGTACGGCGTGGCCAACGCACGCGGGTCGAAACCGGTGTGCGCGACGAAGCCGGTCACCCGCTGCTGCGGCAGCGCGTCGATTTCGAGGACCTCAACTTCGCCCTCGATCATGGACACGTCGCGGGTGTGGCCTAGCCCCAGCCGAACGGTTCGGGTGGCAGCCAGGTTCCTGCCGGTCGGGCTGTCCGTCGGCGTGGCCACCAGCAGCGCCTCGCCGTCCCAGTCGAAGGACAGCGGCACCAGATACGGCGCACCGTCCGCCGAGGCACTGGCCACCCAGACATCGATGTCGTGGGTGAGCCGATGCTCGGTGTCGCGACGACGCTGAGCGCGGGAGCGGGGGTCGGCACTCATCGGTCCGCAAGCAGCCCGATCATCGGGACCACCTCCGGGCGGTCCCGGTAGAAGGCCAGGCAGGCGTCGGGTCCTCGTGCGGGAGGAAGCCCGCGTGGATCGTGATGTCCATGACGGTCACGCTAGCTGCGGCCCGGCGACCGGCGCTTCTCGATTCCTGATCGGTCCTGGTCAGCTTTCTCGCCACGCCGACATGTGCGCGCCGCGGGCGGGCGGGAGCCTGACGGCAAGTGACGCAACCACGCCGTATTGGTACGGCCGAGGCACGCGAGCGCGCCAAGCAGAACGGTGAGTTCTCTATCATGGGAGCGACATGATCGTTGCCGTCGCTCAGCGTCGCCGTACCAGCGGCGCTGGGTTCCGTCCCGGGCATTGGGGCGCCTTACTGAGCCTTGTTGCTTCGTAACTGGTCAGGTGCAGTGGGCTGCGGGCAGCCATGGTTGGCCTTCTGCGAGTCGGGTGAGCGCGTGGTAGATGTTGATGTTGTGTTTGCTGGCGGTGGCTGTGTAGGAGCGGATCGCCGCGA
>JAABUZ0100003760.1_pt1 | contig 21916 bp, 19 predicted proteins | sample 5562091 | NCBI WGS metagenome assembly JAABUZ01 (sample SAMN12813069, study PRJNA571459) | rock metagenome | isolation source: Antarctica rocks | place: Antarctica: Victoria Land, Linnaeus Terrace sud | collected 2015-12-21
TCTCAGATCGCCGCAACGGCCGCACTCCTCCTCGGCCAGAACTGGAATGCCACCGAGCCGAAAGCTGGCCAACCTCTTCCCCTAGCCCCTTAGTTCGTCCGGCACTGTTGCATTAACTGCTTAGGCCATAGTTCAGTTCGTTGTTTTGTTTTCCGTCAGGCCGGACAGCGAAGATCTCGAAAAGCTTGTTGACGAAGTGGACCTCTTCTTCGACGCGCGGCTTACATGTGCGGCAATGGCCTCGACGGATCATACGCATCACTTCAAAGCCCTTGATCGTAGCGGCCGCTGTCCTCATCGTCTGAAAGCCTCGTGTGGGGCGAATGACTCGCTTGAGCGCGCCGTGGTCTGCTTCGATGATGTTGTTCAGGTACTTGCAGGTCCGATGTTTTATTTCCGCCGACAACTTGTCTTCCCGTTGCAGCCAGCGGATCGCTTTGGGATAGGAGCCGAGTTGGTCCGTGGTAATCGAGGACGGTGGCCACTGGCGCATGGTGGTCAGCGCTTTGCCCAGAAATCGATGAGCCGCGCTCGTGTTTCGCCGGTCTGACCACATGAAGTCGATCAGACGGCCATGTTTTTGTCGACGGCCCGGAACAGGTATTTCCACTCACCACCAACCCTGACATACGTCTCGTCCACTCGCCACGAGGTCACACGATATCCCTGGTACCAGCGAACCCGCTTCTCCAACTCAGGCGCATAACGATGCACCCAGCGCATGATCGTCGACGGGTCCACTTCCACGGTGCGACCAGCGGAGGTGTCCTTGGACTCGGAGCCAACGCCTTGACTCACGGCCAGGAAATAGACCTCAAGCCAGAACAGCTCATCCAGTTCAAGACCGCCGCTCCGCTTGATGTGACTATCGCCACCCAGGGCGGACAGCAGATCGCAAACCAAAGCGCGACAGGAGCCACGCTCCTTGCTCGCGCAGCAACCGGCTCGACCGCAACTGGAATGATCGACATTCCAAACCAAGCCGACCCCGCGACGTTCGACATCCTCACTCTGAGACTCGGCATGACCGCCAAGGAAGCCGCAGCCGCGATTACAGTTCGCATCCCAGGAATTCAACCGGCGTATCCCATGCCCTCAGATGCGCAGTTCACGCCCGGCCAGAAATACACCAGCGCCGCCCTTTATTCCACCAATCGCTTCAAAACTCTGCTCACCTTCACCGAGACTTATCCGTTCGATCCGACCCGGCCCGAACAGCTCACATCGATCAACTACGAAGCTGTAACCCCAACGGACGCCGACCGTCAGCAGTTTCGAGATTCCATCTTGACCAAGTACGGCCAGCCCTACCGCGAGGTGAAAGCTCAGTCCGCGCTCTGGTGCAATAAAGGCACGTCTCTCGGATCAGGCCCGCTCGCTTGCGCGCCCGATGTGCCTACCCTTCAGCTCAAAGGGAACGAACTAATTCTTGCTGACAGCGGGCCATTCCACCGTGAACGCGCAGCCTGGAACACGAAGACCACTGGCGCTCCCCCGATCTAGCCCTACCCTTAGGCTTGCTTTATGTATTTTCGTCATTACATACATATAGCCGTCGTCGGAGCGGTGGGAATGTGGGAGACGCCAGCAGTACCGGCGTCTTCCAAGGGGCGGTGCGAAGGGTGGGACAGTTTCACCGTTCCATGCTTTGCACGGCACCGGCATTTCCACGGCTCGCCTTTACAGCCCAGGCATTCAGTCATACGATGGGTCCCCTTAACCAACGACCTTCCCGGTTCGTAGACTATGGAGTGTCCTCGACCGGCCGCACCCGAAAACCTGCAGATGGGTCGGCTTGGAAGTATTTCCGCCGCATCCAGAAGGCGACGTTTACAAGCCCGATCAAAGCTGGAACTTCGATCAGCGGACCGACGACCCCAACGAACGCCTCCCCCGAGTTCAAGCCAAAGACAGCTACCGCGACCGCAATCGCCAGCTCGAAGTTGTTGCCAGCAGCCGTGAAGGAGAGCGTAGCCGATTGCGCATAATCAGCTCCGAGCTTCTTGCCCATCCAGAAGCTCACCAGGAACATAATGAGGAAGTAGATGACGAGCGGAATGGCGATCTTGACCACATCGAGCGGGAGCCGCACGATTAGATCGCCCTTTAGCGAGAACATCACCAGAATCGTAAAGAGCAGAGCGACTAGGGTTAGGGGGCTAATTCGGGGCACAAAGCGCGTCCGATACCACTCTTCACCTTTGGCCCGGATCAGGACGAAGCGGGTCAGGAACCCGGCGACGAACGGGACGCCAAGGTACAGGCCGACGCTCTTTGCAATCTGCCCTATTCCGATGGGAACCACGCTTCCTTGTAGGCCGAAGAACTTGGGCAGCATCGTCAGGAAGACCCAGGCGTAGAGGCTGTAGAAGAGCACTTGAAAGACGCTGTTGATGGCGACGAGACCAGCAACATAGTCGGTGTCGCCTTCGGCCAGCTCATTCCAAACCAGCACCATTGCGATACAGCGGGCGATGCCGATCAGGATCAGGCCACGCATGTAGGCCGGCTCGCCCCGCAGGAAGGTTATCGCTAGAAGGAACATCAAAACCGGTCCAATAAGCCAGTTCTGCACGAGCGAGATCCCAAGGACGCGCTTGTTGCGGAAGACCTCTCCCAGCTTCTCGTATCTGACCTTCGCGAGCGGCGGAAACATCATGATGATGAGGCCGATGGCGATGGGGATGTTCGTCGTCCCGATCTGGAAGCGGTTTACAAAGCCAGCCGAGGATGGAACGAAATGGCCTATTGCCACCCCAATGGCCATTGCCAGGAAGATCCACAGTGTGAGGAAGCGATCGAGAAACGAGAGCTTCTTCCTAGCTGCAGGAGCGCAGAGTTGACCGTGGGTTACAGGAGCAGTGGACACTAGCAAACCTCGCAGGAAACATCGTTGACCGGTGTGGGAAGCGGAGCACCTTCGAGGAGGGCGTACTTCGAGGGGGAGCAGCAAGCCTTGGTGAGTCGCGTTTTGTCAGCTTGCATGGCCTTCTCGTCTTTCAGCCATGCGAGGGTCTGCCGAAGAACCTGCGAAGCACCGATATGGGGCGGCATCACGATCCGGTAGTGCATCCACTTCCCTTCCCTTCGCGCCTCGACGATTCCGGCACTGCGAAGGTAGGCCAGATGCCGAGAGATTTTCGGCTGGGGACCCCCTAGGATCTCCACGAAATAACAAACGCAGATCTCCTGATCGTCCATAAGGTTCAGCAGCCGGAGCCGAGTATTGTCCCCGAGCGCCTGGAAAAATCTTTCGATGTCGTAAGCCTTCTTTGCAGCCATTCCTTATGTATACGCCTTGACGTATCCAATCGCAAAGTCATATAGTCGCCTAAGCAAATGTTTGGAGGCGATATGTCGGAGCAGCTACTGGATTCGGTGAAGTCAAAGTATGGAGCGGTCGCGGAGAGCAACTTGTCCAGCGATCATGCAGGCGTGAAGGCGGTTGCCGAAGCATTCGGCTACACAGCCGAGGAGCTGACCTCGATTCCGGCAGAGGCCAACATGGGACTTTCGTGCGGCAATCCCACAGCAACGGCCCATCTCCGTCCTGGCGAGGTGGTCGTGGATCTTGGTTCAGGCGGCGGGCTGGACGTGTTTCTTGCAGCCAAGATGGTCGGACCGGAGGGACGTGCTATCGGTATCGACATGACCACGGCCATGATCGAGCGTGCAAGGGAGAACGCGGCTAAAGGCGGCTATACCAACGTCGAGTTCTACCAATCGACCATCGACAGGATTCCCCTACCGGATGCTTCGGTCGATTGCATCATCTCCAACTGCGTTATCAATCTTGCACCGGATAAGCCAGCGGTCTTTCGGGAAATAGCCCGTGTACTCAAGCCGGGAGGCCGCGTCGCCCTCAGTGACATCGCCCTCAAGCATGATCTGCCGGAGGCCGTTGCCCAAAGCATGGCGGCCTACGTGGGCTGCATTGCGGGAGCCGTACTGATCGACGACTACCGGGCGGGTCTCCTAAACGCCGGATTTGAGCACGTCCAGATCGTTGACAGCGGAGCGGACCTTAATGCTTACGCCAAGGTCGAGAACCAGGCAGGGTGCTGTTCTCCCAGCATGGAGACCGGGAATTCACTTCAGGTCATCGGCGAGGCTTGCTGCACTCCGGCCGCAAGCGCGTCTCCTTCCCTGCACCAGGAGCTGACGACCCTGCTCTCGCAGTATGACGTGAACGAAGCGGCGGCCAGCGTGAAGGTCTATGCGATCAAGCCGCAAGTCGGAGCATCTTCTGCGTGCTGCGGCCCAAGCTGCTGCTCTTAGGCAACGTTTCCTCAGTTCTCTGCTTTGCCTCTAGGAGTTTCTATGCCGCATTACAACGTCCTGTTTCTTTGCACCGGCAACTCCGCCCGCTCCATCATGGCGGAGGCGATCATGAACCGCAAAGGTGGCGCGAACTTCACGGCCTATAGCGCGGGCAGCCATCCCACCGGAACGGTACGGCCCGAGGTGATACACCTGCTTGAAAAGGCAGGTTTGAACAGTGCGGACGTGCGCAGTAAATCGTGGGACGAGTTTACGAAGCCCGACTCGCCCCACCTTCACTTTGTCTTTACGGTCTGTGACAACGCCGCGAAGGAGGTCTGCCCCCTCTGGCCCGGCCAGCCCATGACAGCGCACTGGGGTATTCCCGACCCAGCCGCCGTTCAAGGAACTCCTGCTGAGATCGAGCGGGCCTATAGCCAGGCGATGCAGGCCCTCGACAGGCGCATCAGCTTGTTCCTGTGTCTGCCCCTGACTACGCTGGATACCTTTGCCCTCCAGAAGCAGATCGATGAGATCGGGAAGAAGTAGGCCGCGACGTGCGATTTCTCATCATTGGTGGCAGCGACGCCGGAATCAGCGCCGCCCTTCGCGCCCAGGAGATAGACCCGAATGCGAAGATCGATGTACTTCTGGAGGACAACTTCCCGAATTACAGCATCTGCGGTTTGCCGTTTTACCTCAGCGGTGAGACTCCCGACTGGCACAGTCTTGCCCATCGAACAGAGTTCGCGGGCATCTCCATACGCCGGAGCCATCGCGCGACCAGGATCGACGGCAACTCAAGAACAGTAGAGGTTCAGGTCGAGGGATCGGGGCATAGCTCTCTTCCCTACGACAAGCTGCTCATCGCGACGGGTGCCAGCCCGGTCATCCCCCACATAGAGGGATGGCAGCTTCCCGGCGTTTTCCTGCTGCACACGATGAACGATAGCTTTGCGGTTCATGAATACCTCGACAGGGTGAAGCCGCAGCGCGCCGTGATCGTTGGAGCCGGATACATCGGCCTGGAAATGGCGGACGCGCTCACGCATCGAGGTATTGAGGTGATGGTCGCCAGCCGGACAAAAACTGTCCTCGCCACCGTCGATTCCGAGTTCGGCGAAGCAGTCGGCCAAGAGCTGGAGCACCACGGAGTAGGAGTTGCCACAAGCGTCGAAGCGCGACGCATCATCAAGGTAGGCGACCATCTCCACGTCTCAGGCAATGAAGGCTTCGAGCAGGACTGCGAGCTGGTGTTGATCGCGGTAGGCGTGAAGCCCAATGCGACTCTCGGCATCGAGGCCGGGCTGCAAACCGGAGAAAAAGGTGCCCTGCTTACCAACCGCAAGATGGAAAGCGGGGTACCCGACGTGTATGTCGCGGGCGATTGTGCTGAGACATGGCATCGTCTTCTAGAACGGCACACCTACCTTCCGCTCGGGACGACAGCCCACAAGCAGGGCCGAACCGCGGGCGAGAACGCCACAGGAGGACGGCGCGAGTTCGGGGGTTCTCTCGGAACGCAGATAGTGAAAATCTTTGATCGTGTAATCGGACGGACGGGGCTCCGGCAGGATGAGGCCGAACGCGAGGGCTTTCACCCCTTCACCGTCGAGAGCACGGTGAACGACCACAAAGCCTACTACCCCGGAGCCACGCCGCTCCGCGCCCGCATAACCGGAGATCTTTCGACAGGGCGGCTTTTGGGGGCGCAGCTGATAGGCGCATGGGGAGCCGAAGTTTCCAAGCGCATCGACGTGTTAGCCACGGCGCTTTTCCATGAGATGACGGTCGATCAGATTTCCGATCTGGACCTCAGCTATACCCCGCCACTTAGCAGCCCATGGGACCCGGTTCAGATGACAAGCCAGGCGTGGAGCCTGCAATCCAAATCACAACAGCCAAAGGAATCATGCACAAGGTAATTTTCGCCTGCATCCACAATGCGGGCCGGTCTCAGATGGCAGCCGCGTTTTTCAATCAACTCGCTGACCGGACGAAAGCTGAAGCTGTTTCCGCAGGTACGGACCCCGGTGTGCGGGTACACCCGGAAGTATTAACGATCATGCAGGAAGTCGGGATCGACCTCAGCAATGCCAAACCGCAGAAGCTCACTCAGGAACTTGCCAACGACGCGAGTCTGCTGATCACCATGGGATGCGGCGACAAGTGCCCCTACGTCCCCGGCCTGCGACGGGATGATTGGCCGCTGAAAGACCCGAAGGGCCTGCCGGTTGAAGAAGTCCGATTGATTCGAGACGACATCCGCGAGAGAGTACAAGTCTTGCTTCAAAGCGAGGCGCTTGGCCGCTGAGATGATCAAGCTGGAGCTCAATGCTTCCCTGTCCTCTCTTCTGCGAAGAGCAGAACAGGTCTAGCAATTGGCCCTTTCACAGCGAAGTCCAAAATAGTTTGTTCATGGCCTTCCGGGTGTTGCTCCCTCCACAGCTCCAACAGGAGCGGCGGCATTTGTGAAAGAACCACTTTGGTCCGGTGCACCTTCGCATGGCATGCGGGACACAGTGAGATCATCAGTTTGGTCTGGTGACATCTACTCATTGCGCCACTCAGCAATCGCAGGTTTCGCCTTGCCGCGCTTCATGGGCCTCCCGAAGAATCAGGGGAAGTAAAAAGAGCGCCGCGATTGAGTCCGCCCAGGGGATGTGAAAGGTAGCATTCAGGACGAGACCGGCCAGAGCGATCCAGGACATATAAGCGCAGATGTTACTCTGCGCTGCGTCTGCCCGTAGCGCACCGCTTCTAGTCGCTTTTGCCAAACGCTTCTTTGCGGCACCCAGAATTGGCATGATCATAGCAGCGGCTAAAAGCAAGCAAATTCCGACAAGAGAAGACTCCGGCTTCAATCGCTTGCTTACCAGCGAGAAGACGGAGCTAAGAACGACGTAACCTGCCAAGGCATAAAGCAGCATACCGTTGATCCGAGAGGCTCTTGCCTCAGCTCCCGGCCCAAGCCGAAAGCGCAACAGGACCACTATCGCAGATAGGAGTTCCACCGCACTATCGCCGGCAAACGTAGTCAGAGCCACGCTCCGGGCTTGGATTCCAGAAATCAATGCCACAAGCAACTCGACTGTCATCCAGCCAATCGTGACTATCTGAAGTCTGCGAACCGCAGAGGTATGTTGGCCTGTGATCCCTTCAATCATGCGCTCCTCATATCCTTATGTTTCCTGCAATTGCTTCTCGAATCTTCCAAATCGAAGAGCCAGAGTGGGCAAGACCAACAGATTGAGGGCGGTCGAGGTAACGAGACCGCCGAGAATCACGATGGCGAGAGGTCCTTCAATCTCCTGCCCCGCCGCACCAGTTCCCACGGCAAGCGGCAGTAGTCCCAGGGCCGTAACGAGGGCAGTCATCAGAATCGGGGCGAGCCTCTCCGATGCGCCATGAATTGCAGTCCCGTAGTTCCAGGACATTCCCTCCACATCGACCAGGTGCTCGTAATGCGAGATCAGCATGATTGAGTTCCGAAGCGTGATGCCGAAGAGAGTGACAAACCCGACCATTGCGCCGAGCGAGAGTTCACCACCACCACCGAAGACAGCCAAGACGCCACCGACGAGAGCGAAAGGGATGTTGATTAGCACAAGAACCAGATTGCGCCAGTTCATAAGCACAATAGAGAGCAGCAGGAGGACACCGAGAGCCGCGAGCATCGAATAGATGAGTAGATCGTGGCGAGACTGAGACTGTGCAGCAGCCGTGCCGGTGAACTGAACATAGTCGCCCGGAGCCAGATGAACCTTCGCGGCAATCTCGGCTTGCGCGTTCTTGACGAACTCATCGGCTCGATTCCCTGCCACGTTCAGGGTGATCGTTTGGACCCGTCGCGCACCGTCATGGAGGATGTTGTACCGTCCCGACGTCTGATACACGCTAGCCAGGGTTCCAAGAGGAATATAGATTCCGTCCGGGTTCTTAATGGGCAGTGTGGCGATGGATTCTGGGCTGGTTCGCTTCGAGGGCGGGAGAATGACCGAAACTGGAAAGACCCGGTTTCCCTGATAGATGTCTCCCACATGCTCTCCCTCGTATGCTGTCTGGACATCCTGCAGAACGCTTACGGGATCGAGGCCCCAGTGCAGAAGCTCCGGGGTCCGAAGGGCTACTCGAATGGCAGGTGCGCCCGGAGGGGACTGCATCTGGACATCGGCAGCCCCTGGAATGGCGCTGATAACACGAGTCACGTCGCCGGCCTCTCGATCCAATTCGTCGAGATCATTTCCATAAATGTTTACGACCGTCGATGCCGTGTATCCCGAGATCGTCTCTTCTATGCGCTCGGTCAGGAATGTGAGCACGGAAGAACTGACTCCCGAGAACTGCGCTAGTGCATGACGAATCCCATTCAACTCAGCCTCGGCCTCTTCCCCGTTCGCTGGTTTCACGTCGACATCGATCTCGCTATAGTTAGGCCCCCAGGTGTCCTCTGATTGTTCAGCCCGGCCCACTCGCTGATCGACCGATCGGACGAAAGGCAGTTTTATAAGAGCTGCTGTCATCTGACCACCCACCCGCAAAGAGTCTTCAAGAGAAGAGCCAGGCACCGACTGCATGTGCACGATGTAGTGACCTTCCCGCAATTCAGGCAGGAAGCTGGTCGAGAAGAAGGGTAGAGCGGCAACACCGAGAAGCGTCAGAAGGATGACACTGGCCATCACCAGGCGCGGCGACCGTTCCACCCGAGCGAGTGCTGCGATGTAATGCCGTTTGGCCCAGCGCACTAAGGGCGGTTCCGTCGTGCGAAGCTTACGGTTTCCCAGGAACAGCATCGAGAGCGCCGGTGTAAGCGTGAGGGCTACAACCAGCGAGGCAAGAACCGACAGGATATACGCGATGCCTAAAGGAGCAAATAATCTGCCAGCCACGCCCGTAAGCGTGAGGATTGGGATGAAGACCAGGATGACGGCGAATGTCGCATAGACTACCGCGCTCCGAACTTCGATGGATGCCGAGAGCACAACGGCAAAGACCGAACGCGGGCTTTTCAGGGCAGCATTTTCGCGCAGACGGCGAAGGATGTTCTCTACATCAATCACCGCATCATCGACCACCTCACCGATTGCGATGGCAAGCCCACCCAAAGTCAGGGTATTCAGTGTGAAACCCATTCGGCCCATGATGGTGACGGCGACCAGCAGTGAAAGCGGGATGGCGGTGCAGGAGATCGCGGCCACCCGCAGATCGAACAAGAAGAGGAAGAGAATAACGATGACGAACACTGCCCCAAGCAAAAGGGAGTCGCGCACGTTATGCACGGCGATGTTGATGAAGTTTGCCGGTCGGAAGAGATTGGGACGCATGGCGATGCCTTGCTCTTTGAGCGCCGGGTCCAGCTCCTTAAGCGCTTGCTCCACTCGAACTGTTACATCAGCCGTGTTCGATCCGTACTGCCCTGAAACGACCAGGACCACGCCCGTCTTGCCCTCAACCGAAGCGGCCCCAAACGGTGGGGCCGCACCCTCTTCCACGGTTGCGACCTGCCCCAGGGTGACGTTGGCTCCGTTCTGCCGCACGAGCACGGTCGCGGCGATCTGAGCAGGCGTCAGGGCCTGCCCTTCGGTCTGGAGAATAAGCCTTTGATTTCTATTTTCTACGAAACCCGCGCCCAGTACGCCGGTGGCTTTCTGCGCGGCTGTGACGACATCGCTCAACGCGAGGCCGTACTGCACCAGCTTTTCAGGAAGGAACTGGATCTGGAGTTGCTTTAGCTGACCGCCGAAAACGGAGACACTGGCCACACCTGAAACGGCAAGCAGACGAGGACGCAAGGTCCAGTCCGCCACCGTCCGCAGATCCATGAGGCTCTTCGTGTCGGACGTGAGGCCGACCACGAGAACCGTTCCAGTCGAGATTGTCAGTGGTTCCATGATGGGCGCGTGAACGCCGGCCGGAAGCTGCCCCGCCAGGCTCGCAAGCCGTTCGTTCACCAACTGCCGGTCGAGATAAATGTCGCTACCCGCCCTGAAAATAACCTTAGTTACAGACAAACCCTGGATTGAGTTCGAGCGAAGCGACTCGATCCCAGTAACTCCGTTGATGACGTTTTCAAGCGGTTGCGTTACCAACAGCTCAACCTGTTCCGGGGAGAGTCCCGGCGCTTCGGTCTGTATACCAACCACAGGCGGCGCAAACTCTGGAAACACATCGTACTTTGCCTGTGTCAGCGCGTAGAGCCCGTACCCCAAAAACGCGATAGCCAGCGACACAACAACGCCCCGGAAGCGGAGCGAAAAGCTCACAATACCGTTCAACATAGTGCTTCTCCCCTAAGCGCACTCAATCCTTATCCGCCTGTATCTGCGAGCGAAATTCCTCAGAGAGAAGCGTCTGCGCCCCTGTGGTGACCACGCGAGCGCCGGGTTCAAAACCTTTAGCCACAAACCAACCGCTGGCCACGGGGTTCGTGGTTTCCACCGAGGTGCGGGCAAACTTGCCCGGCGAGGATTCGACGTAGCACCAGGCGCTCCCTTGAAACCAGACCACGGCAGTTTGAGGAACAATTGCGCCGCTTTCGAGAGAACCGGTGGGCAGAAAAACGCTCAGGTTGACCCCCGGAACCAGGCCGGGGTGCGCTGCAATCGCATAAAGAAGACTGGGCACTTGGAGGCGAGGGTCGAGTTGAGGAAGAACCGAGACAAGGTTGGCTTGCGTTCGGGTGCCATCTCCGAGCTGCACGGTCGCCTGTTTTGGAGCCGCAAACGGACCGCCAGTCGTACTCGTCACCTGAAGTAGAAATCGCCGTTGGGTTAGCAGAGCGGCGAACTCAGACGAGTCGCCCTCGATCCACTTCGCCACGACGGGACCCCAGCGAAGGAGGACCCCCCCGTTGAGGATGTTGATTGCCCGCTTTGCATTCGCGACCAACGCGGCATCGTTCTCAGCGGTCGCACGCGCGGCCTCCACCGCTTTATCGGAAGCGTTCTTTCCGTCCCGATTAAGTTCTTGCAAACGTAGATATTCTTCTTCTGAGGCCCGGGCACTCGCCTTGGCTCGAATAAGGTCTGTTCGAGGTGTGTTGTAGCTGGCCTTCAGGTCGAGAAGAGGCTGGAGCTGCACCACGACTCCCGTAGCCTGCCCCTGCAACCGTTCTCTGGCCGGGACGAGAACGGTCGTCCTGATGCCATTCGCTTTTTGAGCGTCCTCATCAAAAGACAGAACAGCTCGGCCATCTTCCGAGGAGAGATGAGACGCCGCCTTGACGGGAGCCTCCCTCTCCGCTTCCTCAGCTTTTTCCTGGCGTCCTGCGACGAAACCCCGAATGAGGCCCCCGGCAATTCCGAGAACCAGCAGGGACAAAATAACGATTCGCAAAGCTGATTTCATAAGCCGCTCCCCTTCCTACCGTGGTGCGCGCACTGGAAGCGCCTGAGTTGTCGCCGGACTAATCGGCTGCTGGAGTGCATCTTCAATCCCCCCTAAGAACAGTTGGGCTTGATGAATAGCGTCTAGACGTGCGCGTTCGGCGACCGATGTTTGAAGTTGGGCCGCTGTGAGGGTAAGTTGCTCGGTCTCTCCCGCCTGCAACACCCGCCTAGCCGACTCTTGCTGTTGCTGAAGCTGGCCGACAGACTGGTTCGCTTCATGAAGAGTCGCGTACACGGCGGTATATTGCGCTAGTGCGCGATCCGCATCTGCAATCACGGTGCTCTGAACTGCAAGCAACTGGGCACCGGCCACTTTGCGCTGTGCCTCGGCTTCGGCGATTGGCCCTTCATTGCGGTTTCGGATAGGCAGCACTGCTGACAATCCCAGCGATATGAAGTTGGACCCTTCTTCATAGGCATAGGCAGGCCCCAGATTGATGTCTGGGTATTGCCGAGCTGCTTCGAGTTGCAAGGAGGCTTGGGCGGCCTCATATTGCGCCAGGGCACGTTGCACGTCGAGGCGATTCGTCACCGCTGCTGACCTCAAGCTACGCGGAGCCAAAGACTCCGGCTTTGGAGGCTGCTCCACAGCGGGGAAGCTCAGAGTTTTAATGGCCAAGGCAGAATCAGGGATGCCGATGGCAGCAGCCAGAGCAATGCGCGTTGTATGCACTTGTCCTTCGGCGCTGCGGAGGGTAAGACGAAGTGCCGTCTGGTCGATCTTTGCAGTTGTCAAATCTGGCAGCGGGATCTCGCCAGCGCGAAAACGCCGATCCGTTTGGTCTACATACGCTGTTCGAAGCGAATCTTCCCGTCGCAGCAGATCGGCAGCATGGACCGCGAACAGGTAGTCCACAAGTGCTACACGCACTCGGCTCCGAACGAGCCAGGCCGTCTGACCTAATTGAAGACGACTTGCCTTGCTCAACTGCGTCGCGTTCGCGATGCGGTATCCGCGCTTTCCGGCTGTCTCTATCGGCAACGTGAAATCGAAGGTCGTGATGAACTGGGTCGGGTTCGGTGTCTGGTAACCGGGACCGACGCTCACGGAGGGGTTTGGCTTAGCTGCGGCGGTGGTGATCGCAGCATCCGCTGCCGCTGCATTCGCGCGCGCCACATCGAGGTCTGGATTGAAATAGAACGCGGCCAACATCAGGCCATTGAGGTCCCACGTCTGTAACGGCCAGACGGCCGGCTCGAATCCGGCGCTGTGATTCATCCAGGTTCGCAACGCAGGATCATCAAGGCTGCGTGCTTCAATCCCTTTAGCCAACGCTGGAGGGGAGAGCGGGGCCGGATGGTACTTGTAGTGGGCACATCCACCAAGCAGTCCCACCCCAGAGACGAGCAGAAGAGCTGCGCCACGCTTCCTTAGATCTTCAGCCGCCCGGTTCACTCGGCTACTCCACGAAGCCCGTCCCTGATGAGCTTGGCTGCAAGCTGACTACGCAGAGAGTAGTAGGACATTCGCCCATCATTCCGATACTTGACGAGCTTCAGATCACGCAACTTCCGGAGATGATGAGAAGCCATCGAAATGCTTGTCCCGATCACATGGGCTACATCGCAAACGCACAATTCTTCTTCGTTTTGAAGGGCGAAAAGAATTTTAATCCGTGCGCGATCACTCAATGCTGTGAACACAATGAGCGCGTCTTCGAGTATTTCTTCCGAAGGCAGTTGCCCTTGGAGCCTCTTCACCAGCTCAACCTTGAAGCACGGTGTCCCGCAAATCTCTTCGGACTCGCTTACGTCAGATTGGGCGGTGTCTATGTTCGCACGCATATGAGAATGATAGCTTACGCTCGGGTGACATCCGCACTCGCACCACGCGGACGCATTGCAGCATTGAGGCACACTTTCACACCGGAAGACTTCGCTAAAATTCGACGGGGACTTAACGCATAGGAACCGACGCTCCACTCCGAGTCCAGTCTTCTGGCTACAGTTATCTACGTGATCAGCGGGTACGAGATCGAGTACTCCAAAGAGCTAGTGGGCGCTGTGAATACTGCGGTTGTCTGGGCTTCTCGAAAGAGGACGGCACGAGATATTTAGAATCCCGTCACGTAATCGCACTAGCCAACGATGGAGAGGACCGTTACAAAATGTGATGGCCTTATGCCCGAATGACCACCGAGAAGCTCACTTCGGCTTAAGAAGTCTGCAGATGGAAAGCGAGATGATGGAAACGCTCGCATTGCTTACCTCAAGCCCAACGAGCTAGGAAAACGTGGGGAAACAAATTCTGTTTGCCGGCGCGGCATCCTTCCGCGCCAGAATGTTCCGCACCTCCTACTCGCCTTGCAAATCTGCTGGCACATGCCGGGCCAGATCGCTGCTGTCATGCAGGACGCGGGCAATCTCAATGAGGCCGGGTGAAGTAGAGCGGTAGAGGATGAAGTGACGAGGCTTTTTGACGCCTGGTCGCCCCGCGCGGTCGCGGCTGAATGAAAGATGATAGGTTCGCGCCTCGGGAATCATCAACTCTGGGCGTTCTTTTGAACCAGGCCGAGCCGGATCGGCTTCAAGGTCGCGCAAGGCCTGCAGTAATAGAGCGCGGTAGCGAACGGCAGCTTCCTTGCCGAATTTTAGCTCGCTCCATCGGGAAATACCGCGGATGTCCTGACGGGCATCTGGTGTGAGTGTCGCCGATCTGCGAATCGGCTTCTTACGCACGCACTCGCTCGGCCACGATCTCGGCTGAAACATCCTCGCCGATTTGTTCGATATAAGCGGCCAGCTCGTCCATCGATCCAAAGCTGATGCCCTCGCCCCGATCAAGCTGACCAAAGGCGTCTTTGGCGACGGTGCGCAGCCATTCGAGCTTGGCCCTGTCCTCGGCGTCCTGACGCTCCAGAAGATTCAGGCCGGCGCGGACGGCTTCGCTGGCGTTGGCGAACCGTCCGACGGCGATGCTGTCTTCGATGAAGCTGTCATAGTGGTCGGTCAGGTTGACGTTGCGGGTCGGCATGGCTGGCTCCTCCTACTTTAGGATAGCCGGAATTGGCAACTGTTGCCAGCATTTTCATGTGGCAGTGCCTGGGAATATACGATAAAGGACGTCCCCATATGTATGGGGCTCTATGAGCGGCTAGGCGCTAGAGGCGCCACGTAACCCCACGCTCTGTAAAGCCACAACCCGATTGCACCTTCCCCCCCGAGAATCAAGAGCAGCAGGATGTAATTCGGCCAAAGGTGTCTGTATTTGGCGTAGATCTTCCAGTAGAACTGCTCGCCCAACTGTGCTTTATCGTTGGCTGCCTGGCCTCCACCTGGGACGCCGCAGGCTGCTCTTCCACATAGGCATCCCGATCATCATCTTGTAATTATTTGGGTGTCCGAGTTTCGTGAACACCTTACGAAACCACCAACAGATAGTCTCACCCCCCGCGGAACCGAAACTGAGCGCGTCGTTAGCGTTGGCATTGACCACGAGGTCTTCCGGGCGGCTCTGATGGGGACTGGAGCGACAACTGCCCCCATAGTGGCATCACCCATCCATCTCTTCTCCGCGCAGCGGGACAGAGCAAAAGGGACGACTGCGGAAGCAGCCCCCTCCCAGTGCTTTGCTGACGGCGGGTTAGAAGGTGACGCGGGCACCCAACTGCACCTGGCGCGGGGTATAGATGAAGTTGTTGTTGGCGTTGCCGGTAAACGACTTCGGGTCAAAGACTCCGAACGTGCTGTTTGAAGTGAGGACGTTGGGTGTGGTGGCTGACCCGGCTGTGAAGCCGTAGGCGTTCATACTGCCGACACCGGTCTGGTTGAGATGGTTGAAGATGTTGAAGGATTCGCCGATCAGTTCAATTTCCGCACGATTGGCGACCTTGAACCGCTTGGACAGACGCAGGTCAAGCAGCAGATCGCGTTTGAAACGGAAGATGTTGCGGTCGAGGGAGGGGAGGCGTGCGGTCCCTCCGCTGCCGTTGATGCCGCCTGCGGAGCTGGCCGCGGCGGAGCCACCGGAAGCGATGTTGCCACTTCCGAGAACGACCCCGCTGAAGTTGCCAGTGACGCCTGCCGAGTACGGCGAGCCGCTCTGAGCCGAGAAGCTGGGTGAGATCTCGTAGTTATTCAAGAGGTAGCCGAGGATTCCGGTGAAGTGCGACGGGGTGTTGTAGATGGCGTAGGCGACGAGGCGGTTGGGTGTGTCCTGGTTGCTGTTTCCGTATTCACCCCGCAGGTCGGCGGGGTCGAGCAAGTCACTGGTGTCGGTGAAGGTGGTGTTGTTTTCGCCGTAGTCCAGCCCGTGCGACCAGGTGTAGTTGGCGTTGAAGCTGAGGTTGTGAGTTGTGCGATGTTTGATCTGGAAGACTAAACCTTCATAGTTGGAGTTGACGCCGGAGAAGATGTCGGTGGTGGCGCCATAGTTCGGGTTGGGGCGGCCATTCTTCGTCCCGATCTGACGGTAGTAGGGAATCCGTATGATCCTGCCTGCGGGGATGGGGCCACCGTCCCCGACGGTGTAGGATACAGTGTCGTTGGCCTGCGGGAGGTTGGTGTCGACGAAGTCAGGCAGGCGGCGTCCGAAGGCGCCGAGCCAGGTGATGTCGAAGGTGGTGTTGTAGCCGAGATCCTGCTCGATGGTGAAGTCGGCCTGCTGGATCTCCGGCAGCTTGAAGTTCTTGTCAAAGTAGAAGACGGCAGAGCTGCCGGCTGCGGGCGGATTGGCCGGGTTGATGATCTGGGGGAAGAGGACGCCGCTGGCTTTGCTGCTGGTGAAGCTCACAGCCTGCTGACCGGCGGGACTGCCGGTCTGGGCAAGGGCGTTATAGATAGTGGAGTTGATGAGGCGGCCGAAGAACTCGCCGACGCCGCCACGCAGGACGGTCTTGCCGGCGCCGAAGATGTCCCAGGCGAAGCCGACACGGGGACCGATGTTGGTGCGGTTGTCCGGCAGTGTGCGCGTCGAGCCGTGGACGAAGGGGGAATCGGCTTCGTTGGTGTTGGGGATCTGCGCATCGGGCATCTGCTCGTACTCATAGCGAACGCCGAGCGTGAGCGAGAGGCGGGGGTTGACCTTCCACTCATCCTGGAGAAAGGCGGCGTAGTCGCGGGTCTGGAACTCGAAGCCGAGTGGGCCGAAGCCCTGGGCGTAGCCGGTGTAGCACTCGATTCCGCCGCAGGCGTTGGTCTTGTTCAGGTCGGTGATGTACTCGGTGAAGGGCAGGTAATTGGAGCCGGCGTAGGTGAAGTCGCCGTACTGGCGGAAGAGGTTCTGGGCGAGATCGTTGGTGTGGAGGAAGTCGAGCCCGAACTTCAGGTTATGGTTGCCGCGCACCAGGTTAATTGTGTCCGAGACCTCGTAGCGCCGTTCATCCGGGTAGGCTGGACGATTAAGGAAGGTGGCTGTGCCGAACTGGATTCCGTTCGAGATGATGACGTGCGGCGGGATCTGGTAAGGGTTGGTGTATCCGGCCGGGTTGAGCAGGACCGAGTTCTCGTAGGATGTAGGGGTCTGGTTGGATTCGTACTCAAAGTCGCGCCCGTACTGGTAGCGAACTTCGTTCGACAGGCTGTTGGTGAGGATGCTGTCCAGCTTGCCGATAATAAAGGTGTCCTTGACATAGTCATTGCCAAAGCTGGCGACGCCATAGTTCAGGGCTGACGAACTGGTCTGGATACCGGCCGGCGAGGTCCAGCGGAGACGGTTGAGCTCAACCGTGGCGTGGTGCTTTCCGTTGATCTGCCAGTCGAGTTTGGGAAAGAAAATGTCCTGGTCGCCGGTGCGCCGGGTCAGCCCGGTGATGGAGGTGAGACCGGCGATGCCGTTGGTGTAGGTGGTGAGGGCGGCGGCGTACTGGGCTGGTTTGACCGCGGCGAGCGCCGCTCCGTTGAGATTGGCGGCGAGCTGGCAGACGGCTCCGTCCACCGAAGCGCCCGTGGTCTTGGTGCCGGCGGCACTGGTCTTTGAGCAGTCGGCTACCGAGGCGTCCGGGACCGCGTAGAACAGGCCGGGACTGGACGGAGCACTGATGCCGGGGAAGTTGCGCAGAAACTTATCGAAGGCGAAGAAGAAGAAGAGTCTGTCCTTGAGGATGGGGCCGCCGATGCCGATGCCGGTCTGCTTGCGCCAGTCTTTCGGCTGGAAGACCTGAGACTGGAACAGTATGGGGGTGCTGCTGACCTGGACGGCGCGGGTGGTGAAGGGATTCTTTGCGCCCCACTCGGCGTCGCGGTCGAAGAAGTAAGCCTCGCCGTGGAATGTATTGGTTCCGCTGCGGGTGATGGCGTTGACGACGCCGCCGGCGGATCGTCCGTACTCGACGGAGTAGTTGGAGGTGTTGACCTGGAATTCCTGGATGGCGGCTTTAGCGGTGGAGTAGCCGACGCGAGTGCGGCCGCGTTCTTCGGAGAAGAAAGCCTGGTTATCGTCTTCGCCGTCAAAGGTGATGTTGTTGAGGAGGGTTGACTGTCCGCGAAAGCTCAGCAGACCGAAGCCTCCGCCGGGGACGACCCCCGGTGTCAGGAGTGCGTAAGAGCTCCAGCGGTAGTTGTTGACCGGCAGGTCCTCCAGCACTTTCAGGTCGATGGTGTTTGAAAAGTCGTTATTGGTGGTGTTAATGGGGGCCGGGATACTCGAGACTTCCACCGTCTCTGTGGCAGAGCCGGGAGCGAGACGAGGGGCCACGTTGGTGAGGGAACCGACGGTAACCTTCACCTTGGTGGATTTGTAGCCTTCAAAGCCTTCGGCACGGATGATGACTGTGTACGTGCCAGGGGCGAGGTGGACGGCGCGAAAAAAGCCGGAGTCGTCGGCTGTGAGGGTCTGTTCCGCGTTGGTGTCATTGTTGAGAATCACAACGGCAGCTTTGGGTATGATTGCGCCGGTCGCATCTTCGACCGCGCCCCCGATGGCTCCGTCGACTGCCGATTGCGCATGAGCGGGGTAAAGCGCGGAGACAGACAGTCCTGCGAGCAGGGCGACTTTGGCAATGGGGCGAAACGTCATCTGGATCTCCTGAAAGGTATCGTTCCCTTCACGAGGTTTCGCCTGAGGAACTGCTCAGAAGGCGGCGTCGGCGAATCGAATCTCGTGGATGAGGGAAGAGTCGCAGGTCCGGGTGACCGTCCGTTGAACAGGAGGTTGCTGTGAGATGAAAGAAGCCGTAGCGTGTATCCGAATGAAACGGAAGTGAACGACGAGATCTGCTGTATGAAAGATCGTGTCCCGTCAAAGATGGACGACGGTCGCGCGGTCCAGATCGACCCGGTGAAGCATCCGCACCTCGATCGAACCGTAGCCCTGATACGCTCTCACTCGTTTCTCAAGCTGGGGTGCATAGCGATGAACCCAGCGCATGATCGTGGACGGGTCCACTTCCACACCACGCTCCTGCATCATTTTCGCCAGGTCCCGGTACGAGATTCCGTACTTGCAGTACCAACAAACACAAAGCAGGATGATCTCGACCGGGAAACGACGACGCTTGAACAGAGTTAACCAATCTACGGCGTGTCAGAGAATAAAGTTCCGGCGGCAGCTTTAGGATGCTCTGATTAGGTGCAAGCTGCTTTGTTGGTTGCGGTCTGCCGACTTGCTGGGGTTGGTTTTGTCTGTGATTCTGGGAGTGAACACCGTCAACACCTTGATCGCCAACTTTCCTCGTTCGCTACTTAGATCGCTCATCCGTAGGCCACGCCAGAAGTGCTCTATATTCATATGCTCGTCATGCTCGATCTGTAATCTCCACGGGCCAGGGAGTAACTTATCCATGCAAAAGCAACGTAGCACGCGGCTGCTCCCGAACGAATATATGTCGGGCGCCCGAGGCTTCCTCGGGTCTTGGGAAGCTCATTTCGTGCGCCCTTTCCGATCGTACGGGGCGATCGCGTCTTTGTTCGCTTTCTCGTTGCTGGCGACCGCGTTTGCTCAGCGTTCTCCAGTAGGAGGTCAGCTTGACTTTCTGAACGGGAGCCGGCCTTTACTCGACGCTCACAACTGTTACCCGTATAACGGCCGATGGAGTGACCGGGTCATGCGTGCTCTACGCTCGGGCTATCCGGTGTCGATCGAGCAAGATCTTGCGTGGTACCTCGATCCCGCGACAGGAGTGGGTCGGGTGGTTGTGTCGCACACACCGGAGACTACCGGACCTGAGCCTACATTGCGGGCGTATTTCTTCGAGCAGGTGCGACCTGTAATCGAAAAGGCGATCGCAAAAAATGATCCGGACACGTGGCCCGTGATCGTGCTCCATTTTGATTTCAAGGACAACCGGCCAGAGCTGTTGAAAGCAGTCTGGCAGTTGTTGGGAGACTACGAACCGTGGCTCTCAACGGCGCTAAAAGGCGTAACTGCGACGGAGTTGCAGCCCATCAAAAAGGGTCCCATTCTCGTTATCACGGAGGATTCAGACGAGCAGCAAAAGGTCTTCTATGATGACCTGCCCGCGAGAGCGAAGCTGAGGCTCTTCGGTTCCGCACACACGGCCGCGGCTCCGAAGCTGCCCAGGCCCGAGCTGATGCATTGGGCCGTGACGGTCGCGCCGCAGGAACTGCTCAAGGAGAGCCCCACCAACTACCGGCGATGGTGGAACAGCTCCTGGTACGCCGTGGAAGAAGGTGGCCAGCACCAGGCGGGAGACTGGAGCGCGGCCGACGATCATCGCCTGCACGCGCTGGTTGATCATGCACATGCTATGGGCTTCTGGATACGCTTCTACACGCTGGATGGGTTCTCCCCAGACAAAAATCAGGGCTGGGGACAGGACTATAACTTCGGCTCGATGGAGGCGGCCAGATTACGTTGGCAGGCAGCGGCGGCAGCGGGTGTGAACTTCATCGCGACCGACCAGTATGAGGATTTACCGGCATACCTACAACAGAACTCACGTGAACTGCGCCCTGTTGCCGTACCGGCCAGTGTGCCGCATTAGCGCGGTCCTTCTTGTAATAGGTGTTCAGTTTGCCGGTGCTGCTTATTCCGTTTTGTGTGGACTGCCTAATAAACAATCGGCAGCCCGGATTCATTAGCCCTTCACAGTTCGTTGATGAAAAATGCACACATACAGCGTTTACTGACAGCACAGCAAGCGAACCTACGGATCCCCCAACGTTCCCGCGTGGAACTTCTGCACTGCACTCTTCTCTATCTGCGAGGTCATCGATGTTGCGTCTCAGGAATCCGCTTTGTCATGCCTTGTTCGCTATTGCGTTAGCAGGCTCAGTTCCGCTCATCGCGCAGATCAGCACATCCAGCCTTACGGGACTGGTCACGGACCCATCCGGTTCCAGTGTCGCTCATGCGCATGTCATGGTGCTGAACAAGAGCACCGGCTTCTCCCGCAGCGGCGAAACCGACGGGGCCGGCTACTATAACTTTCAAGCGCTGCCCATCGGGCTCTATACCGTCACCGTCGAGAGCGCCGGCTTCTCCAGCATCAACGAGGACGTGCAATTAAACGGTGCCGAGAAGGGACGCCGCGACTTCTCGCTCGCCGTCGGCGGATCGAAGGAGTCCGTCACCGTGACCGCCACCGACAGCGCCCTTTCGCCAGACGACGCCTCTATAAGCACCGTCATCGGCAAGGAAACAATCCAAGAGACGCCGCTCTACCAGCGCAACTGGGACGACCTGCTGCGCACCGTCGCCGGCGTGCAGATCGCACGGTTCACCCAGCAGGGCGGCGCCACCAGCTCGGGCAGAATCGGCTCCTTTAACGTGCATGGCGTCCATTCTCTCCAAAACAACTTCATCCTCGACGGTATCGATAACAACACCATCTCAGAGAACGTCCAGGAACTCAGCACCCAGGCCGCGCACCCCTCGGTCGACACGATTCAGCAGTTCACCATTGTTACGAGTCCCTACTCGTCCGAGTACGGCCGCTCACCCGGCGCCGCCCTCTCCGTCAATACGATCAGCGGTACCAACCGTTTCCATGCCCTCGCCTTCGAGTACCTGCGCAACCAGTACTTCGACGCAACGGACTTCTTCACCAAACGTGCCCCGAACCCGAGGAAGCTAGAGAACAACCAGCATCAGTTCGGCGGCAATGTCAGCGGTCCCATCCTGCACGACGGGCTCTTCTTCTTCTTCGATTACGAGGGCACACGCATCAAGCAGGGCGTCACACGCCTCTCGACCGTACCGCTGCCGAATGAGCGCATCGGCGACTTCAGCCCCGCCGCCGCCGCCGCCTCCGGCGTCAAGGGTCTCAGCTACAACACCATCTACGATCCGCTCACCGGTCTATCCTTTCCGAACAACCAGATTCCGTCCGGCCGCCTCGACAAGTCGGTCAGCGCCCTGATCGCACTCT
>JAABUZ0100003762.1_pt1 | contig 21916 bp, 15 predicted proteins | sample 5562091 | NCBI WGS metagenome assembly JAABUZ01 (sample SAMN12813069, study PRJNA571459) | rock metagenome | isolation source: Antarctica rocks | place: Antarctica: Victoria Land, Linnaeus Terrace sud | collected 2015-12-21
GCTTGCAGTCCTGTGTTGGCAATATATCCTGCAGTCATCGATCGCGACGCTTGCTCTCGATCCTAACCTACAGGGAGGTCTTGATGAGGTGAGTCAAATGGCAAGGGAGATTATGGCACAACTACAGAAATCTCCTCGCTCTACACCGACCCTGAGTCATTTGATATCGTTCTTAGAGAGTGTTTGATGCGGCTTCTCCCTCACCTGCGCACCCGCACGCCTATGGCGTGCTCGATACACTTCTTTTTATTAATTTTGCTTTTTTGTATACTTTGGGCTCTGCCCAAAGTATACAAAAAAGCAAAATTAATAAAAAGAAGTGTATCGAGCAGCGAAGCTGCGTTAACTCATCAGCGAAGAACATGAGGGCAAGTCGAGCTTAGAGATTTCGGCCTGAGTAGGCAAAGTTAAGGAACTCTACCTTTTGAAGGGTGAAACAAAATCGAAGGGTTTATAATTGTAAGAGAAGTGAGGGGCAGCATTTCGCGTAATGCCCCTCACTTTATTTATAGGTTCTTTACTAAGAGGTTACATCGACGCGGTCGATGCCCAGACGGTAGCCACTACTCGCTGGATTTTTTGTTTGAGTGACGCGGAACTTGAGGGTGTGAGTGCCACCTGTGAGGGTGGGACTTGTCCACAGGAGCTGATTGCCCTGGCTTGTCCATGCGAAGAGATCAACCGAAGTCTCCTTGCCGCCATCGACTGAGACTGTGCCGATGCCGTAGCCGGGTCTCTTGATACCGTAGAGACTGACGCTTGTGCCTGTGAAGGTAAGCGTGAGGTAGTCTTTTGGATCAGTACTCCAACTATTGCTCTGATCGTACATTGGCGGTGTTGTGTCGCTACAATTCGTGCAATGCCGCCACGCGCCGACGTAATTGAATTGGTTCGGGCCTGTACCCTGTACCCTATCGTCGATACTGGTAACCTGATGTTGTGGCTGTGTATCGAGTAGGCCGTAGATGTCGAGGCTTGTCTTTGTCCCCACGAAGACTCTGCCGTTCGCAATCGTTGGGACGCTGAACTTGATATAGCTATCGACGCGATCACGGCTTGGATTCAGTTCGCTGTTGTACAGCTCGTGACTGAGGTCGGTTGCATCGTAGGCGTGCAGCGAGCCGGGGCCGCTGGGATCACAGCCAGGAAAGTTGCAGACGGAGGGGCCGTTGACCCATATAATGCCGGTCCCTGGAGTTGATCCGTTGCTGGAGATGGACGGAGTTGCGCCGGAGAAGGCAAAGGTCTCGGCGCTCTGAGAGACCGACTTTGGAGAGAGCAAGCCATTGTTGAGACGGAAGGCGCGTAGATGGTCGTTAAAGCCTCCAACGTAGACGAAGGGTCCTTCGCCATTTGCTCCTCCCCAATAGGCAGTACTGCCGAAGAGGCCGCCCGTCCCTTGTGGCGCAAGTTCTTGTACCACATGATCAACATCGGTGCGATACTCCTCCGCTGTCTCGCAGCCCAGTTTGGGATCGTTCACATAGTGACCCATATTGTCGCGATCAACGAGGTAGATCCGGCCCTCTTTGCCGATACCAACAAAAAGATGTGGATGATCTCCGGGCTGATCCGGTAAGGGGAGTGAGCCGCCGGAACCCAGATCGTTGTCGCGTCCATCCAGACAGTTCTGGTTGAAGGGACTAAAGTAGTCAGTTACATGGAGTCCATCCTTCGTGCTGAGCTTGATGAAGGTATCGCCAGCGTCATTGCCACTAGTATTGAGATCGAAGGTTCCATTACCGGTTGAAAGATACATATTGCCAGCACTGTCTACAGCGGGCGCACCCCCGCCTATCCAGATACCAGCCTCTTGTCCATCGGGACTATCATTATAGGCACCCACTTGCTGAAAACCGGAGCCATCATAATGATAGCCAATGATCCAGCCATGATAGGGATCGCTGTCGCCGAACGCAGCCCAACAGATGTAGACGTTCCCATTGAGTAGCAGCAACGCCGCACGCTGATTCTGCGTCTTCTCATTGAAGCTGATTCGTCCATTCACACTATCATAGCCCTTGCCCGGCACGCTTGCCTGAATCTCTACTGGACTGCCTGCTTTATCTTTGCCGGTAGCCAGGTCAAGGGCGTGCAGCCGCTGAACATACTTCCCATTTTCTTTTGTTGCCGCAACAACATAGATTGTGCTATTACTTGGATCAATAACGGGCGTGGAGGTAATGCCTATGATTGGATGAAGATCCTGACCTACATATTTATTATACACCTCTGTAGCTGGAACAGGAGTAATGCTGGCGGAGGGATTGATAAAGCTTGTGTGCCATAGGGGGGGCGCAACCTCTCCCTGGTCGGCATCAAAGGCATAGACACTATCATTCTCCGTCACCACATAGACCACATTGTAGGTTGAGCCGCCGATCGAAATGCCAGGCATAAAAAGCGGCTGACCATACACCTGTCCATCCACAGGGTACGCAACGCGCTTGCCAAACGTATTCACATTGATATTGCTCGTATTCAGCTTCATCTCATTTAAATTGTGTCCACTGCGCATATTATCATTGTGGTACGTTGTAACCGCTGTATTACCCGAATCTAGATGCTGCTGTGATACTCGGCTGGCCGCCGTCGCCGTCCCACTATTGCCCGTACTCATCAGTAATAGAATGAGCATAAAAAAAGCGAGAATCCATATTCCATCTCCTTTTATGGCTACAAAGTCCTTTAATTTCACTACTAACAGCTCTTCCTTTTCTTCATATTTTTTCTGAAACACAATCCTGAAATTTAAACTTATTGTAGTTAACTCTGCTTGATATGCATCCTTTCATATAGTATCAGCACGCACAAGCGATACATAGGAATATTATGATATAAATCGTCTCGTTGGATTGTTTTGCAAAAGAAACGAGAAAGAGTGGAAGCAGTGAAGAGATAACGAGCGAAACGACAATGGCTCCTCATGAATATCCATGAGGAGCCATTGTCGTTTCGTCGTCAAACTCTGATATGTGCTTTACTCTTTTTGGCTGAGCCTGTATCATAGTAAGAGATTCTCGATTATGGGTTCTCCCTGGTCCGGTTTGGACCCATAATCGAGCTATTTGTGTATATATCGGCATGTGTGGAAAAAATATGTATACATGCCGATATATGATTTTAGAAGGTGGGTTAATCGGCTTCTGAAGTTGCCGGTACTTGCTCTACAGTCTGGTTGTCGCTCGGTGTCACCACCTCAGTTGCTGGAGTTTGTTGCTTGCCGCGCAGAAGAGAGGCCACGGCAGCTACCACGCACATAGCAGTAGAGAGGTAGAACACGCTGCGTATGCCAACCAGGAATGGCGGAGAGATCAGATTAGGGAAGAAGGTATGTCCGAGCAGATTCGCCTGCCGCGCTGCCGAGAGCGAATGCAGCACGGTAGCCGGAATCAGCGTGCCCATCGGATTGTAGCCCAGGAAGGCAGCGAAGAGCGCTGATGTTGGAGGCAGATGCGCGATCTGATTTGCAACTGATCCCGGCACGCCCGCCGCGACCAGACCCGTCGAGAGCGTCATAGGCAGAGCCGCCGCCAGTCCAGCCGTGATGATGCTAAAGAAGACGCCAATACTCACAATCGAGCCAGAGTTCTGGAAGGTTGCGCGCATACCAGAAGCTACGCCGCGCTGCTCCGGAGGAACGCTGCCCATCACCGATGATGTATTTGGCGAGGAGAACATTCCCTGTCCGACGCCCAACACAAAGAGTAGAATGGCGAACCAGATATAATCGAAGTTCGCAGGCAAGAATGTTAGCAAAAGGAAGCCAGCGGCCTGAATGACCATGCCCAGCGTCGAGAAGAGGCGTGCACCAAAGCGGTCTGAAAGCCAGCCACTTAACGGACCCATTAAGAGGAAGCCCACGAGCAGCGGAATCATGTAGATACCGGCCCACAGCGGCGTCACATCGTAGTTATACCCATGCAGTGGTAGCCAGATACCCTGTAGCCAGATAATAAGCATAAACTGCAAGCCGCCGCGCGCAATACTCGCCAGGAAACTACTAATGTTGCCAGCCGCGAACATCCGGTTCCTGAACAGCTTTAACTGAAACATCGGGTCCGCCACATGCAGCTCGATCCACACAAACGCTGCCAGCAGAATGACGCCAATAATGATCGCCCCAATCACCAGCGGATTACCCCAACCAGTCGGCGAACCACCATATGGCTCAATGCCATACGTCACACCCAGCAGCAGAACCGTCGCGCCAATTGCAAACGTCGCATTTCCAGCCCAGTCAATCGTCTGATGCTTGCGAATCGTTGCCACCTCACGCAGCATCGTATAGGCCCAGATCGTTCCCACAATGCCCACCGGCACACTCACCAGGAAGACCAGTCGCCAATCGAAGTACGAAAGGATGCCACCCAGAATCAGCCCAATCACCGAACCCAGGACTGCCGCAATCTGATTGATGCCCAGCGCGAAGCCACGCTGATTCGACGGAAAAGCATCCGTGATAATTGCCGCGCTATTCGAAAAGAGGAAGCCCGCGCCCAGGCCCTGCACCAAGCGGAAGATAATTAGCTCAAGTGCGCCTGTGTTGCCCGTCCCCGGTGTCAGCCAGAGCAGAATACTTCCAACCGTGAAGATCGCAAAGCCCAGATTATACAGACGCACCCGCCCAAACATATCGGAGATACGCCCAAACGTCACCAGCAGCGTCGCCGTCACCACCATATAGCCGAGCAGCATCCAGAGAAAATAGTTCGTCTCCCCCGCAGCTAACGGATTGATATGAATGCCATTGAAGATCGCCGGCAAAGAGATCAAAATAATACTCGCATCGATACTCGCCATCAAAACGCCCAGCGTCGTGTTCGTCAATGCCACCCATTTATAATTCGGACCGGCTGGCCTGCGCAGCCGAGCTCCGCGCCCTCCAGCCTGCCCCTCAATATTCCGTGTCGTCGTACCCAATTCTTCGTCTCCTTCTTCACTAGAGCCCGCTGCCTTAGCAATCGTACGGCATGCTAAAGCGCGCGTTCGCCTGCTAAAGCAGCGGGCTCTCGATTTGAACATCTTTTCTGTCAGGGAGAGAGTCGTCGCTGTATGATAACTATACCTCTCAATAGAATGATATTCTAGAATTGCATTCTAGTCAAGGGTATGCTACAATACTCTGCAAGAAAAAGGAAAAGCTAGTTACATCTATCTATAGGCACTTTGCTGATGCGTATATATTGCATATCTCTAATAACAGCTATGTTTTTTTTGACACGCTCTCATTGAAGAGGACGAGAAGGTAAATAACCAGCGTAGAATGTATTGAAAGGGGAGGTACCAATGGGAGAGACTGCTTCATATCGAAGTACAATGACGGAAACGCGGCGACAGGCGATCTTACAGGCGGCACTCAAATCTTTCTCGACAAAAGGTTTTACTGATACTACGATGGAGGATATTCGCCAGCTATCGGGTGCCAGTACTGGTAGTATTTATCATCACTTCGAGAATAAAGAGAAGCTCGCCTTCGCACTCTTCGTCGAAGGGAGCAACGACCTCAACACGCATTTGTTTGCCGCCATTGCCGATAAGCAGCCGCGCGAAGCCATCAAAGATATGGTGCGTACCTATGTCGACTGGTTTGAGCAGAATCCGGACCTGGGTCAATACATCATCCAGGCATCCAGCACGGAATATCTCGGTCCAAAGCTACAAGAGTTGCGCCGCACAAGCGAGACCTGGCCCAAGCAACTCCTTGACTGGCTCACCCCCTTCATCGAAGACGGCAGCATCGCCCGCCTCCCAACTCACCTCTACATCTCACTTATTCTGGGACCCTGCCGCGAATTTGTCCGCCGCTGGCTAAGAGAGCGCATCCCCGCCGAGCTCAAAGAGGCCCGCGAACCCCTCGCCGAAGCCACCTGGCTTATGCTCGCCCCCTCCTCTTATCCAGCAAAGAAGCGATCTGCTATCAGCGCGGAAGAATAAAAACATAACAGATATTTATCTCTCCTCGCACTCTCCTTTATTGTCTGCTCCAAGAAGGATGTGCCGAACAACCTGCTCATTTCGCTCACATGCTATCTTAAGAAGGAGACCCTGAAGTTGTTCTGATGTTTGCAGCAACATGACTCGTTCCTGAGCTAAAGGGGTTAGAGCAGGGAAATGCTTCTGCACTAGAGCTACAGTGGATTCTCGTATGCCTTGTCGCCGTCCGTCCTCTACCCATTTTTTATATACCCAGGAATCTTCGAAGATATTCTTGGACAAAGCAATTCCCCACTCTATCGAATCGAGATAACACTGTTATCTCAAATGTTATCTCGACATACACCACTTCTTTTTCCTAAAAGCAGAGTTCGAAGTTTAGTGCTTTTGCTCTTCTCCTACTTCAAGCAGGTATCGTCGAGCTTCCTGCTCATTACTAGCCTGTGCTATCATAAGAAGGAGCTTTTGAAGTCGTTCAGGTGTTTTTAGTAGTGCTACTCGCTCTTGAGCCAATGTAAGGAGTGGAGTAAATTTCTTTTGCACGAGAGCCAGAATATCTTGCCGTCTACCTTGTTCGATACCTTGTTCGATACCCTGTTCGATACCTTGTTCGATACCTTGTTCGATACCTTGTTCGATACCCTGTTCGATACCCTGTTCGATACCTTGTTCGATACCCTGTTTTATTGCTTCTTGTCGCGATTCTTGGTATGACCATGAATCCTTTAGTATGCCCTTCATCAAGCTAAACCTCCTTTGTAGCCAGTTCTTGTTGACATCTTCAGTATACCTTAGTCCCCCAATCCAGTAAAGCAGGGAAAGCAGTTCAGCTTCTGGGGCTCCTCCCTCTGGCATCAACTGTGTTATCGCTTGCTCAACGGCTTCATGCTTTTCACCATCAGCAGTAAGTGGTATGAGTGGCAATAAACCTTTGTAACCAGCATTCAATAAGACATCGGTTGGCACTTCCCACATTTTGATGACTTTGTAGGAGAAGTGGTGAATCTCTTCTTCAAAAGCTGATAGTACGATAAATGGAGATTTTACGAACGCGTTATCGCTCTCTTTCCCTTTCTTCAGATAGATCAAGAATGAGTGAACAGATAATCCATGTTCTATCGTTGCCCGTCCATTGTATTCAAACATCCTTTCCGCCATGTCTGGATCGCTAGTGCTTTGAAACTCCACGTGAAACATATACGGACGATCATTTATACGAACACGATACAATAAATCTGCGTCAGTATTCCAACTCTGTAGGTGGGCTGATACTGCTTCATCGAAAACAGCGCCGTGAAGCAGCCAACTCACAATGTCCTGGGGAACCTCCCCAACCCATCTTTTCATCGCCTGATCCCAGGAGTGTAACATAATATTTCCCCTTCAACATATTCATCATCTATGTCAAGAGTATAACAAAGGAAATGCTGGTTGTCGAGAGGAAATTGGAACAATATTACTAGATGAATAAATTGTAAGAATACAGATCTCATATAAAGATTTCTACATTTACTGAAGCCATCAAAATGCCGGAGATACCAACGAATTGGCTTTGTTAGCCGCTATTATTCGTGGTTGTGGAATCACCCAGCCTAACTCTTTAGCTGTTTCCAGCTATAATTCGATGACTTCGAGGGCATTTTTTAGCGCTTCCTCGTAAGTATCTCTATATGTGTGGCATCCTGAAAGTTCAGGAACATTGACTAGATATGCTTGATCTCGATCATTCCATTGTAGAACTATAGAGTAGTGATACGGTTTCATTTTTCTTCCCTTGCTATCCGCGTAGCGACAATCCCTTGCGGTTGTCGTGGTTAATAAATATGAAAACAGGCAAAAACGACAACCGCAAGGGATTGTCGCTACGCGGGTTTGTACGTTAACTTTTGAATAGTTCTCTTCTCATTTTAGCAGACCTTGACGAGTGTTTTAGAATAATGGTATAAATGTTTTAGTGGACTAAAATTATTGTTTTGGTTAGCTAATTTTTGAGAGGAGTGAACTGATGCCACCGGAATTGCAGACGCTGCCAGTGCGGGCGGTGGATTGCTTGAAGCTGTGTTATAAGTTTCATGAGCGGGGGGAGCGGGTGACGACGAGGATGATTCGTGAGCGGTTGCAGGCTCTGGAGCCGGATGGGCAGTTGAGTGATGCAACGATTACACAGTTGTTTAAGTGGCTGGCGGAGCGGGGCTATGTGTTGCATACGCCGTATCATGGAGTGGAGTTGACTCCTATGGGTGAGGTCTTAGCGGCTCAACTTGTGCGGCAGCACCGGCTGCTGGAGCTGTTTCTGGTGCAAATTATGGGCTTTGGTCTGGATCAGGTAGATGCGGAGGCGGAGCAGCTTGAGCATTCTATCTCAGAGGCTTTTGAAGAGCGCATGGATGCGATGTTAAATTATCCGACGGAAGATCCGCATGGCGATCCTATTCCTAGTAAGACGGGGATGGTCAAGGCTGTCTCGACGATGCCACTCTCTCAGCTTGTGCCGGGACAGAAGGCGGTGGTGCAGCGGGTAAACGACGATGAGCCAGATTTGCTGCGCTACCTAACCTCGCTTGGCCTGGTGCCTGGGACTCTAGTGATAATGGAATCTGTGACGCCGTATGGGGATGTATACACGCTCAAAATAGGTAACGTGATGCAAGCGGTTGGCGGTGTGGTAACACAGCATGTCCTGGTCCGTTCGGTGGCACACGCGATACCTGACAAACATGGAGCTATCGAATGCGGAGAGCTGTCTAATGAGAACGTACCTAACAACGCCAATTGAGGGCACAAGTCATGATCTTTCAGATAAGTCTGGCACGCGGATGGCCGCGCGCGCGGTTCTGGACGGACGAACACGCGGTCTGCGCGCAATCCTACCCTTTCTTGGACCCTCTTTTATTGCAAGCGTAGCCTATATCGATCCGGGAAATTACGCGACAAATATTCAGGGTGGTAGTGCCTTTGGCTACAATCTATTGTGGGTGATCGCGCTGGCGAATCTCATGGCGATGCTGCTGCAATCGCTCTCGGCCAAAGTGGGAATTGCCACCGGCAAGAATCTGGCCGAGCTCTGCCATAAATACTTTTCGAAGCCAACAAATTATGCGATGTGGATTGTTGCGGAGATTGGGGCGATGGCGACTGATCTGGCGGAGTTTCTGGGTGCGAGTATTGGTCTGAACCTGCTCTTTGGCATTCCGTTGATTTATGCGACGCTAATTACTGGTGTGTTGACCTACGTGATTCTGATGTTGGAGCGCAACGGCTTTCGCCCATTAGAGGCGGTGATTACTGCGCTGGTTGGAGTGATTGCGCTATGCTATGTCCTGGAAACCTTTTTCTCACATCCCGATTGGAGCCAGGTCGCTTTTCATACATTTGTTCCCTGGGAGGGCAACACCACTAGCGTGCTCTTCTCAGTCGGTATTATCGGGGCGACTGTCATGCCTCACGTCATCTATCTGCACTCCTCGCTCACACAGGGGCGCATCGTTCCACGCAATGAAAAGGAAGCGAAGCGTATCTTCAAGCTGAGCATTCCCGATGTGGTGATCGCGATGGGGTTGGCTGGCCTGGTCAACATGGCTATGTTATATATGGCGGCCGCGACCTTTCATGCGTATGGACATGTCGATATCGCGGATATTGAGACTGCCTATCAGACGCTCACACCCCTATTGGGTCCAGCAGCAGGCATCATCTTCGCCATCTCGCTGTTAGTCTCCGGACTCTCCAGTTCCACAGTTGGGACGCTGGCGGGCCAGGTTGTGATGCAAGGCTTTGTCGGCTTCACCATTCCGGTCTGGCTACGCCGCCTGATAACCATGCTACCAGCGATCATCGTCGTGCTGGTAGGCGTCAATCCCACACAGGCGCTGGTCATTAGCCAGGTCGTGCTTAGCTTTGTGCTGCCGGTGCCGGTAATCACCCTGATTCTGTTCACACGCAGGCGTGACATAATGGGCACGCTGGTCAATAAGCTTTCGACTACTATTCTTGCAAGCCTCTGTGGTGTGGTAATCCTCCTGCTCAATGTTGTCTTGCTCTACTTCACTTTCGCACCAATGTTGGGCTGGTGGAATCCCGCATAGCAGTGCAACTTTCTTATTATATTTATACTTCTTCCACATATTCGGGCACTACCCCAATATGTGGAAGAAGTATAAATATAATAAGAAAGTTGCATTGTATTCTCGTGCCTTCGTCGTTTGTTCCTTACTCTATATTTTTGCTTTTCTCTTTATTTCGGGCAACGCCCGAAATAAAGAGAAAAGCAAAAATATAGAGTAAGGAACAAATCGTGCAGCTTTGCTGCACAGATTCACGTGCTCAAAAGACGGATGCGATAGAAGTCAGGTAGTCATTGTATTACCCCAGACAGTCAGCAGTTTCCAGGTTCCTTTGAAGTCAGGTTGTTGCATATCCTGATAAGCCTGTTGGCGGATAGCCTCATAGTCATCGGGAACATGAGACCATTTGCGGAAAAAGGGCAAAAATGTGCGGAAGACGTGCTTTGTATCTTCGATAAATATTTCGCGTTCGGGCGTGCCGGGGAGGTACTCTATAGTGTAAGGGCGCGTCTGAATATTGCGGATGCCAGCTTGATGAAGTCTACTAGCAAGTCCGTTGATCACATCATCTCGCTCGGGAGCCGAGAAGTGACCAGCGTTTGTGAACGCTTCTATAAGCAGATCATTCAGACGGTTCAGCGCAGGGCTGCTGCTTTCGGGAATGTTGCATTCGGTAATACGGATGACTCCCCCTGGCTGTACGACACGCTGATACTCGCCAAGCACATGCGCCCAATCCCATGTTCTCAGGTAGCTCAGAGCAAAGCGCTGGTTGACAAGATCAAAGGATGCATCTGGGAAATCGAGCTTTCTTAACACATCCATAGGTCGGAAGTCCACTCGGCTACTCTCTTGCTGAGATGCAGCCTCTGTACGTGCAATCTCGAGCATCTTTTCATTCACATCTATTCCCACTAGTCGAGAGATGTCTGGATGGGTGCGAGCAACCTGGATCAGCCAGCCACCTGTGCCACAGCCTACATCAAGCATGCTGCACACGCTCGTGAGATCAGCTTGCTCCGGTAACGTTCCACCCATGTTTGCAGTGATCATCTTATCCTGCATCTGCAAACGAGTCATTTCTTCTTCATTAGTGCGATCCTCGACTACGTAGGTATTGGGCAGTTCATCGCGCGAGTTTCTAGAGATAGACAACGTCTTTGCACTCCTTGTTTTGCTTTCTTGTCGATTAATGAGCCGTGTGCTCTTACACTGTTATGCTGTCTGACAAATACATGAAGAAAGTAGAAATCTCATCACTTCCTCTGTTTGGTAATCGAACAGCATAGTTCTGAAATATTGCTCTAAGTATATCCCGATATGAGGAATATGTCGAGCAAATCATCAGTTACACTATTTTTCCTACGCCATTCTTCACGTAGAAAAGTCATTCAATGCCTGATGCGATGTATGCTTCTCAGGGCAAAACAAAACGATGCCCACGAAAGATTATCGTTACGCGGGCTAGTTGCCGTCTGTTATTTGCGCTATTGAGGATTCTACCTACATAGCATCGAAATGGGCGCGATCGATGGGGAGGGTGAAGCAGAAAGTTGCGCCATGACCTTCTTCACTCTCAACCCAGATCTTGCCTTCCTGTCGCCGAATCATTTCGGCTGCGATATATAGGCCCAGGCCCAGACCTGAGGTGGCTCGCTGTTCAGATCCCTCTATGCGGTAGAATGGATTAAATATACTGACGTGCTCGTCCTTAGCGATGCCGGGCCCGAAGTCCTGGACGCAGAGTGTAATGGTTGTATCATCGGCGGACGTTCTCACGATGATGCGGTCGGCGTCGGGGGCGTACTTCACGGCGTTAGTGAGGAAGTTTGTGATGACCTGCCCAATGCGCGTTCTATCACCCCATACCGTTTTTTGAGTGCCGCCCTCGCACATAATGGTCTGATGATCGGTGATGGGCTGTAGTTCTTCGACCATTTCCTGCACCAGCTCATCAAACGAGAAGTAGTTCTCGCGAAATTGCAGCCGGTCGCCCTCGATACGTGTGACATCGCGGAAATCGTCGATGAGTTGAGTAAGTTTGTTGATCTGTACATCCATGCGTGAAGTGAGCCGGGTTGTGCTTTCATCATCGGAGCGTGCAGAACGCCGGTTGAGGAGTTGCGCGGACGCCTTGAGGCTGGTGAGCGGGGTTTTGATCTCGTGCACGACCATGCTGATGAACTCGTTTCGGCGCTTATCAAGCTCACGCTGCTCGATCTGCTCCCGCAACAGCTTTTCGCGCTCAAGTGCTGCCTTCTTGCGCTCAATGGCGTAGCGAATGATACGGTGCACGAGCTCGTCCTGGAGTTGACTTTTGGCGATATAGTCGTCTGCTCCCGCATGCAGAGCTTGAATATCGATATCACCATCGCCCGCTCCGGTGAGCAGGATAATCGGGCTATCGTAGCCTCGCTGACGCGCTTCTTTAATCAGCTCAATGCCGTTCGATGCTCCCAGACGGTAGTCGAGCATGCTGAGGTCGTGCTCGTGCTTGAGCATCTCTTCCAGTCCAGAGGTGGGCGAACTCTCCCAGCTTATCTGATAGTAGACCGTAGATATCTTGGCCAGAAGCTTGCGGAGGAGAAAATAATCCTCTTCATCATCCTCGATGAGTAAAATTTTTGTGGTCAGTCTCTCCATGCGCACCTACTTTGCATCGGTGGATAGTGTGACAATCTCAAACCAGTATTTGCCTAATGTTTGCATTACATCTATTAACGAGTCAAGGGTGACAGGTTTGGTGATAAAAGAATTGACGCCCAACTTATAAGAACGATAGATGTCTTCTTCGGCTTTGGAGGTGGTGAACACAACGATCGGGATATTTTTGAGTGTGTCCTGAGATTTGATTTCGCGCAGCGCCTCTCGCCCATCTTTCTTTGGCATATTCAAGTCAAGCAAAATGAGGCCCGGACGCGGAGCATTTTTGTTGTTCGCATACGGACCACGACGGAGTAAGTAGTCCAAGAGCTCTTCGCCATCCTGCACGGTATGGAGCGGGTTGAGTAGCTTCCCTTTCTCCAGTGCTTTCTTTGTAAGAAGAATATCGTCTTCGTCATCGTCTGCCATCAAGATCACGATGGGCTGGGGTTGTATCATATTTCAATCTCTTTCGTTCCATAATGAATTGGTAAGGTGACAAGAAAGGTTGCGCCCTTGCCGGGGCTACTAGATGCAACAATCGTGCCGCCGTGTCTCTCAACAATTTTGCGCACGACCGCTAATCCAATGCCAGTGCCTTCGTATTTATCTTTCCCATGCAGACGTTGGAAGACGGTAAAGATGCGATCCGTATATTTCTCATCGAAGCCGATTCCATTGTCCTCAATACGGAGCAGATAGTGCACCTCGCTCTCTACTCCTTCTACATCGGGTTCTGTCGAGGCGGGAAGTACTTCACTACTGACCTTCACAAGTGGAGGAAGGTCTGGTTTGTGAAACTTCACGGCGTTGCCGAGTAGATTTTGCAACATTTGATACATCTGCTGAGCGTCAGCATTGATAGTAGGTAGTTTCTCAAGCTCAATTGAGCCATGAGTAGATTCAAGACGTGGACTCAGGTCATCCACCACCTGCTGCGCTACCGCGTTCAGGTCTACCGGTACAAAGGGTTGTGCCTTCGTCGTTACTCTGGAAAAGGCGAGTAGATCGTCGATCAGGACACGCATGCGCGCGGCCGCATTGCGCATACGTTCGATATACATTCGCCCCTCGCCCACAGCCTGACCATATTCCTCTTCAAGCAGGTTGCCAAATGCCTGAATTTTGCGCAAAGGCTCCTGAAGATCATGGGAGGCCACGTAGGCAAACTCCTGTAGTTCGTTGTTACTACGCTGAAGCTCCAGATTGCTCTGGTTGAGAGCCTCTGTACGCTGCACCACCTGCGCCTCCAGAGTCGCATTGAGGTCTCGTAAGCTCTGATAGAGCTCACTGAGCTGTAGCTCAGCCTCTTTACGTTCGGTGACATCCATATTCACGCCAATCATACGCCAGGGCTCTCCCTGTTCATTGTAATCAACGTTCCCTTTTCCCTGTATCCAGTGTTGCGTGCCATCAGGCCAGATAACACGGAACTCGACGTTATAAGGGGGGCCGCCTGCGATTGCTTTTTGTATATTCTCTTCTGCCGCTAGAAGATCATCGGGGTGGACGCGGCTGGCCCAGTTCTCATATTTGCCCTCAAACCCGCCTGGCGGTAAACCATAGAGAGCCTCCAGCTCTGGCGTCCAGATAATCTGATTGATGGCGAGTATCCATTCAAACGTACCAATACGACCAGATTTTTGAGCTAATTCCAGGCGCTCCTGGTTCTCCTTGAGGTTTTTGCGTGCCCGGACCTGTTCGGTCACCTCTACAGCGTGGATCAGGATGCCATCTACTTCGCCAGTAGCATTACGCGTGGGCTGGTAGACAAAATTGAAATAAATGTCTTCTGTATTATTATTATTCTTGCGATTGAACTTTGCCGGTTGTTCTTTGCCGATGAACGGCTCACCAGTGGCATACACTCGATCAAGCAACTCAGCATAGCCCCAATCAACCAGTTCTGGCGAAGCCTCGCGTACTGTTTTGCCGATGATGTCTTTGTGTCCGACGACCTGCATATAGAGCGGGTTGGCTAGCTCGTAGATATGCTGTGGACCATGCAGGACACAGATAATAGCGGGTGCGTCCATAAACAGATCCTGTAGGCGTTGACGAGTGAGATCAGCTTCAATATGGGCTCTCCGTTCGCGCTGAGGCAGGTAGGTGCGCTCTTCTAGCATCTGCTGGCGCTCAATGCTCATTGCGATGCCATTGCAGACGGTCGCAAGCGTCTGAAAGGCGGTGGGAGAGAGCGGACGACGGGTGAAGATTTCCAGCACTCCAACCACTTGTTCCCTGACGAGCAGAGGATAACCAGCGAAGGCGGCAATACCCTGCTGTTGTGCCCATTGTTGCATGGTACTATGCCGACCATTGGAAATAGGAGCCTGATCGCTTGTCTGTAGCAGGAACTGATGCGGTTGACGCTGTGCCGCGATGCGAGCCGTCTCACTCTCGCCTATCTCCGAACTGGTCGCCGATCGAATGGAAATACGTGTATGCTCGGCGTCTAGTTGAGCCGAACCAGAACTGACCAGTAGCTCTAGAACGGCGTCCGCTTCATCTGCTGCCCGTAGCCAGATGCGGGTGAGAGGCGCTGCCAGATGATGAACCAGAGTCTCGCTACAGGCCGTGAGCATGTCATATAGCGTCTCTTTCCCGTTCAAGGCTAAGCTTATCTCCAGGCTTAACATGCCCAGATGTTCTTGCTCCGTGATCGCGCCTTGCGACTGGACCTGCTTCTGATTGTCTATTTCCAGGAAAGAAGAGTCGGGCGTCTGTGTCATAAAAGTTTCTTTTCTCCGTCTCCAGTTTTTTGACATGATCTCTCTTATGTATACGAAACACAACTACGTTTCGGGTAAATAATCTCATGACGTATAGGAAGACTAGTAGAAAAGGGTAAAAAACGGAGCCACTGAGCATCCTTTTATTGCTTGTATGGGCAACGTATGAAGAGAGTAGTGTAGAGATGATGGGTTTATGAAGGGATACGTCGATAAGCTCTTAGATATTTGTACCAGATTTCGACAGAAGGGGATGAGGTTGATGTATACTATGTTGCATACATACTATTTAAATGAGCTTATTTGCTCGGCGCTTGAAAAAAAGAATCCCATCTTGTCGTGTCCTTATTTACCGGGAGAGAAAGACCATGCGCTGTCAGCGATGTGGATTTATCGGAGAATTACAGCAGGGTGTGTGTCCACGTTGTGGAAACACGCACACAACTATTATCTCAAACACTGCCACACTTCAACCACTACAAAAAAGCGAAATGGCTCGGAATGTGTTAGCCGAGTACTCTTCATCGGCTCGGACGCCATCACGGGATTTATCGACCGACTCTCCTCCGCCCTCTCGAACATCGTCCGCCGAGCATACTTTGCAAAGTGGTATTGGACCGAGTAAGAGCCGCTATCGTTTGTTAGAGGAAGTTGTATTACCTGCGAATCAGCAGGGCAATGGTAAAGCATGGATTGCATTTGATGTGCGAGCATCGCGACAACGTTTCCTTATACGGGAATTGCTTTTTGATACGCGTACGGTTGTGAATCCGCAGGAGTCTGTAGAGCGTATCGCGCAAAAACTTACGAATCTATCCCAGCAGAATGCTGGCTTCCCAGCGTTTGTGGAGACCTTTGCGGTACAAGATGTGTATTATATTGTGCTGCAGAATCCGGTTGGTGAGAGCCTGGCGACGCTAATGAAACGCCAGGGCGGTGCTTTGCCAGAGCGCGAGATCGCTGAATATGCTCGCCAGGTCTGCGAGATGCTTACGCTGCTTGGAAGTCAACGCCCGCCCATCGTGCACGGCGGAATCAGTCCTGACACACTTGTTGTCGATCAAGCCAGCAAAAAAGTCTCTCTCCTGTACATTCCGCTCTTTCCCCTCAAGGTTCTATCTAAGGACAAGATGCAGTCGCCCTACGCTGCGCCAGAGCAAGCGCGCGGCGAAACTCTAGCCGCCTCGGATCTCTACTCGCTCGCCGCCACTCTGCACCATGCCATCACCGGCTTTGATCCCCGCGATCGCCTCGCCAACTTCTATCCTCCCGTCAGGCGGCTCAACCCGACCATCTCGTCGGGCATGGAGACTCTTCTGGCCAACGGACTCCGCCTCTCAGTTGCTCAACGCACTCCCTCCCCCACCGAGATGCAGCGAGAACTCAGCGAGCTGATCCGTGCACTCCCTGCATCCATGCCTTCCTCCCTGCCAATCACGCCACCTCTTGCCAACAGAGCGCGCAAGGCATCCACATGGCCGCGCAATCTCCTCATCGCAGGCATGGGCATGCTTGCTCTTATCCTGATCGCCCTCCTCGTCCTCCCCCGGTTTTTCAATCCTGCAACGAACAATACAGGTCCATCGCAGCAGACGGTCCTCAATCAACAACTGGCTGCAGAACTCCATGCCTATCAGCAAAAAGGCATCGGTCTCAGCGACGGCCGTCTCACCTTTGATGTCTATCCAGGACGAGCCGATGTGTCTTTAAAGAAGCAGGCAGCAATCGCTCTTCAGCAGAATAACATGAGTGATGCTGTGAACGCGCTCAACCAGGCGGTGAATGATGATCCTATTGATGGTGAGGCGCAGATCTACAACGAGAACATTCATATTTTGCAAAACAAGTCACCCTCTATAACGCTCGCTGTTGGCTTACCTATGGATGGTAGTGATGCGAAGCTAGGTATTGCTCGTGAGTCGTTGCAAGCTGTCTACCTGGCGCAGCACGAAGCAAATAGTAAGAATATGCTCCCCAACGGTCTGAAGCTACGTGTGCTGATTGCGAACTCAGGCTCGGATAATGCTGATGTGGCGGCGGTGGCGCAATTTGTGGCCGACCGTGTTTCGAAAGCGGGCAACCCGGATCATCTGGTGGGGCTTGTGGGCTGGCGCACCAGCACACAGACGATTAATGCGCGTGACATTATAGCGAGCGTCCATCTGCCAGTTGTGGCTGAGACCGCATCAAGCGTCAAATTGAGCGGAAGTAGCCCCTACTTCTTCCGTACCTGTCCCTCAGATGCCATTCAGGGCCAGGCGCTAGGAAAACTGTTGAATGATGATCTAAAGGCAAAGCATATGCTCGTTCTGCGTGACACAACGGATGCATACAGTGTTTCACTGGCCGATGCTGTCGCGGGACGATTTCAGTCTCTGGGCGGCACCTTTACAAAAGATACATTTAGCATTAATAAGACAACCACCGAGCAGTATCAGCAGCTCATACAGAATCTTATAAAGAATGACCCAGCCGTTGATACCATCTTTTTAGCTGGCTTCGATACAGATGGTATTCGCCTCGCCCATGCCGTTGGCAACCTCGCCCGCGCCAATCCGGCCAATCAGCAGCTTGCCCGCCTCAAAATCGTCGGCGGCGACGCCCTGGATTCCATTCTGCTGCTGGGTATAGGCAATAACGAAGATGCCGCAACTGCCCGCAATTTCCCCGACGACATGCGCCGCATGCTCTTCTCAACCTTCGCCGACTTCAACGAATGGAACTTCCAGAACATTCCGCAGGATAAGCAGCCACCCTTCTTCGCCGACTGGATCGCAACCTACCAGAGCTCTGCCACCAGTAGTAGCGCGCCTACTCCTCACTACAGTGGATTGATGACCTACGATGCAATAGGTGTCTATGTGCAGGCAGCCAGTTTGGTCAAGGGATCAACAATTACAGGGGACGCGATAAGGGATGTGCTCAACTCGCTCGGCAAGGGGAATGTCCCGGCCTACCAGGGCGTCAGTGGCCGCATCGCCTTCGACAACCGCGGCGACCCAATCGACAAAGCCCTGGTCGTCCTCACCGTACAAGCGGGCAAAAATGGCAACGAGATCGCCATCAAACAGATCGCAGGGACGTTCCGCTAGCGTTTCCTGGTCCCTAAAAGTATACCCAGAATACTTTCTCAGATAACGAGAAGCTCCCGAGTATACCAAAAATGCTTAGGCCACAACGATATTGGGTGATGGCAGTGGATCGCCATCTTGCAGTGCAGCCATAATCCAACTCTCGATCGCGTCCTGCCCTTGCCGCACAGCCTCCTCATACGTATGTCCATGTGTCATACAGCCTGGCAATTCAGGAACGCTCACAACATAGATCTGATCACGTGGGTCCCATTGTATAAGCATAGAGTAGTGCTTTACCTCTTCCATACTATCTCCCCTCTAAAAGCTTGAGAGCATCCTGAACTTGTGACTTCCACACCCTGTAAAGCTGTGTACTTCCATATCAATAATTGAATAGTACAGGTTGATAGTCATTGCTGAAGAGACCACAGTACATACTTAACGTCACTGTATATGGTGACCCATGTTTTGGTAAGGTTGAGAAGGTAGCGCTTCTTGGAAGCGTTTGTCCAGAGCTGAAGCTGATATTTTCTGTAAATGTGCCACCGTTCGCATTAATTCTACCACCAGCGAGCGGTTCGAGTGACAAATTGCCATTTATGCTGTTGCAATCTCCGTTATTAGTGATATTAAAGTTCCAAACCATTGTTTGTGCAGTTGCATCAACATTGATAGAGCTGAGAGTCACACCAATTTTGCCTTGACAATCTTTGAGACAAACAAATTGATAGTTTGTGCTTGTCGGGCTCAGGTTGGTAGTAGGCTGTGTAGTAGAAGAGGATGGCGTGGCGCTTAAGGATGCTTCACTTGTGGCGGTTGGTGCTTGTGTCGAATCCGGGGCAGGTGCAGCGGCTTGTGTGGGTCGTGGAGCTACCACTGCTGTGTTTGGGGCTGTCGGGCGGTTCAGCAGCAGGTAGAGGGTGGTGGAGGCAAAGAAGAGGACCAGGATGGCACTGATGGCGGATATGATTATCCAGCGATAGCGTTGCCAGAAGCTCTTCTTGCTTATCTTCTCATAATCTGGAATGTTGGGTCTGCCTTGTCGCCAATCATCATTGTTGTACATAAGCATTCTCCTGTATTTATTTCAGTTCGACCAGGTATATGGAACAACATCACTTCGCTTATATCACGTGCACTTGTCAATATGCGGCTCGATATTTCAATACAAGCATAGACATCTTCATTTTACATTATTTTATATCAACGTGCACGAAGGGAGCTATCCAACTAGTAATATTGGGCTAAAACGACCGACCAATAAGAGTAACTCTACACCGCCTGCCAGATACGAACGATGCCATCTGATCCAGCCGAGGCGATGCGCGTGCCATCGGGCGACCAGGCAACGGTAGCGACTTTACCTGTATGCTCACGGTACACATAGAGAAGTTCACCGGTCGTTGCATGCCAGATATGGACAGTATGATCATCGCTCGCCGACGCGATGCGTGAGCCATCAGGAGACCAAGCCACGCCCTTTACAACTTTTGTGTGGCCACGATACATGAGAACATTGTTGCCTGATTGAATGTCCCAGACATATACTGTTGTATCTTGCTCCGCCGTTGCTATGTATTTGGAATCAGGAGACCAGCATAGATCCCAGATATAATCGAAAGAGCCGATACACGTTGCGAAGCATTGCCCGGTATGTGCGTTCCAGATTTGAACTGTATGAAAAGTTCTCAGGGGGTTGAAATTCAGCCTTTTCTGTCTTTTAGTTGTCTTATCAGCTCCAGACGAGGCAATGTACTGACCGTCAGGCGACCATACGATATTAATAACCTGGAAAATCGATGTTATACCGTAACCATTAGCATGGCCTGCATACTTTAACTGTGTACGGCCTGTTGAAGCATTCCAAATGTGAATTGTTTGATCTATGTCATGAAGCCCACCAGTTGCTGAGGCAATGGAGGCTCCATCAGGAGACCATGAGAGTGTAAATGTTTCAGTCACGAAGTCAGTCATCATCTGATGGTTATAAAGAATAAGATCTTTGCCTGTCTGAGCATCCCAGATATGTACCGTGACACCAATGCCACAGGAGGCAACAAAGCGTCCATCAGGCGACCATTTGGCATCCCATACAACTCGTTTAGCAGGAAAAATAGAGTTGGTGTGATTACGATAGGTGACAAAATTGTGGCCCGTCTTGCTGTCCCAGATGTAAGCTACACCACCTTCGCCACCTGAAACAATGTGTTTACCACTAGGAGACCAATTGACCACACATACCCGCCCCGAATGAATATCATAGGTATATATATATGTACCAATTTTAGTTACAGTTGCATTCTGATCATCTGAGTTTTCAGAAACGTTTTGGATATCTAATGCACTTACAGAATTTAAGCTGTTCTGCTGTTTTGAAGGTTGATCGCGAAGATCATTAATGGCAGTGGAAAGAGCCCTAGTTACATCAAGAAATGCTGCATTCCGATCAGACCAACTGGTAATAGGCTGGCCACTGGTTGGTAGCGGTGTAAGCCTGGTGAAAGGAGCGTTTTCCCAATGAGATGGCTTGAGTAGAATAGGAATCACGCGAGCTGTGCCCTCAGTATGCCGTTGCATCGCACGCTGCATTTCGACGTTATAAATATAGTCGGAGGCGAGAAAATCGGGACTGATCAATAAAGCGATGATGGAGGCCGAATCTAGCTGAGTAGCACGCTCCTGCTGCCATTCCAGGCCCGCACTGATATTATTGTCGTACCATTCACTAATAAGACCTTGTCTCTTAATTGGCTGCAAATACTTCTTAAGCTCTACTAATAAAGGCTCGTCTTCACGGGCATAGGAAAAGAATATGCTTATGTCTGGCACCTGATCTTCCTCTTCGCTTGTTGTAAATTAGTAATGCAAGTATACGCCTGTCTTAACTGGCTAGCAAGTACGAAGCGAGAAGATTTATGAAAGTAGGCGAAATGGTTTCCCTTTTAAGAGTAAAAGTATAAAATACTCCTCGCTTGCAAAATAGAAACAGAATTGATCTTTTCAACGTACAACATACAGTTGAGTACAGTATTTTTGTAGGCAGAAAGGAAAAGCAGTATGGGATTTGATCAATATCATGAACCGGCTAATGAGCTTTCGCAGGAGACGCGAACGTTTGCACGTATGATCGCATCGCTTACAGAGGAGGCCGAAGCTATCGGCTGGTATGAGCAGCGCTTATCCGTCGAACAAAATCGCGATGCCCGAGCCATCATGGCCAATGCCCAGGGAGAGGAATTTAAACACTTTGGCATGGATCTCGAATTTTTGTTGCGCCAAAAGCCAAAGTGGCGCGTCGCACTACAGAATATTCTCTTTAAAGAGGGCGATATCGTTGAGCACGGCGAAGAGGCCGAGGAAGCAGAAGACAAATAACCTTTCAGAGATGGTTTTTCATTTTTCATAATCTTTTGTGCTCTGCACAAAAGATTATGAAAAATGAAAAACCATCTCTGAAACCTGTTTT
>JAABUZ0100003765.1_pt1 | contig 21910 bp, 17 predicted proteins | sample 5562091 | NCBI WGS metagenome assembly JAABUZ01 (sample SAMN12813069, study PRJNA571459) | rock metagenome | isolation source: Antarctica rocks | place: Antarctica: Victoria Land, Linnaeus Terrace sud | collected 2015-12-21
CGGTGCAGGTGTAAACCCGCTGGGCGGCGATCAAGAACTGGATGTAGTCCACATCGGAGACTTTGGGCGCGTTCATCACACGCAGTATGAACGCTCTGAACCAAAACCGTCAACTGCGTAAGTCCTACATTTATTGCTTCTAAATTACTGTCACATGACAGGTTTTTTATGAGAAAAAGAACCCGCCCACGCAGGAAAGAACTCGCCGACGTGGGAAAGAGCTCGCCGCCCGGCCGCCCCCGCATCAACAGCCGCCCAGGCTTTAGCCCTCAGGTGTAGGTAACCGCTGGTGTAGGTAACCGCTAGTGTAGGTGGAGTGCTTCCGACAGGGTGCTTCAGCCATCGAAAGCCTTGGGGTGCCAGTGCCCTTCAGGACAGCAGGGACACCGGGGTTCTTCAGGACCGTTGAATAGCCAGGACCGTTGAATAGCCAGGACCGTTGAATAGCCAGGACCGTTGAATAGCCAGGACCGTTGAATAGCCAGGACCGTTGAATAGCCAGGACCGTTGAATAGCCAGGACCGTTGGACAGTTGGGACAGTTGCTGCGGATTTCTTCAGCTTTTTATTTTCAGCTTTTTATTTTCAGATTGTTAACGGATGCTCTCTCTCCTTCTCCCGCCCACGTTGAACCCGTAGGTCTTGAACCCGTAGGTCTTAGGGAGTCTTGAGGGGGAGACGAGGCTTGAGGGGGAGACGAGTCTTCCAACGGGAAGATTCAAGAAAGACGAAAAAGTTGCTGGGAACTATCCTAACTGTCCCGACCGTCAAACGGTCCTAACCGTCAAGCTGTCCTGGCTATTCAGCTGTCCCGGCGGCCCGTCCAGGGCGACCCCGCCCGCGGACAGCCCATCACGAACAAGACAAACACGAACAAGACAAACACGAACAAGACAAACAGGCGTTCGCTCGTGGATTGCTGGGCAGATCGGTCTTGGGCAGATCGGTCCTACATAACCAGATTCATGTAACCAGCCAAAGCTCCAGCGCCTGATGGCCCGGGCGACGGGGCAGGTGTGAAGGGATTCCCTCCCCCCAAGCCTGATGTCTTCCTCGGTCGCATTGATCGTTCGGTCGCATTGATCGTTTGGCTCTGTCATCTTGTTTTCCGTCGCCGTCTTTCCTTCTACGCCACTTCTCTTCTACGCCACTTTCATTTCTTACGTCAAAGGCCATACCTTCAAAGGCACCGGCTGTGCCACCCGCGTCCTCAGGTTAAAGATCACCCCCTGGTTATCCACCCTCCCCTCCCGGATCAATTGCCACAGCAAATCTAACGCATACGCGCTGACCGTTCGGTTCACGAAAAGGCTCTGCTTCTCTAAAGCATCCACCATCGAACAACTCGGCTCATTGCTTTCGGCGTAACCCTCGTCCATCATCTCCGGGTACAGTTCGGTGACGCAGGGGAGCCGAAGGGACAGCTTGTTCGGGCGAAACCAGTACTTGTAGTGTTGGGTGCTCCCCTCGATCCTATCCTGCCACTGGCCCCTCCACATCGCCCACTCGGGCCGGAACGGCATCGACTTCGGCCATCCCTCTTCCCCGGCTCGCCCCGGCTGCCCAAGGATCGCATGGCCGACCGTCGAGAGGTTCCCGCAGTCGAGCCAGTAATCGCACTGCGGACTCCAGTCCCCTCTTCCCGTCCACAGCTTCCTGTGAACCTCTCTCCGCGCCGCCGCGGTATCCACGCAAGTAATCACGAGGTCACAGTTTGAGCCGTAACTATGGCTGCCGTCCTCGTTTCTTGACCCTTGATATTCTTCGCTGACGGCCTTCCACTGCGTCCCGTAGGCGACGTTGACGCGATTGACGAGGACTTCGGCTTTGCCGAGTCCGACGTCGGAAGTGTAGAAGAGCTGACGGCCGACGTTAAACGGCGAGACGGTATCGGGATCGTACACCGTCACGTCCAATCCCCGGCACCGCAGCCCCGACTGCTGGTGCATGGCTCGGTCCATCTATTGGGGGGGGGCAATGCCGGGTACACGCGAGAACGGGGCGCGCTGCGGGGCGGGGGGATCGGGCCGAAAAGAGCCGCCGGCGGGGGGGCCGCCGCGCGTTTTAGGGCCGAACTGACGCGGGAACGAACCCGGCGCGGGAACGAACCCGGCGCAGAATTTCCCTGACAAAGAAGCCCTGTGACAAAGAAGCCCTGTGACAAAGAAGCCCTGTGACAGCGCGACGTTCCAGCGCGACGTTCCAGCGCGACGTTCCAGCGCGACGTTCCAGCGCGACGTTCCAGCGCGACGGAGCCTTTCAACCCGCCGGCGTAGCCCACCGTCACCGGGTCGTCCAACGTGACCAGGCTGTCCAACGTGACCAGGCTGTCCAACGTGACCAGGCTGTCCAACGTGACCAGGCTGTCCAACGTGACCAGGCTGTCCAACGTGACCAGGCTGTCCAACGTAACCGGGTCGTCCCCCATAGTTAAGACCTTCACCGTGAACCGACGACGAGTCCGGCGGCACCCCGGCCAAACCCGCTGAGTCAGGACTTCAGTTGCTCGGATCTTCCGGCGTTCAGCTTCTGCGGCCATGACCGTCTCTTCAGGTTTTCGGCACGTGGCCGATCACGATACCGACCGGAGACGGCCAACCGTCCCGGCGAAACATACGAAAGGGTATTGACATGGAACACGACGAAACGCACGGGATGCTGGGGGACGAGGCGCTGGACGAGGCGCTGGACGAGGCGCTGGGGGACGAGGCGCTGGAAGAAGCGCGCCGGCTCTGCGACGCCCTGTTCTCCGGCCTCGCGGCACGGGCGGCGGCCGGCGAGCGGTGGCAGGCGCAGGTGGCAGAGGCGTGGGAGAGCCGCCACAGACCCGACAGTAGGGGATTTCGGCGCGTCAGCGCCCCCAGGCCCGCCCCCCTCCACGCCGGGATGCGGACCGAACTCGGGCGCGCCGTGCGGCGCTGGGACTGCCCCGAGGGGCGGCTCCTCGTGACCGTGCGGCTCGCCGAGGCCGCGTGGCTGCCCGGCCTGAGCGCGGGGGATGCCGAAGGGCGCGACCGCATCAACCGGCGCATCGCGGGCGCCCTGGGCCTGACCGAGGCGGCGGAGGCCGGGCGGCTGACGGGCCACGTCGTCGCCTGGCAGCCGACCGGGCGCTGGCCCCGCCGGCCGGCGCAGGTGCGCCTGCTCTGGCCGGGCGGCAAGGCGCAGGGCGACCGGCTCCTTGGGGAGTACGGCCCGCTGCTGCAGCGGCTGGCGGCAGAGCAGGTCCACCCCCCGCTGCAGCACTATCTGAACGGGCGGAGGCTGGACGGCCCGCCCCGCCAGAGCAGCTTCGCGCGATGGTGAGTCAGGTTGCGCTGGCGAATCAGGGCGCGCTGGCGAATCAGGGCGCGATCACCGGCCTGCACGGCTCCCGCCCGTGGCCTGCACGCCCCACGCGTGCAGGCCACCGGACTGCGAAGCTCCAGCGCGTAGGGCACCGGACTGCGAAGCTCCAGCGCGTAGGGCACCGGACTGCGAAGCTCCAGCGCGTAGGGCACCGGACTGCAGCGCCGTCACACAAAGACAACGTACGTCATGCCTGGCTGCGCCGGCCCTTGCTGCGCCGGCCCTTCCCACATCAGGCCGTGGGGCGTAACGCCTCGAAGACACCGTGAAATGAGGGACCCATGATCCAGAGAACGCCGCCCCGGACGGTCTCGCCAGCCGCCCCGACCGTGCCCAAGGTGCCCGCGAAGAAGGACTACTCCTGGCGCCTGAACCGTCCCCTCCACCGCGACGTCAACCAGGACGGTGCCGGGCAGGAGGTGGCCCAAGAGGTCGTTAAGCAGGTCAGCCTCAACGGCGACGCCAGCCTCAACGACAAGGCCAGCTCCAACGTCGGCGGTGTTGACGTTGTCAACACCGCCGACCTCAACAGACCGGCCATACCCACGTCACCGGCCATACCCGCGTCACCGACGGGGCTGTTGCCTGACGAAGGGGAAAAAGACGGGGGATGGGTGCCGGCTACGGAAGCGGGATGGGTGTCGGCTACGGAAGCGGGAGGGATACCGCCGCCGCAAAAGCCGCCGTCCCCCAACACTCGCTCCCCGCGCCCCGTCTTCTCCGCGCGGCGCATCGCAGACCAGTACCGGGTGGTCACTCGCCCGCCGGGGGGCGTCCGGGATCTGGCCCCCCGGCGCCCGGTCGTCGCCGTCTGCGTCCAGTACGACGACGACGCAGTGGGTGCCGGCGGGATCTATGCCGGCGGGATCTATGCCGGCGGCACGGGGGGCGGGGCCAACCGCGGGCGGGGCAACCCGCTCAGCCTGAGCGGGGCCATCAGCTTCGGCCGGTGCGCGCCCGGTGCCCTCCCTGCCGGTGACGGGCAGGGCGACGACGCCACCGTTACCGACTTCGCTACCACCGTCGCCGTTACCGACTTCGCTGCCACCGTCGCCGTGCTGATGCCAACGGACTGCGCCCCCCCCACGCCAAAGCTCCAGATTATCCTCGCCCTCCTCCTGAACGCCGCCGGCTGCCCGCCCGAGCGCCTGCGCGAGTGCGGAGTGGACGTCTACGTCTATGCCCCTCACCCGTGCGGCGTCCCCGCCGCCCAATGTCTCGGCCTGGACCCCTGTCTCGGCCTGGACCTCGCTCCTGGGGCGCTCCCCCGGAAGATAAAGCTGTCCATCTCGAACCTCGCCAAAGCCCGCTTCACCATCCCCGCCGCGGTCCACGACCTGACGCCGCTGGGGCCGAGGGGGCTGCGGGCCATGCAGAGGGAGACCCAGCCGGCCATGCAGACCCCCACCGCCGCGCAGCCTGCGGGACCGGGCCGGATCAAAGGTGTGCCTCATGACATGTACCAGGCCGGCGACGTGGGCCAGGTCGCTGACGTAGGTCAGGATATGGCGGCCCTCTACCGCGCCCACTCGGCCAGCTACCGGGAGGTCGCCGCACATCAGGCGAGGCTGACCCTGTTCTACGCCGTCGAGATCCAAGGGCGATGAGTGGAGCGATCCAAGGGCGATGAGTGGAGCGATCCACAGGCGATGATTTGGGGGATTTAGGTGAAGGCGGAGGGCTGCGGGCCATGAAGGCGGAGAAACAATGACGATGGCGGAGACCCCATGCGTCAGAGACCGGCCGCAGGCTGCAACTAAACAGCGTCCGCATCTAAACGCCGCCCCACCCTGATTGCCGCCCCACCCTGATTGCCGCCCCACCCTGACTGCCGCCCCACCCCCGAGGCACCTGACTGGCCCGGCCTTGTCACCCGACCTGATCTTATAGAGTGGCAAGGCCTGATCATGGTATCGTCCGTACTACGGCGGCGTCAATCGACAGGGCGGCGTCAATCGACAGGGCGGCGTCAATCGACAGGGCGGCGTCAATCGACGGGCCGGCCCGGAGGCCACCCTCCCCCATAGAACGCCCGTCTTCCTGACAAGACAAGAGGCATTCGCAGCACGTCCGTCTCTCGCACGGGGGACATGGGAGATCTGAGACATGGGAGATCCGACACTGGTACATGGGAAGCCTGAGACTGGTACATGGGAAGCCTGAGCCTCTCAGTCGAAAGACGCCTGTCTACCCCAAATCAATCCTATATCGCGAATTACTTGTCGGCGCTTCCCCCGTTTGGAGATCCACGTCTTTTCACCGGCCGTAATGATCTTTTGAATTGGGGGGGCGATTTTCTAGGAAAACGGGGCATCCGCGGTGAATATACAGCACAAGGTAAGAGGCATTTCGCGGGAGACGGCGGAAGCGGCCTGACCTGAACAGAAGTTCGTTTAAGAAAGCCCTTCGATCATCTGCTGTGTCGGACAGCCATCTGCTGTGTCGGACAGCCATCTGCTGTGTCGGACAGCCGTGGCCGGGCAGGGCTGTCCACGGCCGCCCGGAACCCGGCGAAGAACCGCCGAACCGTCGGCGACAGCCCCGAAGGACGTCTTCAAGAAGGCATGGCGCTCGTCTTGGAGGGGAGCGATCCGAGGGGAGCGATCCAAGGCCAATCAGGCGCTGTGGTCGTCAAGGCCAATCAGGCGCTGTGGTTGTGCAGCAGCAACGGGCAGCAGCGCGGAAATCGGCGCATCAGGGACGCGAAGCAGTAAGGGCGCAGGAGACGCGAATCTAAAGGATGCGATGAAGTACGGGCAGAGAAAGCATCCACCGGCACAGGGGGAAGGCTCATGAACACAGACAACGTAAGTGACGATCCGAGCGACAACTCAAACGAGGGTAATAATGTACTTGACTAAGCAATCAGTGATAGACGCTGAAAAAGCCGCTATAAGCGGCTTCTTTGTTGTCTTTGAGAGGGCTGTGTGTCAAGTGTATTAGTACCAGTTGTGGGTATACTCGGACAACCGCGCCGAAGGCGGCGCGGGAAACCAACCGAAGAGGATTACCCACCATGGCAACCACCCAGCATCCCGCCGCCGAGCACCACCTGCACGCGGCCACTCACCACGCCGCCGCCGAGCACCACCACCACGAGGCGGCCCACGAGCACAACCAGGGCAACCACGAGGAAGCCAAGAAGCACGCCACCGCCGCCCACGAGCACAGCGAGCAGGCCCACAAGCACACCGTGGCCGCCCACGAGCATTCCCATAAGTAAGAACCGGGGCGCTTTCGGCGGGGAAGGGCAGGGCGTTATGCCCCGCCCTTCTTGCTTCCCTGTAAGCTGACTTGCTGTAACCCTGCAAACCACCATTTGCAAAAGGAACGGGCTGGCCTTCTCGTGAAGACCAGCCCGTATTTCTATCAAGAAGCTCCTGGCACGAGTTTGGGGAAGAACGTGGCTCCCTAGGTGCAACCGAGGAAACGAGCGTTTCAACGACTACATCCTAGGCCACCCAAAGGTAATCAAAGCACGAAACAAACTGTGGACCTCAATAGTTGCGTTACGCCTCAAAAATTGCGGTCCGCTTTAGATGCTCCATTAAATGGTAATAATGTACTTGACTAAGCAATCAGTGATAGACGCTGAAAAAGCCGCTATAAGCGGCTTCTTTGTTGTCTTTGAGAGGGCTGTATGTCAAGTATATTAGTACCCAAACGAGGATAGGGAGAGCCATCCACACTCTCAGCCGTCCGGCGGAGAAACTGACGAGAACGGGGCGCAGGGCACTGTACGTGGGCCGCAGGGCGCTGTACGTCGCCCTGAAGTCTTGAGTTTGACCGAGGCCGGTCTTGATGATGGCACCGAGCTTGACGAGGGAAGCATAGAGAGCCTCGGCGACGAGCCTGGGGCCGTGGACGTTGGAGCCGTGGACGTTGGAGCCGAGGAATTCTCGCTCACTCAGGCCGAGATAGACGCGCTCGAGGCCGAGATAGACGCGCTCGATCTGACACCGACCGAGAGCGAGGAAGGCACGGACGAGAGCGAGGAAGGCACGGACGAAAGCGAGGAAGGCGCGGACGAAAGCGAGGAAGGCGCGGACGAAAGCGAGGAAGACGGGGCGGGCCAGCCCGTCCCGCCCTGGCTGGCCGGGCTTCACCCGATGATCCCGGAGTGGGTGTTTGCGCCCTTCGACCCCGCACGGCGTCGCTACTGCTTCCGCAAGCTGGGCGCGAGCGAGCACTGCGGCATGATCGTCTTTGCCGATTTGGATCGCGCCTGCGCCTACATGGATGAGTTCCTGGCGCGCCGCGGCTTCACCGATATTCGGCCGCTGACGCTGGACCTCGCCCGCGACATCGCCCGGGGCTATCACTGGCGAGTGGATTGCCTAGCTGCCATCGATGACCCGCACCAACCCATTATCCAGGTGATATGCTGGCCGTGATACTTCGTTTGCCGCCCTTCGTTCGCCGTCCTTCGACCAAGACACGCTCGTCATCGACAGGTGTTGGAAATTACGAGGGGAAACCAAGCTGTTCACGCCCTAGTTGGGCAATTCGCGTCGGCGACCATACGAAGTCTGTCAAATCCCGCCCCGCGGGATCAGACAAGACACCTCAAGCGATCCATCCCAAGCGATCCATCCTAAGCATCTGAGGGCAGCAGTCTGCTGCCCGCGGTGAGTGCCGACAGTGCGAAGACGTAGCGGCGAGCGGCTTCAAGCAGCTCCGAGATTTCCTCCTCCGTTCCTGCAAACTCCGTTATCTGTCGCCCGTAGCTGTCCGAAGCCTGCCGCGCGACCGACAGGTTCTCCCGCAGCAGCTTGGCCTCAAACCCGGCCATGACCTGGCGGACGTAATCATCCACCCACTGGGACACGGCCAGCCGCGCGTTGTATCCGATCTCTCCCATCGCGGGTTCCTGCTCCGAGCGCGACTTATGAGAGTAATAGGCCCAGGCACCGGGGATAGCGGTGGCCGCCACAAGGAGCAGTGGAAAGCCGACCACCAGCAGGGCGACGGCGGTCGTCCCGGCCGTGACCGCGGTCTCGACGGCATACCTTTTGCGCTCCAGGCGCCCCACCTCCTCCTGGGCCAGCATGTCCGACAGGGCGGAGGTCTCCGCATGTATGTCCCTTCGGTGCTGTTCCAGGTTCGCGTTGAGAATCTCAAGCTGCCTCTTGATGCCCTCCGACCAGTCCTTCTGGAAGCGGACCTCGAGACTGATCCTCACGTGGTCCCAGAACGGCTGCGCGTCAACGTTCCGCACGCTCTGCTCAAGCGCCGCCGCGAATTCTTCCTCCGTCAGGCGCGTGGCGGGGTTGTGGATCCGTCTCAGCAGGATGCCCTCCGCCTCCGCCTGGAGTTTCCGGCGGATCATCGAGGCCACCTCTGCCGCGATGTCTTCCGTGACAAGGCGTGCCGTCTGCTCAACGACTTCCCGGTTCTGACGCACGTCGTCCAGGGCCACCCCGATCGCCTCCTCTACTTTCTCCAGGCCGGCCTTCAGTTCCGTCGCCAGATCGTAAACCTGGGCCAGGAGGGCCCGGTCCCGCAACGAGGCCTTTTCAGGGGCCGCCTGGAGCAGGTGCTCGCGCAGGCGCTGAATCCCCGGCTCCGTCCCGGTCGTCTCGAAACGCCTTGCCGAGACGGGGAAGAGCCTGTTCCGGGGCAGCCGGTACGTTTTCGCGACGAAGTCCATCACCTCGTCCTGCTCGTCTTCGTCGAGAAGATCGGTCTTCGTCACGGCGACCAGCACGGGCTGGCCCGAGTCCCGAACGCGGTCCGTCAGAACGGCATCCCGTGCGCCGCCCAGGTTGTCACTGTCGATCGCGAGCAGGACGAGGTCGGCCTGGGTCAGCGCGTCCATTGCCACCACTTCATTCTTCTGCGCCGCGCCTAGGCCGGGCGTGTCCACGAGCTCGACCGGCAACGACGTCCGCACGTAAAGGTCTGCGCTGACGTAGCCGTCGAGCGGGGATGGTTCCCCCGAGCGCGCCCTCTCGCCGTGCCGCTTGCAGGCGGCCAAAAAATCCGGCACGGAGAACCGCAGATCGGGCCGCAGATCCGGCCTCTTGAGATCGGGCCTCTTGACGTCGGCGGAACGTTCGCCGCCGTCCGCGTGCATGACCGCGCCCTCCCAGCCGCCGTCGGTCGGCACGATCCGGCAAACGGCCGCCGTGAGCTCGCCGACGTCGGTCGCCGCGACGGGCTTGCCGACGAGGCAGTTGATCAGCGACGATTTACCGGACTTGAACTCCCCGAGTACCAGCACGCGCAGGCGCGCGGGGCGCTCCTCCGCGAAGGCCTCCAGCTGGTGCCGGACATGCTCAGCGAGATCCTGACAGCCTGCCTGTTCGGCGACCCCGCGCCCCCTGTGGCGCCGGAGCAGGAAGGCCCCCGCCCCCTGGACCGTCTTCAGCCCCTCCGTGAACCTCAGCCCTACCCCCGTGCCTCGGTCAGTCATCCCGTCAGTCATCCCGATCCCCTCCTTATCCGTCACCCCGTCTGACCGTCACTTCTGACCGTCACTTCTGACCGTCACTTCGGTATCTCGCGACGAGGCCGTCACGGGCGTAATCCAGCGGCCGCATCCCGGTCAGGGTATATTCCGCCGCGACGGTCCGGGCATAGGATGAGTCGAGGCCGCCGACCACCTCTTCCCAAGCACTGGCACACGCCTGGGTCATCGCCAGCGACGCCTTTTCGGTCGCCGCCGAGAGGATGAGGCGATGCTTGTCCCGCAGGAAGAACAGGTACTGGATCATCAGAACCGCGACGCCGGCGCGGCCTGCCGCCCAGACCGAGTGGAGAAGCGCGTGGAGCTGCGCGGCGTACAGGCCCGCGACGGCCCCGAGGCCCCCTTGGCTGGACGCACCCAGCCGGTCGCCCAGCAGGGGGAGAAGGGCGGCCAGTCCGGAAAAGGCGCCGCCGCCGGCCGTGCCCCAGAGAAAGCTCCGCGTCGTGAGGCGCGAGGGCAGGGAAAACCGGACACGCCCGATCTCCGCGTCAACGTCAACCGGGGGGGCGGCGGCAAGCCGCGCGCGGCAGCCCGCCATGAAATCGCCGCCCAGCCGGCTTGAAAACGCCCGGCCAAGGCCCCCGAGCCGGAAGTGGATGAAGGCGTCGTCCGGCAGCTCGGGAAAGACTTCCCGGAGGAACCTCCCCCCCTCGGGAAACGGCTCCCGGGATTTGAGGATCGCGGCGAGCTTGCCGAGCCAGGCATCATCGCCCATCAGCTTGTTGACGTCAAGACGCGGGTTGCGCCGCGACGCCAGCCTCTTGAGCGGGATCGGCGCACGAGGGGCAAACCACTGGCGGGTCGCGTCTATGACGTCCCGGACGCAGGCGTAAAGGAACGCCAGCGGCGGCGGGCACGCCCCGAGGGCGTCACCGCCCCAGGGGGCGATCTCCGCCCGTATCCCGGCCTGCTGCGCCTCGAACCAGCCGCAGAAAAGGGCCAGGACGACCTGGCGCCCGTCGTCGACCGGCGACCAGAGCGTGTAATGGCTCTCGCAATGAGGGTGGACGTCCGAAGAGGCGCCCACGCCGGGCAGCAGCGCGGCGTGCCCGTCGATGAGCGCGGCGCGGCCGCGCAGGGAGTGGAGGTCCTGCCCGGGATAAACCTGCGCGATGCCGGAGTTCGCGCCCGCCAGGATGGCCTCCGCGCCGGCCCGGGTGAACGCGGCGGCGGCCTCCTCCACCTGATCGCGCAGGGCGGAGCGGATCCGGGCCATTGTCTTCTGGACCGCCTCGGCTTGCCGATCCTCAGCGCTCCGGCCGCCGAAGAACTCCGCCACGTTCCCGACCCAGGACCCCTGGAACAGGACGAACAGGGTGTCCATAAATCCTTCGTCAACGGCCGGGACGGCGACGCCCGAGAGGCTGACCGCGAGGCCATCTGCCTTCGGCGACTCGATCCGGGCGCCCAGCGAGCGGTATTCCGCCTCCCCCCGCCCTTTGATGACGACCTGCTGGAGATTGCGCTGGCTTGCCAGACTGCTCCCCTGGACTTGGAGGCGGTCCCCGTCGCCCCGGAGGCGCCGGCTCAGGTGGTCATTGAAGTCCGAGATCTGAAGATACTTGCCGATCCGCTCCCGTTTCTGCTCCTGCGTACCGCCAGGCTGCAGGATTTCGAGGAGGCCGGGCTCGGCGGCGGAGAGCTTGTCATCAACGTCTCGGAGGAGCAGCTCCTGAGACGCCGCGACCGATCGCAGGAGCAGATCACTGGCCGCGTTGCAGTACATCGCGACCTCCGCGACGTTATGGACCAGCCCGTCGCCCATCTTCTGGAGCCAGCCGGCGGCAAACTCCGCCTGATTTGAGCAGTAGGTCCGGGCGCTTCCAAGCTTGACCTCGGCGGCACGGTCGGCCTCCCCGCGGAGCTTCTCCTGAAGGAGGGCGATGCCCTCCTTCGGCACGCCGGGCGGCCCTTTGCAATCGACGCACACGAACTCCGCGACATAGTCGCCGTAACGACGCCGGGCTTCCCGCAGGCGCCCCTCCCGATCCGCCTCTTCGATCCGGTCCCAGTAGGTGATCACCCCGAGAATTCGTTTATTCGGGCTAGAGAGGAGCTTCAATTTGCCGAGGGTGTCCGCGTCCTCCAGCTTCGTCGCGTTGAGCGTCCACAGGACAAGATCGGCGCGGTCGTAATAGATCTCGCAGATGTCGTCCAGGTCGAAGGCGACGCCCGAGCCGCGCCGCAGCGCGTCGGCCCGCACCCCCACCCGCCCCCGTGGTTGGGCGAAGCCGGGAGTATCCACGATCGTCAGGCGGTCGTCGAGCGCGAGGTTGTCACGGTACCAGTCCACCTGTGTGATTTGCCCGTCAAAGGCCACCAGGTCCTGCATACCGGCGTCCTGGAGAGGTGAGCGCGCCTCATCGGCGCGGTCAAGAACAGCGTTCTCCTGCTCGTCGCAGAGCCCCTTGGCATCCGCGATTGTAAGACCCCCAAACTTCCCCAGGTTGTAACGAGTAACGTCCGCGGACTCGGCCCCGTCCGTCGCGGGCCGGTACAGGTCAACACGCCAGGTCTTCGGTAATTTTCCGTCGTCGGCCACCTTCACGCCCAGCAGGTGGTTCACCAGGCTCGACTTGCCAAACTTGCTCTCACCGATGACGTACACAAAGACGCTCGGATCCTGAAGATCCTCCCTCTTTTCTTGTAGAAGGCGAACCTGATCGTCAAAGCCGTGGGACTGAAAAATCTTCTCCAGGATGGCTAAGTGCTCGAGAATCCCATCCCACTCCTGACGATCCCGGAGCGGCGGCAGTTTGCGTTCTTCCTGCCGCTCTTGGAGGGGTGGTTTGTGCTCACCATCAAGACGGTCAGCTGATTCTCGTTCGGCGACAGGACCATCAGCTTGAGCGACAGGACCATCAGCTTGAGCGACAGGACCATCAGCTTGAGCGACAGGACCATCAGCTTGAGCGACAGGACCATCAGCTTGAGCGACAGGACCATCAGCCGCCTCGGGCGTAGGAACCGTATCAGGGAATTGATGATACGGCGGGTGAAGCGGCCCCGGCTGTGTTAAACGCCCCGGCTCTATCAAACGCCCCGGCTCTATCGGACGGAGCGATGAGATGGATGACGGATCGTCTGGGTAGCAGCCCGGCACGGCGGCCTCAGCGGCGGCGTCAGCGGCGGCTCCTCCTGTTAGCGCCGGGGGCGGAACGGCAGCTGGCACGGCGGTCGGCAACGCGGACGCGGCATTCCGGGCAGAGTTCGCAATACCCGGACGGGCTTGAGCGTGGGCCTGACGGGCCTCCGCAAGGGCCTGACGGGCCTTCGCGAGTGATTCACGAACTTCAAGATCATCCGGGGAGAGCACCTCGGCACGGGTGAGGGTTTCGATCGCCTCGGCGTGCTGACCGGCTTCCAGCAGCGCATAGCCGAAATTATAGAGTGTCCACGGATCGTTCCCATCAAGAAGGGCGGCACCCTGAAGGGCCTTCAGGCCGGCCACGGCGTCGCCCTGCTGGCACAGAGCAATCCCTAAATTTGTCAGCACAACCGCCCGGATCGGATTCTGACTCAGAAGGGTGCGGTAGGCTTTTATGGCCGTGGCCGTGTCCCCTCCCTCGTGAGCCAGTATGGCTTCTTCCAGCGTGATCATCGCTCCCCCTTCATCATCGCTCCCCCTTCATCATCGCTTTCTCTCCATGCCCGCCCGGTACTGCGGCTGCCACCCAGTATCGACTTCTGTCACCGACAAAGGGAAATCGATGGCCTCCACAAGATGAGTGAACGCACATTTAGCATCCGTGTTTCAAGGTGAGGCAGACTCGCCGCTCTCTGCGTTGATGACATCGCCAGGGGCGATCGGCAGGCTTTTTTTTGCGTCCGCAATCGCGCGAACGATGCCGTCCCTGGTCCGGGTATCCTCCCGAAGCCACGCGGCGCTGATCTGATAGCTAGGCAGCGAAGCGATCGCTGGAGGAACCCGGGTCCGTCCGAGGATGCTGAGATTCGCCAGGAGGCCAGCCGTGACCTGGCGCGCTTCTTCCGAGCCGGTGGTGGTGCGGGCGAGAACCTCCGCGTAGTCGTTTATCCGGGCCTGAGTCGGTCTGGGGACGGTCCGGGTGGCGTTCTCGTACTCCTTTCCGTTCCAGTGGTAGGTAGACGTAAGGACGGGGAAGTGATGGAGACTTGCGTCCGCAATGTCCATCGGGTTATTCACGACGAGATCCTCACCGGTCCCGCCCTGAAAAGGCAACGGCTGGACGCCGTATGTATCGTTCACAAGGAAGACGTCATGCACTCCGCCTTGCTGCGTCAGCGCCAGGTCCATCGTGCTGGTCCCATCCCCGCCTTGCTCCGTGCGGATGAGGAGTTCGGGCTGCTCCCCGCCGAGAAGCGGCTCTAGTTTTACCAGACCGATGCTTTCATTGGAGACCGTGTAAACCGTGAGGCCAGCGGCGTCGAGAACCGTCAGCTTCTGCTCACGCGGTTCCGCCGCTCCAGCGTCAGAGCCGGTCTGCTCGATCCGCACCGTGTAGCTGCCCCAATACATCTGGCAGGGAAGATCGGGGAAATTATCCGGCCCGTAACTATCAATGAAGGCCCCCTGAGGTGCCGCTGGAGGTGCCGGTATGGGTGCCGTCTGCGAAGCGGCTTGGGGCGTTATTTGAGACGCGGCTTGAGGAGCAGTTTCCGCCGGGACAGGCGGCGTATCTTCGGCCGCTGCGGGCGCCCCGGCGGCCGCCGGCGGCAGAGACGCAGACTCATCGTGGCGAGCCGTGTCGGCGGGCATGTCGGGCAGCAGAAGATATCCGGCGAGCAGGACCACAAGCCCAGCAATGACCACATGGGGGATTTGTGGCGGCGGGGCCGTTTGCCTCAGCATGATCACTTCGCTAGGCGTCCAGGCGAAGTCGGTCGACCTGGATGCGACTGTACTATCGGAGGCCTGCGCGTCCGCATTGGCGTTCGCAACAGAGGCCTCGACGTAGGCATCTGCGAACGCCCCGAGGATCTTCGCGACAGGTATCGCGACGAGCAGCCCCAGGCCTCCCGTCGCGCCCCCCACCCCGAAAGCCAGCACGAGGAAGGCCGCGAGGAGGAGGGCGCGAAAGGGGTCGTCCCGGAGGACAGCCGTGGAAGCCCGCAGAGCGGGGATGAAACGGCGCGTGCGGAGCGCCGCCGACTGCGCCGCGAGGAGCAGTCCCAACGCGGCGAGGGTCCCGGCGAAGAAAATCAGGGAGCCGGCCACGGCCGCCAGAAGCGTGACGCCGAGCGCAAGCGAGGTCGGGCCGAACCCGCCGAATCGGAAGAGGTCGCGGGTGCGGACTGCGTCGCCCCGCACGGCGCGATTAGCCATGGCGGTCATGGACGTATTGGCCGCAAGCGCCAGCAGAAGCAGCAGGAGGGAGCTGACGGGGACGAGGATCGCGGCCAGCGGCGATGACACGTGCAACGATGACAGAGCCGGGTGTGTGAAGGGATGGAGGTGCCCAGTCACTAGAAGGCCGCAAAGGAGAAGGGAGAGCACCTCTATGAAGGCAGGCACGGCCCAGAGAGCGGCCCGGGACCGGAACAGAAACCAAGCGAGTATAACCCAGCGGAGCGATACGCGGGCGGGAGGATAAGCTGTCGTGCCACCACGGGTTGTTTGATAGTGTAGCGATTCCATGGGTGCCGTTTCCCTCCTGTAGGGTAGGCTAGAGTCATGGTCACAAAGCCCCTTGAAATGCTCCCTGAAATGCTCCCTGAAGTGGACTCCTCCTCTGTGCCCATACCGGAGCGAGAACGTCATCCGCGACAGCGGGGAGTGGGCTGCCCGCGAGGCACACGGCGGCAGGCGTTCGGGCACCACCTGCGCCAAGGATGACGGCAGGGTCAGGGATGACTATTAGGTTTATAGACCGGCATGCAGGGCCGCAGGAGGGATGGCAAGGGCGACATGGGCTTTCCACGGAATTTCTCGCGAGGAGCGCAGGGCTAGTATCAGGCTGAGTTGCATCAGGATGACAGGATGATTGGGATCAGGATGAGTGGTCTCCGCCAAACGCTCCCCCGTGCGGAGCAAAGGCTCCTCCGTGGGGTGACGCGCCGCTTTTTATCTATAAAACGGATAATACCCGTAATAGAGATGAAAGTCAAGGCGTCTTTATACTCCCCTGTGTGAAGAAGACCATTTATTCCCCCGAGCAGCGGCACTTCCTGGCCCTGCTGCGCCAGGTGCGCCAGAACGCCGGGCTGACACAGGCGGACCTGGCGGAGAGGCTCGCCGTCCCGCAGAGCCGCGTCTCCGACTACGAGCGGGGCGAGCGGCAGATGGACCTGATGGAGCTGCGCCAGTACTGCGCCGCCGTGGAGGTCGATCTGGTTGAGTTCGTCAAGCGGTTTGACGCCCTGGTGAGTAAGAAGTCTGAATGAGGAGTCCGAATAAAGTGTCCAAATGAGAAGTCCGAGCAAGGAGTCTGAATGAGGAGTCCGGGCGAGAGCGGGCCTGATGCGGGGACCGATGGCCGCGTTGAACCATCCTCGAACTGATAAAGCTATCCTCGGACTGTGGCTGCCGGCTCTAGGCCAGGCGAGGGCGTGTCGGGTGAAGGAGCCGTGGGCGAAGGGGAGTTGACGAATGGCCGCCTCAGGAGGTCGTTCGCCTCTTTACGGCGAATGTCGCTGAAGCTGGGAACTAAACTCACTTTGTGAGCCAGTCTTATGAGCTTGTCTTGTGAGCTTGTCTTATGTCTGCGGAGTCAGAGGCTTTACGGGAGTGACGATCGCACTTTTCCAGCTCTGAGCCTCCATCTCAGGGGACTCGGGCAAGAGGTCCCTCATGAAAATTTTCTCTGACATGACGATCTTCTCTCGTCTTGGGCGCCTCCTCTGTGTTGCGGCGCTTCTTTCGGCAGGCATTGTGATCCGCCCCGTCTGCGCGGACGAACCGGCGAGGGTCGTGCCGACCCCTGAGTCGCTCCACATCAAAGGGACGATCCTCCTGCCGAACGGCAAGCCGGCGGCGGATGCGACGATCACTTACGCCCTGGTGAACGCCGAAACGCATGCGCTCTCCAGCGAGCAGACCCTGCACCCGGCGGCGACGGGCGCCTATGACATCCTCTGGACGCGCGACCCCAAAGCCTTCCAGATGCCGGTGCTCTACGTCAGCGCTCCGGAAGGCGTCGCGTTCCCGAAATTCGGCCCGAGATCCGGCACGATATTTGGCCCGAGATCCGGCACGATATTTGGCCCGAGATCCGGCCTGGCGGAAACGACGACCACGCTCACGCCGGCGACAAGCGTGCGGGTGCATCTCGTCGACGAGAGCGGCAAGCCGCTAGCCCGGGTGCGGCTCTGCGCGGCCGGATTCATCAAAGACCGCGAGTACGATTCCTGGGACGCGGCGGTCCAGGATCACCTGAGCGCGGTCACCGATGAGACCGGCACGGCGACCCTGACCGGCCTTCCGCAGGGATGGGCGATGCGGGTCTCCGTGGCCGACCCGGCCTACGTTGAGCCGGACTGGAGCCAGAACATTCTGCTCGCGAAGGCCGCGGTGACGCCCGACGCTACCCTGCACACGTCGCGCGGCGGCTCCGTGTCCGGCACGGCCCTCTTCGGCGCCACCGGGAAGCCCGCCGGCCGCGTCAGTGTCAGCGCGCTGCTCGTGTCAAGCGGCGGGGAGCGCCGGCAGGTGTTCACGGATGCCGACGGCCACTACGAGATCAAGAGACTGCCCGGCGGCAGTTACAACCTGAGCCTGGAAGGTCAGCGGTCACCGGAAGCGGCCGGTTTGACGGCGATCCAGCAGTCGGCGTCGGTGCCGGCGGGCAGCGCCGTCAGCGGGGTCGACTTCACGCTGATCCCCGGGGGCGTACTGACCGGGACGGTCACGGAGCCAGGCACCGGCAAGCCGGTCGCGGGGGCGTCCGTGCTGGTGATGGGGCCGGGGGGCGACCAGTATTGCAGCACCGACGCCGCCGGGCGCTACACGGCGCACACGCCGCCGGGGGGCCAGCAGATCATGCTGTATGCCTCGCCGGGGATGACCCAGGCCGACCCGCAGCGCCTGAACCTGGCGGACGGCGAGACGAAGACGGTGAACTTCCGGTCCACACCGCCCGTGCGCCCGGCCGCTGTGGTGGGCGTCGTCGTCGGCCCGACGGGAAGGCCCGTACCGGGCGCGGAAGTGACCGCGGCCGCCGCGAGCCAGCAGGAAATGGACGCCCGGCAGAAGGCGGACGCGCACGGTAGGTTCACGTTCGGCGATCCGGGCCTGACGCCCGACATGCGCCTCTATGCCGCCGGCGGCGGACTCGCTACGCCGGTCGGCACCCCGGCCGCGAGCGGCAAGACGCTCACCCTCCGGCTGGCCGCCCATGCGGCCGTTGTCGCGCGGGGCCGGGTGCTCGACCCGGCGGGGCGGCCCATCGCCGGGGCCAAGGCCACGCTGTTCCGCCAAAACCTGGTCGGCTCCGGCGGCACCGGGATCGACACGGCCCTGACGGACGCCACCGGGAAGTTCCAGTTCACGCCAGCGGTCCCCGACGGGACGTATTCGGTGGGGGTACAGGGGAAGGGCTTCGGCTACGGGTTCACGAAGCAGATCAAAGGCGCGGCGGGCCATCCGCTGGCTTTCGCCGCGCTGACCCTGCCCTACAGCGACAGCTTCGTCGGCGGGACCGTGGTGGACCTGCACGGCCAGCCGATCGCCGGCGCGGACGTCAGCTTCGAGGGCGGCGGAGAAGGGCACACGCTGACCGACAGCCTGGGCAGGTTCCATCTCCGGGGTGCCACGCGCGGCAAAGCGATCGTCGAAGTGCAGGCCTCGCAAGGCCGGTACGCCTCCATCCAGGTGGTCTCGGGCCGGGACGACACCGTGATCACGGCCCAGTCCGAGGCAGAGAACGAGGCGGAGAGCAGGCGGTTCGTGGCCCTTCTCGCGGCGGACACGACCAACCACGGCGACGGCGCGGATGCAGACGTCCTGCTGCGCGCGGCCCGCACCCGGGCGACTCAGACGAACAAGAAGACGAACAAGAAGACGAACAAGAAAGTGTTCCTGGTCTTCCACGCGTCCTGGTGCGGCCCCTGTTTCCTGCTGCATCGCTTCCTCGAGGACCGCCTCGTCCGGCCGGTGATGGACGCGCACTTCGTCATCCAGGACATCGACATCTGGGAGAAGGGGCCTGCCAAGTCCTGGGAGAACCCCGGCGGCGCCGCGCTGTACAAAAAGTACGGCGGCCTCCGGGCGTCCGGCGGGGCGCAGGGTGTGCCGTTCTTTGCCGTGCTGGATGCGGGAGGCCGAGAGATCGGCGACGCCCGGATGCAGGGCGACAACGTCGGGTACCCCAGTGACTCCGGCGCGATGCAGTTCTTCTTGCAGACCCTCAAATCCGCCGCCCCGGATCTGACAGAAGCTGAGATCAGCACCCTGAAAGCCGGCCTCCAGCGCCACTCGAAGCTCTAATCGAAGCTCTAATCGAAGCTCTAATCGAAGCTCCAAGCCCGTCACGGGGATCCCACGGGAACGTACTTCACCGCGCGGAGCGGAAATGGCCGGAATTTTGAGGGCCGGAATTTTGAGGGCCGCGATCATGGGGGCCGGCATCATGGCGAGGAGCGCCGCCTTGTGGTTTCCCGCCGGCGTGCCGCCCTGCACCGCGCGGACAAGGTCATCGTCTCAAGGACGACGTGATCGAAGCGGTCAGCCCCCTCGCAGAACTGCTGGAGAGCTGTGAGGAAATGCGGCATCTCTGGTAGGAGGTGGAAACGCCCGCCGCGCTGGCTTAGCAGACTCCAACGGGCGTACTGTGCCGCCCCGGTCACAGCGCTCAGGCATCCTGTCTCTCCCCATCCTATCTGCCCCCGTTCTATCTGCCCCCGTTCTGTCTCAGGGGCCTCGCCGTGTGAAGAAGACGTCTGCGCCGACGCGCTGCCAGGTCAAGCCGTGCTCCTGGGAGAGCGCTTCGGCCCAGTCCGCGACCGCCCCCTTATCCCCGTCGGGCTTTTCGGCGAATCTCTCCAAGACAGGGGCGACCTTCACCAGCACCCGGCTCCCGCCGCTGATGGCTGCGGCGACGTCCCAGCCGACGGCCTCAGGCTCTCTCCCCCGCGTTACGATGCGTACGATACTGCTCATGAATCAATCAGCCCCATTCCTTGATCACGCCCATTCCTTGATCACGCCCATTCCTTGATCCAAACCACGTCTCCACCCGCCTCGCTGGGGAGCATGAGATGGAACTGAGTACCCATCGCCAGGTGCCGACGAGTACGTCTTCGGCCCGGTATCCCCTTTGGCCCGGTATCCCCTTTGGCCCGGTACCCTAGGCGGTGCCAGGGGCTGCAACGGAGGGCGGCGACCTGGTGTTCGTCGGTATACTGGTGTTCGTCGGCATAGACGATCAGGCCCGGATCCCGTGTGCGGGTCACGCCGACCCTGAAGCTGTGCCGCTTGAGGAGTGGCACCAGTTCCGACATCCGCCCGAGGGCGACCGCCGCGCCCGACCGGTACTAGGGGTCCGCTCACGAAACGGAGAAAAGCGTACGTTAAGCGTCATGTTGAGTTCGCATTGCGTTTTCACAGAGCGGAGCTAGGATGGTAGGCGGGCGGGGCGAAACACTCCCATCAAGGGTTGAGGGAAGACAGGTGCGAAAAAGAGGGCCTGGTTCGCTCTTCAAGGGGAAAGGCGAACTAACGCTGACATTTCAGCCTCCTGCTACCACCTGTTCGATGAATTCGGAGAAACTATCGGCCAGTTTGCGGACGCTGGGGTCGTCATGGTTCTGGGGTCGTCATGGTTGTAGTAGAACACGGGGTACTCGCCGTCCACGAGGCCGTGCTTCACGTCGAACAAAGCCTGGTCGCCATCGCCATCGAGCCAATAATCTGCGAAGCACAACATCCCCTCGCTAGGCGGGGGCCGCTGGCTTCGTGCCAGTCGCTGGAATGGCGTGAGTTTTTCCAGCGGAGGGGCTTCATGGAAGAAGGAATGCTCTAGCCCCATCTGAAACCCGCCCCCCTGAATAAAGACGCCCCGTGCGATCAGGAGAAAAGTTTTATAGGACGACGGCAGTGGTATTCCCAGTTGCCTCTCTTCGGCTTCAACTTCCGCGACGGTGGCAGGCGGTAGAATCTCGTCAACAGGGTCGGCCATTCCTGAGGCGAGGAAGCGGGCGAACCTCGGAAAATGCTCCTCAAACAAAAAATGCTCCTCAAACAAAAAATGCTCCTCAAACAAAAAATGCTCCTCGAACGACTGGGGCATGGGTGACGCCTCTCTCATCGGAACCGCAGTAGTTCTGGTTCGCTCTTCGTTCAAAAGGCGAACAAGGCGCGGTGTCGGACTTTGACGAAGCAGCCTGCGCGCCATTGCAGATCGAAAACGTGGCGGCGCGATGCTCTGTTAAGGTCGAACCTGAACACACGTATGGTGGTGCCAAAGCGCGGGAGTTCATACAAAAAATGGTCAGTGTCAGGGGGCATCGGCAACACTTGCTGTGTCACGTCGCGCAGCCTCCCACGCTCCAGGCGATACACGGTGAAGGCATTGTAGTCGCACTGGTGATCGGACAGGCTGTCCGCGACGAGATCGGCGTTGTTGCGGCCCCGAAAGACCGCAATCTCTTCCGCTGGCGAAGAGTCGGGATGCACCAGCAGGTAGTCGTGGCGCACGTCGATGATGGGATGATTGTCCGCTTGGAGCAGTTCTTGCTTCTCCTGCCGCGTCCCCGAGCCGCCGATGCCGAGCGACGGCAGCAGATCGAAGTAGTCGATCACGCTGCGCTGCCCCTGTGCTCCCAGGCGGTGGGCACGCGAATATGTGATTATGGCATCATCCCTTGTCAGCGGGGTTACGACGGGCTTTCCTGTCCCCGCCGCGTAGTCCAGCGGGACGAGTCTACCGCCGTCCTTGGGGTCACGGTAATGGTGCTGCCCGGCCTGGGCGGGCGTGAACTTCTGATGGCAACGACTACAGATATACTTACTCGCACAGTAAGATCGGGCCTGGGTCGCGCCAAATGCTCCTGAGACTATGCTGGGTGCTGTTTCACTCGCTTGCAAAACCCCGCTGAACATGAACAACGCCGCTGAACATGAACAACGCCGCTGAACATGAACAACGCCGCTGAACATGAACAACGCCGCTGAACATGA
>JAABUZ0100003766.1_pt1 | contig 21906 bp, 27 predicted proteins | sample 5562091 | NCBI WGS metagenome assembly JAABUZ01 (sample SAMN12813069, study PRJNA571459) | rock metagenome | isolation source: Antarctica rocks | place: Antarctica: Victoria Land, Linnaeus Terrace sud | collected 2015-12-21
TGACAGCGGGGTGCTGCACGCGCCGGGGTCGGGCGCGTCGGGGGGCAACGGGGTGTACGCGTACGGCCCGGGGGGCTTCCCGACGCAGTCGTACAACGCCTCCAACTACTGGGTCGACGTCGCGTTCGCGACCGCCTGACCGGCCCCCCGCGACGGCGTCCGGCCGTCGCGGGGGCTTTGCGGTCATTCTATGGCCGGTGAAGACTGATCGACCACTACGGCCAATTCACGTCCTACCCGGACCCTTGGGGTGCATCCGCTAGAGCAATTTTGCTTTGAGTGTATCGGTTGACGGACTGATCCCTATCGTGTAGCTCGGGCGGGCCCGCCTCGTCCTTAGCGGCGTAGAAGCAACAGGTCAAGCGATACGGTCAAAGCAAAACCGCTCTAATGCCGCCCTATGTTCGGCGCCGCCGCACGGCCGTATCGGCCGCGATTGCGACGAGGGTGAGGCGGGCGGAAAGGTACCCGACTGAGACGGGCACCCCGTCCGCGGGACCACCTGTGCGGGTCGGAGGGGAAGGGAGGAGCCAAGGAGCGGGGCCGGCATCCCCCCCGGGCAAGGCCCCGCCCGGACCTGGCTGAGTTGTACGGCGCCAGGGTACTGCCCGGGGCCGGCTACCCGGAGCGGACGGCGGCCAACGTCCGGGACAGCGACGGCACGGTCTGGCTGGGGGATCACCACTGCCCCGGGGGCCGCGCGACGCTCGACGCCTGCCGTTGGCAGGGGAAGCCGTTCGTGATCGCCTTTGAGGGAGTGACCCGGCCCTCGCAGGTGTGCGGGTGGGTCGAGGGAAAGGGCGTCCGGGTGCTAAACGTCGCCGGAAACCGGGAGAGCCGCGTCCCGGGCATCGGCGTGCGGGCCGATCGGTTCCTGGCCGCCGTGTTGCGCCAGCTCGGCCACACGCAGGCTGGGTGAAACAAACCTCACCCCCTCCGCTCTCTTTTATAGCGCCTAAAAAATGCGGTAACCCTCGGCCCGGAGCCTGGCCACCGTCGTCGCGTAAGCCTTATGCTTGCCCCGGGCCGCGAGCTATTCGAGCCGCCTCGACCAGAACAGCGACGGGCCGAGCTTGTCCAGGTGCCAAGCCTCCCGGGCCGCCTTGAACCGCCGCCACCGTTCCTTGGCCGCCGCCGTCTCCCGTTCATACCGCTCGTTACACCGCCCCCGGTTGGCCACGCCTTCGGCCACCCCGACCAGGCGGGCCCATTCGGAGAACGCCGGGTCGCCCGCCCTGCCTCTGGCCAGCCATCCCGCGAGGGTGCGCAGGCCGACCCCCGCCGCTTCGGCCGCCGCCCGCCTGCCCTGGCCCGCGATCAAGGCCCCGAGGATCACCCGCCCTCGGTCAGAGTCAAACTTCGACGGCCGCGCCATGGCCCGCTCCGTTCCGGTTTCTTTCCGCTTTCTGCGGAAAGCCCCCACCTGCTTACTCACCTGCTCTCAGGTGCCGTCGGCCCGCCCGGTTTCTGGAGTTTGGCCACCGTTTTCCCCGCTGCTATCAGCGAAAGGCTTTCCAGAAACTCCGCCGCTGGATCGCGTGCCCGAACGCCACGTTGAGGACCCTGGCATCCTCGACATTGGCCACCGCTTCGGCCAGGGGCGCGAACGTCGGATGACCCCGCCGGCCGAGCTGCAACCAGACGTAGAACGTCGAGACCCCGACGCCGGCCCGCCGTGCCGCGTCGGCCCGCGACGCCCCGTTGAACAGCGCCGTCAGGATGGCCAGGACCCGGGGGAGGGTGTAGAGCGACGGCCGCCCGCCGTGCGACCGCTCCCGGGTCTGCCCCCGCTGGTCAAGCTCGGCCTCGGGCCACCCGATCGGGGGCTCGGGCTCGGGGGGTGTCCCGCCTTCTGTCGGGCCGTCGAGAACGTCGCTGAGATCGAACGCAGAGAGGTCCAAGCCGAGGTCAAACCCGTCGAGATCCAGCCCCGCCGCGTCACTCATCGTTCCTCCCGTCGAACCGCCCTTGCCGTTCGCTCACGGCCGGCGGACGCCCCGGAAAACCGCCCTCGAAACGTCAAGTTTTGTCCACGTTTCCTACATGCACCGCCGCCTGTAGCGCCCTCGGGTGCCCCTGGGCCGGGGGAGCCCTTTACGATACCATTCCGGGAGCGACGGCCTGGAGCGATCCGCGGCCGCCCTGGCGAGTTCCCTGGACCGTTTGCGCCATTCCCGGTCCCGCCGTTGATCCTCGGCCCGGATCGCGTCCGCGACCCCGGGGAACGTCTTGAGCCGGGCCCCTTGCCTGGACGGCCACGCATATCCGGCCGAGGCCGCCGCCCGGGTCGCGTTCCGCCGGGGGTCCGCGATGTAGGTATCAAGGAAAGCCCGCTGTCGGTCGGTCATGACGCCCCCGGCGCGTACGGTTCCCCTGACCCCCGGCGGCAGACGACGGCCGCCGGGGTTTTTCCTCAGAGGGCGTGCGGTGCCTGCGCATCCGCGCCGCAAACCGCGTCGGCAGGGAAAACACCGGAGAAAACGCCCCCGGGGGTTTTACATTTTTTAACACCCCGAGGGGGTTTTCCCCCACTCCCCCGACAAAAGGACCGGCCGGTCCACCGACGCGACCGCCGTCGCGCTCGACGCCGCCCTGGTGCTCATGCACGGGAAGGCCGCGGCGGCCCGGTTCGAAGCCGACCTCCTGAAAATCTACGGCCCGACGGCCGCCGTCCCGACCCCAAACCCTTGAGCCCGCGGAGCGACCATGTCCGAAGCGACCCCCGAGACCCCCGACGCCCCGAAGACTTACCCCCCCGGCCCTCCGGCCGAGGCCGAACGGCGGCGCCCCGACTTCCGGGACGGCACCGCCATTGTGCTGTCCGACGGCAACCCCTGGGTATTCCCCTTGCCCGAGCTGCAAGACTTCTACTTTCATGAGGACGCCAAGGGCGACGTCCGCATGGCCCGCGGCACCTCGTGCGGCCCGGAGTTCGACGCGATCCTCGACGCCTACGTCGACGCCGAGACCTCGTGGGACGAACTGTGCGCCCTGGCCAAGGCCGCCCTCTTCCTGCTGCGGAAGAATTACGACCTGACCCCGGACGACGCCCGGTTCATCCTCCGCCGCGCCCGTGCCGACTCGCCCGACGCCGAAGCCTCGAACGCGATGTGGAGGGAGGTCGGCAACGTGCTGACGGGCGTGCCAAAAAAAGAGGTTACATCCGTTGGGTGAGGGCGGTCCTGGCCGCCAACGGAGTGCGGTTACCCCTCCCCCTCGACATGGCCCGCGACGTGGCCGAGATGCTGCTCCTGACCGGCCGGGCCGTCCCCCCGGCGAAGTTCGTCGACGCCTTCATAGGCGAAGGCGATGAAGACACGCTCCCGCACGAACTCTGCTAAGGGGCCGCTGTGCCTGACGTAAATATCAACCTGGTGCTGAAGCGGGACAAGGCCAGGGCCGCGGCCGAGGCGTTCCGCCGGGACATGGATTCGCTGAACAAGGGGATGGCCGCGGACGCGGCGGCCGCGCGGAAGGCCGAGACCGACGCGGTCAAGGCGGCCAACAGGGAGAAAGTCGAGGCCGCCAAGGCCGCCGCCAAGGCCGAGGCCGAAGCGGCGAAGGAGAAGGCAGCGACGGCCAAGGAAGCCGCAAAGGTCGAGACCGAAGCCGCGAAGGCCGCCGCCAGGGAGAAGGCTGCGGCCGCGAAAGAGGCGGCCAAGGCGGATGCCGCCGCCAACAAGGAGAAAGCCGGCGCGGCCCGGGAAGCCGCACGGCCCGAACGGGAATTGCGGGCCGCCGCGCTCACCGAGGAACAGGCCGCGCACCGCGCCAAGGTGGAGCTGGCCAGGGGCGCCAGCAAGGACAAGGTGGCCGCGCTCACCGAGACGGCGCGGCGCGAGCGGGAGTTGCGGGGTGTCAGCCTCTCCGCCGACCAGGTGAACCACCGGGCCAAGGTGGAACTGTCGCGGAAGGCGAGCCAGGACCAGGTCGACGCGATGGTCGAGGCGAACACCAGGGGGAAGCTCTCGTTCGGGGAAGTGACCGCCACGATCGGGACCACCGTGGCCGCCGTCGCCCCCCTCATCTCCGCGCTGAAGCTCGTGCAGGCCGCCTACGACGAGGTGGGCGAGCGGCAGCGGAAGTTCGGGGAGAAGTCGCTGGGGAAGCTCGAAGGCCAGGCGCAGGTTGCCGCCCTGAGTGGGCAGCGACAGGGGAAGCGGTTCGCCGTCGATCAGGCGAAGGTCGGGATGCGTACCTTCCAGAACACCGAGGAGTTGAACCGCGGCCAGATCGCGTTCATGAACGAAGGCGTCCAGTTCATCGGCCCCGAGCCGGGCAAGAAGATCGGCGCGGGGCAGGCGCAGGCGGCCTATGAGGCGACGGCCCGGGTCGCCGTCACGCGCGGCACGGACACCGCGGCGGTGGCCGGGTTGACGGCGCAGACGCTCGGCACCGACGACTTCAACAAGTTCGGCGACAAAGGGGGGCAGGAGGCCGCCACCCGCACGGCCAAGATGCTGTCGATCCTCTCGGCCGGATCGGGCGACGAGTCGCAGCTCGCCCGCGAGCTGAGCAAGACCCGGGCCTCGTTGGTGAGCAAGGGCGATCCGCTCCACGGGGTGATGAGCGACGAGGACGCGGCGATCATGACCAGCCTCATGGCCGAGATCGCGCCGGGCGAGGAAGCGGCGGCCGTCCGGGCGTCGGTCAAGGCGATGCGGGACTTCGGCGACGAGAAGACCGGGCCGTTCCTCAAGGCCGCGAAGGTCGACGCGAACGACAAGCCGTTCGAGGCGGTGGCCAAGATCAAAACGGCGCTGGAGGCGCAGGCGAAGGCCCGCGGAGGGGGGGCGACGGCGGAGGACATCGCCCGCGAGGTGTTCCCGGACATCCGGGGGGCGACCGGGATCGCCGGAATGACGGGCAAGCTCGGCCAGGTCGACCAGCGGCGGAGCGTGGCCGCCGCGGTGACCACGGAGTCCATGGCTCAAGGGGAGCAAGAGTTCCGACGGACGGCCCGGGGGGGGATGCGGGAGGACGCGGCGAGGCGGGCCCTCGACGACGAGCGGAAGGGGCAGGAACAGGCGGTCGTCAACATCCAGCGCGAGCAGGCCCGGACGAAGCTCCAGGAGTCGGGGCAGTACGAAGGGGTGGGGACCGCAATTACCGACTCCATCGGGAAGTGGATGCTCCTGGGGGCGGGCCCCGACTTCAAGCGGGGGCGCGAACTCCGTCAGCAGATGGACGACCTTTTAGGGAAGATGCCCGCCGACCTCAAGGAAAAGTACGCGGCGGAGACGAAGTTCATCCCCGAGAACGACCCGGCCGCGAACGACCTGTTCACGCGGATGAACCGGGACCTGACGGGCCGCGGGGTCAGCCCGGTGACGGGCGAGAAGGCGGACCCGGGGTCGGAAGAGTATGGGCAGATGATGGAGGAAGCTTTCGGCTTGGACTTCGGCCCGGCCAGGAACGGGATGGACCTGCGGCGGCGGGCGATGGGCCGGGCCAACGCGCCGACGCCGACGCCGGCGGCCGGCGTGGGCGTCGTCCCGCAGGCCGGCGCCGCGATCCCGTCTGCGCTCGCCGGGGCGACGGCGGTCGGCGGCGGGGTGGCCGGACTCCTGTCCCAACTGCTCCGGGTGAACGAGCAGCAGCTCGACACGATGAAGGACATGGAGAACCCCGGCGGCGCGCCCCGCCCGCTCCGGGCCCCTGGCCCGACACTGCGGCGGTGAGTTGACCGCCCCGGGTGGGGCGAGACCCTTACCCCGGCGACGCACCGATGACCGCGCAGGGGCGATAGCCGCCGAACTGCCTCCGTCACGGAGGCAGTTCGCCAAATGGCGAATTCCGGCGGGGCGTTCCACGCGGGAAATCGTGCGCCGTGGAACGCCCGATAATTGTGTTTATGTAAGCTTTAGTCTATTCCGCCTCCGCGGGGTGCGACCTTGCGGGTTGGACACACCCCCAGCCGGAGCGTCCCCATGCCCTCGGCCGGACAGCGCAAAAGGGCGAAGAAACAGGCCAGAGCCGCCGTGGCCCGGCCCGCCACCGCCGACGACTGGACGTCCTGGATCGAACGGGCGGACGCCACCGAGGCCCGCCGGGACCGGCGGCAGAGCCGCCTGGTCAAGAGCTTCACCGATTCGGGCGTCGAGCCGGCCCGGGTGGACGAGGCCCGCGCCGGGCGCCGCCCCGAACCGGTCGACCCGCACAGGCCCTGGCTCGGCGACCCGGGGTGCGGGCCGCCGAGGCTGCGGTTCTGGCTCAGCGTGGTCGGCCCGGAAGGGGGCCGCTGGCCGGACTGGTCGAGCCCGTGGCACTACCCGTCCCGGGTGCCGGTCGTGCCCGACTGGCCGACCCGCCGCCGTGCGTGAAGGGTCTAACTTCGGGTGCGACCCCCCCCGCCTATCCGCGTACCCACGCAAGCCGGGAGGCACGCGGGTCGATAATGAGGCAAGGCCCGACCGGCGTTGGTACGCCAACCGGGCCTTGCTCGATCCGGCTGGGAGGCATTCGCGTGGCTACTCGGAAGTCGGTTAAGCGGGGGTCAGCAACCCCAGCGTCACGCGAGACGGTAAGCGCTTCGGTGGAGATCGACGTACCCACCTATGCCCGTGTTAGCGCTGCTGCTGCGCTCTCGGGCCTATCCAAGTCGGCGTGGATGGCCAAAGCGATTACCGAGGCTCTCCAGGGGATCGTCGTATTCGATAGACGGGCGAAGTCTGACGCCTTGGGTGCCGTTCCTGATGGGGAAGATCGGGCAAGCGCCGCATGAGGCCGTAGACTTTCCGGCCCCCGGGCTGGCGGTCGGTTCCGGTCGGGGGGTCTGTAACCGCGGCACGGGCGCCCGGAGTGCCGGGGCAGGGGGGGGTCGGCCCTCAGGCGGCTACTTTTTTCCGATGAAGCTCTCGTAGTCGTTGTGGCTGCCGATCCAGTACCAGACGTTGGTGTCGCCGTCGACCGCGTACAGGGCGCGGTACTTCATCGTGACCGAGACGGACCACGAACCGGCGCGGTGCCGCCCCTTGTCGGTGTCCGCCAGCTGGTGACGACGCAGGGCCGGGTGGTCGGGGTCGCGGACGAACGCCCCGAAGGCAAGTCGGGCCAGCTCCCGGACAGGGCGCGGCAGGCGTCCGCACATCTCGCGGTACTCGCGGGTGCGGACGTTCCTAGTTCTGGCCCGGCCCATGGTGGGGTTCCGTGCGGCCCGCCCGGTGGGCGTCGATCGCCTCGTCACGCAGGCGGACCATGGCGTCCCCGGCGAAGAATTGATCGTCCGGGGTGAGGACGCCCCTGGCCTCGCTGTAGGCCCGCCGGAACTGGTCGCTCCACCGGACGGACGCCCCGCCAGCTTCGAGCCGGCCGAGGTGCATGACGACCCCGCCGGCGCCACGAAACCACTCCCGGTAATAGCGCCGGATCTCGCCCTCCTGGTCCGGGTCGTCAGTGTCCCCCCCGCTGAGGACGGACAACCGCCAGTTGGCGTCCACCATGTCGATGGTGATGGCCAGGGCGACGCCGAACGCGAGGATCTCCCCCAGTTCCGCCGTGTCCGAGGGGACAACCCCTCCGTCGTACGAGCTGACGCGCCCGGCGAAGTCGGTAAGCAGGGCGTCCAGGTCTTCCGGGCAAGCCGTGGCCATCGTCGCAGTCCTCGGCGACTGTTGCGGGGGCCGTCCGTGGCCTCCCCTCGGGTCGCCGTTGTAACGTCCGGGGCGGAATGGTCAAGGCGTCCTGCCGACCCCATCGTGCCCGGCCCCTGTCCAAAGGTCAACCACCGCGGTCGGCGGTGCATACGACGCATGAATGGGCCGGTCAGACCAGACGCCCCCGGGTCGGCCGGGGTCGGGGCGCCGCCGGACGCACGTTGCACATCCGCCGCAGCACCTCGTCGGGGCTCATGTGGATCGCCCTCATGGTGATGATGACGATCTCCTCATCCGAGTTGGGCGGGGCGTCGAGCGCCCCGGCGTCGGGCGGCGGCGCGGCGTCGGGGGAGAAGATCCGCAGCGCGGGGGTTTTCACCGGGCGACCCCTTCCTCGTCGGCGGCCAGGGCCTCGGCGATGCTCACCGTGTTGGCACGGAGCCACGCGCGGGCGAGGTCGGCCTCGGCCCCGACCAGTTCGAACTCCAGGTAGATCGGCCCGGGCCCCTCGTCATTGGTCGAGCCGACGAGGCGGTCCGGGGTGAATAGCCACGAGGGGTCAGGCCCGTCGAGGGGGCCGCCGGGCGAGGGGCCCTCGACGAGGTCGTGGACCCAGAGCCACCGGGGGCGGTCGGGGATCGTCGGCCCGGCGCAGGTGTCGACGAAGAGCCGGCCCCCGGCGGTGAAGGCCCGCGCGTCCCGATCCCTCATCGCATCCCGGAGGGCGCGCTCGGCCCGGTCGAAGGCGGCGGCGGCCCGGTCGAAGGGTTCATCCTCGAGCGCGTAGGCGGCGTCAACGCCCCCCGACTCGAAGAGGCGGTCAACCTCGGCGCTCAGCGCGGCGAGGCGGTCCAGCTGCCGCGCGTAGTGGACGGCCAGGCGGGCGAGCTGGTCCCGGGGGGCGAGGGCGGGAACGGCGGGGATGAGACCAATTGGTCTCATCCCCGCCGTGGGGGAAACGGAGACCGCCGGCAAGGCGGCGGCGGGGATCAGGCCGAACAACGATCGTCGGGTCAGCATCGGTGCGTCCTCGTGGCAGGGTGAAGGAAGGGGTAATTTCAAGGGAGGCCCCCGGCGCGCGGGGGAGTAGCGAAGGGGTATGCGTTACACACCCCTTGAGGGGGGGGGGGTACACGCCGTGTACCCCCCCCCTAGATTCAGGGGTAGCCTCAGACGCAGCCTTTGCTGACAAGCTGGTCGAAATCCGAATACTCCGACCCGACGTTGGTGCGGCGGGGGGTGCGGACACGGATCGGTTTTGCGTCGCCAAGTGGCCGGGAGAACTCCGGGGACCCGCCGCAGAGGAGCGGCATGGACACGAACGGCGTGGCGTGCCAGGCCGGGCCGTCGGCGGGCACCAGGCCCACGGCCAGGGCGTCGGCCGCGGCGCTCTCGGCCGCGAGCCAGGCGTAATCCTCGTCGGTCGGGGCGTAGGGCAAGCCCTTCGACCACGCCGCATACTCGCCGGCCGCCTCGTCGTCGTCGGCCGGGTCGGCCGAGACGCTCCAGCGGTCCCGGTCCACCCGGGCGGGCCAGCTCGCGGCCGTCGACGCCCCGTCGCCGGCCGACTCGGGCTCGGCCATGATCGCCGCGACCCGGTCCGTCCGGTCGGCCAAGCCGCTCATGTCGGCCTTATAGCGGTCGCTCGCCGGGAACAGACAGGCCCTCGCCTCGTTGAGCGCGGCTTCCACCTGGGGGTCATCGGAGTAGGTCGGCGCACCCGCCGCGGCGACCCACCGCATGACGGCCTCCCGGCCCTTGAGGCTCGCCGCGGCGCCGATCGGGTCGTGCAGCACGCTCTCGGCCGCCGCGACACAGGCGGCGTCGAGTGAACCCGCGGGCTGGCCGTCGAAGACGAGCCGGTGGGCCTGGTCGACCGCCGGGCAAGCCGACCCGCCGAAGGTCCGGGACGCCCCCCCGGTCACGATGGCCACGCGGCGGCGGTACTCGGCCTCCCACCGGCGGAACGCCCCGGGCGTCATCGCGTTCAGCTCGGCGAACGTCGTGGCCATCGGGGCGGGTGCGCCGGGGGCCTCGACGGCGGGCTCATTACTAATGAGGGGGGCGGTGTGGCTGGCGGTGCGGGCGGGGGCGGTTAGAATGCTCATGGCGGGGGGCTCCGAGAAAGCCTCTTGTCTCTGAGCCGGTCACGCCTGATTCGCGTGGCCGGCTCTTTTCGTTGGTCGACGCTCGACTCAACAGTGGTAGTCTATTTAGTTGTCTACCGAAAGTCAACGTGTCTACAAAAAGTTTGTTGTATACTATTTCCTTGCCCTCCGTCCGGTGGTACAATGTTCATCAGGTGGCCCGACGTGTCGGCCGCTACAATCGTGGCGCGTATAAAGGGGGTGGGACCCATGGCGGTAGGCACGCTGATGGCTAAGAAGAAAATGGGGCGGCCGAAGACGTCGGATCGCAATGACGTCTCGATCAAGTTCGACAAGGTGCTCGCCGGCAAGGCCCGGCTCATCGCACAGGGGCGGGGCCTCACTATGGCCGCGTACCTGACGGAGATGACCCAGGCGAGCATCGACCGGGATTACGCCAAGCTCATGAGGGAACTGGAGGGGGGAGCGGCCCGATGACGGCAACCGGGAGGCGGGGGCGTGCGACGGCGACGACCGACATCATCGCCACGATGGTCGAGATCGCCGGGGCGATCCAGCCCTGTAGCGTGAGGGCGCTGGCGTACCAGCTCTTCAACCGCAAGCTGATCGCGTCGATGGGCAAGCTGGACACGCAGAAGGTCAGCCGGTGGGCCACGATCGCACGCGAGGAGGGGTCGCTGCCCTGGGAGTGGATCGTGGACCCGACGCGGCAGGAGCAGTCCGTCGCGACGTGGGCCGACCCCGTGGCCTACGGGCGGGCGGTGCAACACTCCTACCGGCGGAACAAGTGGGATGCCCAACCCACGCACGTCTCGGTCTGGTCCGAGAAGGGCACGGTGGAGGGGACGCTCAAGCCGGTCCTGGATCGGTACGAGGTGCCCTTCCAGGTGTTGCACGGCTGGTCCGGCGCCACCCCGCTTTGGGCGGCGGCACAGGCGAACCTCGCCCGCCACCAGGACACGCTCATCCTGTACGTCGGCGACTACGACCCGTCGGGGATGGGCATGTCCGAAATGGACCTGCCGCAACGGCTGGCCCGGTACTCTACCAACAACCCCGGCGAGAAGGATCTCAGCCCCGGGACTGTGAAAGAGATCCTCACGGATATGCGGCTCAATATCGTGCGTATCTCTTTGACCCGGGAGGACACCGCGGCCCTTGGGCCGGCGACGCGGTTCCCGGCGTCCGACAAGAGGAAGGACTCACGGCACGCCTGGTTCGTCCGGACCTACGGCGAAGGCTGCTGGGAGTTGGACGCGCTGTCCCCGAACACCCTCCGGGAACGGGTCGAGACGAACATCGTGCGTTGGCTGGACCGCAAGGTCTGGGACCGCTACGTCCACGCGGAGCAGGTGGAACTGGAGGCCATCGCCGCGACGTGCCGGTCGTGGACGAGCATTTTGCGACCTGTCGCAGAATACCCCGACGACACCTTGGAGAACTGACCGTGTGGCGGAATCCGAACTATCCCGCACCCGAGCCGGCCGCGCCGCCGCAAGAGCAGGGCGCCCGGCTGGCCACCTTCCCCCGCGGGCCCGGCGTCGAGCTGCGCGTCTGCCTCGACGCCTACGAGGGCCACAACTTCATCACCCTGCGCGTCTGGGAGCGCGGGCAAGACGGCGGGTTTTGGCCGACCAAAAAGGGCGTGTCCGTCCGGCTCAGCGAGGCGCACGACCTGGCCCGGGTGCTGGCCGAGGCCGCCCGGGACAGCTTCAAGGCGTCCAACCGGGGGCGGGGAAAAACAATCCGTGACGACGTAACGGATTGTTCTGCCGAACCCGACCCCGGGCCGGTCGTCGGGGGCGTCGAGCACTATCCCGCGGCCGAGCCGACCTCATCGAGACCCTGAAGAACTGACCCGGTACGTCGACAAGGGCCGCCCGATGCCGGAACCCGACGAGCCGCTATCGCACAAAGACGCGCGAGACCTGGTGTCGCGGCGCGGGTTGGGCAGGATGGGCCAAACCCGGCACGACATCGCGGATTTCAAAGCCCGGATCGGGGATCTCTCCGGGGCCCTCGCACGCCTGGTCACGATGGCCGGTTTTTACCTCGACGACGGCTCCGGGGGGCAGTACCTCAACCCCGACGTCCGGCTCTTTCCGCTGGCCGGGCAGGCGTTCGCGGAGGCCGACAAGGCACGGTGGGACGCCCGCGCCCCTTGGCTCCTGACGCTCTCCGGGGAGCCGCCGGGGGACCGCCAGGCCGTCCACGCCGGGTTGACCATGTACGACCGCGCGTTGTCCCCGGCGTGGGAGCGGTGGGGTTGCGCCCCCCAATGGTTCCTGCGCGACGGGGAAGAACTTCCCTGGCTGGGCCGACTCTACCCAGGGGACTTCCCCCGGAACCACACGGTCATGCGCCGCGAACTGGACATGCTCAAGGCCGCGGTCGAGCTGCTGAAGCTCGACCGCCCCGCGGCGGCCGCGAATGACCGCCCGGTTGCGGCGGTCACCGAACGGTACGTCGTCGCCTCCAAGGCCGACGTGGTGCGCTTCCTCTCGCCGCGGAATACCGATCCCGACAACACGAAACTCGTGAATGACCAAAAATACAAAGGCAGGCTTGATTTCAGGGGCGCTAAACCTCCGGTCGGGAACAAGAGATTCGAGTTCCTGTTTTGCGACCCCGATGAGCACGCCCGGTTTGAGCGGCACATGGGCGTCGTGCGTGGGTAGCCGCAACCCCGATTTCCCCCGATAATCCCCGATAATCCCGGCGTGGCGACTTCATAAGTTGATACGAGGCAGCCGCGCGATAGCATACCCTTGTTGACCCACTCGTCGGAGGGCACGAGGGCTATGGACACCACTCTTTCTTTCTGCTCAGTCGGGTACGTCGCGGACCGCCTCGGCGTGCCGTCGACGTGGCTCCGGTCCGAGGCGGAAGCCGGCCGCGTGCCGGTCATCCGGGCCGGGAAGCGGATGCTTATGGACCTGGACGCGGTGCGGGTCGCGCTGGTCAAACGGTCGGTCGAATCCTGCTCTACCAGGCGGGAGACCCGCGCGTGCTGACCGACACCGCCCCCCGCCTGACGACCGGCGACGTCGCCCGACACTTCGGCGTCCCGCGATGGGCCGTACGCCGGCTTTACGAATCGGGCCAGCTCCCGCCCGCCGAGCGGCTCGGCCGCTACCGGGTGATACGGAAAATCGACCTCCCGACCATCGAGGCGGCTCTCGTGGCCGCCGGCCACCTCGCCGGGAGGGGGGCGTCATGCACTTCCTGACCGCCGCCGCCGTCTACCGCGATTCGGGCATGACGCCCGGCGAGTTTTACCGCGGCCCGTACCTACGCATGAACCGCGTGTGGGCGACCCGGCCGCTCGTGTTACAATCGGCCTTCGAACGAAGAAGGGGGGCCGGCGTTCTCACGCCAACCCCCCTTCAAGATCGGTTCGGTTCCGGTGCGGGGCTCATTCCGCCTCGGAACCTCAGAGACACCCTGTCGTCTCAGGAGTGACCCCGTGAAGGAATCTTACGCCACGAGCGCCGGCGCGTCCACGGGGAACGGCCGGGCAAAAAAGGACGGGCCCGACCCCGTCGCACACAAACCCTTCGCCCTGACGCTCGCCCGGCTCATCCACGGATACAGGGTCAGCCGGAAATCGCGGAGTGCGTTGAAGGCCGAATGGAACGACCTGGCCGAGTTCGTCGAGCAATCCCAGGGGCTTACCACCGTCGAGATGCGAGCCGAAGGGGTCGCTACGTTCGTCCGGGGGTGGATGAAACGCAAGGACAAGCCGCACGCCAAAGCGATCAACGACGCCATCGGGCAAGCCTTACTGGACGTCGTACAAGACGGTATCGGGGACGAACCCGACGACGGCCTCGACGGAACCCGGGAACGTCAATCCTTCCTCAGCGGCATCCTCGGAGCGACCACCTTCAACCGGACCGAGTTCCGGCTCCAATGGCTCATCAAGCGTATCCTCGTCGCCGGCCAGCCGGCCGTGGTCGGTGCCCCAAAGAAGTCCATGAAGACCTCGACGATGGTCGACATGGCCGTTTCGCTTGCGGCCGGCTTGCCGTTCCTTGGCAGTTTCGACGTTCATGAACCCGTGCCCGTATTGCTGCTCTCGGGCGAGTCCGGCGGCTTCACCCTGCAAGAGACGATCCGGCGGGTATGTAAGGCGAAGGGGATCGACGTCGAGGCCCTGGAAGGCTACCTGTTCATCGGCGACGCGCTCCCCCAGCTCGGCAATGACGTCGACCTCAACGAGCTGGCCGGGTTCATCAAAGAGAAAGGGGTCAAAGCGGTCATCATCGACCCGCTTTACCTGTGCCTTCTCCAAGGCGTGCCCGGCAAGCGGCTGGACCCGAGCAACCTTTTCGACGTCGGCCCCCTCTTGCTCTCCGTGTCTCGCGCGTGCCTCTCGGCCGGCGCCGCCCCGATCCTGGTCCACCACTTCAAGAAGAACGGCGCCGAGCCGGAGGCGATGCCCGAGTTGGAAGAACTGGCGTACGCCGGCATTCAGGAATTCGCCCGCCAGTGGATTCTGCTCAAGAGGCGCAAGCGGTTCGAGCCCGGAAGCGGCGTCCACCACCTGTGGCTCACGGTCGGCGGGTCGGCGGGTCACTCCGGCGACTGGGGTATCGACATCGACGAAGGGGTGATGGACGACGACTTCCGCGGCCGGCGGTGGGACGTGACGGTCAAGACCGCCTCTGAAATCTGGGACGCGGAGCTACAGGGCAAGCAGGCGAACCAAGCCGAGAAGGCCGCTAAGAAGACCCGGGAGACGGACGAGGTTCGGGCCAAGCGTGTCCGCGACGACGCGGTATCCGCGTCGTGCAGGCTGGCGGAAGTGATCGCCAAAGTAGGTCGGCCGCTGACCAAGACGGAATGGAAAGACGCCCTCCACGGCTGGAACTCGGAGCGGTTCGGTCCCGCCCTGTCGTTCCTTATCGAGCATGCGATGGTCGAGCCGGTGAAGATCACCAAACTCACGGCGCAGGGGAAGAACCAACCCTACGACGGCTTCCGCCCGACCACCCCAAACGAGAGCCGGACTGAGCCGGACGAGAACCGGACTGATAGTCAAAATCCGGCTCAGACCCGGACCGAGCGAGAGCCGGACGGGATTGGTGCCTCCTCCCCCGTAGGGGGAGGCACCAATTCACAGTCCGGCTCTCAGCCCGGGTCACACCCCAAACCCACCATCCCCGCGAAAGGCGAGAGCCGGACGGAAAAGAGTCCGGCTCAGACCCTGCCGGCTTCGGGTTGGTCGATGGAGGTGACGCGATGAACTTCACCGCCACCAACAAGGGAGGGTTCCGGGTTCCGGTCGACATCGACACGGAGACGGACTATGACGCGCTCCGGCGGTCGGTCGACCTGCGGCGGTTCGTCGAGCAAAGCCTCGGCCAACCCCTGAAGGGCGGCCGGTGGCCGTGCCCGGTCCACAAGGGCGACTCCCCGAACTTCGCCGTGAGCGGCGAGCGGTGGAAGTGCTTCAAGTGCCAACTCCACGGCGACGTGGTGGACTTCCTAGTGCAAGTCGACGGGCTCACGCGGGCCGAAGCGGTCGCCAAGCTCGACCCGTCCGGTTCGTTCCGCAAGCCGTCGAGCCGCGGCCCCCGCCGCCGCCCCACGGCCCCGCCCGTGAAGCCCGCATCGGCTGCCGTGAAGCAATCACCGTCGAAGCCCGCGGAACGCTCTGGCGAGCCCGTAGGACGCGGGAAGACGCCCGCCTGGCAGGACGCCGAATGGCAGGGGACCATCGACCTCATCGTCGGCAAGGCCGAGGCGGCGCTCTGGTCGGCCGAGGGACGCTCGGCCCTCGGCTGGCTCCGTGCCCGGGGGCTCGACGATGCGACCATCCGACGGTTCCGGCTCGGGTTCCTGCCCAACCCGGTCAGCTCCGACCCGATCGAGGCCCTTGGCCCCGGCAGGGACGGCGGGCCGAGGCGGGTGTGGGCGCCGCGGGGGGTCGTCATCCCGTGGGTCCGTCCCGGGAGCTGGTACGCGACGGCAGACGATTCGGACGACGACGATCCGGGCCCGCGGTGGGTCGGGTGCAACGTCCGGCGGTTGCCCTCGGGCGACGTGTCCGGCCCGCTGCCCCCGGACGTGAAGAAATATCAGGCGCTGGCCGGGTCGGAACGCGGGCACGGCTACCCGTGGCCGGACGCCCCGGCGGTCGGCGAGACGGCCCTTGTGTGCGAGGGCGAGTTCGACGCCCTGGTCGGCTGGCAAGAGGCCGGGTGGCTGTTGAACGTCGTGACGTTCGGAGGTGCGGGTCAGAGTAGCCCGCACCCCGACGCCCGCGCGTTCCTGTCCGGTTGCCCCGACTGGCTACTGATGTTCGACCAGGACGACGCGGGCGACGACGCGGCGCGGGGTTTCATGCGGAAGGCTTCGCACCGATGCCGCCGCCTGACCCTTCCCCCCGGCGTGAACGACCTGACCGACCTGCACAGGTCCGGCGAATCCATCCTCGGCTGGCTTCGCTCCGAGTGGGAGCGGTTCGGCTGGCCCTGGCCCCTTCGGAGTAACCGCCCATGAGCGCCGCCCGCAAGGCCCGCCGGATGATGCGAGACAACCCGATCGCACCCGGTCACAACTACGGGGCGAAGGTCGAGCAGTACCTCCGCGACAACCCGCCCGTGCCCGGCACGTTCCTGGAGATCGGCACCTATCACGACGACTGGTGCGGCGTCTTCAAGGGCGGCAGGTGCAACTGCGACCCCGACGTCAGGCCGATCGACCGGACCCCCGACCCTTCCGCCAACTGACCCCCGGAGACACGCCCATGCCCCGCAAGCGTCGCAAGTTGACCCGAGAGGAATGGATCGAGGTTGGCAACGACCTGAAGGACGTGAAGGAAGCGCTCTGGCGTGTGACGACCCGGCTCCTGGCCTCCCTGCCCGTTGCCAAGGCGGATCGGGTCATGAATCTTCACCGCCAGGTCGACGGGCTTTTGCTCAAACTGGAGACGCCGCTCGACCAGCAGCATCACGACTGGCCGTACCGGTACATGGCCCTGGAAGGGGAGAAGCAGACCTCAACCGCGAATCGGCAACCGGCTTTGATTCAACCACTTACGGCGAAATCCGATGGCCGTTGCCCACCCCCTGCCCACCGAGAACCGTCGTTGCCCGCCGATCTGGCCGCCGTCGTGTCCGCTTGGCCGGACCTACCCGAGCCGATCCGGGCCGGAATCCTCGCGATGGTTCTTGCGGCCGCGAAGTCAATCGAACGGTGATAAATCGTGTTAGGCGGTAAGATTTGAGGGTTAACCCGCCAGCGAACCACGTTCCCCACTGAAGCGGGGCGGACGCGAGGGTGTAGCACAATGGCGATGGAACAACGCAACGGCCGCCCCTACTATTACCGCAAGATGCGGATCGGCGGACGGGTCCACTCGGTCTACGCCGGCTCCGGCGACCTCGCGACACTTTGGGCCTTGATGGACGCGGAGAAGCGAGAGGAACAGTCGGCCGAGAGAGAAGCCATGAAGGCCGAAGAGGACCGAGAGCGCGAGGAGGAACGGGGCGTCGCCGACTGGTTCGACAGGGTCGAGGCGGCCGCCGACGCGGCGATGTTCGCGGCCGGGTTCCACAGGCACAAGGGCCAATGGCGGAGGCGACGGCATGGCTGACAAGAAATCCCCCGCGGTGAAGGACCCCACGAGGGCCCTTCTGGAGCGTGCCCATAAGGGGGACAAGACCTGCGTGGATGAACTCCAGACCCTCTTCGCCGACGGCTCGAAGGGCGCCCGCCTGGTGGACTATTACGGCTCCCCGGCGAAGTGGCTTGCGGACGACATCACCGGATCGGTGGCGGGGGACAACCTCGCGATCCGCGAGGCAACCGCGAAAAAACTGGCTCAGGTGCGGGCGGACTTGGCCGGGCCGGCCCCGACGCCGATCGAGCGGCTGCTGGCCGAGCGTGCGGCCGTCTGCTGGTTCCTCGTCAACAGGTATGAGTGGGCTTACGCCAACGCCAAGGACCTGTCCTTCCGCCAGGCCGACCACCACCAATCGAAGATCGACCGGGCCCACCGGCGGTTCCTGACCGCCCTTAAGACGTTGGCCTCGGTCCGCAAGCTGGCCCTACCGGCGATCCAGGTCAACATCGCGGACAAGCAGGTCAACGTCACCAACGGGAACGCTTGAAACCGGGAGGCTTTGTGCGTGCCACAGTGAGGGGCACGAAGGCCGCGATCCAGCCGCGGACCGCCAGCCGCCGGCAGTCCTCGACCAGGGCCCCGCGGACCGCCGCCTCGGGCCGCCCGCTGCCGGCCTTGAGCATGGCCAGATGATTACGGAATAAAAGTTGTGAAGATGGGGAGGGTCACACGCCGCGCGCCGCGGGGGACGGATCCGGTTACCCGGCCGCGTCGAGCACCGCACTCAGCCGGTTGATGCAGGAAAAGGTCGAGGCCTGGCCTGGAACCAGTCGCGGGTGCGAGTTCGGTCGGGCCTTCCCGGGGCCGGGGGCTTTGAGGACCGGCGGGCGCCTGGGGCTTGCTCGTGCCGTAAGCCGACGGTCGGGCGAGGCCCACGCCCTGCGGGATCAGAGGGGCTTGGGCGGCATTCCGCCCCAGTCCCATCCCGATCAGCTCCGGCCACCTCACGGGGTAAACCGGTCACGGTGGAGGGTTTCTTTTATGGAGGGCCGGGACAGACCGGTTGTGGGAGACCGCCGGTCCCCGCCCCGGTCGACCGCCGGGCACTCCCGGATGAGGGTCAAGGGTTTCTCCAGGCGGCCTCGTCCCCGCTCCCTGAGGGGCTCGGCCCGGGCCGAGGCCGGATCGTACGCAAAGTCGCAAGGCCGATGAACCGGGAAGAACCCGGGGCAAACCGAAAGGACACAGGACGCTCAGGCCCGCGGCGGGGGCTCCTCGAACCCGGCCCGCCTCGCAGCCTGCGTCAGCGCGTAGTCCACCAGCGTCGTCGGCGTCATCCGGTGGTGGGTAGCGAACCGGGTCAGCCACTCACGCCATTCTTTGGTTCCCCGCATCGAAAAGACGTTGGGCTTGCCCCCCTTATGAAGAGAGCCCGTCCCGGGTTTGTCTACGGGATCGGCTTCGCCCACCGGTCGACGGGGTCCCGCCTGCGTCTTGACTGATCCGCGAGTGACCACGGCTGCCCCCTCCGGCTGACGGTCGGCATCTGACATATCCGCTCCCTGGCAACGCCTTATCCGGACCGCGGTCTGTCTTCGGAGGTTAGCGGCAATGAAACCGGCTCCGGCCCGAAAAGTTTCGGGGAGTCTTTAAAATAGCCTCAGCCGGCCGCAAAGTTTGCCGGAAAAGTCCGCATATGTTTTCGATTCTGAACGCCAAGACAAATTCTCGCGGCACCTCGGTTTTTTTCTTGAACTTCCATCGCAGTTCCGGTCTAGTCTGAGCGATCACTCGGTCTAGACTGATTACAGGCATTGGTCGACCGCGAAGCGGCGAGTCCAAGGGAATCCACGTCTTCGCACTTTAGGGTGCGTCGGGATCCCAACGGACCGTCAAGATCACCACGCCGACGCGACACAACCCCCTACTTGGCTGCCCGTGACCACGCCGTTCTCGCCACCCGGCGCGGGTCGGTCTATCGTCCCCTCACGGGACGGTACTTTTTCATATATAAGTAAGATAATAAAATTCTTTTCCCTTTTCCGGCCGGCCCGGTCCCCCGGTTCCGGCCTTCGAGGGCCTTACCTTGCCGTGCCACCGACCGTCGCGACGCCCCGCTCCCGTACGCCGATCGAACCGTTTCAGGCCGAGCCTGGGGTCCGGGGCTGACTGGGAGCCCCTCGAGCGGAGGGCCCTGATGGCTTCGATCACCAGCCGGGAGAACGCCCTGCCGGGCAACCCACCGGGCGAGTGGGACGTCGCCGGCTCGGGCGACCCGACCCTCCAGGGGTTCGCCACCGATATCAGCTACAACCAGGGCCAGACCGCGTCCTTCAAGGTCGACGACAAGGGGGGCCCTTCCGAGGCCTACCACGTCGACGTCTACCGCCTGGGTTACTACCAGGGCAACGGGGCCCGCAAGGTGGCCACCATCCCGACGGCCCGGTCGGCAACGACCGCGCAGCCGGCCCCGCTGACCGACCCCGCGACCGGTCTGGTCGACGGCGGCAACTGGTCCGTCTCCGCCACCTGGGCGATCCCCGCGGACGCCGCCTCGGGCGTCTACATCGCCAGGCTGGTGCGGGACGACGGGCTGGGGGCCAGCCACATCCCCTTCGTCGTCCGAAGCGACAACACCCCGTCGCAGGTGCTGTTCAAGACCTCCGACGCCACCTGGCAGGCGTACAACAGCTACGGCGGGTCCGATCTTTACAAGGGCGACCCCTCGATCGGGGGCAAGGCCACAAAGGTCAGTTACAACCGGCCGCTCATACTCCGAGGCGAGAACAACAACTCGTTCTTCAGCGACGAGTACCCGATGGTCCGCTGGTTGGAGGCCAACGGCTACGACGTCAGCTACACGACCCAAGTCGACACCGCTCGCAACGGTGGCCAGATCTCGGCCGCGGCCCCCGGGACGGGGGCCCCTTTACACAAGGTCTTCCTCTCGGTCGGTCACGACGAGTACTGGTCGGCCGAGGAGCGGGCGGCCGTCGAGGCCGCCCGCGGCCAAGGCGTCAACCTGGCCTTCTTCAGCGGCAACTCGGTCTTCTGGAAGACCCGTTGGGCGAACAGCATTGACGCGTCGGGCACCCCCTTCCGCACCCTGGTCTGCTACAAGGAGACGGAGGCCGCCGCCAAGGTCGACCCGTCGCCGACGTGGACCGGCGCTTGGGCCGACCCGAATACCTTCGGCGCCGTCGACGGCAACCGCCCCCAGAACGCGCTCACCGGGACGGCATTCGGCGTCAACGGCACGCGGAGTGACCCGATCACCATCTCCGCGGCCGAAGGCAAGCTGCGGCTCTGGAGGAACACGGCCGCCGCCTCGCTCGCCCTGGGCACCTCGTACCTCACGCCGAACGGTACGCTCGGTTACGAGTTCGACATCACCCCCGACAACGGCTCCCAGCCCGCCGGCCTGATCGCCCTGTCCACGACGGCCGTGGCCGACGCGGCGCTGCTGTTGGACTACGGCACCTATTTCGCGCACTACAACGCGAACGCGACCCACCACCTGTCCATGTACCGGGCGTCCGGCGGCGCGCTGGTCTTCGGGGCCGGCACGGCGCAGTGGTCCTGGGGACTGGACAGCGTCCACGACGGCCCCTTCACGCGCACCGACTCGGTCATGCGGCAGGGGACGGTCAACCTGCTGGCCGACATGGGGGTGCAGCCGGACACGCTGCAGGCCGACCTGACGCCCGCCGCCGCCTCGGCCGACCGGGAGGCGCCCTCGGCGGCGATCACCGCCCCGGCGGCCGGCGCGGTGCTGGAGTCCAGGCCGTACACGGTCACCGGCACGGCGGTAGACGCCGGCGGGGGCCGCGTGGGCGGGGTCGAGGTGTCCGTCGACGGCGGCACGACCTGGCACCCCGCGTCGGGCCGCGAGAGCTGGAGCTACACTTGGACCCCCGCGGCGGTCGGCCCGGTAAGGATCGCGGCCCGAGCCGTCGACGACAGCGGTAACCTGGGCGCTGCGGCGACGGCGTCGGTGACCGTCACGCTGTCCTCGGGCCCGGCCGGCCTGTGGGACGACGCCGCGGTCCCCGTGGTCGCGGCGTACGCGGGGACGGCCACCGGCGGCCTGGACGTCGGGGTCCGGTTCCGCTCGGACTCCGACGGCAGCGTCTCCGCGGTCCGGTTCTATAAAGGGGCCCAGAACACCGGGTCCCACGTCGGCAGCCTCTGGGACGCCTACGGCAACCGGCTGGCGACCGTCACCTTCGCGGGCGAGACGGCTTCGGGGTGGCAGACGGCCTCGTTCGCCACCCCCGTCCCGATCAGGGCGGGGGCCACGTACACCGCGTCGTACCACCTGGACAGCCGGAACTACGCGCTGGACGGCACCTACTTCCGGTCGCCGCGTGACGCGCCGCCGCTGCACGCGCTGGGGGGCGTGTTCACCACCCTGGCGGGGGCCTTCCCCAATCAATCGCCGCGCTTCTACAGCAACTACTGGGTCGACGTCGTCTTCAACGCGAGCGTCACGAAACCCTCTATGGCCGCGACGTCCGCGACCCTGTGGGACGCGGCGGCGGTGCCGTCCACCCCGTGGGTCAACGACCCCGCGGCGGCGGAGGTCGGGGTGAAGTTCCGGTCCGACGCCGCCGGGTACGTCACCGGGGTC
>JAABUZ0100003767.1_pt1 | contig 21906 bp, 26 predicted proteins | sample 5562091 | NCBI WGS metagenome assembly JAABUZ01 (sample SAMN12813069, study PRJNA571459) | rock metagenome | isolation source: Antarctica rocks | place: Antarctica: Victoria Land, Linnaeus Terrace sud | collected 2015-12-21
TCTGCAAGTCGGATGCGAGCGCCCGCTGCCGCTCGAAAAGCAGTTCCTGCAGAATTTCCTGGCCCTATTGACCCTACCCGTCGACCGCACGACGCCCTTCGAGGGGATGACGCAGCTCATCGGCGCGGTGATCGACGAGGCATACCGGCTCTGCACGGAAAAAGGTGGTGCCGCCAAGCACTACTACCCCGGCGTCGAACCGAACGTGGACGCGGCTATCGAACACCGCGGGATCGTGCTGCACGACCGGCAGCCGCATTGGCGCGACGTGGTGATGGCGCTTTGCCGCCACGGCGAGCACCGCCTGGCCGAGATCGCACAACGTCATGCCGTGCCGATCCTCGAGGATCTCGTCAAGGCGGTCCGGACCGACCAGATCCGCGACAGCTTCGATCGCGTCACGATCCAGGAGACGAGCGAGCAGGTCGGCGCGCTGTTCGAGCGGTATATCGCCGACGCCATTCGTCGCTACCCCACCTGAACGCGCCGACCCAGCTCGATTTCGGCCCAGCCCGGATCATCGTGCTCGACCTTCAATACGTGGCTCTGAGCGGCTCGGCGGACGCCAACCGGCAGACCGAGATCATGTATCTGCTGGCCCGGCATATCCTCGGCCGCAACTTCTTCCTGCATCCCGAATATCTCGTGCATGTGCCGGAGGCCGTGCGCGAGTATCACCGCCGCCGGTTCACCGAAGCCTACGAGACCGTCAAGCGCCTCGACTATGACGAGTGGCATCGCACCCAAGGCAGCACGCTCGTTCGCGCGCAAGCTGAGCTGGATGTCCGCGAAGGGCGCAAGCACAACGTCCAGCTCGGCTTTGCCTCGCAACGGCTGTCCGACATCGGCGAAGGAATTATCGCGCAGTCGACCGGCCGGTTCATCCTTGGGGCCGACGACCAAAAGGAGCGCGACGCGATCATCGAACGCTTCGGCCTGAGTTCCGCCAGCGCGAAGATCGTCCGCAACCGCCTGACCGGCCCCCGCCGCGACGGTGCGCCCTTCCTCGCCATCATGCGGGCGGGGGCGGAAAACTATGAGCAGTTCCTCGTCAACAGCCTCGGCCCGGTCGAGTTGTGGGCGCTGTCGACCACGCCCGGCGACACCAGCCTGCGCAACCGGCTCTACGACCGGATCGGTTTCAGCGAGAGCCTCCGCCGGCTGTCCAAGGTCTTTCCTAACGGCTCGGCCGTCGAGGAGATCGAGCGACGGCTCAAAGCGCGCCTGCGCAAGGGGGATGCGGCCGATCGCGTCGAGGATGGCGTCGTGGAAGAGCTGGCGCGGGAGCTACTTGACGGGCACGGCCTCGGCCTCGTCTTGCGCCCAGCCGGAGCGGACGTCGTCCCCATGCCCGTTGCACAGAGGACTGCGGAAGCCGTGCGCGAGCTACCGGTGGCCGCGGAATGATCGAGCCAGAAACCCCTGCCTGCACAGGGTAAAAGCCGCTCTCCATCTCAAGTCGGCATAGGTCAAGATATGGTCCGGTTCCGGAACGGACTTCAGCAAATGCCGAGCGAGCGGACGCGGATTCTTGACCGCCTCGCCGCTGGTGCGGGAGAACCTGATCGGGTCGTCCCCTGCATGTCATGGACGGCTCCTCTGCGAGATAAAGCGCGCGACAGGCCGCCGCTCCATGGTCTCGCAACCGAAGCCGTCCGAGGATAAAGAAGTGGGTGAATGGCGACCGAGGATACACCCTCAGCTACGTCATGAAGTCCCGCGCAAGTAACGGGACGGTTCGGTTTAGTCCAATCGGCGGTATGCGGTGCACCGGATACCGCGGAGTTCGAACGAGCCCTCATCCGGCACCGAACCGATGAAGGACGCCAGGCAGCCAAGCGTCGCGGCGTGTCGTTCGGTCGACCGCAGAAGCTACGTCTTGATCAAAAAGCTTTGGCTGTCTCGCTGGTCCGTGAAGGCAGGTCGATCAGCGAAGTCGCCAAACCTTCAACGTCCACCCCGCAACCATCCACCGCTGCCTTAACGGGGCTCAGGGGCCAAATTCGCCCTTATGACAGTACACCGTCCCGCTCAGACGCACGAGCCTGGATGCGCTCCGCTCGGCGCCACCAGCCTGGTTCACCGAGCGCAGCGTGCGTGAAAGCGCCTCCTTTTGCCAATACCGCGATCGCCTCGCCGAGCAGCGTCGGCCGCGGCGGATCGGAGCGAATGTCGAAGGCACCGGGTTCGTAGCGGCCGCGGCTCTCACGGAGCATGCTGTCCCAGTCCACGAGGCCGAACAGGGCCCAGGCCGTGACTGCGCGTACATCCGCCCCCTCGGCCCGCAGCGCCTGCGCCGCACCCCAGACCTCCATCAGCCAGCGCACCTGCTCACGCGGGTCGGCGCAGCCGAGGTGCGCCTCGCTGACAACGAGAGGACGCCTGTACCGCTCCCAAGCTTCCCGCAGACGCGGCTCGCAGCCGGTCATGCCGGAACCGAGGTCCACGCGCAGGGCTTCCGTGTCAACATAGGTCTGGTGGCCGTTGCCGCCCTGCAGGTGCGGTGGGTAGAGACGCAGGCGATGGTCCAGAAAGCGGTCGCTGGTCGCGTAATGGTTGACGCCGATCAGGTCAGGTGCTGCCTCGCCCTCGGCCAGCTCGTCGAGGTGCCGGGCGGGCACGCCGTGAACCTGGAGGCGGCCGCGCCAGGGATGTTCGCGGTCAAGTCGTCCGCACAGCAGGTCGAGAGTCAGCCAGCGCCGGCTGTTCTCGTATGTTGCCTGATCGGCCAGCGGCGGCGTGGCGAAGGTCCGGCCCAAATCTTCGGTGTGCATGAAGCGGGCATCGGGCAAGCGGGCGCGTATGGCCCGCATCGCTTGCAGCGCCGCCCGGCATTGGGCCACGATCGCCCTTAGGAACGCGCCCTCGTCGCGCAGATGCGGGTGCCAGTAGCCGTAAAGGCAGGCGAAGCGCGCCGTGGTTAGCGGCTCGTTTACCGGGGTCCATGCCGCGATGAACGGGTACCGGGCGGCGACGCGCCCGGCGTAGGCGGCGAGCTTTTCGGGAAAGAGCGGGTCGAGCAGATCGGTCCCGCGCGGTCCGGAGCCGTGGTGTAGCAAACCCGCGACCACCTCAATGCCGTGCTCGCGCAGTGCGCCGAGTTGCCGGTCGTGCCAACCCCAACCGCAGCCGCCGGGCTGGCCGCGGATCGCGCGCTCCCACAGCACGGGATAGCGCAGTGTGCGCACGCCCAGGGCGGAGAGAAGGTCCAGGTCGCGCGCGCCCCGGCCGTGGTGCCCGGTCTCGCGCACCTGGTCGCGCCATGATTGCCCGATACGCACTACGCTGCACTCAATGCCACCCCACATTTCGAGCGGAGCAGCCTTGGACCACGCGGAAGCTGGCACTAAGCCGGCCCAGCCGCCACAGGCAGGCCGGCACCGGCGCTGTCCCGTTCCTCCTCAGCGCGTGACACCTCTCGCTCGATGCGGCGGAAAGCCGCGAGCGCCTGTCCGACCACCTGGTCCATGTTGAGGTAGCGATACGTCGCGAGCCGGCCGACGAACCAGGTATCCGGCTCGGCGTCGGCCAGCGCCTCATAACGCCTGTAGAGGGCCTGGTTCTCCGTCCGCGGCACGGGGTAGTAGGGATCGCCCTCGGCCGTCGGATACTCGTAGGTTACGCTGGTCCAGCGATGCTTCTGCCCGGTCATGTGCTTGTACTCGGAGATCCGGGTGTAATCCTGGTCCTGCGGGAAGTTAACGGTCCCAACGGGCTGGAACCGCTCTTGACGCAGCGTCTTGTGGCGGAAGCGCAGGGAACGGTACGGCAACTTGCCGAAACGCCAACCAAAGAACTCGTCCACCAGCCCGGTCCAGACGAGGCGACGAAAGCCTACCGACGGTCCAAGATCTGAATAATCAGTGCCGAGCATGACGTCGATCTTCGGATGGTCGAGCATCCGCTCGAACATGGCAGTGTAGCCCTCCCGCGGCATGGCCTGGAACCGATCCGTGAAGTATCGATCGTCTCGGTCGGTGCGCACCGGAACTCGCGCTGTCACGGCCCGGTCAAGCTGGGAGGGGTCAAGGCCCCATTGCTTGCGGGTGTAGCCCTGGAAGAATTTCTCGTAGAGTTCGCGCCCGATCCGGGAAACGATCACATCCTCCGACGTGCGCACGTCCGCGACTGGCTCGGCGCGAGCCGCGAACCAACTTTCCAGCTCGTGGGACGTGAGACTCAGCCCGTAGAGCCGGTTCACCGTGTCGAGGTTGATCGGGATCGGCACGAGCCTGCCGTCCACCCGGCCGAGCACCCGGTGCTCGTAGGGACGCCAAGCCGTGAACTGGGAGAGATAGGCAACGACGGGCTCGGCGTTGGTGTGGAAGATGTGGGGCCCGTAGCGGTGGACCAGGATGCCCACCTCGTCCAGGTGGTCGGAGGCGTTGCCGCCGACGTGGTCCCGGCGGTCTACGACCAGCACGCGCTCGTTGCGCACGCGTGCCAGGCGGTCGGCCAGCACGGCTCCTGCGAAGCCGGCACCGACCACCAGCCAGTCATACATGAGGAGTCTCTCTCGCGGAGGCTGTAGAGTGCTGGGCACCGCGCGCAGTGTCCTGTATCAGGCGCTGCATCCGTTCCCAGGTCGCGTCCCACGAGAGCCAGCGCAGGCTCTGGTCCACGCGCGCGAGCCAGGGCTGCGGCGGGCGGGACAGCAAGGTCTCGATTGCCGCAACGATCGCCACTGGCCCATCCGCGATCTCAACCAGCCCGCCGGGCTGCCAGTCGCTCACCACGTCTGGCACGGACGTCGAGACGAGCGGGACGCCGGCGGCGAGGAACTCGGGTGTCTTGGTCGGGCTGATGAAGCGGGTCGCCTCGTTCAACGCAAACGGCATCAACCCGGCGTTCCAGCCCGCAAGGTAGGCGGGGAGGTCCGCATAGGCCTTCATGCCGAACCAGTGCAGGTTGGGCCGCCGGGGCAGCGCAGCCGGGTTTATCTTAGCGGTCGGCCCGAGCATCACCAGCTGCCACTCGGGCCGGGCCGCCGCCACGGCGTCCAGTAGGGCGTAGTCCATGCGTTCGTCGAGCACGCCGAAGAAGCCGATGCGCGGTCGCCCGAGACCGGCTTGGTCCGAAGGCTCGGGCTCCTCCAAGAACCGCGCGCGGCCGAAGTGCGTGGCGTCCACGCTGCTTGGGAACAGGTGCGCCTGCGGGTGTAGCCGGCGCTTGGCCGCGTGGAGGCTGCGCCCGCCGGTGAACACCAGATCCGCTCGCTTGAGCAGTTGGCGCTCTAAAAGTGCAAGGCGAGGCGAGGCGCCGCGGAACAGGCTTAGTTCGTCCATGCAGTCATACACTGTGACTGCCGGCCGCAGGTGCCCGGCCAAGACGAGCGCCATGGGCGTGTAGAACCAGGACACGGCAAGGGGCGCCGCGAGCGTTGTCAACAATTCATCCAGCACGCTGCGCTGTGCCGCGTCGGCCGCTTCCGCGTCCAGCCCCGGCGGGAGCCTCGGCGTCGCAAGCAGGACGCCCTCGGGTGACCGGCGCAGGTCCAGCCCTGGCGCGTCGCCATCGCCCGGCGCGGCGGACAGTGGCTCCTCGAAGAACACGACCTGATACTGTCCGGCCGCGGCCCGCGTCATCAGGTGCTGCGGGCGTTGAAACACGAAGTCCCAGCGCAAGTGCGACAAGCACAGGAGAATGGGCAAGGGCGGGACGGAAGCTGCTTTGGCTAGAATGGAGATCGGAGCGGACATTGGGCTGTTCCCCGGGTTACGGTTACCCGGCTGGGCCACCTATCGGCACGATTAACGTCTTGTCGTCGTTGATCTGAGGCGCCCAGGTTCCATAATTTGGAACGGAATTTTGGAGCAATGGTTCCCGCCTCCGTGCGAGAAGCCGGCCCTCGTTCCGATCGTCGCACAGCCATCCCCACCCACCGCGCGCCCGTCTGCCGAATTGGCCATGACCGCGGCGCCGGCGATCGAGGTTAAGATTGCTGACGCCGTCGTGCGTGTGTCGCCCGGCACGGATGGCGGCTTGCTGTGATGACGTTGGATCGGCTGCCAACGGAGGCGGTCGACTTGCTGCCCCCGCTTGCTCAGCTGGTGCCGCCGGCCGAGGTGATCGACAAAGGCGTTTATTCGCCGTGGTTCGATGGTGCGCTGGAAGCCCGGCTCCACGCACGCGATGCGGATACGCTGGTCGTCACCGGTACGGAGACAGACGTTTGCATGCTCGGTCGTGCTGGGGGCCATTAATCGCGGCTACCGGGTGCTGGTGCCGGCCGATGCGATCTGCAGTTCCTCGGACGACGGACGTGATGCGCTGCTCGGGTTGCTCCACCGACGTTTCAGCCAGCAGGTCGAGGCGTCAGGACAGCGGACGAGCTGCTGTGTAACTGGACGTGAGCATATCTTCCGAAGCTGTTGTCTGAGCAAACGGGGCGGATGCCACGGCCGCGCCCGTCTGAATCACCCCTCCCGCCTACATCAACCTAGGAGTGACTCAACCGACCATCTACGATGGCTGGACGGACAGGTATGGAGAAACAGCTTCCGGTTGTAATTGCCTGGGCGCGAGCGGCTGTCGCTTTGGCCACGGTGGATAATGCGGGTAGGAGGCACTTTCGTCACTTCCGACCCTGTGGCTCTTGTGCGTGGAGGCAATACCTGCAATCGAGCCGGAATGAGAGCCGACCGCATTTGGATTGCCGCCGCGACCCCCATCTGCGGCGGGCTGCTCTACTTCCTGCTAGCGGGCGAGGTCAGCACCTCCGAGACACTCGCTGGCGCCGTGGTGGTCGTCCTCGGCTCGAGCTACGCAGTTGCTCTCGGCAAGGGGGCGTCGCTGTCCATGGCGATGCAGTGGAGGGCAATACCGGCGCTGGCGCGCGCGACCGGGACGATTCTGCCAGATACGGTCCGTGTCGGGCGCGTGCTGCTAGCGGTGGTTCTGGCGCGCCGGCCCGGGCGGGAGGGTTTGGTGCGCGAGCAGCCGTTCCGGTATGGCGGCGACGACCCGGAAGATGCCGGTCGGCGAGGCGTGGTCATCACCGCACTCTCGCTCGCGCCGAACGGCTATGTGGTGGGCATCGACGAGGGCGGGGACATGTTGCTGCACCGTTTGGCGGCCGCGCCACCAAGCGGGGAGCGCGAGTGGCCGTCATGAGCGTCTGGTCGCTTGCGGTCTGGTCGCTGCTGCCGGCGTTTGCGGTGCCGGTCATCGCGGCGCTGCGGGACGAGGTGGCGACCCGGCTGATCGCCGTGCAGCTCGCCAGCGCATTCGCGACCCTGCTGCTGATCCTGATGAGCTTTGCCTTCCAGCAGAATTCGTATGTCGATCTGGCGTTGGCGCTCGCCGTGCTGACCCTTCCCGGCACGCTGGTGACAGCGGTGTTCATCGAGCGCTGGTTGTGAGCGCGGTCCTCGCCGTCGTGCTCCTCGTGCTGGTTCTGGCCGCCTGGCTGGGGGCGGCGGGGTTCGCGCGGCTGCGGGCGCCGCTGGACCGCCTGCACTGCGTCACCTTCGTAAACGCCGGTTGTGGGCTGCCGCTGATCGTGGCGGCGTGCGTCCGCGACGGGCTGTCGGACCGCACCGGCAAGATCGTGTTGGCCGTGACGATCAGCCTGTTTTCGGGCGCGGCAACGGCGCACGCGATCGGGCGCGCGCTGCGGGTCCGCGGCTCCGCGCCGGAGACGGAATGAGATGCTGATCGACAGCCTACTGCTGCTGCTCGCGGTGACCAGTACCGGCGTCGTGCTCACGCGCCGGTCGGTGCGACAGGTCCTGGCGCTGGCAGTGAACGGGCTGGTCATGGCGCTGCTGTTCATGGCGCTGCAGGCGCCCGATGTGGCGTTCTCGCAAATCGTGGTCGGCACGGCGGCGGTGCCGATGCTGTTCCTGGCGGTGCTGAGCAGCATGCGCATGAACCGAAAGCCGGATCGCAAGCGCGAATGACGCCGAACATCCGGATCGGCCTGTTCGCCGCCGCCATCCTCTGCGTCTTGCCGGGCTTCGTGCACGTGGCGCTGCACATGCCGCCGTTCGGCGATCATCCGATGCCCTACGGCGAAGCAATCAACCGCGCCGCTCCGGAACAGCGCCACGTTTCGAACATGGTGAGCGCGCTCAACTTCGATTATCGCGCCATCGACACGTTGGGCGAGGAGTTCATCCTGCTCTGCGCCGTCACGGGCGTTACCGTGCTGCTGCGGGGCAGCCGTGGCGAGCAGACCAGCGCCAGGCCGGGTCGTGTCGACGACCGGCCGATCCTGCCGCCGAGCGAGGCGGTGACCCTCATCAGCCGGATCGGTGGCGTGCTTACCATCGTGCTCGGCCTGTATGTCGCCCTGCATGCGATGGTGACGCCGGGCGGCGGGTTTCAGGGGGCGGTGATCATCGCGTCCGGCTTCTTGCTGGTCTATCTTGGCGAGGGCTACCCCGGCTGGCGCCAGGTGATCCGCTCGGAGGTTTGCGACGCGGTCGAGGCCGCGGGTGCCGCGCTCTATGCCGCGTCGGGGTTCGCCGGCATGGCGATCGGGCTGCCGTATCTGACCAATTTCCTTCCCCTCGGCAGCTTCGGCTCGGTCTCATCCGGCGGCCTCATGATCGTAATCAACATTGGTGTCACGCTGGCCGTCGCCGGCGGGTTCGGGCTGCTGTTCCTCGAGTTCCTGGAGGAAACCCGGGTCGATCCGGACGCTGGCGAATGACCGGCAGCGTAATCGGCCTGTTGCCTTGGGCGGTGGCGGCCTGGCTGCTCGGCGTCGGCCTGTATGGGATCGTCAGCAGCCGCCATTACGTCCACTTGATCGGCTGCCTCACGGTCGTCCAATCGGCAACCTATGTGCTGCTGCTTGCGATCGGCTATCGCCGTGGCGCCGGGCCGCCGATCTTCCATCCGCACTTGCCCGGCACGGCGGCTGTCGACCCGGTGGTGCAGGTCCTCGTCCTGACCGATATCGTCGTGGGCGCGACGGTGACGGCACTGCTGCTCGCCCTGGTGCTGCAACTCCATAAGCGGCGCGGCATCGTCGATCCGCAGCAGGCGGCGCCGCTTTCGTGATCGCTACCCTGTTTCCGCCCCTGGCGGTAGCCGGGCCGCTGGGGATCGCGGCGCTGTTGCTTGCGTTGAGCAAGGCGCTCCCGCGTCGGGTGTCCGACATGATCGCGATCGCGACCGCCTTGGGTGCGTGCGCGGTCTGCGGCGCGATGGCCTATGCCGTGACAGCCAGCCCGATCGTCTATTGGTTCGGGAGTTGGCAGACGATCGGGCCGCAGGTGGTCGGCATCTCGTTCGTCGTCGACCAGGCCAGCGCCCTGATCGGCGCGTTAGTCGGGCTGCTCTTCGCCGCGACGTTCGTGTTCGCCTGGGGCTTCTTCGACGACGTACACGCGCATTTCCATGTGCTCATGCTCGTGTTCATGGCGGGAATGATCGGGTTCTGCCTGACCGGCGATCTATTCGACATGTTTGTCTGGCTCGAGCTGCTCAGCGTCGCCGGGTTCGCGGTCACGGCCTACGCGCTGCGGCCGGCATCGATTGCCGGCGCGCTCAACTTCACGGTCGTCAACACCATTGGCGGCTATCTCTTCCTCGGCGGCATCGGGCTGCTCTATGCCCAGTTCGGCACCCTCGATCTGCGCGCGCTCGGGACCGCGGTGGCAGCCCATCCGGGTGAACCGGTCGTGACCGGGGGATTCGTCCTGCTCGGGAGCGCCTTGCTGATCAAGACTGCGCAGGTGCCGTTCCAGATGTGGCTCGGCGATGCCCACGCGGTGGCGCCCAGTCCCGTCGCCGTCGTGTTCTCCGGGGCCGAGGTGGGCGTTGCCATGTTCGGGCTTGGCAAGCTGCTGTGGCAGGTGTTCGCGGCGTCGCCGCCGGTAATGCAAGTGGCCGGGACGCTGCTGCTCGGCATGGGGATCGCCAGCGCCCTAGTCGGGGGCGTGATGGCGCTCGGGCAGCGGCACATCAAGCGCCTGCTCGCCTTCTCGACCATTTCGCATACGGGGGTCATGCTGACGGCCCTGGCCCTGCTGGGCCGCGACGGGACCGCGGGCATGCTGGCCTATGTGAGCGGGCAGGGCTTCGTTAAGGCGTCGATGTTCATGATCGCCGGCTTCATTGCGGCGAAGTGTGGCGGGGTCGATGAGGTCCGCCAGCGCGGTTGCGGCAGGCCGTACTGGCCGATGGGGGTGATGATGGCGTTCGGTGGGCTGCTGCTGGCCGGGCTGCCGCTTGGGCCGATGGACGAGGGGATCAGCCTGATCGCGTCGGCCGCCGCGCGGGCGGGGAAGAGCTGGATCCTGTTCCCGTTGCTGGCCGGTGTGGCGCTGACCGGCGCGGCGGTGCTGCGCGTCGCCGGCCGCGTGTTCGTGGGCTGGGGTGAGGATCCGGGCGAGGAAGGACGATCTGAATCGGAGCAGGAGGACGAGAACAAGGGCGAGCGGCCTTGGCCGTTGTTGGCCGCGCCGACCTTGTTGCTGCTGGCGTTGGGTACCGTGCGGTGGGACAAGGCGGGCGCGCTGGCGACGCACGCCGCCTCCGCGATGATGGGCGAAGCGCCGCCGCCGCCGCCGCCGCCGCTTCCGGAACTCGTCCTGCCATGGATCGCGGTTGCGGCCGCGATCGTCATTGCGGCGTACGATCTCGGCCGCCGTCACCTGCCGCGAGGGTTCACCGACGGGGTGACTGCGAGCACCGGTCCCCCAGTACGAGCGCTGCGCGCCATGCACAGCGGGCTGGTTACGGATTACGTCACCTGGCTTGCGGTCGGGCTCGCGATGTTTTCGCTCGCGTTCCTGTTCGCTTAACCCCACACATCATCGGTCCGATGCCGGATAAGGACTGTCCGGGCCGCCCTGGATCGCCGCACCGCAAGCAGCTCGCGATGATGGGATGTGATTTGTCCGCTCACAGCATCGGCCGGCTGCCGGTGACGGGGATCAGGGCGGCGGGGATATAGCTTGCGGCGCTGACGCGAGGAACAATACGCCCCGGCAAGTTCCGCCGGTTGCGCGGCACGTCCGATCGGCGTGTTCTGGCCGAAGCTATCGACCGCTTCCCAAGGCATGGTGGAAGAGATCGCCGAACAGGCTGCAGCGTCGCGCTGGACGGCAGGACGCTGCGCGGCAGCTTCGACAAGTTCCACGACCGAACCGCAGCACAGGTGCTCAGCGCGTTGCAAACGACACCGCCGTCGTGCTCGCGCATGTCGACATCGCCGAGAAGTCCAACGAGATTCCGGCGGCGCAGGCGCTGCTGGCCGACCTCGGCGTCACCCCAGACGCCATCGTCAACGTCGACGCGCTGCACTGTCAAAAAAACATTTCGAAGTCGCCGCACAAGCCGACATCGCCCTGATTGTTCAGGTCAAGGACAACCAGCCAACCCATTACCAGTGCAGCCACCAGATCGCCGCCACCACGGCCCCGCTCGGGTCTGCCCACAGTCGCAACCAGGGCCGAAATCGCGACGAACGTCGCACCGTCACCGACAGGCTGGCCGACACCGACTGGCATCCCCACGTGGCCGCCATCATCCGCGTCGAGCGCAACGTCTTCACCCGAAATACCGCAACCGGGTTGCTGGGCCTCTCAACGGAAACCGCCTTCTACGTCTCCAACATCCCGCTCACCGCCGCCCGCGCCGCCGAAGCCACCCGCGCTCGCTGACGGATCAAGACCACCTTTCACTACAGCCGCGACGTCACCTTCGGCGAGGATGGCTCGCGGATCCGCACCAATCCTGGCGTGTTCGCCCGACTGCGCAGCTTCGCTGTCAACATTCTCAAGGCAAACCGAACCAACATCCTCAATCAGGACCGCTACCGCGCGGCTCTCGAGACATGGGGCGGCTCGGCGAGGCCTACATCCGGGCGACCTGCTCGTCGACGGCCGGTTGCAGGACTACCTGGCCATGGCGTTCGAGGAGACGCACCGCATCGGCGAGCGCACCGTCACGGCCGCTGTGGTCGAGGCGGTGCTGTCCCGCCAACTCGACGACCTGGAACCCCGGCTGACCCGCCACGGCTACGACGTGCGCAGCATTGCCGACGAGTTCCGGGTCAAGCCGGCCGATGTGCGGCTGTTCCTGCAGGGCCAGCTCGATCCCGCACGCACCCGCGAACTCACCGAGCAGATGCTCGTCGCCGGGCTGCCGGTGTGAAGAGCAGCAAACACAGCGCGGCACAAACCTGAAACGGAGAGGCTGATCATGAGTCCCTATACCATCATCGCCGGCGCCACCCTGATCTGGCTCGCCGCCGTCGTCAGCCCTGGGCCGAACTTCTTGGTTGTGTCTCGGCTCGCGTTGTCGCGCTCACGCACCTCGGCTGTCGGCGCGACGTTCGGGATTGCTGCCGGGTCGCTGATCTACGCCGCCCTAACAATGTTCGGCCTCAGTGTGCTCATCCTCCGCTTTGCCTGGCTTGGCGACACCATCCGCGTCGTCGGAGGCGCCTACCTCGTCTGGCTCGGCATCCAGGCATGGCGGGCAAAGCCGGAGGATCTGCATCCAGCGCAGACGGGGGCAGGCCAGGGCGCGCCGTCGCTGCTGCATGGCCTCCGGGTGGGTTTCCTAACCGAGATCACCAACCCTAAAGGTATTGCTTTCTTCCTTGGCCTATTCGCTGCCGCGGTGCCGGCTGCGACCCCCCTATGGGCTAAGCTGGCGGTGCTCTCGGCAGGTGGGGCAATCGAAGTTGTTTGGTACACGGCCGTGTCGTTTGCACTGTCGTCCGGGCCGATGCGGGCAGGCTACCAGCGGATCAGGCGGACAGTGGACCGGGTGTTGGGCACGCTGCTGATCGTCCTCGGCCTCAAGGTGGCGCTCGATGCACGCTGACCTGGACGACCAACTGCGCATTGCGCTGCCCGAGGCGGGCGAACTCCTGGCCAGGGCGCCGGAGCCGTTCGCGGTGCTGTTCAAGCGCGGCGGCCTCTCGGTCGAACTGTTCGCGCCGTACGAGGTGGACACCCAGCAGCCGCACGAGCAGGACGAGATCTACATCGTGGCCGCCGGCAACGGCGTATTCCGCCGCGGCGCTGACCGGGTCCCATTCGGTCCGGGTGACTTCCTGTTCGTCCCGGCCGGCGTTCCGCACGCCTTCGAGACCTTCAGCAGCGGTTTCCAAACCTGGGTTATCTTTTTCGGGCCAAAGGGCGGCTACGGTTCGTAAGCCTCCGTTTCCCTGCCCGGCTCAGTCCCAACCAGCGTGCGCCGGAGCCGATGAGTGCAAGCCCGTCGCACCAAGGTTGCGCCCGGGATCACCGAGCGTGAGCCAGACGCCTCGGATAATCTCAGCGAGCGTGAGCCGGTTCAGGCCGATAAGTGCGCGCCCGGCCGCGGACGAGTGCAAGCCGCTACAGCTAGGCCGCCGCGTCGCCGCCATCGCCTACGCCCATGATCTCGCCGGCATGGCCTCGCCCGCTTCCGCTAAGCTGGTCCGCGTCGTGTTCGGCGGCATCCGGCGGGAGAAGGGCGCCAAGCCCGTCCAGAAGGCGCCGGCGACCGCCGAGCGCATTACCAGAATGCTCGAGGGAATCTCCGACACGCTGAGGGGCAAGCGCGACCGCGCGCTGCTGGCGCTCGGCTTCGGAGGCATCCGGCGTTCGAAAACCGACCAAGAAGGGCAGGGGCACGAGATCGCCATTCCGCACGGCACCCAGCTGCTGCCGGTGCGGGCGGTCCAGGCCTGGATGCAGGCGGCGCGGATCACTGACGGAAATCTGTTCCGATCGACCGGCACGGCCGGGTCGGCGGCGCGCTCACCTCGCAGTCCGTGGCGCTGATCGTCAAGGCGCACGCCAAGGCCGCCGGTCTGGATGCGCGGGAGTTCGCCGGTCACAGCCTGCGCGCTGGTTTTCTCACCAGCGCCGCCGAGGCCGGCGCCGACGTGTTACGCATGATTGAAGTGTCCCGCTACAAGCGCGTCGAAACCGTGCAGGGCTAAGTCCAGCGGACGAACCTGTTCAAGGGGCATGCGGGAGCGGCGTTTTTATAGGCTTCCAACTGAGGATCGCCCGCACGCTATTCCAGGCGTGGGTGTTGTCCGTGAACAGCGGAAAATGCTTGCGAAACTCGACCACCGCGGACAGTTCGCCGCCGTCGTCATAGGCACGACGGATGGCTTCGGCAGTAGCGCCATCGACAGTGAACATAAAATCAGCCCCAGTTTTTCGGCACGCTTTGCGACATTACCGCCGTTCGGTCCCGGCGCGTGAAGGTTTGGCCATGAATTATAGAGCGGCGGCGTCTTGCTCTGCCGGTGGTAGTGTGGTGCCGTCAGGGCAGTATGGATCGACCCGGAGTCCTCACCCCAATAAGTCCCTTTCAGCAGGGCCTGCCGCTCGCCGATCGCGAGGGGCAACCGATCGCGGGGTCTCGGACGGGACCGTTCAAGACGGCGGAGCATCGCGCAATCCACGTATCGGGCTTTGAGCGGGAGGGGCGGGATTTCTACGCCACGCCGGCTTGGGTCACTGAGGCATTGCTGCGGCACATCAGCTTCCGCGGCCCGATCTGGGAGCCTTGCTGCGGCGACGGCGCCATGTCTACCGTCCTTGCGGCGCACCGCTACGAGGTGGTTTCCACGGATATCGCCGATCGCGGATTTGGGACGCCAGGAATCGATTTCCTTGCGTGCCGCAGCATACCCGCGGGTTGCCGCACCATCGTGACGAACCCGCCCTACGGGGACACCGGCTCGCACAAGGGGCAGGCGAAATCGTCTGCGGCAATGCTCGCGTTCATACGCCACGCCCTCGCTCTGACCGCGTCGGTGCAGGGCCAACTCGCGCTGCTGGTCCGTCTGCAATGGATTGCCGGGCGACGTGCCGCCGACATGCTGTCGAGCGGCCCGTTCGCGGCGACGGTGATACTGACACGACGCATTCAGTGGTTCGACATGGGCGAGCAAACCAACACTGCGCAGCATCACCACGCCTGGGTCGTCTTCGACCATGACCATCCAGCGGGATCTCCTCCGGCACTGCTTTATGCTTGATGAGCCCGAGGCGACCGGCGGCCTCACGCATCCGAGTTGATGGAAAACGTAATGGAGCGACGAAAAGTTTGTCGCGAAACCGGCGAGGCTGGCGAGCGGCGCGATCGAAGGTAAGTCACTGAGTTTGAAGAGGGAGCATCCAAATGTTCAGTCACGTCATGATCGGCAGCAACGATCTCGAGCGCTCAAAGAGGTTCTACGACGCCCTGTTCGGGGCGGTGGGTGGCGAGCCGGGCACGCACGACCAGCAGCGCGGACGCCTGGTCTACGCGCACGACGGAGGACGCTTCCTGGTGACCAAACCCATCAACGGCGAGCCAGCTACGGGTGCGAACGGCGGCACAATCGGTTTCTCGGTCGACAGCGCGGATCGAGCGGATGCCTGGCACAAAGCGGGTGTCGAAAACGGCGGCACTGCGATCGAGGATCCACCTGGCGAGCGCGGCGCTGGCAACTTGTATATCGCCTACCTCCGGGATCCCGACGGGAACAAGATCTGTGCGCTCCATAGGAAGGCTGCCTGACCGAAGAATGAAGACAGGAGGCACCTTCGTTCATTCCGGGCCCCTTATCGCCCCCGTTTCGCTCAATGCTGCGCCGGCCCGTTGGATACGACCATTGAGTCGGCAAGTGCTGTTGAGTCGGCAAGTGCTGTCAAAATCCTCGCATCAGCGAGGAGGCCCGCTCGGCAGGTGTCGCTGCCACTGCCTTCAAGCGTTCGACGAGACTGGTCCGCGGCGAGGTAAACGGATGAGCGTCACTTGCTTCGGTCTGCATCGGAATTTTTCTTAGCCGCTACGTCCGGTTCATCATTACATCGCAATTCTCTTGTAAACAGAATTCAGCACGTTTACGTGCTGAATTTTGTCCGGCACTGCGAAGGTGATCGTCTCCGCTTTGGGCACCGTGGGTAAGAAGCTGAACGATCGATGAGGAGCTAGCCTGTTCCCAACGAGCTAGCGATTTCTTAGCCAATCCCAAACCAAGGCGACGGTGGGAAGCAGAACGATTGCGAAAAAGATCCAGTCAAATGTCTGAGACATATCAGTGCCAGTCTGGGTCATATCACCACCTGAGTGTTCCGAATTAGTTTACGGTTGACCTTTGTCGCGGTTGCGAGACCATCCATCACATTCAATTCATCGTGCCGGCGATCTGGTCCAAGGACGCTTTTTCCCTTCTTCACGAAGGGTTGACCGCTTCCGCCGCGATCAGCTTTACCGTGTGCCCAAGGCCGGTCAGCGCCTGGGTCCAATGATGCGCGGCGCCACAGGCCTCCGTGACCGGTGTCCAACCTAATTGTGGTAACGCTCGTCGCAGGCGGCTCCATTACTGCCGGTTTTCACGACCCGCATTCTGGCACATCGGTTTGCTGCTTCCTTGTGGCTATTGCCGGGTTAGCGCCCTCTCGCCTGAGCCAGCCAAAATCTATGACGAAATACTGTCAGCTTGACGCACCCCAGTTCCACGGCGCACTACTTCATTGTGCGCTGCAACATTTTCAACCACTCAGGCGACCACCGCGCCGCGACCTAGGCACACGCGCCAACGTGGCTCGTGCCCCCGGTGGGAGCAGCCGTCCCTGGCCGCGCGGTAGTGGCAACCTTCCGCAGATCACCAAGCCTGAACCGACTTAGGAGACTGACATGGCCTACAACACCGATATAATCCGGCCCGGCGCAAACCTGCGTTCGGGAACCCCGCTCAGCACCGGCAATCCTTTCTGGGACATGATGCTGTCCTTCAGCAAGGCGTCGCAGAGCGCGCTGTCCACCTACGCCCCGCACTCCGGGCAAGACGCGCGGCCCAACCGCGGCACAGTGCAGCAGCCGAGCAGCAGCGTCGAGGTGATCCCGGTCGGCGAGGAAACGTTGAACGTCGGCACCCGGCTGGTTTCGGGCGAGACCACGCGGGTGCGCCGGGTTGTGGTGGAAACGCCGGTGGAGAAGGGAGTATCCCTGCGCGAGGAGCGGGTGATCGTCGAGCGCCGCAAGCCGACGGGTGCCGCTGCGACCGCCACGCAACCCATCCTGACCGACACCGTCATTGAGATGAGCGACAGCTTCGAGGTGGCCGACGTTTGGAAGAGCGTGCGGGTGATCTAGGAAATCGTGCTGCGCCGCGAGGTGACCAACCGCTTCGAGACGGTGCGCGACACAGTGCGCCGCGACGAGGTAATCGTTGAGCAGGCAACGCTTCCGGCTACGCGCCCTCAGGTCGAGACAACGCAGCAGGACTACAAAGCCTCGGCTTCCGTGCAAGCCCGCAAGCCGGAAGCTGTCCACCTGGCAGCCAACCTAGAAATGGCGGCCGAGCGTTTCGAGACGAACCCCGACCAGCAGTTGAAGGCGCTCACAACGCTGCACGAGACGTTCGACTCCCCGGTAAGTGCCCTGGTAAATGCGGCGACGCCCAATATCGTCAAGGCAGCCCAGCCGCATGCGCCGAAGGTGCCGGTCGAGCTGCCGACGGTGACGGTCGATTTGCAGAAGGCATCCGCGCCGTCGACCGACGCCGAACGCAACGACAAGGGCGGCAACAACCGTAAGGGCTGAAACCATCCAGAGCCGGCCGAAGGTGCAGCACCTTCGGCCGGACGGCACACGGTAGGGCGCCATCAAGATAGTAGATACAGAATAATGAGGGCTAGCGGAATGCGACGCGCCGGCGGTATGCGAGCGTTCGATTGAGCTCCTCCCCCACTGTCTCATTCCGAAGTTGGCGACGACACCCTAGAGCACGATCTGACCGCACCGATTCGTTAGCTCTTCGCCCGACGTGGTGCGATGTGATTGACCATGGATGCTGGAGAGGAGGCCAGCATTCATGAGCCGAGCACTATTCTGCATCGGCGTGACCTTACCCCACCAGGGTGAGAGCCGTGCAGTCTTCTCAGCCCTAATGCGTGCACCGCCATTAACACGCTGTATGGAATCTAAACTAACGTTTAGAGTGACAACACCTGGGCGGGGCGACACCGCCCCGTCCGAGAACGGGCATGTTTCAGGCTGTGGCATGCTGCACGGCTTTGCGGTCACTGAGCCAGATCGCTTCGCTCATTGGCAGATAATGTGAGCATGACGCTCCACTTACTGTCAGCTAATCCGAGCAGGAATTCTGCGCTGTTTGCGAGCACGAGCGCCGACGATTGCAAGCGCCTCCACGTAACCGAACGTAACCGATGCGACCGCGCCACCTGGCGGTTCGGTTAGGCGGCCCGGCAAGATGATGGCCTGGGTTTTGGGTCGCGGGTGATGGAATGGGTGATGCGAGTGATAATGCCGTGCATCAGCACAGGCGCGATGGCGCAGAGTATTGTCGGATCGAGCTGATCACGGGCGTCTTTCGTCGGCGCCGGGGAATGGCGACAGAGAGGCGGCGGGCATGATCCTTGGAGTTCCGGCTCGACCAGGATCGCGGATCATGGTGGCGTCCAAGCCTGTCGATTTCCGCAAAGGGATGGATTCCCTCGCCGCCTTGGTGACGCAGGCGTTTTCAAGTGATCCGTTTGCCGGCGACATTTTCCTCTTCCGTTCCAAACGATCGGACCGGCTGAAGGTGCTGGTTTGGGACGGGTCGGGGCTATGCCTACTGACCAAACGCCTCGAGAGTGGCGCGTTCGTCTGGCCTGCGGTGCGCGACGGGGCGGTGACGCTGAACGCCATGCAGTTCCGGCTCCTGTTCACCGGTATGGATTGGACCCGTCTCGGTGTCGTTCCAATGCCGGCTGAATAAAAAGCGTCGTGCCGGCAACAACATCCTGGCGAAACGGCAGTGTGGTTCGGTACTATTCTGTATGGCGTCTATCGTCGTTCCGCTGCCGCGCGAGCCCGACACGCTGATTGGGATGATCGTCGAGTTGCGCGACGAGAACAGCAAGCTGCGGGCCATGCTGCAGACGCTGCGGCGGGCGCTGTTTGGCGCGCGATCGGAGCGGCTCGGCACCGATCCAGGGCAACTGGCGCTGGAACTCGAGGATGTCTCGAAGGTGCCGGTCGAGCCCGAGCCGGAACCGGTGAAGCCGCGGTCGCAAGACGGACGAACCCGCCGCAAGTCGGTGCGCAACATCGGCGGACTGCCCAAGCACCTGCCGCGCGATGACGTCTTCATCGAGCCCGAGACCGAAACCTGCCCGTGCTGTTGCGGTGCGCTGCATCGCATCGGCGAAGACGTCAGCGAGATGCTCGACATCGTGCCGGCGATCATCCGGGTCAAACGGATCCATCGCCCGCGGTACGGCTGCCGTGCCTGCGAGAGCGCCGTGGTGCAAGCGCCGGCCCCGCCGCGCCCGATCGACGGCGGATTGCCGACGACCGCCTTGCTGGCGCACATCGCCGCCGCGAAGTTCGCGTGGCACCTGCCGCTGCATCGCCAGACCCAGATGCTGGCAGCCTACGGTATTGAGTTGGACCGCTCGACCTTGGTCCACTGGATCGGCCGGACGGCGTGGTGGCTGCAGCCGCTCTACGCGTTGCTGAGCGAAACCGTCATGGCGGCGGGCAAGGTGTTCTGTGACGACACACCGCTGCCAGTATTGGATCGCACGCGGCGGCGGACACGGATTGCGCGGTTGTGGTGTTATGCCGTCGATGATCGGCCATGGCAGGGTCCGGCGCCGCCGGCGGTGATCTACCGCTACGCCGAGGACCGACGCGGCCGCCACATCAAGGAACATCTGGACGGGTTTCATGGCGTGCTGCAGGTCGATGGCTATACCGGGTATGACGGCCTGGCCCGACCAAGCCGTCCCGGCGGCCCGATCATGCTCGCCTATTGTTGGGCGCATGCGCGACGAGAGTTCTTCGACGTGCACAAGCGAACCAAGGACCCGGTCGCGGCCGAGGCGCTGCGCCGGATCAGCGAGATCTATGCCATCGAGGCGCGGATCCGTGGTCGCCCGGCGGAGCAACGCGTCGCGATCCGTCAAGCCGAGACCAAACCGCTGATGATGGCGTTGTGGTCGTGGCTGATGCAGCGGCTCGAGGAGATCTCGACGAAATCGTCGCTGGCGTCGGCGATCCGCTACACGCTCGGGCACTGGGAAGGGTTGACGGTATTTCTCGCCGATGGCCGGGTCGAGGTCGACAACAATACCGTCGAGCGCTGCATCCGTCCGATTCCGTTGGGACGAAAAAACGCGCTCTTCGCCGGGTCGGACAGCGGGGGCGAGCGGTGGGCGGTTCTGGCTTCACTGATCAACACGGCCAAGCTGCACGAGATCGATCCCGAGACCTACTTGGCCGACGTGCTCGACCGGATCGTCTCCGGCCGGACCAAGGTGAATGCGTTGCGCGAGTTGCTGCCCTGGAATTGGAAAGCGGCGCGTGCGGCGCAGGCCGTCGCCGCGGCATGACGAAACAGCGGACGCGGCGATCCCGTTCGGCCGGGCGGGCGATGAGCCTCGAACAATTGGACGCGTGGCTCTGCACGCTCGAGCCGGCGCCGCAGGCCGATGGCGCCTCGATGCTGGATGGCTATCTGACGGCGATCGTCATCGGGCCGTGCTCGATCCCGCCGGACGAATGGTTTGTCGATCTCCTCGGCGAGCACGGGCGAATTGCCACCGCGACCGGCGACATGCTGGCCGCAATCACCGGGATCGTCGCGCGCTTCAACGTCATCAGCGAAGGCCTGTCCACCGCGCCGAAGCACCACGCGCCGGTGTTCGAGAAGACAGACGATGGGCTGGCGCTGCCGCACCCTTGGTGCATGGGCTTTCTCAGCGCGATGCGGCTGCGGTTTGACGACTGGCGGCCGCTGCTTGACCTCGGCCGGATCGATCATGGCCTGCTGCTGCCGATCCTGCTCTACACCACCGACCCGCTTGGCCGCCCCATGCTTGGGCCCCCGCGCGAAGGGCCCGAAACCGAAGAGTTCCTGCGCACGACCTATCAAGACATCCCGCTCGTGATCCCAGCAATCCAGGACTTCTGGATGCCGCAGCGACTCAAACAGGCTGGTCGTCAAACCTGATCCCGGGTGGCCCGCTCGCAACCCCAGTCGAGCCGGGCGTCCGAAGATCATGCGCGGCGCCCGAAATGGCCGAGCACGAGACGAAGTGCGTCGGCGTCGACTGGCCCAGAAAAGTGAACCCGCACTCCGCGGCCCTCGAGTTTGATCACGCCCGGCAGCGCCATGGCGTCGGACCGACCCGCCAGCTCCGTCGTCGGCGTGCCGGCTTGTCTGATGAGAGCTCCATCCTCGACCCGAAGCGGAACAAACACCGCACTGTTGTTCGCCGTCTCCTGCATCGCCGTCCGCCGCCAGGTCTGTAGAAGCCCACGGTTGACTCCGTGGCGGCGTGCCAGATCAGAGATGTTCGCTCCGGGCTGCAAGCTTTCGGCCACCAGCGCCGCTTTTTCTGCCGGCGCCCACCGACGCCGGCGGGAGACACCCGTGATCAGCTCGATCCGGCGATACTCTCCAGCATCGTGCCTGTGCTGATGCATGGCATTATCACTGGCATTACCCATTCCATCACCCGCGACCCAAAACCCAGGCCATCATCTTGCCGGGTCGCCTAACCGCGCCGCCAGGTGCCCGGTCGCATCGGTTACGGAGTGAGCGATGCCTTTCCGTCGAAATCCGATACCGGCCATCGCCCAAACACCATCAGGACAGCAGGCATGATAGCCGAATTCGGAGTTGCCGATGTATGACCTCGACGTTGCGGTCACGCGCGCGATCAATGGCTGGGCGGGCAGGAGCGCCGCAGTCGATCTGCTGATGATCTGGGCTTCAACACTTGGGGTTCCGCTTTTGGTCTTGGCCGTAGCAGGGCAGTGGTGGCGGCGGATCGACCGGCAACACATACGCCATGTTCTCGTTGCGAGCGGGTTTTCGTTCCTCCTCGGCTTAGCCTCCAATCAGGTCATCTTGCTATTCATCCAGAGGATGCGGCCGTACGACGGCGGCATCACCCACCTTCTAATCGCGCGCAGCGTCGATCCTTCGTT
>JAABUZ0100003768.1_pt1 | contig 21901 bp, 18 predicted proteins | sample 5562091 | NCBI WGS metagenome assembly JAABUZ01 (sample SAMN12813069, study PRJNA571459) | rock metagenome | isolation source: Antarctica rocks | place: Antarctica: Victoria Land, Linnaeus Terrace sud | collected 2015-12-21
TGCCAACCGCCGCATTCGCGCAGACCGCCGATCCGTCGCCCTCGCCGAGCGCGATGCACGGCGACGCCATGAAGGGCGGTCACATGAAGGGCGAGGCCATGAAGGGCGGTCACATGAAGGGCGAGGCCATGAAGGGCGGTCACATGAAGGGCGAGGCGATGAAGCCGAAGGCGTCACCGACGCCTTAGTTCGCGGTCGGCTGTGCGCGGAGCTCGTCGCGGGCGACGAGCTCACGCAGCCCGGCCTCGTCGATGACCGGGATCTCGAGCGCCTCGGCGCGCGCGAGCTTCTTGCCAGCCTCCTCGCCCGCGACGACGTAGGCCGTCTTCTTGCTGACGGCGGAGCCGACTTTGCCGCCGGCGGCCACGACGAGCTCCGTTGCGGCTTCGCGCGAGAGCGACGGCAGCGTCCCCGTGATCACGAGCGTCTTGCCCGCGAGCGGGCCGACCGGTTCGCGCGGGCGCAGCGGAGCCGTGAGGTCGAGTCCGGCCGCGCGCAGCCGCTCGACGACCGCGCGATTTTGCGGCCGCTCGAAGAAGAACGCGACGCTCTCGGCGATGCGCGGTCCGATGCCCTCGATCGCGGCCATCTCCGCCGCGCTCGCCGCCATCAGCGCGTCGACGTCGCCGAAGTCGCCCGCGAGCAGCGTCGCGTTCTGGCCGCCGACGAAACGGATTCCGAGCGCGACGAGCACGCGCGCGAGCCCGCGCGACTTCGAGCCCTCGAGCGCGGCAATGACGTTGCGCGCCGAGCGCTCGGCGAACCGCGGCAGCGCCGCGAGCGCGGCGACGTCGAGGTCGTAGAGGTCGGCGACGCTGCCGACGAACCCGCGCTCGACGAGCGTCGTCGCGAGCGCGTCGCCGAGCCCCTCGACGTCCATCGCCCCGCGCGACGCCCAGTGCACGAGCCGCTCGCGCAGTTGCGCCGGGCACGCGACGTTCGTACAGTACGTGAACACGTCATCTGCCGGACGCTCGACCTGCGAGCCGCAGACGGGACACGCCGTCGGCATTTCGTACGGTACCGAATCATCCGGCCGCTCGGCGAGCACGGGCCCCGCGACGTATGGGATCACGTCACCGGCGCGCCGCACGACGACGACGTCGCGCGCGCGGATGTCCTTGCGCGCGATGTCGTCCGCGTTGTGCAGCGTCGCCATCTTCACGGTCACGCCGCCGATCTGCACGGGCTCGAGCACGGCGTAGGGATTGAGCTTTCCGGAGCGGCTGACGTTGATCGCGATCTCGCGCAGCAGCGTCTGCTTCTCGCGCGCCCGGAACTTGAAGGCGGTCGCCCAGCGCGGATCTTTGCCCGCGTAGCCGAGCTTCGCTTGCAGCGCGAGATCGTCGACCTTGATGACGACGCCGTCGATCTCGTAGTCGAGCGCGTCGCGCTCGGTCTCCCAGCGCGCGCAGAACGCGAGGACGTCCTCGAGCGTGCCGACCGCGCGTGCGTGCTCGTTGACGACGAATCCGAGCGCGCGCAGGCGCGCGAGCAGCGCGGCCTGCGTCGTCGGCAGCTCCTCATCCGCCCAGCGCCCGATCCCGTATGCGAAGAACGACAGCGCGCGTTCCGCCGTCATCGCCGCGTCCTTCTGGCGCAGGCCGCCGGCGGCCGTGTTGCGCGGGTTCGCAAAGCGCGGCTTCCCCTCGGCGTCGCGCCGCGCGTTGAGTGCGTCGAAGGCGGTCTTCGTGAGGTAGGCTTCCCCGCGTACGTCCAGCGCCGCCGGATACGGCGCCGCGAGCTCGCGCGGTACCGTCGCGATCGTCCGGACGTTCGGGGTCACCTCCTCGCCGACGGTGCCGTCGCCGCGCGTCCCGGCCGAGCGCAGGACACCGTCCTCGTAGCGCAGCGAGATCGCGAGCCCGTCGATCTTGAGCTCGCAGACGTACGTGACGGGCGCGCCCGCGAGCTTCGCAACGCGCGCGTCGAACGCGCGCAGATCCGTCTCGTCGAAGACGTTGGAGAGCGAGAGCATCGGCTGCTCGTGGCGGTACGGCGGGAAGTCGCCGGCCGGCGCGGCGCCGACGCGCTGGGTCGGCGAGTCCGAGGTAACGAGCTCGGGATGCTCGGCTTCGAGATCGCCGAGCTCGCGCAGTAGCGCGTCATAGCGCTCGTCGGGCATTGTCGGCGCGCTGCGGACGTGATAGGCGACGCTCGCGTCGGCGAGCTCTGCGCGGAGCGCGGCGACGCGGTCGAGAGCGGATTGCGGCTCGGGGGTCGGCACGCGCATGATTGCGCGCTTCCGGAGCAAACCTCCGGCATCGTCGTGCCCGATCATTTTCGCACCGTGGGCTTCACGCTCGAACGAGATGAGATCGCCTCGCTGATCGGTCGCGCGGTCGACGGCGGCACCGTGCTCGCGTCGCCGCGCGGCGAGTATCGCGCCTGGACGCCGGGCGCCGGCGCGGAGCTCTGGGTCATGCTGCGCGTCTCGCCCGAGGGCGGCCGCGAGCTCACCGGCATGGCCCCGCACTTCGACGGCGGCGGCCGCATCGACGCGATGATCGAGGCCGTCGAACCCCATCCCGAGTTCCCGATGGAGGGCGAGCTCTATGCCTGGGCGCTCGACGGCGCGGGCGCCCACGCGCGCTATCCGTTCTCCGCGAGCGTGCCCGATTTCGCGGCGACGGCGGCGGACCTCACGTTACCCGCACGCGTCACGCTCGCGCTCGCGGGCTTCGCGCAGGAGCTCGAGTGGTGGCCCGACGACGCGGCCTATCGCGCCGACCGGGCCGCGCGGCCGACGGAGGTCGCCGAGGCGGACCTCCTGCCGATCGGCCTCTTCGGCACGGCGACCGGCAAGGCGCGCGCTCGCGCCGTCGTGACCGGCGCGGTCGTCGCGTCGGCGCTGCGAACCAATCCCGCGACGGAACGCCGCTTTCGGCACCTGCGACTCGCGACGTTCGGCGGTGAGATCGACGTCGTCGCCGATCTCGAGCTCGTGCCGGGCGACCCGGGGATCGGCGCCGTCGCCCGCGCCGACTGCTGGCTCAGCGCCCGCATCGCGGACTAGCGCGGCTCGGACTCGAACGCGCTGCGAATGCGCGTTCAGCCCATGCTCATCGGCTCGATGTTCCTCGTCACCGGCGCGATGCACTTCGTGACGCCCGGGACGTTCGCGGAGATCGTGCCGCCCGGGCTGCCCGCGCCAAAGACGCTCGTGGCGATCAGCGGCCTCGCCGAGCTCCTCGGCGGGCTCGGCGTCTTCCCTGCCGCGACCCGTCGCGCCGCGGGTATCGGTCTCGTCGCGTTGCTCGTCGCCGTCTTCCCCGCGAACGTCTATATGGCGATCGCGAGCCAGAAATTCGCGGCGCTCGTGCCGGCGTGGGCGCTCTGGGCGCGGCTGCCGCTGCAGCCGCTCGCGATGTGGTGGGTCTGGCGGGCGGCGATCGTGCTGCCCGCGGCCTAGGCCACGGTAAGGCGAAGATACTCGCCGGTCACCTTCATGCCCGCCGCGAGACCGTATTCGGGCGCGTAGCCGAGATCGAGCCGGGCCTTCTCTGATCCGATCGTGGCACGGTTCTGCAAGAATCGCATCTGGCCGGGACTCGGGACGTGGACAAACTTCGGCCGGCGCGAATCGGGTATCGAGAGCGACTCCATGAGCCGGGCCGTGCTATCCGGGAATACCGCGGAAGCAATCCGCACGATCTTTCGTGCGAGGCCGGACTTTGAGAGCTTCCCGAACGCGCGGGCCGGATCGAGCGCAAAGGCCAGGAGCTTTCGGGATCTCGAGCCGGCGCGGACGATATCCGCGGGCGCGCGATACGTCGGCCCGCCGACGCCGATCTCGCCGGCGAGGCGTTCGTAGAACGCTCCCCACGTCGGTTCGTCGGGTCCGGAGATGAGGTATCGTTGGCCGATCGCGGCCGGCGCATCGGCGGATAGGATGATCGCGTGGACGACATCGTCGACGTAGACGGCATTACAGATGCCGTCGTCCGGAGCCGGCAAGACGACCGTGCCGTACCGCAATCGATCCGCGGGCTCTTCGGTCCAGCCGTGCGCCCGAGGCCCATACACGATCGTCGGCTGAAGGATCGTTCCAGGCAACCCGTCCTCGCGTACAGCGCGGAGCAGAAGCCCTTCGAGCGCCCGCTTCGTGAATGCGTACCCGCCGCCGGATCTTTCCGCGAACGTCTCCTCCGTGACGACGCCGTCGCGAGGCAGGTCGTACACGACGAAGCTACTGAGCAGCACGAGCCGCCGGCAACGATTTACCTTACAGGCATCGATGAGCGCGCGCAACGCCGCGAGATTCCAGGACTCGTCCTGCCAGTCGTACGCGCAGTGGAAGATCGTGTCGACCCCGACGAGCGCCGCTCGGACCGCGTAGGGATCGGTCAGGTCGAGGGCCCGAGGGCTTCCGCCGGCGCGCTCGACGCGTTCGCCCGAGGCGGCGTCGCGGATCGGACAGATGACGCTCATCCCTCGCGCTACGAGCGTCTCGACGAGCCTACCGCCGATGAAGCCGGTGGCTCCCGTTACGGCGACGGTCGTGCCGGCTTCGACCGCGGGCGAGCCGCTCGCCGTCTCGCCGAGGGGCATGCAATCGGGGACCATGGCCGCGGCCGCGACCAGCGACGTGCCCGACGCCGTCAGCTCGCGCTTGAGATGCCGCCCAAGCCGCATCGCGAGCGCGACGATCGTCAGGGTCGGGTTCGCGTGACCTCCCGTCGGAAAGACCGAGCTTCCGGCGATGTAGAGTCCCGTCATGCCGTGGAGTCGCAGGTCGCGATCCACGACGCCCGAGCGAGGCGAATCCGACATGCGCGTCGTCCCAGTCGGATGACAGCTGTCGATGAAGCTCTCGCCCTCGAGCCGCCGGCTCATCGTCCACGGCGCGACCCAAGCGTCTCTGAATCCGAGCCGAGCCGTCGTGGCGACGATCGCTTCGGCGAGCGCGGCCTGGGAGTCGATCTCCTGCCGACCGATCCGCCAGTCGATGCGTGCCATTGGTCGCCCGAGCGCATCGCGATGCTCGCTCAACGTGATCCGGCTCTGCGGGTCGGGCCGCTGCTCCGACGTCGCGACGAGACCGAGCGCGTCGAGCTTGCGCCTCACGTGACGCCGGGCAATGAGCGAGCGGACCGCACGGCTCACCTCCTTCGGATTGCCGACGATCGCTCGCCGGTCGAGCATGGCACGCGATCCGCCCGCGATTCTTTTTAACGCGTCGACCGGATCGTCTGCTGCGACGGTTCCCACGGGCCACGCGGCACAGTTCAGGAGTCCGTCGCGCCGTTGCCGCTCCGGAGCGAGCGCGAAGCCGTTGGTAATCACGAGGCTCGCATCCACGTCGCGGACCCGATGAGGGCCCAGGAGCGCGTAGATCTTCGCCGCATCGCGAAGATCGAACCGCACGAAGTATCCGGGCCCCTTCGGATGGTCCATGAAGTAGCGCCCGACGAGATCGTGCGCGTTGCCAATCCCCGCAGCGAGGATGCGATTGGAACACAGGAGGATGTGCGCATTCTCGATGCCGCCAGCGCAGAGGACGGTGGCACGGGCCCGGACAACCGCGCGCTTGAAGCCGTCGGTGATCTCCACCGACTCGAGATGCGCGCCCGACGCATCGGTCGTCAGATGCGTGACCGTCGCGTTGACGAGCACGCGGAGATCCGGGTTGTCGCTGGAGCGTAGTCGATGGCCGATGCGGACCGAGCCCGTCTCCTGCCACGACGCCATGCCTAAACCCGAGGCGCTGAGCTCCGGTACTGGCATCACGCCGTCTTCGCCGCGCGGCGCTTCGGCGAAATCGTACGAACCGCCGCCGAGATGCCCCGAGGCGCGGCTGAGATACGGTTCGAGCTCGTCCGGGCCGAAGGGCCAGCCCGAATTCGGAATCCAGGCGCGCGCTTCGTAGTCGATCGCGTCGAGCGGCGCCAAGCGCCCGCTCCACGTATTCGATGTTCCCCCGAGACCCCGGTCGCGACCGTTGATCAACGGCACTCCGACGTCCTCGATGGCATGATGCAAGCTGACGTCGGGCGTCGGGTCGAGCCCCCCGCTCTCGACGAGCAACACGCGCAAGCCGGATCCGCGGAGCTCCTCGGCGATCGTCCACCCCGCGGGCCCGCTACCGACGAGACACACGTCGGTCTCGATGAACCGATCGGCATCGAGCGATCGAAGATTGTCAATCAAAATGATAACCTGCAACAACTAGCACCGGGCGAACGGGGTGCGGCTTGTCTACGCGACGGAGCGAGAACCCTCTCGGGCGCGGGACTAGCCGAATGGCGCAGGCTCGGGCGCTCGGCCGCGCGTGAGCTCGATGAGCGTCGCGAAGCCACGCTCGCGTGAGGCCGGGCTCGTCGGGCCGAGCTCGAAGGCGTTGCCGAGCCAGAGGCCGTCGGCGGCCGAGCGCACGAGCGCCGCGATCGCCGGATCGATTCCGTCGTCATCGAGCCGCGCGAGCCACGCGACGTAGTGCGTCCGGAGCGGGGCGAGGAGCTGGCGATTGATCGCGACCGCCGCGAGCACGGCGCCGCCGATCTTGATCGTCCGGCTCACGATGCCGTCGCGATCCAGGCACGCTCTCAGGAAGGCGCGCGCGAAGCTCCCAGGACCCTGCTCGCGCGCGACGTTGCGCTGCAGATCGGACTCGAACTCGCGCACGGCATCCTCGATCATGGCTGCGATCAGCGAGTCCTTCGTGCCGAAATGGTGCAGCAGACCACCCTTTGAAAGGCCCACGCGCTCGGCGACCGCGTCGAGGGTAAGCCTCGAGGCACCGTCTTGGAGAACGAGCTCCGCCGCGGCGGAGAGCACGCCGCGCCGTGTCGCCTCGCCCGATCCTCGCGCCGCCATACCGCCTCCCGCCGCGCTGCGGCCGACCACTGTGAAACAACCCTTAACCGTCCGGCGGGACGGTACCCGCCTGCCCGTCGAAAGCGGCTTCCCGTGGAGAACGAACCGAACCGATGACGAGTCTCGCCCGAACTCGCGCCTCCGAACTCGATATCGAAGAGGCGGTCTCGAGCGCGACGCGCGCGTTGCTCGAGCGGCAGCAGCTCGACGGTCACTGGGTCTTCGAGCTCGAAGCCGACGCGACGATTCCAGCCGAGTACGTCATGCTCGAGCACTTCCTCGACGAGATCGACGAGCCGCTCGAGGCGAAGATCGCCGTATATCTCCGGCGCATCCAGAATCCCGACGGCGGCTGGCCGCTGTTCTACAAGGGCGACTCCGACGTCAGCACGAGCGTCAAGGCGTACTACGCGCTCAAGCTCGTCGGCGACGATCCGGCAGCACCGCACATGCTGCGCGCGCGCGACTGCATCCTCGCCCTCGGCGGGGCGGCGCGCGGCAACGTCTTCATGCGGCTCGCGCTCACGATCTTCGGCCAGACGCCGTGGCGCGCGGTTCCCGTCATGCCGGTCGAGCTCATGCTGCTCCCGCGCTGGTTTCCGTTCCACCTCGACAAGATCTCGTACTGGTCGCGCACGGTCGTCGTGCCGCTGCTCATCATGACGGCGCTGCGGGCGCGCGCGAAGAATCCGCGCGGCGTCGGCGTTCGCGAGCTCTTCGTCACGCCGCCCGAGCTCGAGCGCCACTACAATCGCGCCGCCTCGCCGTCGCCGCTCGGCCGGGGGTTCGTCGCCTTCGACCGGCTGCTCGGCATCGTCGATCCGATCGTGCCGAAGGCGATCCGCAGCCGCGCGATCGCCGCGGCCGTGAAGTTCACGACCGAACGGCTCAACGGCGAGGACGGCCTCGGCGCGATCTTCCCGGCGATGGTCAACAGCGTGATGGCGTTCACGGCGCTCGGCTACCGCAAGGACCATCCCGATCTCGTCATCGCCAAGCGCTCGGTGCGCAACCTCGTCGTCGAATCCGAGACCGAGGCGTACTGCCAGCCCTGCGTGTCGCCCGTCTGGGACACGTCGCTGACGGCGCACGCGCTGCTCGAGGCGGGCGACGCGCTGCACGAGCCGCGCGACGCGCGCACCCGCTCGGCGATCGCCGCCGCGAACGATTGGCTGCGCGACCGGCAGGTGCTCGGCGTCTTCGGTGACTGGGCCGCGCAGCGGCCCGGACTGCGGCCCGGCGGGTGGGCTTTCCAATATTGGAACGACTACTATCCCGACGTCGATGATACGGCCGTGGTCGCAATGGCGATGCACCGCGATGACCCCGTACGGTACCGCGAGGCGATCGCGCGCGCTGAGGAGTGGGTCGCGGGAATGCAGAGCCGCAACGGCGGCTGGGGCGCCTTCGACGCCGAGAACGACCACTACAAGCTCAACGAGATCCCGTTCGCCGACCACGGCGCGCTGCTCGATCCGCCGACCGAGGACGTCTCGGCGCGCTGCGTCGGCTTTCTGCTCCAGATCGGCCGCGCGCTCGACGATCCCACGGTCGCGCGCGGGATCGATTTTCTACGCGACGCACAACAGCCCGACGGCTCGTGGTACGGCCGCTGGGGCACGAACTACGTCTACGGCACGTGGTCGGTGCTCACCGCGTTCATGGCCGCGGGTGAGACGACGCGCAATTCCGCGACCGTCCGGCGCGGCGCCGCGTATCTTTTACGGATGCAGGGCGACGACGGCGGCTGGGGCGAGGACGGCGCGACGTATTTCGCGGAGCGGCGCGGCCTCTCGAAGGAATCAACGGCGAGTCAGACCGCATGGGCGCTCATCGGGCTCATGAACGCCGGCGAGGCGCACCATCCCGCGGTCGCGCGCGGCGTCAAGTTCCTGCTCGAGCGTCAGACGGCGGACGGGCTGTGGGACGAGCCGTGGTTCACGGCCGTCGGGTTTCCGCGCGTGTTTTATCTGCGCTACCACGGCTATCGCGCGTACTTTCCGGCGCTGGCCCTCGCGCGCTATCGCCGGCTCGTCGAGCTCGGCGAACCGCTCCCGGCGCTCGGCTTCTGAAGCGGCGCGCGTTCGCGGGGGCGCTCGCCGTCGCCGCGTTCGCGCTGCCGGCGCTCGCGCGCGCTGCGGTCACGCACGTCGTCGACGACGCGCCGGCGATCGGCCGCCAATCGTTCGTCTATCAGGGGCGGTGGGAACACGTCGCGGGCGCGACGGACGGCCGCTCGAACGGCACCAGCAGCCGCAGTTTCTCGAGCTTCTCGGCGGCCGCGCTCGACTTTACGGGCCGGACGATTCGGCTGTACGGCGTTGTCGGGCCGACGGGCGGCCGCGCGATCGTTGCGGTCGACGGCCACGTCATCGACCGCGATGTTTCCTTTCAGGCTCCGGCGAAGCGAACGCATCTACTGATATTTTCACGCTCCGGCCTCAGGCCAGGGCGACACCGCGTTGCGGTGGTCGTGGTCGGCACGACGGATCGTATCGGCAAGCGCAGTTTCGTGAATCTCGATGGAGCAGAGTATGATTCGTGATACCAAACCGCGTCGTGCGGGCGCCGCACTCGTCGCCACCGTCGTCGCAACCCTCGCGCTCATCAGCGCCCGCCCGGCCTCCGCGGTGGTCTACTCGGGACCGCCGAATCTCAAGCTCACCGTCGACCTCGTCACCGCCGGTTCAGGAAAGCACGGCTTCACGACGCAGAAGCTGTTCGGCTTCATGTACGGCTCGGCGATGCCGACCGAAGCGAAGCGCCTCACGCACGAGTTCGGGCCGGCGCCCGTCGGCACGTTCTTCACGCTCATGGACTTCACGGTCGCCGACGTCCTGCGCATGGTCAAACGCGACAAGGTGGCACTACCGGCGGCGAGCGAGCCGCTCGAGATGGACCGGTTCGACCAGCAACTCCGGCGTGCCGGGATCGATCCCGCCGGCAAGTACGATGTCGGCTACATGATCGAGAACCTGATCAGTCATAAGTATCACAAGGAGCTAATGCACGATCTCTACGTGCATTATCCCGCGCAGACCGTCTCGTCGTTTCACATCGTCCTGGCTCGCGTCGTGCTGGACACGAAGTCGGTTGCGCCGCTCACGGAAGAGCAGTAGCGTCATTTCCGCCCGAAGTGCCGCGTGATGAAACGCGAGCTGGTCGTCGTCGGCGTGCTCGCGGCGGCCTTCCTCGTCGAGGTCGTCGCAACGTATCCGCGGCTCGTCGACTCGAGCGGCTCGCCCGGCGCGCCGCGCGCGTCGGCACCCGCCGCCCAGGCGAGCCCTGCCGCCACGGCTCCCGCGGTCTCGGTCGCGGCGCCGGCGACGACGCTTCCCGCAAGCGACATCCCGTCGGCAGCGGCGCATACGTCGATGACCCCGCCGCTCCTCATCGACGACGCCGGGAATTCCGGCCGCTACGCCTTCCATTACGGTTCCGGCTGGGAGCACGTCAGCGGCATCGACGACGGCCGAACCTACGGCACGAGCACGCGGAGCATGCATCCGGGATCCGTCGCATCGCTGACGTTCGTCGGGACGGGGATCGTCGTCTACGGCGTGCTCGGTCCGACGGGCGGCCGGGCCTATGTCACGGTCGACGGCGCCGCGGCCAGCGGCATCGCGCACTTCTACGCGCCGCAAAAAAAGGTCGACCGCAGCGTCTTCGTCGTCGATCATCTCGCCGACGGGATCCACCATCTCGTGATCCTCGTCGCGAAGCCCGATCCCAACCGGACCTCGCATCGCTACGTCAATATCGACGGCGTCGGCGTCACGACGTGACACGCGCTGGGTAAGGGTTCGAGATGCCCGCACAGCCGATCGTCTTCGACGTCAACGAGACCGTTCTCGATATTGCCGCACTCGATCCACTCTTCGCCGACGCTTTCGGTGATAAGAGCGTCCGTCGGCTCTGGTTCGCGCAAACGCTGCAGAACGCACTCGCCGCGACGTTGTACGGCCACTACCGGCCCTTCGACCAGATGGCCCGCGCAGCGCTTGAGATGACCGCCCGCTCGCGCGGCCTGCGCCTCGACGAGGCCCGCGCGCAACGCATCCTCGGCGGCTTGATGACGCTCCCAGCGCATGGCGACGTGCGCGAGGGCCTCACGATCCTGCGTGACGCGGGCTTCCGCATGGCAGTCTTCTCGCAGTCACCCGAAGCGACGCTCGAAGCGCAGTTCAAGAACGCCGGGTTGCGCGACTTCTTCGATCATGTCATCTCGGTCGACGAGGCCGAGCACTGCAAGCCGTCGCCCAAGGCGTACGCCGTCGCGACGCACCGCCTCGAGCACGTGCGCCCGCTCCTCGTCGCCTCCCACGGCTGGGACATCGCGGGCGCGATGGCCGCGGGCTGGGACGCGGCGTTCGTCGCGCGCCACGGCGCAACGCTCAATCCGCTCGAAGCGCCGCCCGTCATCGCGGAAAACGACCTGCGCGCCGTCGCTCGCGCGATCGTTGCGCGCGACGCGACGCTCCCGTGACGCGCTAGGCTTCGATCGCCACGCGATCGCTCGAGGCGAGATCCTCGAGCGCCGCGAGATTCTCGCGCTCCATCGCGACCATCCGTTCGGCGTAATCCTCGACGACCGTGCCGCGGGCCCGCTCGTCCTTGAGGACGCGGGCGAGGTAGTGCCCGGTGAACGAGCCCTTCGTGCGGGCGATCGCCTCCGGCGTGCCGGTGGCGACGATCGTGCCGCCGCGGTCGCCGCCCTCGGGCCCGAGGTCAATCACATAATCCGCCGTCTTGATGACGTCGAGATTGTGCTCGATCGTGAGCACGGTGTTTCCCATGCCGACGAGCCGTTGCAGCACGTCGAGCAGCTTATGGATGTCGGCGAAGTGCAACCCGGTCGTCGGCTCGTCGAGCACGTAGAACGTCCGGCCCGTGGCGCGCTTCGAGAGCTCGGTCGCGAGCTTGATGCGCTGCGCCTCACCGCCCGAGAGCGTCGTCGCGGGTTGGCCCATCTTGATGTAGCCGAGGCCGACGTCGGCGATCGTCGAGAGCCGGGTCGCGATGCGCGGGATCGCCGAGAAGAACGCGGCGGCCTCGTCGACGCGCATCTCGAGGACGTCGGCGACCGACTTGCCCTTGTACTTGATCTCGAGGGTCTGCGCATTATAGCGCTTGCCCTTGCAGACCTCGCACGGGACGTAGACGTCGGGCAGGAAGTGCATCTCGATCTTGATGATGCCGTCGCCCGCGCACGCCTCGCAACGCCCGCCCTTGACGTTGAACGAGAAGCGGCCGGGGCCGTATCCGCGCAACTTCGCGTCGGGTACCATCGAGAAGAGATCGCGGATGAGGTCGAAAGCGCCCGTGTAGGTCGCGGGATTGCTGCGCGGCGTCCGGCCGATCGGCGACTGATCGATGACGACCATCTTATCGAGCTGCGCCGCGCCCGCGACCGTCCCGTACGTGCCACCTGCGGGCTGGCCGTGCAGGTGCTGATCGAGCGCCTTGACGAGCACCTCATTCACGAGCGACGACTTGCCACTCCCGCTGACGCCCGTCACCGCGGCGAACACGCCGATCGGAAACTTAACGTCCAAACCTTTTAAGTTATTGGCCTTCGCGTTCTTGACGGCGAGCCAGCCGCGCGGTTCGCGGCGCGACGGCGGGATCGCGATGAACTGGCGGCCCGAGAGATAGGCAGCCGTCAGCGACTCGGGGTTGCGCATCGTCTCGGCGAGCGTCCCGACGGAGAGAATGCGGCCGCCCTCCGCGCCCGCGCCCGGGCCGATGTCGACGATCACGTCTGCCTCGCGCATCGTATCCTCGTCGTGCTCGATCACGATGAGCGTGTTGCCGAGATCGCGCAGGGTCTTGAGCGTCGCGAGGAGCCGGTCGTTGTCGCGCTGGTGCAGCCCGATCGAGGGCTCGTCGAGGATGTAGAGCACGCCGACGAGCGACGAGCCGATCTGGGTCGCGAGGCGAATGCGCTGCGACTCGCCGCCCGAGAGCGTCGTCGCGCTGCGCGAGAGGTTGAGGTAACCGAGCCCGACGTTCGTGAGGAACCCGAGCCGCGCGCGAATCTCCTTGAGGATCTGATGCGCGATGATCTCCTCACGCGGCGTCGGCTCGAACGCGCGGATGAAGGCCTCAGCCTGCTCGACCGACATCGTCGTGAACGCCGAGATGCTGGTACCCGCGACGGTGACGGCGAGCGCCTCGGGCTTGAGCCGCGCGCCCTTGCACGTTCGGCACGTCGAGGCCGACATGAACTTCTCGATCTCTTCCTTCACGTAATCCGAGGACGTCTCGCCGTGGCGGCGCTGCAGGTTCTTGATGACGCCCTCGAACTGCGCGTTGTACGTCCACGAATGACCCGTCTTGGACTCGTACGTGAATTGCTGCTTGCCGTCGATGCCGTAGAGGACCGCCTGCACGAGATCGGGCGGCATCTGATCGATCGGCGTCGTCATCTTGACGCGCCGCGATTTGAGCAGCTTCTCGACCTGCTGCAGATAGTACGGATTCATCGACGGATACTTGCCGCCGCCGAGCGCGCGCGACCACGGGACGATCGCGCCGCCCTCGATCGATTTCGAGCGGTCGGGCATGACCTTCCACGGATCGATCTCGATCTTCATGCCGAGCCCCGTGCAGTCCGGACACGCGCCGTACGGCGAGTTGAACGAGAAGAGCCGCGGCGCGAGCTCCTCGAGCGAGATGCCGCAGGCCACGCAGGCGAGCGCCTCGGAGAACGTCAGCTCGCGCGCGGCCTCGCCCGCAGGCGCGTCGCGACCGGGCTCAACGAGCACCGTCGCGATCCCGCTCGCGAGGCGCAGCGTCGTCTCGATCGAGTCGGTCAGCCGTTTGCGAACGTCCGGCTTGACGACGATGCGATCGACGACGACCTCGATCGTGTGCTTCTTCTTCTTATCGAGATCGATCTTGTCGCGCAGCTCACGCGTCTCGCCGTCGACACGGACGCGCGCGAAGCCCTCCTTCGCGACCTCCTCGAAAAGCTTGGCGTACTCGCCCTTGCGGCCCCGGATGACGGGCGCGAGAACGTTGAGCCGCGAGCCCGCCGGCAGCTCGAGGATCGTGTCGACGATCTGCTCGCTCGTCTGCGAGGCGACCGCCAGGCCGCAGTTCGGGCAATGCGGCTTGCCGATGCGCGCGAAGAGCAACCGGAGGTAATCGTAGATCTCGGTGACGGTGCCGACGGTCGAGCGCGGATTGCGCGAGGTCGACTTCTGATCGATCGAGATCGCCGGCGAGAGACCCTCGATGTAGTCGACGTCGGGCTTTTCCATCTGGCCGAGGAACTGCCGTGCGTAGCTCGAGAGCGACTCGACGTACCGCCGCTGGCCCTCGGCGTAGATCGTGTCGAAGGCGAGCGACGACTTGCCCGAGCCCGAGAGCCCGGTGATGACGATGAGCCGATTGCGCGGCAACGTCAGGTCGACGTTCTTGAGGTTGTGCTCGCGCGCGCCCTTGATGACGATCTCGTCGAGACCTCGGGCGACGGGGCCGTTCCCGGTTGTGGTCACGCGGCTAGAACCCGCCGCTCGGGCCGTTCCGTTGCGACGCGCTCGGGATCAGAAGATCCCCTTCCCCGTCGCCTTGGTGTAGTTGACCACCCAGGTGAGGAGCCCGATGCTCAGGAGAAACGCGCCGAGCGCCCGCGCCATGAAGACGCCGATATCGGTGTTGAGCTTCGGCCCGATGTCGCGGGTGATCCGCGTGCCCCGGTCGACGGAGCTGCGGATGATGAAGGAAGCGATGAACATGAGCCCTCCGATCACGACGACGGCGATCTGGACGGCAAAGGGTATCACGCAGGCGTTTTCCTCTCGATGAGCTCGCGATACTCGCCGACGACGACGAGGACCGCATAGGCGACGACGGATTGGACGACGATATCGGAGATCAGCGGCCCGAGAAAGGGAACTTCCGCGAGCTCGCTCGCGACGACCCCCATGACGGCCGCGACCACGACGATGCCGAGCGCGGTGAGCAGCGTCGGCAGCGGCGCCCGGACGGCGAGGCGCGCAGAATCGGCGCACGCCGCGATGCCGTCGCGCTCGCCGACGACGGCCGCCGGCATTGCGTAGAGTGAGAGGAACGCGTAGACGACGATCGAGATCGCGAGCGTGAACGGCGCCGCGACCGCCGCGACGAGGCCGAGCGCGAAGAGCACGACCATCGCGACGAGCACGTGCGACCCCTCGCGCGCGAAAGCGTGCGTTCCATCGGAATAGCGCGCGCGACCCGTGCGCCATGCGGCATCGGCCATCCCGGTGGTGTACGAGATCGTCACGATCGCGGCGAGGATCTGGGTCACGTCCGTGACGAGCCAACCGTAGTTCGCGGCCAGGGCGAGCGACGAGCTCGCGAACGCGGCCTCGACGACCGCCGCGAGCGCGCCGACGACGAGGCCCGGGACGACGATGCCGAGGTTGCGCGTGAGCAGAACCCATGCGCGCCCGAAGACGCCGGGCATGCTCAGACCGGCAGCGGCAACAGGAGGGCGGCGGCAGCGCCGATCGAGTCGACGACCGCCTCGGGCGCTCGTTCACCCGCGGCCACGCCCGTGCCATGCAGGTCGAGCCAAACCGCGCGCATGCCCGCGGCGTGCGCGCCCGTAACGTCCCGCTCGAAACGATCGCCGACCATCACGCACCGCTCGGGCGCCACGCCGAGGCGCCGCGCGGCAAGCAGGAAGATCTCGGGATCGGGCTTGAGTAGCCCGACGTCGTCGGCGATGAGCACGGTGTCGAACGATGCCGCGAGCCCGAGCACCTCGATCTTCTCGCGGTGCGTCTCGACGAAGCCGTTCGTGATGAGCCCGAGCTTCATGCCCGCCGCGCGCAGGCCGGCGAGCAACTCGGCAACGCCCGGCCAGAGCTCGAGCGCGCCGCGGCGGGCGTCGTCGTAGGCGATGGCGCAACGCTGCGCGAGCGCGTCGTCGTCGATGCCGACCTCGCGCAGCGCCGCCGCCCACATCTTCGCGCGTAATCCCGCGAGTGACGCCGTAAAGGCCGACGGGCTCAGCGTCTGCCAGAACTCGTCGGCCTCTCGAACGTACGCATCGAGCAGACGCTCGGCGACGACGCCGCGCTCGGGAGCCATCGTCGTCGCGACGATTCCCGCCGCACGACGATAGGCGAGGGAGTCGTCATGAAGCGTGTCGTCGAGATCGAAGAGGACGGCGGCCGGGGTCGGGTTCATCAGCGCAAACGTACCCGAAACGTCCGCACCTCGTGCGGCCCGAGCTCGAAGACGAGTGCATTTTCGAGAAGCTCGACGGGCGCCTCGAGCGGCCGCTCGAGCGCATCGATGCTCGCGACGCCGAACGCACGCGGGCCGCACGCGAGCCGAACCACGAGCGCCGCGCCGTCGCACTCGCGCACCCGGACGACGACGCCGTCGCCGTCGTCCGCGAGCTTCGTCGCGGCGACGACGGCGCGCGGGTCGCCCGAGACGAACATCGGCACGCCGGCGATCCCCGCGAAGCGCTCCCAGAGGGTCTCGAGCTCGCCCGTTGCGAGCGCCGCGAGCGGCACGTAGCCGAACGAGAGGTGCTGCTCGCCGCGGTCGGCGCTCGGATCGGGCCACGTCGGCGCGCGCAGAAGCGAGTGACCGAGCCGCGTCCGGCCGTCGCGCTCCTCGAGGCTCCAGCCGTACGTGTCGAGGGCGAGCACGGCGACGCCGCCGAGCGGCGCGTCGACCCGTGCGAAGCGCTGGCCCGGTGCCTCGAACTTCGCGCGTTCCCGGGGCGTCCGCGGCGCGGGCGGCCGCGCGACCGAGCCGTGCGGGCTTCCAAAGCGCGCGGTGCGCGCGGCGAACGTGAACTCGTTCTCCACGCGCAGGAGCCGGTGCCGCTCGGCCCACGCCACGGCGAGGTCGACGCGCAGGAACGGCTCCGTCGCGTCGAGCGACAGCCGCGCGACCGCGCGCGAGCGGCCGAACCGGTATCGGACTTCGAGCGCGCCGTCGACGACCTCGCAGCCCGTCGCTCGCAGCCGAGCCGGCCGTTTCGCGTAGCCGGCGTCGATGTTCCACGCGTCCCATGCCGCCGGCCGGTCGACGTAGAGCGCGAGCCGGTTCGCGCGCCGCACGAGGTTGGGTCCGCCGCGAACGCGCAGCTCGCGCAGCGACCCGTCCCGAGCGATCCGGGCAACGAGCGCGTCGTTGCCGAGTTCGAAGCCGCGCCCGGCGACCCGCGGCGGCACGGGCCGCGCTTCCAGCCGTGCGCGCGACGTCGGCAGCACCGACCGCGCGCTCGCGCCGACGTGCGCGACCAGCGCGTCCGCCTCGTCGTAGTCCGCGAAGGCCGCCTCGTAGGCGGGCCCGATCGCGCTGCCCGGGACGACGTCGTGCGTCTGGCCGCGCAGGACGAGCTCCCACGCGCGGGCGAGCTGGCCGCGCGCCTCATCGAGGAAGAACGGCGTCGCGCGCAACGCGTACGCCCACGCGAGCTCGCGCTCGGTCGCGCCGAGCGCCCGCTCGAGGGCCGCGGACCGAGCCTTGACGTCGTGATGCGTCGTCGCGACCCCGCGGTGCTGTTCGAGGTACAGCTCGTCGCGCCGGACCGGCAGCGCCGGATCGCACGCGACCGCCGCGAACCAGTCGCCGAGCCGCGTCCACGTCCCGTGGCTACGTGCCGCGATCAGCGCCGCATCGGTCGCGCCGCCGCCGCCATTGCCGCGGCCGACGAGCAGCAGATCGCCGCGCGCGCGGGCCGTCGCGACCCGAGCCGGCTCGAAGTCGCCTTGGATCGACCGGATCGCGGCCGCGGTCACCCGCGAGCCGTCGGGACCCTCCCACAGAAACCGCGCATACGGGAACGGCGTCGTGTCGTTCCAGGAAAGCTTCGTCGTGCCGAACGCGCCGATACCCGCGTGCCGCAACAGCGTCGGCCACGTGTTCGCGAACCCGAACGAGTCGGGCAGCCACGCGACCGTCGGCGACGTGCCGAGCCGCGCTTCGCAGAACCGGATGCCGAACGCGAGCTGCCGCAGGATCGACTCGCCCGAGAGCAGGTTCGCGTCGCATTCGACCCAGAGCGACGCGCCGCTCGCGTCGAACCGGCCGGCCCGTGCGAGCGCCGCGACGCGGGCGAAGAGCTCGGGCTCGCGCTCGGCGACCCATGCGTAGAGCTGCGGTTGACTCTGCGCGTACACGAACGCCGGATCGAGCTCGAGCTGGCGGACCGCCGTCGCGAACGTGCGCACCGCCTTGCGCGCGGCTTCCTCATACGTCCAGAGCCAGGCGACGTCGAGATGTGAATGACCGACGAGTGCGAGCCCGCCGGCGTCCGTGCTCGCGCTCGGTACCGGTGCCAATCCGAGCGCCCCGCCGTCGCGCAGCGTCAGCTCCCGGGCGATCGGCTGCGTCGCGCGCGCCACCATCCGGCGCCAGACCGGCCCGTCACGCGGCGGCAGGCCGCTGGTCGGCAGGGCGCGCCGCTCCACCTCGAGCGTAACGATGCCCGCAGCATCGCCCGGGAGCTCGATCTCGCCGTGTTCCGCGTCGAAGGCGCCGGCCACGACGCCGTCGATGCGCGCGAGTGCGCCCGTGCGCGTCGCGAACGCGATCCGGCGGCGCCTTGCCGGCGTGGATTCGATCGGCTCGGTCGCCGAGAGGACGACCGTCGGTGCGGCTGCGTCTTCTTCGAAGCCGGGGAAACGGAGGCGGATACCCGCATCCGCGCCCTTTTTCACGCCCGCGACGTCACGATATTTTGGGGGCATGACGCAATCGAACTCGCGCTGCTGGCCGTTCTTCGAGCGTCATTCATATCGGCGCATCTCGCGCCGCCGAACTCCAGGAGATACATCCATGCAGTTTACCCAGCTCTTGAGCGCGACAGCGATCGTTGCCGCGCTCGCGACCGGCGCGACCGCCGCTCTCGCGCAGCCGATCCCCGCTCCCGCCCCCGCTGCCATGGGTTCCATGGCTCCCGCCACGGGATCGATGAAGTCGGGCTCGATGGGTTCCTCGATGGGTTCGATGAAGCCGGACTCCATGGGCTCGATGAAGTCCGGCGCGATGGGCATGATGAGCGGCGACCGCTACGGCGGCCCGGCCTACCTCGGCGCCCCGGATCTCCCGGTAACGGTGTCGGTCGTGACGGCCGGCGGCGGCGCCGCGAACTTTTCGACCGCGAAGGCGCTCACCGCGATGGTTGGCCCGACGCTCACGAACGCCGAAGTCGGCAAGCTCACGCAGCAGTACGGCAAAGAGAAGGTCGATTCGTTCATCACGGTCTTTAACTACGTCGTCGGCGACGCCGTGACGATCGCGACCGCGGATGGCATGAAGCTCCCGGCCGCATCGCCGCTCGACGGCAAGGCGCTCGCGGGCCAGCTCGTCAAGTTCGGGGCCGCCGAGGGCACGCACGATCGCTTCTGGACGGGCGACATGCTCGACCACCTGGTCTCGCACAAGATCAACGATCAGGTCATGGACGACATCGATAAGAAGTACGGCGCGCCCGCCGACGAGAACTATCACGTCATCTCGAACCAGGCGTTCTACGACATCGCCCAGGCGCTCAGCAAGGGCTAATCGCCCTTCTCCGCATCGACTGAGGGAGCCCGCGACGATCGTCGCGGGCTCTTTCTATTGCAGCGCGCGAGAATTGGCGGTAAACACGATGATACCGGACGCCGATGCGAAGTCCCGATCGTGAGTGACGATCGTAGAAATTGCAGCTCGCTTTGCTTCCGCCACGAGTGCGACATCGATACCATCGAGCCGCGACGTACCGAGCGATCCGATGAAATCGGATGCGACCGATCCGGGGATTCCGGCTAATCTCGGCGACGACGCGCAACCTGGCATGGGCATTCTCACGAAAGGCCTTGAGTTCGTCAATGGTCGCGTGCGCGCGATCGAGTTCTCGAGCGAACTGCGTCTTCTCGACAACCTCGGGCGAGCTCAACGAGCGTCAACATCGAGACGAAGAGCTTCGCACCGGCGCGGCTCGCGCGTTCGACGAATTGCGAATACGGCGCATACATCGTCGTGCGCTCCTTTGTCGTCCTGCCAACGAGTCCGGCGATGATGTTCGTATCAAGCAGATACCGGTCGCTGGCCGAGCAACGTTCACGACTCACGTCGAGGCAGTGCGCCATTGCACGTCAAAATTCAGCGAGCGTGGCTTCGAGCGCAGCGTCGAGCGCTCGGCGGTAAGCAGGATCTCCATAATAGCGACGCGCGTGCTCTCGGACAGCGCAGAGGCTAGCCTCTTGCACGGTCGAGAGGCCCAACGCCGTAACGCGCCGATCGATCTCATCGGCATCGGCGTTCTCGTAGAGTTCACCGAAGGCAGGATTGAGAAATGCCGTAATGACCGAGGTGACGCCCGCAAAATCGACACTCACGTCTTCGCCTCGTGCGAGCGTCGCGCGAATTTCGGTTGCCAGCTCACGGCCACTCGAATCTGCCATGATATATCGGCCAAAGCGATTCACAAGCGAAACGGTCATCATATCGTACCTTCAGGGGCGCCCGGGCGTTGGACCTTCGCCGTTGGAACGGTCAGATCGAAGAGCGTGCCGGGAAAACGAGTCGGCAGAGTAAACGTCTCCCACATTCCACCCGCGAGTCGCCCGGCGCCTCGGCCGCTCAGGACGACGAGCGTCGCCTCCGATCGAGCGAGAAAGTCGTAGAACGTTGCAAGCCCGAGCCCTCGCGACGTTCGGACCGAGCTGGAACCGCGCTTAAACGCCCAAGCAATCGCACGGGCTGGGTCGATTTGATCTTCGCGACGATCGAGACGAGCGGCAATAGAGGCGGGGATGCCGATGCCGAGATCGAGTACCGAGAGCTCGAGCTGTTCGCGCGCTCGGAAATAGTGACCGCTCGCGACGACGCCGACGTCGGAATGCGCGTGCGTCAGCGCGTTGACGAAGATCTCAGCGACCGAATCGACGACATACTCCGCCGTCAAGCCGCCGAGCACGCGAGCCCGACTGGCCCACTCGTCGTGGAGATACGGCCCGATGGCCGCGGTGGCGTCGGAGCCGAACGCCCGGAGCGGGATCGTCGTCTCGCTCCCAATGCCGGGCCGTCGAAACCCACGATCCGCGAGAATGGCTGGGCGTAGCTTCCCTGCGTCGTCTCGTGAAGCGTCAAGCTCGCCCCGCGCAACGCACGTCGCGCTCGGAGCGCTTCGAGGAGCACGTAGCCGTAGGGCGCGAGGAAGCCGTCGACGTGCACGCGGACGTTCGCGTCCGCGTGCGATACCGAACGCTCCAGGTCGATTAAGACCTCCCGGTTTTCGTTCAAGCGATCGAGCGAGAGCGTCGGCAGCCGTTTGTCGCAGCAATCGATCACACGCCGCTGAGCTCGCGAAGCGCCTGCTGGAAGACCTTCGGCGCCTTCCCTTGGAAGAGCACCGATTCGTTGCCGCCGAGCTGCTTGCGGATCTCGAGGAGCTCGTCGCGAAGTGCCGCGGCTTTCTCGAATTCGAGACTGCCGGCGGCGATCTTCATCTGCTTCTCGATCTCGCTCGCCATCGCGAGCGCAATCTCGCGCGGCAGCTTCTCGCTCTTGAGCTTCGCCGCGGCCGTGCGGTCTTCGGCTCCCGCGACGAGATCGAGGATGTCGCGGACCTCCTTGCGGACGGACTTCGGCTCGATCCCGTAATCGGTATTGTGCTGAACCTGTTTCTCGCGCCGGCGCCGCGTCTCGCCGATCGCCTTCGCCATCGACTCCGTCACGACGTCGGCGTACATGATGACCTTGCCCTCGACGTTGCGCGCCGCGCGGCCGATCGTCTGGATCAGCGACGTGCCGCTGCGCAGATAACCTTCTTTATCCGCATCGAGGATGCCGACGAGCGAGACCTCCGGCAGATCGAGTCCCTCGCGCAGAAGATTGATCCCGACGAGCACGTCGAAGATGCCGCGCCGTAGGTCGCGCAGGATCTTGATCCGCTCGAGCGTCTCGACCTCGCTGTGCAGGTACCGGACCTTGAGCCCGTTCTCGAGCAAGAAGTCCGTGAGGTCCTCGGCCATCTTCTTCGTGAGCGTCGTGACGAGCACGCGCTCGTCGACGGCGACGCGCTTGCGGATCTCCTCCATCAGGTCGTCGACCTGATGCTTCGTCGGCCGGACCTCGA
>JAABUZ0100003769.1_pt1 | contig 21900 bp, 33 predicted proteins | sample 5562091 | NCBI WGS metagenome assembly JAABUZ01 (sample SAMN12813069, study PRJNA571459) | rock metagenome | isolation source: Antarctica rocks | place: Antarctica: Victoria Land, Linnaeus Terrace sud | collected 2015-12-21
TTAAAAGCTGTAAACCATTCAAAACACAAGAGCCCGTTTCAGCAATGACACGCTCGGATCGCTCATTTTTGCACTAGAGAACTGAGTTCTGACAGATCCGTTTGGTGACGCCACAATGTGGACAGCTCAGAACCGACTCAAGGACAATGGCGGGGGGAAGCATCGGTTAGGTTTCAGGAGTGACAATTCTGACAAGCCCCATCCATGAACAGGAACGGGGCTTGCCAGCGAAAGATATTAGCGCAGAGCTTCACGCAATACGTTCTCTTCCACGCCCCGGCCTGCACAGCAACCGGCCAGCTTGCCGTTAATCACGACCGCAGGGACGCTGCGGACGCCATGTTGCGCGGCGCGCGTGGCAATCTCTTCATGGTGCATGTCATGCACGATTACCTCGTGTTCCGAGCCAGCCAGCTTTTTGACCGTGGCAATGGTGTCCTTGCAGGTTTTGCAACCGGCGCTGAAAACTTCAATTTTGTGTTTCATGTATTTTCTTCTCCTTGAGGGTGTCCCTTTGGGTAAAGCCCCTTCCTGCCGGAACGCAGCAGGAAGAGGCGGCAGCGGCACGGCGCGGCCAACTATTCCAGACGGATGCAGCAACGAGAATCCCAACCCCGGTATAAGTTGCTTGCGTGGCGTCGAAATAAAACTTGCCGGTGAGGATCACAGCGGCAGCGACAAGGCCCAACCATAAAGGGCCGTAACCGTGACGCCGCGAAGCGTGATAACCGAGTGCTAGAGCGGTAATGGCGAGGAAACCGACCGTCAGCGGCAGCAGATACTTTGACGAGATCAGAAAGCCTAGACCGAGCGCCGACACAATGCCCGCATAGGCAGGCCAGCAGGCCGGACATATCAATTTCGGCAGGAGCGAAACCCCGATACCCGGCAGCGCCGCGCCGCTTTGTTTAAATGTCGGATTCATCATTTTGTTGAACTTTCCCGTTCCATACTTGCGAGAATTGGGCACTCGACGGACGTGCAGCTTTCGCATTGCTCGACGAGGCCGCGCAGAACATTTTTCATCGCAGCAAGGGTTTTCATCTTCTGTTCGATGTCAGCAATTTTGGCTTTAGCGCGAGAGCGGACATCCACGCAGTTTTGCTGCGGCTCAACCCGCAGGGCCAGAAGTTCCTCAATTTCACCGAGCGAAAAACCCAAGTCTTGAGCGCGTTTTATGAACCGGAGCCTGTGCGCTGCATCAGGTGGAAACCGCCGGTATCCCGCTTGCGTCCGTGGCGGTTTTGGCAGCAGGCCGCGGCGCTCATAATAGCGCACGGTTTCGAGGTTTACGCCGCCGAGTTGCGCCAAGCGGCTGATTGTCAGTTGCTGCTGCATCAGGTGCCTTTTCGTCTGTCTAAAATCAGTCTAAACCCCGTACCTAAGTACGGAGTCAAGCGGCGAATGCAAAAAAGCTGGGATGCCAATCGATGTTTCACAAAGGGTAACTATTGCCCCTTCGCAAATTCGCCTAGATAGGCCCGCAACTCATCCCGGACGCGGCGAAAGACCGCCATGCGCTCCTCCTCTGTTCCCTCAGATACAGGCGGCGGATCGTCGAAGCTGTGATGTAGCCGCTTTGCCGCGCCCATGAAAACCGGGCAGCTTTCCTTTGCGCTGTCGCAGACCGTAATCACATAGTCGAACTGCTGGCCGTCAAATTCATCGACATGCTTCGAGCGATGCGCGGAAATATCAATGCCCAATTCTGCCATCGCCGCTATGGCTTCCGGGCGCACCGTCCCGGGTTTCGTCCCGGCGCTTTCAACGTTGAAAGCATCCCCGGCATCATGGCGCAGCAGCCCTTCAGCCATCTGGCTCCGTGCGGAATTGCCAGTGCAGAGGATGAGGACGCGTTGTTTCATGCGTTGCCTCGCAGCGGAACAGGAAACCAGTGGCGGGTGCGGTTGCAGGCCGCGCAGACCGACAGCATGACCGGCACTTCCACCAAGACGCCGACCACGGTAGCCAGCGCCGCCCCGGATTCCGGGCCGAAGAGGGCAATAGCCGTCGCCACCGCCAACTCGAAGAAATTGGAAGCGCCGATCAGCGCGCCAGGCGCAGCCACCGCGTGCTCGACTTTCAGCCACTTCATCAGGCCGTAGGCAAGGCCCGCATTGAAATAGACCTGCAAGGTGATCGGCACCGCGATCAGCAAGACATGAGAGAAGCGGCCGGTAATGTTATCGGCCTGAAAAGCGAAGATCAGCACCAGCGTTGCCAGCAGCGCGGCAATCGTGACCGGCGCGAATTTCGGCAGCAGCACCCCTTCAAACCATGCCTGCCCATGCCGGTGCAGGAGGAGGAAGCGCAGCACTACCCCAGCCAGCAGCGGCACGACGATAAACACGATGACAGACGTAAGCAGGACATTGAACGGCACCGTCAGCGAGGACGCCCCATGCACCAGAAACTGTACGATAGGCACGAATAGCAGCAGCATGATTAAGTCATTCACCGACACCTGCACGAGCGTATAGGCCGCGTCCCCCTTCGTAAGATGGCTCCAAACAAAGACCATTGCCGTGCAGGGCGCAGCCGCGAGGATGATGCAGCCCGCAATGTATTGATCGGCTTCCGCAGGCGTGATGAAATGCGCGAACACCACGCGGAAGAAGGCCCACGCGAAGAGCGCCATCGAAAAGGGCTTGACCACCCAGTTAATGAACAGCGTGACCAGCAGCCCGGCAGGGCGCTTGCCGACATTCCGCACGGAGGAGAAATCGACCTTCATCATCATCGGCGTAATCATGAGCCAGATCAGCACCGCAATGGGCGCATTGATCTGGCTTCCCTTGCCGAACTCAACAGAGCGCAGGCCCGCGATGGCGGCAGGCATCAGCTTGCCGATGACGATCCCCGCCACCATGCAGAGCGCTACCCACAGGGATAGATAGCGCTCAAAGGTTCCGAGCCCGCCGCTGGCCTTCACCGGCTGAGCTACCGCCTGATTCATGAGCAGCATCCCGGAGCGCAGCAGCCGTTAGGCTTCGTGGCGCGAATAAAGGCGCTCATGAATTTGTCTTCGACCTGCGGGGCGATGGCGTCCACGTCGATGCCTTCCCCCGACAGGAAGGCCCGCGCATCTTCCACGTCATACACCCGCGTCGGCTCCATCTCGATCGCGGCAAAGCCCGCCGCCGCGAGCTTGGCCTTGTACTCTTCCTCCTGCAAGGCCCCAGCGATGCAGCCCACCCACAGCAGCATGTTTTTACGCACCTCTTCCGGCACCGCGCCTTTCGTCACCACATCGGACACGGCAAAGCGGCCACCCGGCTTGAGGACGCGGAACGCCTCACGCAAGACCTGGTCCTTGTCGCCCGACAGGTTAATCACGCAGTTGGAAATAATCACGTCCACGCTGCTGTCGGGCAACGGGATATGCTCGATTTCGCCTTTCAGGAATTCGACATTCTCCACGCCTGCCTGGCGCTGGTTCTCCCGCGCCAGGGCGAGCATGTCATCCGTCATATCGAGGCCGTAAGCCTTGCCCGCAGGCCCCACGCGGCGAGCCGACAGCAACACATCGATGCCGCCCCCGGAGCCGAGATCGAGGACCGTTTCACCGGGGTTGAGCTTTGCCAGTGCGGTTGGATTGCCGCAGCCGAGCGATGCCTTTAGCGCCGCCTCCGGTATCTGCCCCGCCTGCGCTTCGTTGTACAGGTTCGAGGTAATGGGGTCGCAGCAGCTATCCAGCGCCGAGCTTGCCCCGCAACATCCGTTACTGCCTCCACTGGTGACGTGGCGCGCAGCCTCGCCATATTTCTCTTTGACGATTTCCTTTACTTCCATGAAGGTTTCTCCTTTGAATGTCGCTATTTGCAAAGCTGCACGATGGCCTGCGGTTCTATCGCCTTGTTTCTGGTGCAGCATTCGGCGTAGAGGAAGCCGAGCAGTTCCTGCAATGTGTCGGCCTTGGCGGAATACCAGAGGAAGGTGCTTTCCCGCCGCACGCTCACGAGGTCTTCATTCTTGAGCTTGTCGAGATGGTGCGAGAGCGTCGAGGGCGGAATTTCAAGCTCTCCGCCGATATCACCCGCAATCATGCCTTGCGGATGCGCCGAGAGCAGCAGCCGCATGATACGAAGGCGCGGCTCCGTTCCCATCGCGGAGAACATATCCGCATAACGCGCAACATCGGGTTCGGCTTTGGCTTTCGGCATCAGTCCCAATCCTCCTCATCCATTGCGCTCAAGGCGCAGAGCAGGCACCCTTCGGGCGCTTGCTCCTTGAGTTCTTCCAAAACGGCGTCGGTCAGAGCCAACCCATTAGGGTCAGTGTCTAGCTCCATATTTTGATAATTATAGAAATAACGTATGGTTGTCAACTCATTGAACATTTCCACTTCAAAATGTTCCTGTTCGTGATGCTTTTAGAAGATAATGCTAAGACGCAGGAGCGCTTTCAGCAGCAACCGCAATGCTGCCCGCGCCACGCTTCACGGCCTTCCTTCAGCAGCAGCGGCACGGCAACGAGCGCGGCAGCCACATCGAACCATCCAATGTGAAAGGCCGCGTTGAGTCCAAGGCCGATCAGCGTAATTCCGGCAAGATAGGCGCAGGTGGCCGACTGGACGGCATCGGCGGCGAGCGCGGCATTGTTTAGCCGCCGCGCTTCCTTCCGCTTCAGCCAGCCCAGCACCGGCATGATGAGCAGCGCAATCACGGTCAGGCCGATGCCCAGCGGGCTTTCCCCTGGATGCACATGCCCGATCAGCGACAAGGCGGCAATCAAGGCGACCATGCCCGCCAGCGCGAAGAGCAGCAGGGCAGCGGCCCGCGTTGCGCGTGCTTCCGAAAGGGCAAAGCGAGGTAAGAATTGCAGCAGCACCACGCTTGCGGAGAGCAGTTCCACGAGGCTATCCGAGCCGAAGGCAAGCAGGGCCGGGCTATGCGCCCGCGCTGCGGCCAGCAGCGACACGCCGCTTTCGATCACCATCCAGAAGACCGTGACGCCCTGAAGCCAGTACACGGAACGCGAGCGCGGCAGTACGCGGCTTTCACATGCGTCGTTGCTGTATTCCGTCTTCATTCCGGCGATTCTTTCCCGCAGCTAGAAGGTAAAACGAGCGCCGCCATTAATCACGCGGCCTTCGAGCGGTGCCCACGCATCGACCGTCCACCTTCCATCCGGCTCGCGGCTTGGCAACAGCAGCGGGTCCCAGCGCGTCTGGCGCACGTTGCTCAAATTCTCCAGATTGAAAAATAGCTTCATATGCGCCGTAAGTTTGCGCTCTGCCATCGCTCCCACCAGCACATAGGGCTTGGAGACATCGCGGTAAGGGTTGTATTCAAGGCGCTGCGTGCCTGTGTAATAACATTCAAGGCCCACCCGCGCAACGCCTTCCTTCTCCCACATGCCGACCGCGCCGAAGCTCTGCCTTGGCGTCAGCGGCACCTCCACGCGGCCTTCCGACTCAAGCTCGGTTGCTTTCACATAGGTATAGGTTGCCGTGGCCGTAAACGGCGATTTGCGCCATGTCGCCAGCAGTTCCGCGCCCCGGTTCTTCGTCGGCCCCGCAAGATTGAAAATGCTGTAGACCGCGCCCCGGTCCACATACACCGGATGGTCGATGTTCGACGCAAAGAGCGTGCCTGTCACCGAGACCGGCCCCAAGCGGCGCGTCAGATCGAGGGAGGCATTGCGGCCCCTCTCCGCTTTCAGGGGGGCGGGAAGCTGAAGTCGTGCCAGTCCCGCCGCTTCCGTCTCTTCGGTCAGCGGCGTCGGCGCGAAAAATCCCTGTCCTGCGGAAAGGCGGCTGGTCCATCCGCCTTTGCGAAGCAGCGCCGAGAGGCGAGGGCTGAAAAACGTGCCGTAGCGGTTATGAAAATCAAGGCGCGCGCTGGCCGACACGCTGAGCCAGGGCGCAAGGGTTATGTCATCCTGCGCGAAGATGCCCGGCACGACATAGGTATAGGCAAATTGCGGCGTATCACGCGGACGAAAGGCGTCCCGCTGTGCCGCCGCACCTGCGACCCAGCTATGTTTTCCGGACGTTCCCCTGATCGACACTTCGCCAAACAGCAAGGTATGCCGGTCGCGTTCGATATCTTCGCCGAACTGGTGCCGGTGTTCCTGATCCGAGGCGGAAAAGCGCCCCGTCACCACGTAGCGGCCACCCAGCAGCCATTGCACATTGCTGCCGAGATCATAACGGCGCGTCTTGAGCGCTTCCACATAGGGCTGGCCGGTTTCAGGAAGGGATGCGCCGGGAACCGTGCCGCCGGTGCGGTCCTCAACGGTCATGCCGCCCGTCAATAGCGCCGTGCCGCCCTTCTGGTTGTCCCAGTAAAAGCGGGGCCGAAGGACGCCCCGCCCATAGCCAGCCACATCCGCCCAGCCGTCCCCGTTCAAATCCTGATGCCTCTGGAAATACCCGCCGCCCAGCAAAGACGCGCCCCAATGCGGCGGCAACTGCTGAGCCAGAAACATCGAGGCATCGGTTTCGCCCAAGGAGGATTCATTGACAAGGAACTCATGCACCGGCTGATCCTCCGGCCTGCGCGAAATCAGGTTGACGACTCCCGCCATCGCCGCGCTGCCGTAAAGCGCCGAAGCGTTGCCCTTGATGACTTCGATCTGCCCTAAATCCATCGGCGGAATTTGCAGCAAGCCCAGCCCCGCGCCCTGCTGTCCGAACAATGGCAGGCCGTCCGATAAAAACGCCGTGTAGCGGCCCAGCATTCCCTGCATGCGCACGCTCGATGCGCCGAGCGCCGGGGAGGTCGTCTGCACGCGAATCCCGCCCATTTCGTTGAGCAACATGCTGATATCTCCCGGCCTCATGGCAAGCTCTTCGTTGATTTCATCCTGCGAGACCACTTCCACATGCAGGGGCGAATCTTGCAGCCTCGTATCGGTGCGGGTTGCGTACACCGTCACTTGCTCCTGCTGTTCTTTTTGCGGCTGTAATTCCACGGCAAGGGACCATTCCCTCGCGGCGTCGATATCAAGCGCCGCGCTCGCCGGGAAGAAGCCTTCCTTCGTGACGCTCACCTGCACATGGCCCAGCGCGGCAGGCAAAACCGCCACGCCGTCCGGTCCCGTTTGGGCGCTCTGGCCGCCTGCTGTGACTTGCGCCCCCTGCACCGGCCCCGCATCGGTTTTGACTTCTACCCGAATCGTCGGCTGCGGCGTCTGCGGCAGCGCCGCCATTGCCATGAGGAGAAGCAGCCAGAGTTTTTGCGCCATACCTTTAGGCCCAGCCTACAGGCTATAGTCACTATAGGGTCAAGCATTGAGCATTGGAGAACTGGCAAAGGAAACCGGCGTGAAGGTCGTCACCATCCGCTATTACGAGCAGATCGGCGTTTTGCCGCCTCCTTCACGAACCGCCGCCAATTACCGCGCCTACGGCCCGGACCACGCGCAGCGGCTTCGCTTTATTCGCCGGTGCCGGGATTTGGGCTTCTCGCTCGATCAGGTGCGCGACCTCTTCCGCCTCTCTGCCGAAAATGCCCCGTCCTGCGCGGAAGTGTGCCGGATTGCAGAGCGGCACCTTGAAGTCATTCAAGGCAAGCTGGCCGACCTGAAGCGCCTTGCCTCCGAGTTGCGCCGCATCAGCGCATCCTGCAACGGCAGCAGGCCAATGGCCGAGTGCCGCATCCTGGAAGCTCTTTCGCGGTAAGTGCGTCAATCAAATCCTTTCCGCCCCCACGCTGGCTAGGAGTCGAAATGCATGAGAATCGGCCCCAGTAAATAGGCAGTGAAGCAGCCGACCAGATATAAAGCCGCTGAACACCAAAGCACGACCCGGCTAAAGCGGCTCGCCGTCTGGCAAGCTGCGGGGTCGTTCGGGTCGCACGCCCCCTGTTTCGCCTGAAGCTTCGGCGCTATCTGGTACACATAGACGAAATTCCCGGCGATCAGAAGGCCCGCAATGAGAAACACCCAATGCTTATGGTGGGACATCGTTACCAGCCAGGGAGCTTGCGATATCACCGAGACCACGGTTGCGCCAAGCCCGAACAGCACGAACAGAGAGGGCAGGGCGCAGCACAGTAGAGTGCTGAGAGACGTAAATAGCGAGAGATAGCTAAGCGCCCCGCTGCGAAGGCGCGGCGGGGCTGTGGACACAGTAGATTGCATTTGTTTTTCCTTACTTCACTTGGCTGACTTGCAGCGGGGTTGCCGCCTTCAAATCCTTTCCCGGCACCATGACGCCTTGCACGATGACGCTCTGGCCGAGCTTCTTGGACGCCTCGCTATAGGCACCCGGATTCTTCGGGTCAGGAGTGAGCATCAAGGTGTCTTTCGTGCCTGTCACTTTTAGCTGCACATGGCCCTGCCCCTCTGCCAATTCGCCGCGAACGGAAACCGCCGTTGCTTTCGGCGTATATCCCTTTTCGTGGAGCAGTTGCCAGAATTGCGGGACCGCTACGGTGTTTCCCGGCTTGAGCTTCACGGTTGCGAGCCCTTTGTTTAAGCTCACTTCGACCGATTCCACTCCCGGCACTTTCTTCAATGCCACGTCGACCACGTGGGCGCAGGTCATTCAATCCATGCCGAAGATGGACAAGTCCGCTTCGAGCACTTCGGCCCGTCCCGGCAGAGCAGCCAGAACGACCATGCAGGCGAGCAATGAAAATGGTTTTCGCATCATTAATTCCTTTCAAAAGAAGTAGGCAAAGTTGACCGTGAAACGGTAGCGCTCTTTGGGAAAGAGCGGCCCGACATCGCGGTAAAGAGGAAACTGCATTCCGGCTTCAACGCCGATGGCACGGTACACGCCAAGGACGCTGGGGCCGAAAAAGATTTGCTGCGCCTGGCTCCGCGGCAACTCAGCATTTAGGCGCTTAATCCGGCCCGCTCGCTCGCCGGTCATCTCCCCAAAAATGCGCCAGTCCCAGCGTGGGTAATCGGTGCGCCAGGAGAGAGGGCGATAGCCGTAAACGGCGGTGTAAGTCAGCAGATCGGGGCGGCGGTCGCCACCCGATTCCGCATAGCGTTGATAGGTCGCCCCAACCCAGACATATTGGCTGCGCGAGGCAAGGCCCGTGACGCCGCCGACGAGGTAGCCGAGCCCGCTAGGCAAGCCGCGATAGACGCCCGTTTCGGCTTGCGGGCCGGGAGCCAAAACCCCCGCCACGGCGGTACTCTCCACACGCTTGCCCGCAAAATCCTTTTTCTGGAACCGCCACCACGCCAAGCCGCTGAAATCGCCGCTACTAGGCGTGTTGGTGGTCACGGACGAGCGCGGGTAAGGGTCCGGCTGAAAGACAACCGGCCCTGAAACAGAGAGCTTTAGATTCTGCGTGACGCCATAACTGAGCAGGGCTTCGAGATTCGACGCCGTGCCGCTTCGACCATTGACGGCAAGATCGAAGCTCCACCCGCCTTTGGGATTGGTCGGAGTGGCCAGGCCGAACACCGGCCCATGATCGGCGGCATGTACAAGCGTGGCCGTGAGCATGGCTATGAAAGCCAGCCCCGACGAACGCGGACAGCATTGCATAAAGTTCTCCTTTCTTCCATAACCTGCGATGGACCGCAGGCCGCAGGCGTGTAGATGCACGCTTGCTTTCAGCAACTCCAAGGGCGCGAGAAAGGAAAAACTAAATCAGGAATGTAGCGTGAAGGGCTTGCCGGTCGGGCGGCGAAGGCTCGATCACAGGCAGATAGGACCAACGGGTAAACGACTCAGCGATGCGCGGCAGAAAGTCCGATGGATGAACCGCGACTACGGGCAGGTCTATGGGAAGATCGACAGACTTTTGATGCTCGAAAGCAATCTGCTTGCATTCGCGGGAGCTTTGCGGCGGTTGCGGTTTCTTCGTCTTGCACTGACCATTTGCGCCGCAGCAGGTTTTAGCGCTCGGCCACATAAAAAACTGTTCGCAGGAGATGCAGCCGCCCCACACGAGGGTGGTCAGCAGCAGCAACGAAAGAAGCGAACTCGCTAAGGCTCGGCGCACGTTCTTACTTCAAGATAGCAGCCTTTGCCCGCCGCTTGCTTAGTGCTTACAGCAGGAATGCTCGCCTTTGCAGCAGGGGCCGCCATCACAGTAGCCAGAGGCCAGCGCCATCTGCGGAGCGAGCGCCAGCGCGGAGACGATGGCGAGAACGGAAATGAGGCATTTCATAGAAGCCCCCTAGATTTCATAGAAGCCCCCTAGATAGTTAAGAAAAGCAACTCTACGCTCATTGCGACATCCGGTCAACATACACGCGATGTTGTGGCCGTGCAGAAATCAAGATTTAGGCACATAATCACTGTCGTTTTCGTCCCATGGCTCGTTGAACGAATGCGGTGCACCCCAAATGCGAGACAGTCGAAATGTTGGACACTTCCCGGTTCTGACCTGCCCCGGAAGATGAGACAGCCGATAAGTTAAGATCCGGTGCCCGGCAATAGTCCGGAGCCCGATGGTTCGGGCTTTCTCTTGACTAAAGTATCTCAATTGAGTCTCTCAAGCAACAGAGGCCGTTCAGAGCAGCCCTTCGCCCTCCTTTCAGGCGCAGAAGGCGGGACCGCAGGTCTGTCCAGGGCGGGCGTTGTTTGCCCGGCGCCAGCGGACCCTGGACAGACCGAAGGTGCTGCCTTCTTCACAGTGAGGAGGGCGAAGGGCCCAGACTGGAGTGTGTGGTGTTTGCAAATTCTGCCGGAGTTCGGTCCGCGAGCGCACTATGCGGACGCGTCTCGTTATAATCCCGTCGCCAACGTTCCAATTTCTCTCGTGCGTCCGCCAGGCTGGAGAATACCTCTGTATTGAGGCATTCGTCGCGTCACCGCCCGTTGAAGCTTTCCATGTAGCCGTTCTGGACCGGACGACCGGGTTGGATCAAGTCCAGTTTTACTCCCGCTTGGTGCGCCCCGGTATCCATCGCTTGCCCCGCGAACTCACTACCGTTCTCGGTCGTGATGGATTCCGGTACGCCCCGTAACGCCACCAGCCGTTTCCACTGCTCTACCACTTTCTCGCCTGTCTGGGAGCGATCCGCCTGCAGGCACAGACACTCTCGTGTGTACTGGTCGACTACCGTTAAAATGCGGAACCAGCGGTTGTCGGACGATCGATCACTCACGAAGTCCCTACTCCATCGTTGATTGGGTTGCCCGGCCTCACGGAAAGAAACTCGCGTGTGCGCGGCTCGTTTGGCACGTTTCTTGGTGCGCACCTGCAATTCTTCTTCCCGATACAGCCGGTAGACTCGCTTCGTATTTACTGTCCAGCCTTCCCGTCGCAGCAGCACTGTGAGCCGTCGATAGCCGTATCGAACTCTGCTGCCGGCTAGTTCCCGTAGGCGCAGGCGCAACTCGGTTTGTGGATCGCGCCGGCTCTGGTATCGGTTGATCCAGCGTGTGATCCCGATCAACTCACAAGCACGTTTTTCACTCACTTGATACTCCTGCCGTATCTCGCTCACCAACTGCCGGCGGGCGGCAGGCTTTAGGCTTTTTTTTGAGCACCTCCTGCAGAATATGCTTGTCCAGGGTCAGATCGGCGACTAATGTCTTCAGTTTGCGGTTCTCTTCCCGCCACTGCCGCCATTCCCGCAGCTCCGTTAACCCTAGGCCAGCAAAGCGCCGTTTCCAGCTATAAAACGCCTGCTGCGAGACTCCCCTTTCACGGCAGATATCGCCCACTTTCTGGCCGCCTTCCGCTTCCCGTAAAGCGCGGATAATCGGCTCTTCCGTATGTCCTTTTCTCGGCATCTGTCCTCCTTCGGCTTTTGTCCAGAGGACCACGTCCGGTCGCCGGACTCAAGTTTCCGGCTGTCTCATTCTTGGGTTTTGGGTCAGCTGCGAAAGTGTTCAATATCCGAGTGTCTCAGTTTTGGGGTGCACTCCAGCTGCTTACCTGTCCTGTGTCACAAAGGGTGCTTTGTGAAACACGACAGATATCAGCACTCCTTTGCTGTCAAGCACCTTATTCTTATCGTGGGAGGTGTGTGAGCATGAAGAACCTATTCGATGCGACGGCGGCGAATGAGGTAAAGACGCGGCTGGGAAAATTGGGGCCGCAAAGTGAGAGGCAGTGGGGCAAGATGACGCCGCCGCAGATGCTGGCGCATTGCTCGGTGAGTATGCAGTGGGCGGTAGGAGAAGTGGTTCCCGAGAAGGGAGCGCTGCCCATGCGCCTGATGGGGCGGTTGGTGAAGCCGATGGTGTTTCGGAACGAAGACCCGCTACGGAAGAATTCGCCGACGGCGAAAAGCCTGATTGTGGCTGACGAACGGGACATGGGCAAAGAACGGGACCGATTATCTGGATTGATTGACAAATTTGCGGCGGGAGGGCGGCCCGGGTGTACGAAAAACCCGCATAGCTTCTTTGGAAAGATGACGCCTGAGGAGTGGGCGATCTTGATGTACAAACATCTCGATCATCATTTGCGGCAGTTTGGGGCGTGACTGTATCGAAAAGGGTCCTTTTCGACCACGAACGTTCAACAGAATTACCACTATCGCAATTTTCTGGCGGTTATAGGGGAGAACGGCAATGACGGAACCAGTTCTGTGCATCTCGGGCTGTAATGGTGCGCAGGCCTGTGCCGACCGCCTCCTCCAGAGCGGGCCGGAGCCGTGCTTTGGCTCCGCGCAGAAAGGTTTTCAGCTTGCTCCAGGCCAACTCCATCGGATGGAGGTCGGGCGAGTAGGGCGGTAGATACCAAAGGCGGCAGCGGCGGGCAGCTAACAAGCGGCGCACTTTGGGCTGTTTATGGGCCGATAGGTTGTCCATCACCACAATCTGGCCCGGACGCAAAGTCGGCGCTAACACGTGCTCGACAAAGGCGGAGAACACCTCGGCATCGGTGGCGGCCTCGACCGTCATGCTCGCCTGCACGCCTTTGGTGCTGAGAGCGCCTAAGATGGTGAGCACCTTCCAGTGACCGTGCGGCACGGCTTCGCGCACCCGCTCGCCTTTCGGCGCTCGTCCATAGCGGCGCGTCAAGTCGGTGCGTACGCCGCTTTCGTCGACAAAGATGAGATCCTGCAGTGGTACCCGGCTCAAGCGGGCCTGAAAACGCCGCCGCGCCCGCTCGGTGTCGGGTTGGGTTCGCTCCAGGGCCGTGAGTGACTTTTTTTCGGCGGCAGACCCAGGGCTTTCAGCGTGCGCGAGAGCACGGGCACGCTGGTGACGACTTGATGGCGTTCCCGCAACAAGGCGACATACTGCGCCAGGGTGTGGTCGCTTTGTTCGGCCACTAAGCGGCGCAAGTCTTCTTCGTGTCCGGCTAGGTGCGCCAGCACGCCTCCGCCGTGCGGTTTGGCTTCGGCTGACCCGGTGTGGCGAAAGTGCCGCCACAGCTTCTCGACCGTTTTCAAATTCACCTGAAACACGTCGGCAATTTCGACTTGAGTGAGTTCAGCGGCTTGACAGGCGGAGACAATCCGGCTTCGCAGATCCCACGAGAGGGCAGAGGGCATCTTGCCAGCTTACTCATGCTCCCCTATAAACGCTAGAAAATTGCGATAGTAGTCCGCAATGACTGCAATCTGTTAGCCTGCCGGACATGGGATCAATTGCAACGGGCCATCTCAAATTTTGCACCGAGCGCGGACGGCTGCTTGACCTCGTAAATAACGCGACAAAAGATTACGCGCGGGTGGTAACCTACCTCGTTAGCAGAATGAAACAATGGCCGAGGCGGAATGTAAGCGGGTCCGCGCCGAAGTTGAAGAGGCCCGCCTTGATGCCGTACATACACGCGAGGCGCTATTGCAGCACAGGCGAGAACACGGCTGTTAGAAGTCGCTGAACAGAATCGTTCCCGGCCCAACGAGGCTAAGCCATACTCACGCGATAAATATCTTTCCGCAGTATGGGGGCGCAAAGGGTAAGTTTTGACCCGCGACGGCCGCCCTACTTTTCCAGCTAGGTGCGAAGGTCAAAAGTCCTGTACAAATCTAAACCAACCGTTGGGTTTTGTACGCAATAAGCCTTCAAGACCCAAAAAACACGTTTCTGGCCCTGGCCGGTGCGATGTGTCCGGTCAGGGCCAGAATCTTAACGGCTAGTACGGCTGGTTTCGGGTTGATTTTGACTTTGCAGGATTCGTTCCGCTTCCAGCCAATCTTGTTCGGACGATCCGTCGGGATTGCCTCGCTGCTGCCACAGAGCATAAGCCAGGCGAGCGATGTCCTGCTGTTGTTGCTGTGGTGAGGTTTCGTTGCTCAAGGGGGTTGATGTAAGATTCCGCTGGACAGAACCAGGTACGGCGATAGCGGGAGCACTCATGCGTTTTGACTCCTTCTAAGGAAAAATTCCCGAGGACGACGGGAGGAGGGCTGTCGCTCTGGCGAGAGCAGCGACAGATCAGGAGCCTTCATTCTAGCGCAAACTAGGAATGGCTCGTCCGTCATGCTATAAGGCGGTGTACTCATTCAAACGGTCGTTTGAGAATACGTTCCAACCACCGATGCCCAAACAATTGCTCTTCAGTCCGTTTTTGGCGCTTGAATGCTATGGCCGACGCGCAGGGTCTAGAGCTGACGCCGCAAATCTTCACTATATTTTTTCAGGCGCTCTTCGATGCGCTGGTCTATGAAGAGCGTCAAGGCGTTTACGAAGTCGTTCCTTCTCTCTGTCACGTTCAAAACTTGCGCGTACGGTGCCTTCGGGTTGTGATGTTCGAGAATCCGCTGAACATGGGTTTCAAGCTCCCGCATCACCTCATCTGAATTGTTGTTCATGGCCATAAAACAATTATGACCCCAAATGTTGAGTAGCGTTAAATCCCCACGCGTTCAATCTCGCTGAAACTGACCTCATCCCCGCGCCGGTCGTACAGCTCGGTGGTTTTGATGTTGGAGTGGCCCGCCATGCGCTTGGCGATGTTAATGTCGCCGCCGTTTTCCAGATAGTCAGTGATGCCGATGGCGCGGAAAGAATGGTTGCCGATGGCGGTTTCAAGCCCTGCGTCTTTGGAGCGCCGCTGCACCATGTACCATGTACCACGCATCGACGCGCGACATAGGCCGGTCGGAGAGTTTCCCCGTCCTGCCGATGGCGGCGCGGAACAGCGGGCCTTTCTTGTCGTCGGCAATGCCCGCCGCCGCGATGTATTCATCCAGAAATTGCTCCAGCTTGTGATGGCAGCCCATTTCATTGACCTTGCCGCCCTTTTCGTGGAGCCGCAGCCACCAGCGTTTCTTGAGCGGAAAATAATCCTCGACCTTCAGCCCCACGACCGCCGAGACGCGGGCGAAGGCGTAGACCATCACGGCGATGAAGGCGCGGTCACGCAGGCCAACGACATGCGAAACGTCGATGCTGCGCAGGAAGGCGCTCGCATCCGGCGACGACATCACCGTGGTTGACCCCTTCATGACGGAGTGACGCGGCCCGCGCACCGCATGCGCCGGATTCGTGGCGATGACCTGACCCGTCACGAGCCAGTCGAACAGCATGCGGATGCAGGCGAGGTGCTGCTTGACGGTCGGAGCCGAGCGCCGCTTGCCCAGCTCCTCGATATAGCCTGCCACATGCACCGGCTGCACGTCCTCGATGCGCTGTATTCCCCTGTCCTCGCACCAGCGCAGGAACGCGCCCGCCGCCTGCCCGTAGGCCGCGCGGGTGTTCTTGTTGCAGATATTGACGGTGAAGAATTCGAGGAATCGCCAGCAAGCCCGCTCCCCGGCTCCGGCAATCAGCGCGGGAAGCACGGGTGCGTCATCGGAACGTTTCAGTAGCACGGTGTTGCTCATGGTTCGTAGACCTCTTTACGGTGAGCGATGCGCGCGATGTCCACGCGTCTTTCGGCATCATCGACGGTGTAAAGAATCCGGTAGTCTCCCACGCGAATGCGCCACCCCTGCTTATATCCCTGCAATTTCTTGCAACCGGAAGGACGGGGATTCGCGGCCAGCTCGCGCAGTTTGGGCTGCACGCATTCTATGACATGCGAGGGTAGGGTGCGCAGTTCCTTTCGGGCGGAATCGGCCAGCGTGACGGCATATTCCGTCACTTCAGCTTGCCGAGCGTGCGCAGTTCGACTTCTGCTTCATCGAGCGACACGCGCGGCTCATGCTCGCGGGCTTTCATCACCGCCACATCGTCTACGTCTTCGGCGAGCGCTTCGAGGGCGGCGCTGATAACGTCTTGGGCCTCGTGATATCCACCGGAATGCATGACGCGCTCAATCATGCGCTGATGCTCCGGCGTAAGTTCAATGGTCATGGCGTTTTCCCCTTGTTCCTGATTCCGATTTTCCCGATTCTCCACCCTGCCGCCGCGTCCTTCTCCGGTCAACCGATGTTCCTACAACATAATCTACATTTATGTTGTAGTGATCAACCGGGCTGCCGGGCGTGGCACGTTTCTGTTTCATTCTTGGGCGAATAGCCGCGCTGTGAGGTGTAAGGGGAGACCGGAACAGGTTTCCCCTTTTGTCCTGTTCTCTGCCCTACGCCGGAGTTAGTTCCCGGCGGTCTTCTGTCAGATCCAGATATTCCTCGTTCCGGCAGACCCACCGCCGCAGCGCGCCAGGTGGCTCCGGGTTCTTTCGAAACGATGCTGCCGCTTGCTCGTAGTGCGCTTCTGTAGTGGTCGAGCATCAAATCCGGGGAAGATAGTCGTGGAGCATCGGCAGGTTTCCCTCGCCCAACTCCGAGCGAAAGGCCGTGGTGCTGTCCTCGGAATCAAGCGCCAAGAAAAGGTAGTCGCCGCTGTCCACCATCGCCCTCAGCACGGTACGTGCTAGGAGGTGGTGGGGGTTGATCAGAGCGTGGTACGTCGCCCAGCCGTAAAACTCGAATACGAAATGCACCACTTCGAAACGGTCGTTACCGAGCAGTTCGTGTCCGAAACCGAATCCCTGGTTCAACACCTCTCGCGGAATCGCACATTCGAAATGGAGAGCCACAAACCCACACTGGCGCTTCCCTTCCTCGACTTACCCCAGTGCGAACCAGGGCGCGGCTGCAGAGACGAATTCGCGCAGGAAGCTTCCATGGACGGTGAGGAGGGGCAGCCCTGCCATAATCCCGGTATTTTCCTCCCGGCGGGGGGCTAGATCGTCGGACAGCGTAGGTTGGAAGGAGTTTCGCTTTGGGCTTAGCCCTTGGTAAACATCTATCTTTATCAAAAGCTAGAAGTTAGATGCTTGTCCCTTATAGTCCAAAAGATGGCCAGATCCAAACCAACCTCTGCGTTAGTAAAACTCAGCCACCAAAACAGCATAAGGCAGCGTCTGCCTTCCGCATTCTGGGCCGAACATTCTAGCGCGGAGGTCGGTAACACCGGCCGTGAGATGTTCCGGTCGCTGATGAGCTGCGACAGCTCATCCATTGGTATCGCAGAGCGGCGCTAGCAAAACGGCTATTCTAACCAAGTCTGTAATGAATAGCATAGGCTTTGTTATTAGAATCTTTTTGATTCAGCACAGGATGCCACAGGTGTCCCTCCTTACCGGCAATTATTTTGGCACGCCACACTGTTCCTGCTCTTAGCCCGTCAAAACAGTAATATGTTTATTACTACTTTACTACTTAATGAAAAAGGTAAATTACTACTAGGATTCTGTAGTAATGTAGGGATGTGGTTATCACACTCTGTAATGGCAAAGGCGGTAGTGGGAAAACCACGCTCGCCATGTTACTAACGGCAGCGCTGATCGAAGCCGGTCATGATGTCGCTGTGCAGGATTTAGATCCCCAACGGACAGCGACCCGCTGGGTCAGGGCGGTAGGAAGTGGTCTCAAGTTAGCGGAAGTCGGGAAGTCCTATAGCACCTTGGTGATTGACACGCCACCGCGTTTGGATGCGCCTGAAGTGACAAAGGCCATCCGGCAAGCTGATATCGTTATTGTGGTATCTTCGCCATCACCAGCAGATTTGTATGCGTCGCAGGATACAGCAGCCCTGATTCGATCGCTGCAAGCCGAGCAGAAAACTAGGTTACTTTTCAACAATGTAAAAACCGGAACAATACTAGCCCGAGCGCTGGATGACTTCGCGAAAGAAATCGGGCTTGTATCGTTCCGTAATCACATCCAACAACGGCAAGCTTATCAGCATGCGGCTGTTTTGGGATGGAAATCGCTACCATTTGTAGTTCGTGAGGAGCTGTTGCGATTCGCAGTTGAAGTAACCGCATTTTACGGTAAGCTAGCGAATCTTAGAGTCAGCAATGTAGCATAGTGGCTATGTAGTTTACTATTAATGTAATATAGTAGCAATCTACCAAAGTAGTATAAAATCATTTATGTCGAAGAAAATTAACCCTTTGCTGGATACTTTGAAAGGCAATTTGGGTTCTTACACTCCAGAACAGCCAATTCCTACAACTCTCTCGGAAATAGCTCCGGAACCCATTTCCTCGATTCGCAAAAAACAGACGAAAGCAGAACTGGCAGCCAGTAAGATCTCTGTCAGCGTTTACTCGAAGGACATGGAACGTCTTGATGAGTTGAAGGACTACATGAAAAAGCAAGGACTGCGAAACATCTCGGACTCGGAGGCTCTCCGTATTGCCTGTCGCGCCCTGACGTTGAATTCTAGATGTGTTGATGTTTATTACGAAATGCAGAAAGAAGATGGCAGAAGGAAAGAGAAAGTAGCATCGTAGCAAATACCTTCTTTACTACTTTAGTAATCTATTGAAATAGTTTGATTGAGGCAGTAAGAGCAAGTCTTGGGGGAGGTTTGCAAGATGGACGTAAAAGGTGAGAAAAAGTGAAAAAAACGAAGCTCGGAGTTTCTTGGGAAGGAGTGTCGGAAGAAAGCGGAACAAATTGGGACATCATCACACCTAACGACGATCCGCAGCAAACACTATTTGCGGAATTATCCCCTACAAAGCGTCGGCTTGTGGATACTGCTGTCGCCATAAAAGAAAACCCGAAGGCATTCGACCGTTCTTATTTAGCCAGAGAATTAGTTCAATGCACTTTGCCGTACCGCGATCCAGGAGCTGTCCCCTCGTGGGGGCGACGCAATGGGAGCCTGCGTTTGGGTATTACGCCTGGCTGGGACTTTGAGAGGAACGAAACCATCGGTTTTCCTTACGGTACTCACCCTCGTCTTCTCCTCTACTGGATCACAACCGAGGCTGTACAGAAGCAGGATAAATGCTTACACTTAGGTCCTAGTTACTCGGCCTTCATTCGAAAACTCGGACTTAATGCTCGGAGCGGCGGGGGAATTAGAGGGGACCATCAAAGGTTAAGGAATCAAGTCCGGCGTCTGTTTGCAGCTCGCATCAGCTTCCAGCAGTCAATTCACGAGACTAAACGTACCGGTGAACGCTGGATCAACATGGAAGTAACAAAGGGCGGGGAATTATGGTGGGACCCTAAAGATCCCGATTGCGTCGAGGACTGGGAGGGTTTTATTACTCTAGGTGATACGTTCTTTCAAGCCATAACATCAAGTCCGGTCCCAATCGATTTCCGACATCTAAAAGCGCTAAAGAATTCTCCACTGACCCTCGATCTTTATGCATGGGCCACACACAAAGCTTTTGCGGCGCAACAAACGGGAAAATCTCAGTTCGGGCCTTGGGGGGCGCTCGCTACTCAATTCGGGGCAGATTATACCCGCTCTCGCGATTTTCGAGCACAAGCGGTTTCGTCACTTCGAAAAATTCAGAATGTATATGAAGGACTGAAACTTGAATTATCTGAGACAGGCATTACGGTCTTGGCTTCCAGCAAACCGGCGATCCCTACATCCAAAGATTGTATTGCTGGCATTTAAAATTAGTGTGGTGAAATGGTCGCGCTTCTTGACCCTAGTCTGTCAGGGTCTTCAGGAATGTGGTGAAATGGTCGCGCTTGCAAGTTGCGGCGAAAATCTGTGGTGAAATAGTCGCGGCAATCTCTGCCACACTTGTCAGGTTTCTAGGGCTGTGGTGAAATGGTCGCGCTCTCCCAGTTGTTTGTAAATGCCCTTTTTCCAAAGCTGACAGTGAATTTCAAAACAGAATTGTGGTGAAATGATCGCCTTACTTGTGGTGAAATCAACGCGATTGGATGTGGTGAAATCATCGCCCAATATATAGAGTAGGTTTTAATAGCTAATCTGTAGTAATAGCGCTGTGGACATGTGAAAAACCTAAGCAACCGCTGGCGTGGAAATAGCGATTAGTGGGATAAACAACCAGCACCGTGGAAATGACGGTCCGTGGAAAGCCTGGAAAACCAAAAACAGGTTTTCCATCCTTCCCCCAGCCCTTGGGAATCGCTGTAGCGATTCCCACATTTCCACCGCACGAACCCGGTTCTCCTTAGCAAGAATAAAAATACTTGACGGGCAACTACCGCTTCTCGCGCACTCTTTTAAAAAGTGAACTTTGGTTTATCTAATACGAGAAAGGCCAGTAAAAGCGGCAAGTACACAACGGATGCCAACAGGAGCCGTCGTGCGTGTGAATAGGTCCGCTCTTGGCAAATTCGCACTCCAAAGTAAAGGAACAACAAGCCAAGAACGAGAGCTGCAATAAAATAAACGATTCCAACCATGTGGACAAAGTATGGTGCAAGTGTGACAGGTATGAGTAATAACAGCGTAATAAGAATTTCCCGACTCAAGGCTGGCCCATTTGGTTGCACAACGGCAAGCATCTTCACCCCACCTCGTTCATAATCTTCGCGATACATCCACGCAATAGCATGAAAATGCGGAAACTGCCAGAGAAAGAGGATGCCAAAAAGAATCCAGGCGTCCAGGGCCAAGTGACCGCGTGCCGCTGCAAAGCCAATTAGGGGCGGCATGGCACCTGGTATCGCTCCGATACTCGTACAAATCGGACCCTTCCGCTTCAAGGGCGTATAAAAGACCAGATACCCGAACGAAGTCAAAAAACTAAGGGCAGCCGCTAAGGCGTTTGCACAAAACCATAGCTCCAGTAGACCGAACAGGGACAATGCGATCCCAAAATACAAAGCATGTCGAGGAGAAATGGTCCCAGCTGGGATGGGTCGGCGACACGTTCGATTCATCTTCGCGTCAATATCACGCTCGTACCACTGGTTTAGTGTCGCCGACCCACCAGCCATCAAAGCAGTGCCCAACAGAGTGTGGAAGAAGGCAAGAAGATTTAGGCTATTCCCTTCCCCAAAGTAGTAACCAACTGCTGTTGAGATCACGATCAGAGTCGCAATTCGAGGCTTTGTGAGTTGCAAATATTGCTGGAGAGTATGGGTCCAGGCCAAAGGAGAGCCTGCCGCGTCCGTCTTGACCAGCCACGGTGCAGCGATTTCCTCTTTGTTCCCGAGTGGTGGTTGTGTCAAAATCTCATCCCGTCCCAATTGTGGCACGATGAAAAGGAGAACTCTTGGCCAGAGGGTGCGAAAATAGGAGGCTTATGGATCACAGCCGTACCACGATCCAACCCCATCCTCCTCATCTGCCTACTCAGAATGCTGGAGATGTGGACCGAACGCATTGCCCGTCCGATGAAGCAGTTAAGGCGGCCGCTGGTCAGGAGTTGCCTCTGAGTGAGTTATTTCAGCAACACCTAGCTCAGTGTCCAGCTTGTTTGCGGGAATTTAAAGATCATCGCGTACAGCTTGAATGGGAGCGGATTTACCACAAAACCAAGTGGCTCCTTTATGCCGTTCTGTTCTTGATTTTGTGCAGCATGGCGTACCGCGCTTATCATGCTTCCCACTGATTCTAATTGGCAAATCTCTTCCTGTCGTAACAGTGAACTTCGAAACAGAATTATGGTTGAAGGGTTAGGTTTTCCGTGGTGAAATAAATGACGGCAAAGTCAAAATTTAAGCAACTGTTTAAATTCTCATTAGTCCTCGTACTTACAACAACGACAAACACGATTTGCGAAGCAGGAGATGTTGCCATTGACAAATTGACAAAGGCAGTCTACTTCTGTTCCGGTTCAGCTGGAAATGGAGAGAGCGTTCCGCCGTTAAGATAACGGAGAGAACGCGTGAAGAAAGAACGGAAGCACTACACGCCGGAAGAAAAGGTTACCATCCTGCGAAGGCATCTGA
>JAABUZ0100003770.1_pt1 | contig 21897 bp, 22 predicted proteins | sample 5562091 | NCBI WGS metagenome assembly JAABUZ01 (sample SAMN12813069, study PRJNA571459) | rock metagenome | isolation source: Antarctica rocks | place: Antarctica: Victoria Land, Linnaeus Terrace sud | collected 2015-12-21
GCCTGCAGGGGATACTACAGCAGGGGATACGACCGCAGGGGTGATGACGCAGGGGGCAGGGACGGTCTGGTCGTGCCCTTCCTGCTTCATCACCCCTGCGGTCGTATCCCCTGCTGTAGTATCCCCGACGGTTGTATCCCCTGCCGTCGTATCCCCTGCCCGTCACGGCCCCCCACTACTGCCCGTGTCTTTCGCGTCCTTCAACACCCTTGCGGGCCCCAACACCCTCGTCCCGGTCTGGCGCGACGTCCTGCTCGACGGTGACACGCCGGTGAGCGCGTTCGCCAAGCTGCGCTGCGGGCCGTTCGCCTTCCTCCTCGAGAGCGCCCCCGCTGGCGGGGAGACGTGGGCGCGCTACACCTACCTTGGCGCCGAGCCGCGTGGGGCGTGGCGGCTCACGGACGGGGTCGTCGAGGAGTGGACGCCCGAGGCGGGGTGGCACGGGGCGCACACCCCGGACGACCCAATTGCGGACTTGCAGGCGCGCCTCACGGCGTTCCGGCCCGTCGACCTGCCCGAGCTCGGGCCGTTCTGGAGCGGCGCGGTCGGCTACTTCGCGTACGACGTCGTGCGCCACATCGAGCGGCTGCCGAACGCGCCGCCGCGTGGCGTGCAGGCGCCCGACGCGCTCTGGACGTTCACCGACGTGCTCGTCGTGATCGACAACCTGCGGGCGCAGGCGCGGGTCGTCACGGGGGTCTCGGTCACCGCGGACGACGCGTCAGACGAGGGGGCGCTCCGCGCGCTGTACGACGCCGCGGTCGGGCGCGTGGCGGCGGTGGTCGAGCGGCTACGTACGCCCTCGGCGTTGCCGCCGCTCGACTTCGACCCGGCCGCGCCGCCCGCGACGGGCGAGTCGACCGTGTCGCGCGCGCGGTTCGAGGCGAACGTCGAGCGCATCAAGGAGTACGTCCGCGCGGGCGACTGCTTTCAGGCACTCCTCGCGCGGCGCATCCGCGTGCCGCACGACTTCGACGGCGCGGCGCTGTACCGCGCGCTCCGGGTGCTCAACCCGTCGCCCTACATGCTGCACCTCGTGCTCGACGGGGTGGAACTCGTCGGCTGCTCGCCGGAGCTGCTCGTGCGCGTCGGGCCAGGGGCGGACGGGCCGCGGGTGACCGTGCGCCCGATCGCGGGCACGCGGCCGCGCGGGAAGACCGCCGAGGAGGACGCGTTCCTCACCGCGGACCTGCTCGCCGACGAGAAGGAGCGGGCCGAGCACGTGATGCTCGTCGACCTCGGCCGCAACGACGTGGGGCGCGTGGCGGAGTACGGGAGCGTCGAGGTCACGAGTTTGATGCACGTCGAGAAGTATTCGCACGTGCTGCACATCGTTTCGCAGGTCGAGGGGCAGCTGCCCGCCGGGGCGAGCGCGCTCGGCGTGTTCCGCGCGACGTTCCCGGCGGGGACGATGACCGGGGCGCCGAAGGTGCGCGCGATGGAGATCATCGACGAGCTGGAGCCCGAGCGGCGGGGGCCGTACGCGGGGGCGGTGGGGTACGTCGCGGCCGGGGATCGGCGCATGGACCTCGCGATCACGATCCGCACGTGTGTGATCGCGGGCGGGGAGGCGAGCGTGCAGGCGGGGGGCGGAATCGTGTACGACTCGGACCCCGGGCGGGAGTGGGAAGAGACGGAGAGCAAGGCGCGGGCGATGCTGACGGCGATCGGGCGCGTGCGCGCGGCGGCCCCTCCTCCGGCGTCCCGTCGGCCGGAGTAGTTTCCGCGCATGGCGTTCTACCTCGCCGACGCCGCGGGCGTGCGGCTCACCGGGCTGGCCGAGGGCGGCGCACTCGTCGTCGGGCGCGCGGCGGAGTGCGCGGTGCCGCTCGACGACCCGACCGTGTCGCGCCGGCACGCGGAGCTGATCGGCGCGCGCGACCACATCGTCGTGCACGACCTGGGGTCGCGGAACGGCACGTTCCGCAACGGCGTCCGCGTGCAGACGGCGCGGCTGCGCGCGGGGGACACGGTCACCTTCGGCGTCGTCCCGCTCCGGGTCGAGCGCGAGGCCGCGGACGGCGCCGGGGGCGGGCCGCGCGGCGCGCTCGTGCCGGCGTCGGCGGCGGCCGGGGAGCCGGGCGCGGAGCCGCCGATCGTGGCCGAGCGCGGGGCGGCGGCGCCGCAGGAGCTGACCGCGCGCCGGCTCGCGCTCCTCCTCGAAGCCGCGAAGGCGCTGGGCGGGGCGATCGACCCCGCGGCGGTGCACGAGCGCGTGGTGACGGCGGCGCTCCGCACGCTGGACGCGGACCGCGCGGCGGTGTTCCGCGCCGTGAGTTATGGGGAGCTGGCGGACGGCGCGACGGCGCCCGACGGCGCGGGCGATGTCGCCCTCGTCCCCGCGGTCGCGCGCGACCGGTGGGGGGCGGACCTGACGGCGTCGGGGGCGGTGCCCCTGCCCCGCTCGATCGCGCGCGCGGCGCTCGCGCGGCGGGCCGCGCTGCTCTCGGTCGACGCGGCGGCCGACCCGCGCTTCGGCGGGCAGAGCGTGCTGCGCCAGCGCGTGCGGTCGGCCATGTGCGCGCCGCTGCTCGCCGCCGACGGGGCACCGTTAGGCGCGCTCTACGTCGACAGCGCCGACCCGGTGCGCGCGTTCGCGGAGGCGGACCTCGACTTCCTCACCGCGTTCGCAGGCGTCGCCGCTGCGGCGCTGGAGAACGCGCGGCTGGCCGAGCGCGTGCGGCGCGAGGCGGTGTCGCGGGAGAACTTCGCGCGCTACTTCGCACCGCCCGTGGCCGCGCGCATCGCGGCCAGCGACGCGCCCGCGCTCCCCGGCGGCGAGCGGCGCACGGTGGCGGTGCTGTTCGCCGACCTGCGCGGGTTCACGGCGCTCGCCGCGACGATGGCGCCCGACGACGTGGCCGCGACGCTCTCCGAATTCCTGAGCGCGATGGTCGAGTGCGTGTTCCGGCACGGCGGCACGCTCGACAAGTTCATCGGCGACTGCGTGATGGCGCAGTGGGGCGCGCCCGAGCACGCGCCCGACGACGCGGACCGCGCGCTGCGCGCCGCGGTCGCGATGCACGAGTCGCTAGGCGCGCTCAACCGCGACCGCGTGCTCCGCGGCCGGCCCGCGCTGCGGATGGGGGTGGGGATCGCGTTCGGCGAGGTGTTCGCCGGCAACATCGGGTCCGAGCGGCGGCTCGAGTTCACGGTCATCGGCGACGCGGTGAACCAGGCGAGCCGGCTGTGCGACGCGGCGGGCCCGGGCGACGTGCTCGTGAGCGACGCGCTCCGCCGCGCGCTGCGCGCGCCGTTCGGCGGCGGGCCGGCCCCGCTCCGCCCGACGTCGCTCTGCCGGCCGGCGGAGGGCGTGGCGGCGGCGGGCGCGGCGGCGAATGGTGCGGCCGAGGACGCGTCGGGGGCCGCGCCCGCGTACCGGTTCGACTTCGACGCGGTCGCTGCCCGCGTCGCGGCCGCGAACGTCGAGCGCGCGGCCCTCGCCGTCACGGGCGAGCACGCGATCGGGGGTCCGGCCACGCGCGAGTCGGCCACGCGCGAGTCGGCCACGCGCGAGTCGGCCACGCGCGAGTCGGGCGTGTGAACGCGGCCGCGGTCGGGGCCGGCGTCCCGGCCGGGTACGTCGCGCTCGACCCGCGGCCGCCGGGCACCGCCGCGGTGGTCTGCCGCGCGGACGCGGCCGACGCCGTGCGCGACGTGGTCGCGCGCTGGGGGACGCTCTACGCCTACGCCGCGGCGCACCCCGCGCGCCGCGAGCTGCGCGGGCGCGCGGCCGCGTACGCGGTACCGTTAGGCGCGGGGGGAGACGGGCGGGCGCGCGCCGTGGTCGTGCGCCACGGCTGGCGCGGCGGGGCGCTCCGGCGCGTGCGGCGCGACCTGTTCTTCCCGCCCACGCGCGCCCCGCTCGAACTCGCGACGAGCGAGCGCCTGCGCGCCGCGGGCGTGCCGACGCCGTCGGTGATCGCGTACGCGGTCTACCCCGCGCCCGCCGGGCTCCGCCGGGTCGACGTCGCGACCGCACTCGTCCCCGACGGCGTCGACCTCGCCGCGCTGCTCGTCGCTGGCGCGCGCGACCCGTCCGACGCCAGCGCCGACGCCTGGGTGCGCCCGACGGCCGCGCTCCTCGTCGCGCTCGCGCGCGCCGGCGCGCGGCACCCGGACCTGAACCTCAAGAACGTCCTGCTCGCCCCCGCCCCGGCCGGCCGCGTAGGACCGGGAACGCGCGCGTGGGTGCTCGACGTGGACGTGGCGCGCGTGCTCGCCGCGGCGGTCGCGCCCGCCGCCGCGGCCGCGACGCTCGCCGCCAACGTCGGCCGCCTCGCGCGCTCGGTCCGGAAGTGGGCGGGCGCGAACGTCGCCGCCGACGACCGCGCCCGGCTCGACACCGCGCTGCACGCCCTCGGCGAGCGCGCCCGGGGCGAACTCGCCCGCGCGGAGGTCGGCGCCCTGGCGCTCCCCGCGCCGGCGGCGCCCGCGCGTGCCTAACGGATTGCCGGCCGGCGGCCCGCCGCGCGCCGCGCGCGACCCGGGCGCGCCGTACGCCGGCGTCCCGCTCGGCTCGGTGTGCGTGGTGATGATGAGCGCGGTCGGCGACGCGGTGCACGTGCTGCCGCTGCTTACCGCGCTCCGCCGGCTCCCCGCCCCGCCGCGCGTGACCTGGGTGCTGCAGCCCGGCCCCGCCGCGCTCGTCCGCGGGCACCCGGCCGTCGACGACGTCGTGCTCTTCGACCGCGGGGCGGGGCGGCGCGCGTACGGCGACGTGCGGCGCGCGCTCGCCGACCGCGGGCCGTTCGACTGCTGCCTCGCCCTCCAGGTCTACCTCAAGGCGGGCGTCGTCACCCGCCTCACGCCGGCGCGCGTCCGCCTCGGCTTCGACCGCGCCCGGGCGCGCGACTTCAACTGGCTGTTCACCAACGCGCGCATCCCGCCGCACCCGACCCAGCACGTCCAGGACCAGTACTTCGAGTTCCTCGACGCGTTAGGCGTCCCCCACCCGGACCCGCCCGTCTGGGACCTCGGCCCCCGCCCGGACGAGCGCGCCGCGCAGGCCGGGGTCTACGCGCGGCTCGACCGGCCGGCGGCCGCGGTCGTCGTCGCGACGAGCAAGCCGGAGAAGGACTGGGTGCCCGAGCGCTGGGCCGCGGTGTGCGACGCGCTCTGGCACGACTACGGCCTCCAGCCCGTGCTCGTCGGCGGGCGCACGCCGCGCGAGTTGGACGCCGAGCGCGCGATCCGCGGCGCCGCGCGCGCGCCGGTGGTCTCGGCGTTAGGCAGCGGACTCCGCGGGCTCGTGGGCATCTTCGACGGGGCCGCGCTCGTCCTGACCCCCGACACCGGGCCGCTGCACGTCGCGGTCGCGCTCGACCGGCCGGTGGTCTCGCTCATCGCCTACTCGAACCCGAAGCGCGTCGGGCCGTACCGGCGGTTCCACGACCTGATGATCGACGCGTACGGCGACCCGGGGGAGGACTACCCGCCGAGCATGGAGCACCGGCCGGGACGCATGGGGCGGATCACGGTCGAGGACGTCCTGGAGCGCGTCGAGCGGTGGCGCACGCGGTACGCGCCGGCGGAAGTCGCCGCGGGCCGCGGGGCCGGCTAGACGGGGTCGGACACACGGGGCCGGATAGAAACCTTCACGCGCGCGGCGCCGGCAGACGACTTGCCGGCGCCCCGTCCCGACGCCATGATGGCGGCCCACGCGCCCGTCCCCGCACCGGCCCCGCTCTGCCATGCGCCTGTCGACCTGCCTGCCTGCCGCCGCGCTGCTCTCCGCCGCCACCGCGCCGCTCGCGCGCGCCCAGTCCGCCCGTCTCGACACCTCCGCCGGCGAGCCGCGCGTGGTCGTCACGGTGACGCGCGCGACGCGCGTCGTCCCCGAGCGCACGAGCTTCCTCGCGATCATCGAGGCCACGTCCGAGTCGCCGACCGAAGCCGTCCAGCGCGCGCGGCGCAAGGTCGAGGCGGTGATCGACGCGGCGCGACCGTTCGCCGGACGCGGGCCGGCGCCGGTCGCCGTGCCGTACGGCGTCTCGCCGGCGTCGAACATGAACGGCTTCCCGGGGAGTACGGCGCAGACGCCGTACGTCGCGCGCTACGCCGTCCGACTGCCGACGCTGGGCATCAACGATGCGCCGCGACTCGGGGCCGCGGTGATCGCCGCGGGGGCGAGCGCGACGACCCCGCCGAGCTTCGCGGCGGTCGCGGCGAGCGACTCGGCGCGCCGCGGGCAGTTCGCGGACGCGGTCGCGCAGGCGCGCCGCGACGCCGAGGCGCTCGCCGCCGCGCGCGGCGGCCGCCTCGGCGCGCCGATCGAGGTCACGACCAACGCAGGGCAGAATACCGGGCGCGTGGGCAACGACTTCATCTACTTCGCGCGGATCGGCTTCGAGGGCGGGCCGTCGCAGTTCCCGGAGGTGCCGGTCACGACGACGGTCACGGTGCGCTACCGGCTGGAGCTGCCGACGCGCTGAGGCCGCGCAGGCGCCGGGACGGCGCCTAACGCCCCGAGGGGAGCGCGCGCGGCGCCCCGCCGCCCGGCGAGAGGCGCTTCGGGGGAGCGGGGTCGGCGAGCCGCCGAGGGCCGCCGCCGGCGGCGACGCGCTTGGACGTGGTCTTCGCGGCGTGCTTGGACGCGGTCGTGGCCGCGTGCTTCGACGCGTGTTTCGCGGCGTGCTTGCTCGCCTGCTTGGCTGCGTGTTTGGCGGCGTGCTTCGCGGCCGACTTCCCCGGCGCGTGACGGTCCGACGCGCCGCGGCCGGCGATCTCCGCCAGCAGTTCGAGGGCGCGCAGCCGTTCCGCGCGCGGCGCGTCCGGGTCGCCGGCCACGTCCTCGAGGAACGCGATGTGGCGGCGCAGCGCTTCGCGCGCGGCGCGGGCAGAATCGGGGTCGGATGCGGTGCTCGGGAGGCGCGGGAGGTCGGTCATGGGCGGGCGTGGGGTGAGAGTGCGCGCGCCCGCTGCACGATACGGACCCGGCCGTTCATCCCGCGTCCCGCACCCCCGCGCCGAACGCGTACGCCACGCCCACCGCGCCGAGCAGCGCGACGAGCCGCACGAGCGAGAGGCCCATCACGGCGAAGTAGTCGCCCTCGATCCGCTCGACGATCGTCGCGCCGTAGCCCTGGATGCCGTACGCGCCGGCCTTGTCCATCGGCTCGCCGGTCGCGACGTAGGCCGCCACCTCGTCGTCGCCTAACGGGCGGAACGTGACGCGCACGCGCTCGACCGCCGCGGCCTCGCGCGCCGCGGTCCCGCGCCCGCCCCGGCGCACGGCCATCCCGGTGAACACCTCGTGCGCCCGGCCCGCGAGCCGCGCGACCATCGCCCGCGCCTCGGCCGCGTCCGACGGCTTGCCGAGGATCTCGCCGTCGACGACGACGGTGGTGTCGGCGGCGACGACGACCACGTCACCCGCATCGCCCACCGTGGCCGCGACCGCCCGCGCCTTCTCGCGCGCGAGACGCTCCACGTACGCGTCCGGCGCCTCGCCCGGGCGCACGGCCTCGTCGACGTCGGCGGGCCGTACCGTGTGCGGGATGCCGACCAGGGTGAGCAGATCGCGCCGCCTCGGCGACTGCGACGCGAGGACGACCGCGACGTCCGTCCCGGCGCTCACGCCGCGGGCTCCCGTGCGAGCCAGAGCGTGACCGGCCCGTCGTTCACCAACTCCACGTCCATCATCGCCCCGAACTCCCCGGTTTCGACCCGCACCCCCGACGCGCGCAGCCGCGCGAGGAACGCCGCGTACAGCGGCTCGGCCGCCTCGGGCCGCGCGGCCGCAACGTAACTCGGCCGCCGCCCGCGCGACGCGTCGCCGTAGAGCGTGAACTGCGAGACGACCAGCAGCGCGCCCCCCACGACGTCGCCTAACGCGCGGTTCATCTTTCCCTCGTCGTCGGCGAAGACGCGGAGGCCGAGCACCTTGTCCGCCATCCACGCCAGCTCGGCCTCCCCGTCGGCGTGCGTGAGGCCGACGAGGAGCACGAGCCCGGGGCCGATTTCCCCCGTGGTGCGGCGTTCGCCGCCCGGGTCGCGCACGTGCACCGCCGCGCGCGCGACGCGTTGTACGAGCACCCGCACTCGGCCCTCGCGGTCAAAAGGTGACGGACGCGGCCCGCGCGACGTTGCGCGTGACCGTCGGGGCCGCGGTGTTCACGTCGCGTACCGCGGACGCCGCGCCGCTTCGGCCACCCGCGTCGCCGATCGCGTTCCGGCGGCAGGGGCCCTGCCGCCCGGGCGAACGCCGCCCGCTGGTGGCCGCCGCCTCGCGGTCCCACCTTATTGCGGGTCCGCTCCACCACGATCGCCCACGTCCGCCCGCTCCGTGCCTCCTGCCCTCTCGCACGTCACCGCCGACGGCTCCGCGCACATGGTCGACGTCTCGGCCAAGCCCGCGACCGAACGCCTCGCGCGCGCCGCAGGCGCGATCGTGATGAGCCCCGCCGCGCTCGCCCTCGTCCGCGACAACGCGCTCGCCAAGGGCGACGTGCTGGGCGTCGCCCGCGTGGCCGGCATCATGGCCGCCAAACGCACCGCGGAGCTCGTCCCGCTCTGCCATCCCGTGCCGCTGACCGACCTGCAGATCGACCTCACGCTCGACGACGCCCTCCCGGGCGTCCGGGTCGAGACGACCGCGCGCACGGTCGCGCCCACGGGGGTCGAGATGGAGGCGATCGTCGCGGCGACGGTCGCGCTCGTGACGGTCTACGACATGGTCAAGGCGGCGGACCGCGCGATGACGATCACCGACGTGCAATTGGTCGAGAAGGTCGGGGGCAACAGCGGGCACTGGCGCCGCGGGGCCGACGGCGGCCGGTCACGTTAGGCGCCTCCCGGACCGCCCCATGCCTCGCTTCCCCCACGCGCTGCTCCCGAGCGTGCTCGCCGTTCCCCTCGCGGCGACGATCGCACGGGCGCAGGCACCGGCCCCGCCTGCGGCGACCCCCGCCGCGCAAACCGAGGCGGACGCGTACACGCGGTACGAACTCCTCGCGCCCGGCTCGGCGAAATTCCGGATTGTCTACGAGGTGACCGCGACCACGCCGGGCGCGACCGCGTACTACAACCCGATCCGCCCGGGGAGCGTCGCCACCGACGAGCGGGTGACGGACCGTGCCACCGGCCGGCCGCTCGCGTTCGCCGTGGTCGACGGGACCGCGGCCCGCGCCGGCGGCGTCCCGGGCGCCGACTCGGCCGGCCGCTACATCCGCGTCGCGCTCGCGCGTCCGGTGCCGAACGACGGCGGGGCGCGCCTGCTCATCGAGAAGACGTACGAGGACGCGAAAACCTACCGCGCGGACGGTCGCGACCTCGTCTTCGAGCGCGTGCTGGGCATCAAGCGCAACGCGGTCGTGCTCCCCGCCGGTTATGAGATCGTCTCGTGCAACTACCCGTCGCAGGTGCGGCAGCAGCCGGACGGTCGGATCGCGGTGAGCTTCTGGAACGCGACGCCGGCCCCGGCGCCGCTCGTCCTCCGCGCGCGCCCGGGTGCGCCGGGGCCCGGCGCACCGGCCGCCGCGCCGTCGAGCGCCGCGCTGTCGAGCGCCGCGGCGCGGTTCACCGAGCGGGCGCACCAGGACCGCGCGATTGTGTACTTCCTGCGGCAGCCCGAAACGCACGCCTTCGACCTGTACCACGACTACACCGAGTCCCGGCCCGGCACGAGCACGTACGTCAACGTCGTCCGCGCGGGCAGCACCGTCTCCAACCCGTCCGCGCGGAACCTCGACACGGGTGAGTCGCTGCGCTGGGAGCTCCGCAAAGGCTCGGCGATTCCGAACGCCGGGCTGTCCGCGCCCGGCGAGCCAGCCGTCACGCCGGAGACCGAGGCCGTCGTGTTCCGGTTCGCCCCGGTCGCGGCCGGACAGTCGGTGCGGCTCCGGATGTCGGAGACGTACGTCGACAGCGCGCGCTACCGGCTCGTCGGCGACGAGCTGGTGTGGGACCGCTCGTTCGGCCGCCCGGCGAACGCGGTGGTGCTGCCCGCGGGCTGGGCGCTCGCCAACAGCGCCATGCCGGCCCAGGTGAGCGAGCTGCCCGACGGCCGCGTCCGCCTCGACTTCATCAATCCGCGCCCCGACGAGCTCGGGGTCCTCGTCACCGCGCGACGCCGACGTTAGGCGCGGCGCAACGTCGGCGGCACGCCGCGGGTATCACACGATGCAGCAGCCGCCCCGTTCCGCCGTGCCCCTTGGCACCGCGGTTACTCTCGCCACGCCGGAGGCGGCCCGGGCGGCCGGTGCCGTTCGAGCGGATCGAGCGGCAGGGTGGCGCGGCGCTGCAGGCGCGCACGCGACCGCGCCGCGCATGGACCGTCTCACGGTGGCGTTCATTCCACGCACACCACGCGCCCCGCGTCCAGCCGCACGACGACGGCCGCCACCCGCCGCGCCTCGGCCGGGTCGTGGGTCACGAACAGCATCGGCGTGCGAGTCCGCTCGTGCAGCGCGAGCAGCTCGTCGCCGAGCCGCGCGCGGAGCGGCGCGTCGACGGCGGCGAGCGGTTCGTCGAGAAGGAGGAGATCGGGCTCGGGCGCGAGCGCGCGGGCGAGCGCGACGCGCTGCTGCTGTCCGCCGGACAGCTCGCGCGGCCGCCGCCGCTCGGTGTCGGGCATCCCGACCAGCGCCAGCAGCTCGGCCACGCGTGCGGTACGCGCGCCGCGCGCACGGTCGCCGAGCCCGTACGCGACGTTCTCCCCCACGCTCAGGTGCGGGAAGAGTGCGTACTGCTGGAAGACGTAGCCCACGCGCCGCGCGCGCGCCGGGACGTCGACGTCGGCGGCGCGGTCGTAGAGCACGCGCCCGCCGCACGCCACGCGCCCGGCGTCGGGGCGCAGCAGCCCCGCCACGGCGCGCAGCGTGAGCGTCTTCCCCGCCCCGGACGGCCCCACCACGGCCACGACCCCGTTGGGTACCGCGAACGCGACGTCGAGCGTGAAGTTGGGAAGCGCGTGCCGCAGCGTCACCTCGAGCCCGCTCACGCGCCTCTCAATCGTCGCTCACGCGCCGGGGCGGCGCCCCGCCTGCGCGAGCAGCCAGAGCGCCGCGAGCGCCGTCATCGACAGCAACCCCGCGAGCCACGCCGCGCGCGACGCGTCCCCCGACTCGAACGCGTCGTACACGGCCAGGCTCGCCGTCTGCGTGCGGCCGGGGATGTTGCCGGCGAGCATCAGCGTCGCGCCGAACTCGCCCATCGCGCGGGCGAAGCAGAGCGCCGCGCCGGCCAGGATGCCGCGCGCGGCGAGCGGCACGGTCACGGTGAGGAACACCGACAGCTCCGACCGCCCGAGCGTGCGCGCCGCGTCCTCGTAGACCGCGTCCACCTGCTCGAACCCCGCCTGCGCCGCGCGCACGAGGAACGGCGACGCGGCCACCGTGGTCGCGAGCACCGCGGCCGCCGGCGTGAACACGACCGGCCGCCCGAACACCGCCTCCACCGCTCGGCCTAACGGGGCGCGGCGCCCGACGAGGAGGAGCAGGTAGTAGCCGAGGACGGTCGGCGGGAGGACCATCGGCAGGAGGACGAGCAGTTCGAGCGCGCCGCGCCCCGCGAAACGCCGCCGCGCGAGCAGCCACGCGAGCGGCACGCCTCCCACGGCCGCGAGCAGCGTGGCCGTCGTCGCCACGCGGAGCGAGAGCGCGAGCGGGGCGAGGTCGGCCGCGCCGATCGCGTTCATGGAACGGCCGAGGCGGCACCGGGCGGCAGGCCGAAGCCGTACCGGCGCAGCACCGCGAGCCCCGCGCCGCCGGTCGCGTACTCGAGGAAGCGCCCCGCCTCGGCCTGCCGCGTGCTGCGCGCGACCACGGCCGCGGCCTGGCGGATGGGTGCGTAGCGCGTCGTGTCGACGAGCGTGTACGACGCGGGCGTGGCCCCGTGCACGGCGGACAGCGCGACGAGCCCCGCGTCGGCGTTGCCCCCCTCGACGACGCGGAACGCCTGCGCGACGTTGGGCGCGTAGACGAGCCTCGCGCGCAGGCGGTCCCACAGGCCCGCGCGCTCGAGCGCCTCGCGCGCCGCCCGGCCGTAGGGCGCGTGCGCGGGGTCGGCGATCACCACGGTGCGGACGTCCGCGGCGGCGAGGTCGGTCAGTTGCAGTGGCGCGTGCCGCGCCGCCGCGCCGGGGCCCGTCACGAGGGCGAGCCGGCCGAGGGCGTAGACGCGACGCGTGCGGTCGACGACCGCGTGCTGCGCGGCGAGGCGCGCCAGCGCGTCCTCGTCGGCCGCAAAAAAGACGTCGGCGGGCGCGCCGTTCGCGATCTGCACCGCGAGGTCGCCGGTCGCGCCGAAGCTGACCGTGACGCTGTCGCCCCCCACTCGCCGGTACGCGGCCGCGACCTCGGGGAGCGCCTCGCGCAGGTCCGCGGCCGCGAAGACGAGCAGCGGCGCGCGCGACGCCGCGCCCGCGCGCGCCGGCCCGCACGCGACGCCCGCGGCGAGCGCGCCCGCGAGGAGCGCGCGCCCGGCGAGCGCGCCCCCCGCCCTCACCCCCCCACCTGCGACAGCGCGCGCAGCCCGCCCGTCCGCAGCTGCAGCAGCGCGTGCTCGCGCGGCTTCGCGTCGAGCGCGGCGCGCACGTGCGGCGCGAGCGGCTCGCCGCGGCGGAGCGGCCCGCGCAGGTCGACCTCGTGGTCGCCGTAGAGGCACGTCCGCAGCCGCCCGTCGGCCGTGAGGCGCACGCGGTTGCACGACGCGCAGTACGTGTGCGTCATCGGCGTGATCACCCCGACCGTGCCCGCCGCGCCCGGCGCCGCGTGGTACGCGGCCGGGCCGTTCCCCGCGACGGGCCTGCCTAACGGCCGGAGCCCGCCCCACGGCGCGAGCGCGTCCGCCGCCCGCGCGAGCACCTCGTCGCTCGGCACCACGCGCTCCAACACGTCCGCCCCGTACACCTCCGCCAGCTCCCCCACCGGCATCAGCTCGATGAAGCGCACATGCCACGCGTGGTCGACCGTGAGCCGCGCGAAGTCGCCGACCTCGTCGTCGTTCACCCCGCGCACGACCACCACGTTGAGCTTGACCGGCGCGAGCCCCGCCGCCTCGGCCAGCTCCGCGGCGCGCACCGCGTCGAAGCCGAGGTCGCGACGGGCGATCGCCGCGACGCGATCCGGGCGGAGCGAGTCGGCGCTCAGGTTCACCCGGTCGAGCCCCGCCTCGGCCAGCCGCCGCGCGAGCCCCGGGTCCTGGCAGAAGCGCACGCCGTTGGTCGACAGCGACAGCTCGTCCAGCCCGTCCACCGCCTTCATCCGCGCGACGAGCCGCTCCAGGTTGGGGCGGATCGTCGGCTCGCCCCCCGTGAGGCGCACGCGACGCAAGCCTAACGGAACCAGCTCTCCCACGACCGCGACGAGCTCGTCGTCCGTGAGCACGTCGCGCTTGGGCAGCCACGGCAGCCCCGCCGCGGGCATGCAGTACACGCAGCGGAAGTTGCAGCGGTCCGTGACCGAGACCCGGAGGTACTCGATCGAGCGGCCGAACTGGTCGAGCAGCGGAACGCGCTCGGGGGCGCTCGCGGAAACGCGGTGGGTGGCGATCACGGGTGCACGCCCGTGGCAACGGGCGCGCCCGCGGCGCCCGCCGCCGTCGGGTCCAGCCACTCGCGCGTGCCGTCGGCGTAGTGCTCGCGCTTCCAGATCGGCACGCGCCGCTTGAGCTCCTCGACCACGTAGCGCACCGCGTCCATCGCCGGCGCGCGCCGCGCGTGCCCGGCCGCCACCGCCACGCTCGCCTCGCCGACGCCGAGTGTGCCGAGCCGGTGCTCGGCCACGATCCGCGGCGCGCCCTCTTCCGTCCCGAACCGCTCGGCCGCTTCGCCGACGATCAGCGCCAGCTCGCGCTCGGCCATCGCGACGTAGGCCGTGTAATCGATCCCGGTCACCGGACGCCCGTCGTTGACCTCACGCACGGTCCCGAGAAAGAGCGTCGACGCGCCGTGCCCCGCGTCCGCCACCTCGGCCAGGAGCGCGGCGGCGTCGAGCGCACGTTCCACGATCGCCGTGCGTCCAGGCGTCACGTTACCCACCCGCGACCGGCGGGATGAGCGCGACCTCGTCGCCGTCCGCGAGCACGTGGTCCGCCCGCGCGTACGCGGCGTTCACCGCGACGAGCGGCGCCGGCGGCAGCCGGTCGGCGCCGGGCAGCGCGCGCACCCGGTCGACGAGCGCGCCCACCGTCGCCGGTTCGGCGAGCGTGACCGACATCGGCGACCGCCCGACCGCGTCGGCGTACGAAGCAAAGAGCAGGGTCGTCACCGTGATCTGCGACATGCGAAGCGGGCGTGAGACGGCCGGCAGGACAGATGCCGCTCGGCCTTCGCAATTTACGCGCGTCACCCACGCATCGGACGGGTGGAGCATGCCCCGCGCACGACGGCGTCCGGCGACACCCGCCGTCGTTGCCACGTGCGGTACGCCGTGCAACCTTGACCACCATGCCCCGCTTCCGCCGCACGCTCCTGCTCGCCGCGCCCGCCCTCGCGTTCGCCACGCGCACCCTTGCCGCCCAACCGCCGGCCGACCACGCGCCGCGCTCCGCCTTCCAGCAGCTCCTCGACGACCACTGGCAGTGGGAACTGCGCGAGCGCCCGATCCTCGCCACCACGCTCGGCGTGCACACGTACGACCGCGAACTCGGCGACCTCACGCTCGACGCGATGGACCGCCGCGCGCGTGTGGCGGCGGGATTCCTTACCCGCCTCGACGGCGTCGACACGACGGGCCTCACGGCCGCGGAACGCGTGACCCGCGCCATCTTGCGGCGCGACCTCGCCGAGTCGGTCGCGGGGAACCGCTTCGGGCAGCGGAGCGTGCTCTTCTCGACGTACTACGGCTGGCACACCGGCTTCGCGGACCTCCCCGACCGGCACCCGTTCCGCGACCGCGCCGACTACGACGCGTACCTCGCCCGACTCGGCGCCTTCCCGCGCTACAACCGCGGCGCGATCGCGACCACGCGCGCGGCGCTCGCCGGCGGCTACGCGCAGTCGTGCGCGCCCTTCGCCGGCTACGAGCGCACGATGCGCGGCGTGATCGCGAACGACCCCGAGCGGTCGCGCTTTCTCGAGCCGTTCGCGCGGCGCCCGTCGTTCATCGCCGAGCGGGAGTGGACCGCGCTCCGCGCGCGCGCCGTCGCGGCCGTGCGCGACTCGGTGTATCCGGCCTACGCGACCCTCCTCGCCTTCTACCAGCAGGAGTACGCGCCGCGCTGCCGCACCGCCGCCAGCGTGTCCGCCACGCCTAACGGCGCGGCCTACTACGCCTTCCGCGTGCGCTCCGAGACGACCACGGACCTCACCCCCGACCAGGTCTACGAGCTCGGCGTGCGCGAGGTCGCCCGCATCGGCGCGGCGATGGACTCGGTCGCGGCGCGCGCCGGGTACGCCGACCGGGGCGCGTTCGTCGCGCACCTGCGGAGCGACCCGTCGTACTACGCGAAGTCGCCCGCCGAGCTGCTCGCGGCAGCGTCGGTGCTCGCCAAACGCATCGACGGCGAGATGCCGAAGTACTTCGGCCGGCTCCCGCGTCTCCCGTACACCGTGAGGCCGATCCCCGACGCCGTCGCGCCGGGGACGACGACCGCGTACTACGGCCCGGGTTCGCTCGAGGGCGGCCGCCCGGGCATCTACTGGGTCAACACGAGCAAGCTCGACGGGCGGCCGCTGTACGAGCTGATCGCGCTGACGATGCACGAGTCGGTGCCCGGCCACCACCAGCAGATCTCGCTCGCGCAGGAGCTCGACCTGCCACCGTTCCGCCGTTACGGCGTGGCCTTCGCCGCGTTCACCGAGGGCTGGGGCCTGTACGCCGAGCGACTCGGCGTCGAGATGGGGCTGTACGACACGCCCGAGAAGGAAATGGGACGCCTGAGCTACGAAATGTGGCGCGCGACGCGGCTCGTCGTGGACCCCGGGATCCACGCGAAGGGGTGGACGCGCGACCAGGCCATCGCCTACATGCTCGAGCACACCGCGCTGTCGCGAGCGAACGTCGAAGCCGAGGTGAACCGGTACATCACCTGGCCCGGGCAGGCGACGGCCTACAAGGTCGGCGAGCTGCGGATCCGCGACCTGCGCGCGCGCGCCGAACGGCGGCTCGGGGCGCGGTTCGACGTGCGGGCGTTCCACGACGCGGTGCTGGAGAACGGCCCCGTCCCGCTCGACGTGTTGGACGCGCAGGTGGAGCGGTGGATCGCGCGGACGGCCAGCCCGTAGCGGCGGACCGCGCCGTCCGCGTCGTCCCGGTATCATGCGCGCCATGTCTGCTCCCCCTCGCCTCGCGGCGCACGTCGCGGCCGCGCTCGCCCTCGCGGCATGTGCGCGCGGCGTCCCGTCGACCGCGCCGGCCCCGCTCGCCGTGTCAGTGCCCGTTGCGCCGTCCGGACGCGCTGCGCGCGCCGTGTCGCACGCCGTCATCCCGGCGCCCGCGACCGCGGTGCTGGCCCCCGCCGACAGCTTCCGCCTCGATACGACGACCGCCGTGGTGCTCGACGCCGACGCGCCCGCCGCGGTCGAGGCGGTGGCACGCGTGGTCGCCGCGCTCCTGCCGGTGTCGGCCCAGCAGCCCGGGCAGCCCGCACCGGCGCGCCCCGGGCCGCGGCGGCTCGCCCGCGGCGAGGCGCCGCCCGCGGGGAGCATCCGCCTCGTGCTCGACGCGAACGCGTCCGACGCGCCGCCGACCGACGCGCGCGGCGACGAGGCGTATACGCTGGTCGCGACGATGGCCGGCGTGACCCTGACGGCCCGCGCTCCCGCGGGGCTCTTTTACGGCGCGCAGACGCTCCGACAGCTGCTGCCGTGGTCGGTCGAACATCCGGCCGCGCTCAACCGCCGTCTCGCGCTGCCGCTCGCCCGGGTGACCGACGCACCGCGGTTCGCGTGGCGCGGCGTCATGCTCGACGTGTCGCGCCACTTCCTTCCCCCGGCCGACGTGCGGCGCTTCGTCGACCTGATGGCGCTCTACAAGCTCAACCGCCTGCACCTGCACCTGAGCGACGACCAGGGGTGGCGGCTGGAGATCCGTTCGTACCCCGAGCTCGCGCGGATCGGTGGCGCGACGCAGGTGGGTGGGGGGCCGGGCGGCTTCTACACGCAGGCCGAGTATGCGGAGCTGGTCGCCTACGCGGCCGCGCGTTACGTGACCGTCGTGCCGGAGTTCGACATGCCCGGCCACACGAACGCCGCGCTCGCCTCGGTGCCGGCGCTCACCTGCGACGGCCGCGCGCGCGCCACCTACACGGGGATCCGCGGGGGCTTCAGCACGCTGTGCGTCGATAGCACCGCGACGTACCGCATCATCGACGACGTGGTGCGCGAGGTCGCCGCGCTCACGCCCGGCGCGTTCTTCCACATCGGCGGGGACGAGGTGGAGCGGCTGACGCGCGCGCAGTACGTGGCGTTCATCACGAGGGTGGAAGGCATCGTGCGCCAACACGGCAAGCGCATGATCGGCTGGGGCGAGACGGCCCCGGTCCCGCTCGACGCCTCGACGGTGGTGCAGCACTGGAAGCGCGACTCGTCGGCCGCGCACGCCGCCCGCGGCGGCTCGGTGATCCTCTCGCCCGCGGGCCAGGTCTACCTCGACATGAAATACGACAGCGCCACGGCGCTCGGCCTGCGCTGGGCGGGCCTCGTCGGCGTGCGGCGCGCGTACGACTGGGAGCCGGGGAGCTACCTCGAGGGCGTGCCCGAGCGCGCGGTGTTAGGCGTGGAAGCGCCGGTGTGGTCCGAGACGCTCGTGACGCGGCCGGACTTCGAGTTCATGCTCTTCCCGCGGCTGATCGCGGTGGCGGAGCTCGGGTGGTCGACGCCGCAGGCGCGGGGCTGGGAAGGATTTCGGGCGCGCCTCGCCGAGCACGGGCCGCGGCTCGCGGCGCTCGGCGTGAACTTCTACCGCGCGCCGGAAATCCCGTGGCGCGGTGGGGCGCCCGCGGAGCGCGCGGGCGCAGCGTCGCCGGTCGTCCCGTGACCCGGGGCGGCCGAGGGCGCGGGCGTCGGCCGGTCCGTTAGGCGCACGCTGGCCCGCCGCCCCGACGGTGAACGGCTTGAGGCTCAGCATGCCGCGCAGCTGGAGACGCCCCGCGCTGTCGCCGCCGGCCGTTAGGCGGCCGAGGTTTCGGGCGGCCACCGGTGCGCGGCCAGTGCGAATGCCGTTCGAGACAACACGGGAGCGCGGCACGTCGCCCACCGCCGCGTGCCGCGCCCATCACTCCGACCCGCCCTCCGCGACGGCCCGGGTCGCGCTCCGCGTCTGGGCGATCGCCGCCTGAACGCCGCGCGCGAGCGTGGCCCCGTCCCCGGTCGCGTACCAGTGCACCCAGAAGTGCGGCGGCCCGTCGTCGAGCATGTGCGTGTGCAGCGCGGTGACGTGGAGCCCGTGCGTCTCGAGCGCGCGCGTCACGCCGTCGACCTCGCCCGGCAACAGGTACAGCTCCCCGGTGTTCGCGACGCGTCCGGCGCCAAGCTGCTGAAAGACGACCTCGGACGCGGTCTCGAGCGTCCCCGTCGACGCGAGCGTCATCCCGTGCATCGCGATCCGCTCGCGCCGCGGAAAGACGTACTCGGCGACGCGACCGTGCGCCTCCGAATGTTTCCCCAGCACCGCGTCGACCGCGGACCAGTCGCCGCTCGCCGGCTCTTCCTTCGAGGGACTCAGCGGCGTCGCGCTCGTCGCGAAGACCGCGCGGAGCTTCGTCGCGACGGCCGCCGGGTCGCCTTCCGCCATCACGTGCACGTACACAATGCGCGGCGTCTCGCCGATCAGGTGGTTGTGCACCGCGGTCACACGCACGCCCTGCCGGCGCGCCTCGGCGACCGCGGCCGGAACCTCGCGGTCGAGCAGCACCACCTCGCCCATCGCCATCACGGCGTCGCGGCCGGCCGGGGCGAAGCCCACGTAGCCCGTGAACTCGAAGCCGGGGTCGAGCGCGTCGTCCCCGATGCGGACGTGCAGGTCGGTGCGCGGCAGGTTGACCCGGAAGTAGTCCCCCTCGGCCTTGCCCTGACCGAAGACCTCGCGAACCGCAGCCCAGCGGGGGCTCGGTGACGACGCGTGCCCGCTTGTCTGGGCCTGTGCGGGCGCGAGCGCGGCCGCGCCCGCGAGCATTCCGATCACGAGGACGGATCGAAGGGACGGCTCGAGGCGAAGCCAGGGCGAGCGGATCATGTGTGCGATCTCTGTCACGATCATGGGTGGTGGACCGTCGCCGTGAGCCGAGCATGCGGACGCCGTGCGGGCGTCGGCGCGCGACCGCGACGTCGTGGTCCGGAAGCTACCCCGTTCCGGCGCGGCGCACCGCCGCCGCCCACGCCCGCTCCCGACGCCCAACGGGCGAGCGCCGTCCGCACCTCGACCGGTATCGCGTTAGGCGCCACGCGCCGGGTTCGGCGTGTGGGGCGCGCGCCCGAGGTTCTGCCACCGCGCCTCGTGCACGTCGACCCCGAAGTGCCGGGCCGCCGCCTGGACGTTCGCCCACGCGAGGTCGCGGTCCGCGTCGCTCACCCCGGTCACCTGGTCGAAGCGGGCGAGCGCGGCCCGCACGTGTCCCGCGTCGGCGAGCGGGAGCTTGCGCTGGGTTGGCAGGCCGTAGGCGGTGTCGGGCAGCTCCTCGCGCTCCGACGACTCGAGGCGGTGGTTGTGGTTGTGATCGACATCGGCAGTCGGTGGGCGCCAGGTCGGGGTCGTCGACATTGGGTGCTCCGGTCAGGGTACGCGAGCGTCGGGGACGTCGGGAGCGCATCGGGCATGCCTCGACGACCGTGCTAGGCGCCCGCTGGCCTGGCGGGGGTGCCGGAGGGCGCGGGTGCCCCGCGCTCCCCGGCGGCGGTGTCGTGCGCGCGGCGCGCCGGCAGCGCGAACGCGAAACACGCGCCGCCGCCGGCCGGGAAGCTCGCCCACACGCGGCCGCCGAGCGCCTCGACCGCGTCCTTGACGAGGCTCAGCCCGACCCCCGTGCCCTCGACGCCGGTGATCGTCTCCGCGTGCGCGCGGAAGCCGTGTGCGAATAGTCCGGCGCGCTTGTCCTCGGGCACGCCCAAGCCGTTGTCGCACACCTCGACGGCGGGGAGGTCGGCGATCCGGACCTCGACACCGGCGGCGCGCGCCGCGTCCCGGAGCTGCCGCACGGCCTCGGCCACCGCCTGCGGCAGCAGCAGCCGGCGCTGGTGGCGCGCGTCTTCGTCCACGCGCGACAGCTCGACCAGGTTGTCGAGCACCCCGCGCATCGCGACCGCGTTCCGGCGTACGATGCCGGCGACCGGCGCGCGCTCGGCCTCCGAGAGCCCGGGGAGATCCAACAGGTCGGCCGCGCCCAGCACCGCGCCGATCTGGTTCTTGAGTTCGTGCGTGACCGCGCGGTTGAACCCACGCAGCCGAGCCTCGCGCTCGTGGACGGCGCTCCGGAGGCGCTGGAGAAAGTGGGCAACGCTCGCCTGCTGGATCACCGCAACGGCGCGGAACAGCCGGTGCCCGCAGACGAGGAGCTCGTCCTTCTCGCACGGGTCGGGCATCGTGCGCACCTCGCGCACGCAGTAAGCGAAGACGATGCCGCCGAGGATCTCGAACTCCTTCAGGATCTCGTATTCGTCGAAACCCTGGTCGTAGCGGAGCGCGCCGAGCTCCATCGCCTTCGCGACCACGGGCGCGTCGGCCGGCAGGGTCGCCGCTACCTGCGCTGCCGCGATCGGCTGGGGCTGCCATCAGCATGCGGACAGCCCGGGACGGGTCAGGACACGTGCCCGCGCCGCCCGGTTCCCGGTCACTGCGGGGTTGAGCCCGCGGCAGGTTTAGCGATCACGGCGGTCGGGCGTGCCTGGTCGACGATCCGGAGATCAGGCGCATGCACGATGAGCCCGCCGTCAGGGGTGTTCTTCGTCGTCCCGGCCACGAGTTGCCGTCGGTAGGCGTCGAGGCTGAAGTCGAACGGGTCCGCCGGTGCGTCGTCCACGAGTTCGAGGTCCGTGTCGACCATGAAGAGCCGGCCGATTTGGACCGTCCCGTGCCGGAAGTACACCCAGTTGGACGTCGAGTCCGGCGGATGCGCGGCTGCGGCCGCCGACGGCGCGAGCGACGGCGCGTCGAACGTGAGCCGCACCTCGTCGCGCTCGACTCGTGCCGCGGTGACGTGGCCCCGGATGCGCGGGGGCGGCAGGATGCTGTCTGGCTGGAGGTAGATGTCGTTCCCGGCGACCCGCGCCCCGCGTGAGCCGCGGAGGTCGATGAGCCGCTCGAGCGTGAGCCCCACGAGACGGAGCAACGGGGCGGCGGACACGCGCGCGACACGGATCGTCGTCGGGTGCACGCGGATTTCGCCGGCGGGTGTGGCCGAGACCGCGCCGACGATGTCGAAGCGGATGTCGCCCCCCTTGCGGAGCGTCCCGCGAAGGCGAAGCTGCGACCCGGCCGCGCTCACGCGCAGGTCGATGAGCGGCGCGCCGGGATACGCGAACACGTACCCGTTCAGCAGCCGACCGAGGTCCGCCGTCGTGAGCCCGGCATCCGCCGTGGCGATCCGGAGGACGAACGAGCGCGGGTCGTCGACCACCACCGGCGCCCCCGGGCGCACGCTCGCGAGCTCGCCGCCGAGGTGGCGCACGTGCAGGACGACCGCGGGCGCGACGTGGAAGTCCACACGTCGCATCGCGATGGCGGTGGGCCCGCTCGCATCGCCCCGTGCGGACGCGGGCTCGGTGACCTCGGGGGCGGGGCGGACCGCGGGGGCGAGTGTGGGCACGAACTCGGTGCGTGTCCGGATGCAGCCGCACAGCACCGCGACCAACCCGCCGACAGCGGCGAGGGTTGCGCCGCGCGCGCCGCCGCGCCACGCCGGACGTCCAGGCACGGGACGTCCCGTGCCGCGTGTGCACGCACCGCCTCGGATCACCATCCACTCCGTCGTTGGGACCCTCCGCAGAGGGAAAGACCAGCCTGGCCTGCGGTCGCTCTC
>JAABUZ0100003771.1_pt1 | contig 21890 bp, 23 predicted proteins | sample 5562091 | NCBI WGS metagenome assembly JAABUZ01 (sample SAMN12813069, study PRJNA571459) | rock metagenome | isolation source: Antarctica rocks | place: Antarctica: Victoria Land, Linnaeus Terrace sud | collected 2015-12-21
GGTCACCGCATCGAAGGTTGCGCTGCCGAAAGGAAGGCATTCCGCGCGGGCGCTCGCAAAAGATGCCGAGCCGACGCGCTGCCGCGCATGCGCGAGCATCGCGTCACTGCAGTCGACGCCCGTCACCAAACAGCCTCGCCGCACGAGTTCGGCCGTTACGAGCCCCGTTCCGCAGCCGACATCGACGACACGCTGACCCTGGGTGAGACCATACGCGAACAGCGCGTCGTACAGTTCGGCGGCATAGCCGATGCGGTAGCGATCGTACGCATCGGCGAGTTCGTCGAACGACCCGACCGGTGCGTGCTGCATGCTCACCGCCGAAATCGCAGCGAGTTCGCGCGCATGCCGGTGGGCCGAAACGACATCGCACGGCCGCTCGCGCCCATTGCGCGCGAAGGGTTCTTCTCAAACGTCGTTTCAGTGAGCAAGACGGCGTCGGAGGGACGTTCGCGCCGTCCGACCCGGCCAATCAACTGCTCGACTTCGCTTTCTCCGAAGGCGTCACTGTCGGTGATGACGATCAAGTCGGCGGCGGGAATATCCAGTCCGCTGCCGACCAAGTTCGTCGCCGCCAAAAGCGCCGGCGCCCCTTCTCGAAACGCGCGCATCTCTTCTACGCGGGTCGAGTTGCCGTAAACGGTCACGCCGCTGCGACGGTTGCGTTTCTTGTGCTCGGCGCTGTCGGCCATATCGCCGCGCAGTTGCTGCACTTCGATGCCGTAGGTATCTTGGAGGCGTTTAGCCAGCTTGGGCACATCACCGCGCGTGCGGGCGATCACGAAGATGCGCGACTTACGAGCGAGATGCTCCCGAATCAGCCCGTCGGCGCGCGCTAATTGCTCGGTCGCCGGTTCGCCCCACACGCCCTGCGTCCGGTGAACCTTTGTCGGCAGAACGTCGAAGGGCATCGCCCGCATGGAGACCGCGTTTTCAAAGGCTCCGACCCGTTCGAGGAACGTGCGCAATTCGTTCGGCGTCGCGGAGGCAAACAGCAGCGGGCAATCGAGTCCTTCGAGCAAGCGTAAATGTTCGCGCTCGTCAAACGCATTGACGTCGTCCACGATCGTAAGGGCGCTTCGATCGAGCAGATCCCACAGCGGCGGATTCGAGATCATCATGGCACTGCCGATGATGAAGCGCACTGCGCCGCGGGCCAAATCATCGAGCATGGCGCGGCGTTCGCCGGGTGAAATGCCGCCGTGCACCTCGCCGACGCCAAGGCCCGTTCCCTCGAGGCGATCGCGGAAATACGTGCAATCCTGGCGCACGAGATCGCGCGTGGGTGCAACCAGAACGATGTAACCGCCGGTTCGCAGTGCTTCATTGACCGCGACGCGGAACATCACTTCGGTCTTACCCGAACCCGTCGGCGCTTTCAAAAGAAACTCGAAGCGCTCGGCGGCAAGTTGCTCGGAGATGGTTTTGACGGCGTCGTTCTGATCGTCGGTTAGCGTGAAGCGTTCGTCGGGCTGGATCAGCTCGTGCGCGTGCGCGACGGTGTTGACGTTGTCTTCGATGCGCTCCCAAATTTCGGTGTGGGCATCGCTCATAACGTGATCGTGAATGTGGGCTCCCCTTCGAGTGATTCCTCGGCGTTTTTCTCCGCTTCCAGATCGACCGGCGGCAACTCACTGATTGAACGTAAGCCGAACGCTTCGAGAAACTCGGGAGTCGTCCGATATTCCGCCGGTCGCCCCGGCACGTCGCGCCGACCGCTCTCGAATGCGAAACGCCGGTCGAGGAGCGTCGCAACGACGCTGTCGACGTTGACTCCCCGCACGGCCTCGATTTCCGCCTTCGTCGCCGGCTGCAAGTATGCGATGATGGCGAGCGTTTCCATCGCCGCCGGCGACAGAGAAGTCTTGGGCGGTAGCAGATAGGCCTCGACCGCTTGGCGCGCCGCCGGCGACGTCGCAAAGCGGTAACCGCCCGCGATCTCGCGCAAGACCAGGCCGCGCTCGGCATAGTCGGCCGCAATACGTTGCAAGGTCGCGGCCACATCGACGGGCTCGGCGCCGGTTAACTTGGCCAGACGTTCGATCGACAGCGACTCGCTGGCCACAAACAATACGGCTTCGAGCGAGCGCTGGAGCGCGCCGGCATCGATCAGTTCAGTTTGCATGGACATCCGCAGGGATGAACGGCAAGAGCCGCAACGGGTCGGCCGGCGCCGGCTGCCGGTACGCGAGACGTCGTTGGCGGATCAGTTCGAGAATCGCAAGGAAGGTCGCGATGATTCCGCTGCGGTCCAAGTCTCGGCACAACTCGCGAAATTCGACATCGCCGCGCTCGCGCACTGTCCGCGTGACGAACTCCATTTGCCGCGCCATCGAGAACCGGTCGCGCGCGATCGTGCGTTTTTCCGGCTTCGCGCTGCGAACTGCCGCCAAAAGCGCGGCGGCGAGCTTGTCCGGCAGGATGCGGTACCGCTGCACCAAGTCGGTCGACGGATCACCGCCGTCGCGATACAGAAACGCCCGTGCCTCATCGGCGCGAACGCGCAGCTCCACAGCGACGCCCTTGTATTTCGAGTACACGACGAGCCGCCGGCGCAGCCGCTCTTCGACCTCTTCGGGCGTCTCTTCGCCCTCGGGAAGAAACTCGGTCGGGAGCGCCGGCAGCAGCGAGCGCGATTTCAGGTAGAGCAGCGTCGCTGCGATCACAAGGTACTCCGCCGCGACTTCGACGTCGAGCGCGTCCATGACGGCTAGGTAATCGAAGTACTGCTGCGCGACGGTTGCGAGCGAAACCGTTGCAATGTCGACTTTCTGCTCGCGAACCAGGTGGAGCAGCAGGTCCAGCGGGCCATCGAAGACGTCGAGGCTGACGCGAAGTCCGCGGGCGGTTTCTTCTATCGAGTCGCCGATTCGCGTACCGCCGAATTATTCTGGCCGAGCGTTGCCGGTCGCAGTTCGAGAGGGTCGCCTTCCATCTTGGCCAGTTCTTCGAGGCCGCGGTCCACGAGCCGTTTTTCGTTGACGTATTTCAGCGCCCTCTTGGCAGCCTTGACCTCAAACCATGCCGCCTCGTCAACTTCGTGGTCGTGATTGGCGGTGTCACCTGAGAGATACCGCATCAGGTAGAAATGGACCGATTTCTTGTGCTTGGCGCCGTTGAGATAGAACCAGTACGAGATTTCCGAGAGCTTCGTGAAGATTTCGGCCCAGCAGCCCGTCTCTTCCCGAACCTCCCGCAGAGCCGCGATCTCCAGCGTCTCCCGTGCTTCGACGTGCCCTTTGGGGAGGGTCCAGACCCGCGGCGTGCCACGGCCGATCAAGAGCGCTTGAAGCCCGGCGGCGCTCTGCCGGAACACCAGCCCCCCCGCCGAGACCTCGTACTTGATCCGCATGACTCGCTTTCCGATGGGAAAGGCGCCCGCAACGGCGCCTCTGTTTCTCTGATTCTAACAACCCGGACCAAGAAGGCGCGGCTGCACTCGACCCTTGGTTCGCTAGGCGAACCTAACGACAGAATCGCGTTCCGATGCGGCCGGTATGAGTGAGATCACGCAGGAGGCCGGTCCTAGGGGTCGAGCGGCCACCATGCAAGGGAGCGTTCTCCGCTCGCCGACGAAGTCGCGGGCGTACGCCGGGCGCCCGAAGGGAAACGCCTACTCGAAGAGGCGCAAGCGCTCCGCCGCAGCGGCGTGAAGTTTTTGCTCCGCGATATAGAAAGTTAATTGCTGAAACTCGGCCAAACGAGTCGTGCCGAGTATGGGATTGCCGCCGTGGCAATCTTGTCGTTATGGCGGGGTTTCGAGATGCGGCTCGCAGCGACGCTTAGCTTTAGCATCTTCTCCTGCGGAGCAGCTGCTCAGCACATCCACGAAATCGTCTGTTGCGCGAATGACAATCCGGGCAACGCCGGATTGACACTCTGGTTCGGCGACATCGCACTTCCGCTGATCGCACTGGCGTTGGCCGCCGCAGCCCGACGGCGGCGCGTCGACGGTTAGCGCAAGAAGTCGTCGCTGCGCAGCGGTAAACGGCGAACGCGTACGCCCGTCGCGTGATACGCGGGTTTCGCTGGGCAGCCGCTACCGGTTTGCGTTTGTTGCACGGCTTGGTGACGTCTTGTAAAGTAGACGCAGCGGGTGCGCTGCAGCAGGTTTTCGGGCGGTCGTTGCGGTTGCGCAGTTGCGGCGATGCCCCCGAGAGCAGTGCGCGGGCCAGCACCGGATAGCGCGTACGAATTGTGCGATCGGCCGCCTGATCGCCGTTGCGGACCGCGCCGCCGATGCGCACGCCGCCGTCGGCGAGCAGTTCGATGCGATCGTTGGGCAAACGGGCGACGTCGACCAGCAACTCCGGCCTCGCGACGCGCAGCTTCATGAGATCGACGAGGTTCGTTCCACCGCCGAGGAATGCGCCGCCGTCCACGCCGTCGAGCGCCGCCACCGCCGTCGCGTTGTCGCCGGCGCGCTCGTGGCTAAACACATTACGCCGTTGACGCGCAGGGCGATGTCGAGGTCCATCATGCCCTGCCGCATTCTCGTCGGTGCGAGGCAGAAACACGGGAGACCAACGTCAGTTCCCTTCGACGACGAGGTCGCCGCGTGCGATCGCGTTCATGAGTTCATCGACGCATTCATCACGCGTTCGCTTTTCGCGCTCGGCGCGCGCCGCCAACCAGTCTTCTGAAGAAAGCGTTTGACCCGTCGCGACGTCCCGAACGATCGCCCCCGGCAGCAGCGTCACGTCGGGCGCTTGCGAGCGGCGGGGCGAATGAGGTTGCGGCATGCGGTGACCTGCGCGTAGCCCGTGCGATCGACCTTCCGGCGCCACGCATGATATGGTGGTTCTCATGCAATTGCTACGGCCGGCAGCGGTCTTTGACGGCGAACGTCGGCTCGACGGTGCCGAGGTGCTCGTGTCGGGCGACCGCATCGTCGGCATCGGGCACGGTCTGGACGCCGGCGACGCGGAAATCGTCGCTCTCGAAGGCGCAACGTTGTTGCCCGGACTCATCGACCTGCACAGCCATGTGTTGCTGCATCCTTACGAGCGCATTTCGTGGAGCGATCAGGTCTTGCGGGAACCACAAGCGCTGCGCGTCGCCCGAGCCGTCGTCGCGCTCGGTGCAACGCTCGCCGCAGGCTTCACCACGTTGCGCGATCTCGGCACCGAAGGCGCCGGCGACGCCGATGTCGGCTTACGCGAGGCGATCGAGCGCGGCATCATCCCGGGCCCGCGCCTGATCTGCGTAACGCGCGCGATCGTGGCGCGAGGCAGTTACGGTCCGACCGGTTTCGCGCCGCACATCTGCATACCACAAGGTGCGCAGGAAGTTGACGGCCTCGAATCGATTGCGGCTGCCACCCGTCGGCAGATTCGTGCCGGAGCGCAATGGATCAAAGTCTACGCGGACTATCGCTACGGTCCGCATGGCGACGCGCGACCCGCGTTTTCCGCTGACGAACTCGCGCTCATCGTTCGGATCGCAAACGACGCCGGCTGCCCGGTGGCTGCGCATGCGACAACAAGTGAGGGCATGCGCCGCAGCACGTTCGCCGGCGTCGCTACGATCGAACACGGCGACGGCGGCGATGCGGATGTCTTTGCTTTGATGGCAGAGCGAGGCGTGGCTTTGGTCCCAACGCTGGCCGTATCGGAAGCGATGGCACGCTATCGCGGGCTGGCGGAGGACGATCCCGCGCGCCTGCAAAAGCGCGCCTCGTTTTCCGCCGCCCGCGCGAGCGGCGTGACCATCGCAAATGGCAGCGACATCGGGCCGTTCGCGCACGGCAACAACGCGCGTGAGCTCGCGTTGTTGGTAGAACATGGTTTAACGCCGCTCGAGGCCTTGCGCGCGGCCACGTCGGTCGCAGCGCGCGTTTTACGGTGCAACGATATCGGCATGCTTCGTCCAGGCGCGCGCGCCGATCTCGTGGCGATCGACGGCGACCCGCTCGACGATATCACCTTGCTCCAGCGCGTCCGCGCAGTTTGGAAGGACGGCGTTCGGCACGCTTGCCCCGCCTGAAGCTGGGAGCGTTGTCGGCAGGCACTACCGGCGTGATAGAATCAGGTGGAATGTCGCTGCACGAGATCGTCCTACCCGAGACCAAGCCGGAGACCGAATGGGTACGTGGCCGCGCGCTTCAAAAAATGAGTCCGACCTATTCACACGCCCGATTGCAATTCGAGATTGCAAGCGCGCTCACCACGTGGGCGGAACGGGGACGTCACGGTCGGGTAGGAACCGAATGGCGCTTCCGCGTGACGCCCCCCGGCCAAGTCACGCGCCCGCTGGTTCCCGATGTCGGCTACCTGTCGTACGAAACGCTAGCCGCCGATGCGCCTGCGGAATTGGTCGAAATCCCGCTCGCCGCACCCACGGTCGCCGTCGAGATACTTTCACCGGGCGACCGGCGCCCCGATGTCGACGACAAGACTCACACGTACCTCTCGGCCGGCACGTCCGCAATCATCGTCGTCGACCCGATTCGCACCACGATCAGGTTGCACGACGCTTGCGGCGTGCAACACTACGGCCCCTCGACAACCGTAACGCATACGGCGCTCCCCGGCTTCATTCTCGATGTCGGCGCGCTGTTCGCACGCGCTCGCTCCCTTTAGCGACGGATCACGGCAACGCGGGTCGCGCGGGAAGGTCGGAGTTGCGCACGAAGCACGCGCCCTACCACCGCCCGTCGCCAAGGAGCACGATCCGATGCAACTCGATGCCTACTTACATTTCAACGGCAACTGTGAGGAAGCGCTAGACTTTTACGCGGCCGCGTTAGGCGGCAAGATTGAGAACTTGAACCGCTTCGAGGGCTCGCCGATGGAAAAAGAAGTCGGCGACGATGCCAAGCAGCGCGTCATGCATGCGACGCTGGTCGCCGGCGACCTGAAGTTGATGGCCTCCGACGGACTACCCGAACATGAACATCACGCCGGGACCGATTCGAACGTGTCGCTCTCGCTCGGTACGTCCGATCGCGCCGAAGCCGACCGCGTCTTTGCCGCCCTCTCCGATGGTGGGAAGGTGACCCAGCCGCTGGAGCCGGTGTTCTGGGGTGGTCGCTTCGGGATGCTGACGGATCGCTTCGGCATCTCCTGGATGATGAGCGCGGAATAGCGCACCATCACTGGTTGCCGTTCACGCAGATGGCATCATTCGATGCCGCTGCGCGCACGTTTGTGAGGGCGCATGGAACGACGCTCGTCGACGCGAGGGGACACGAGGTGTTCGACGCGATCTCGTCGGTCTGGACGACCGTCCACGGTCATGGGCATCCGGCTATCGTCGCCGCGATCGCACAGCAAGCGCGCGAACTGGATCACGTAACCGCTTTAGGTGGCGACAATCCCGTCGCCCAAGAACTCGCGGCGCGGTTGTGCACGCTTACCAGCTGCTCGCGAGTGATGTTCGCAAGCGATGGTGCCAGCGCGGTTGAAGCCGCTCTGAAAATGGCGGTGCAGTACTGGCAGAACGTCGGCGAACCGCAACGGACGCGCTTCATACGGTTGCGCGATGCGTACCACGGCGATACGGTTGGCGCGATGGCGGTCTCGGATATTGCGCTTTTCAAAGAACGCTTCGCCGCGATCATCATCGAATCGCTCTGCTACGATGATGCCGCGGAGGTGCTGGGGCGCGGCGACATCGCGGCGGTTATCGTCGAGCCCGTCGTCCAAGCTGCAGCCGGGATGCGGATCGTGCCGGACGCCTCCTATGCCGCCTTACGCGCTCCGCGAGTGCCGCTTCTGATCGTTGACGAGATCGCGACGGGCTTCGGACGGACCGGCACGATGTTTGCTTTCCAGCAACTTGCGCTCGAGCCCGATATCGTCACCCTCGGGAAAGGGTTGAGCGGAGGGACGCTACCGCTCTCGGCGACGCTCGCCAGCGAACGCGTCTACGACGCCTTCCTGGGCGACTACGCCGAGGGACGCCATTTTTTCCACGGGCACTCATATGCCGGCAATCCGATCGCATGCGCGGCCGCGCTGGCCTCGCTCGATTTGTTCGCAAGCGAAGCAACGCTCGAGACCGTCGCACGCACGGACGCGGCGCTCGATGCCGTGCTTGCGCCGCTCCTCGCGCATTCGCTCGTTCGGGACGTGCGTCGTCGCGGCCTGATGATAGGCATCGAAGTCGTCGCCGAAGATATCGCGGCGTCCGATGCTCCCACGCCGGCCTGGCGCATCGCAAATGACCTCTACGCGCGTGGCCACTTCACCCGCCCAATCGGCGCGACGCTCCAACTCGTTCCACCTCTAGTCGCAACCCTGCCCGAGCTGCACTCGTTTGTCGACACACTCGTCGCTGCGCTCGATTCCGTTTCGCCGTGACGTATCTCGCAGGGGTTCGGCGCGAACTCGCCGCGCTCGAGGCTCGAGCGCAGTTGCGGACGCTGCGTACCCAGGTGCCCGCCGGTACGCTCGACTTTGCATCCAACGATTATCTGGGCTTGGGTCACGATCGGCGGGTGCTCGCAGCGCAACGCGATTCCTTGCTTGCAGGAAGCGGCGGTTCCCGCCTTTTGAGCGGCGCGCACCGCGAGCATGCGCAACTCGAAAACGAACTCGCCGCGTGGACCGGACGCGAGCGCGCGCTCCTCTTCTCCTCCGGCTATCTGGCCGCGCTGGGCGCAATCGTAACGTTGGCGCCGTTCGCGGACGTCGCGTATTCCGATGCGCTCGTGCACGCCAGCGCGATCGATGCGTTGCGTTTGACGAAACTGCCGCGCCACATCGTGCCGCACAACGCGTTGCCGCGACGCGGCGACGCTAACGACGCGGCGCTGCTGGTGACCGAGTCGTTGTTCGGTATGGATGGTTCGATCGCGCCACTCGACGCACTGCTCGCGGGCTTACGCCTCGGCGACGTGCTTGTGGTCGATGACGCGCACGCGCTCGGCGTGCACGGCGTGCATGGTGCCGGCCTGGCCGCGGCATTTCGCGACGAGCGCATCATCGTGATTGGAACGCTATCCAAGGCGCTGGGCGCCGCGGGCGGGTTCGCGGCCGGCCCCACCGACGCGATCGCCTTGCTTGCAAGCGGGGCCCGCACGTTCGTGTTCGACACGGCTCCGGCGCCGGCCGTGGTCTGCGCCGCGCGTGCAGCGCTTGAAATCGTCCGTAGCGCTGAGGGCGACGCGTTGCGCGCGCGCCTGACGGGCAACGCTCACCGTTTGCGCAGTGGCCTGCGCCGGCACGGGTTCGCCGTCGCTACAGGTGACGGCGCGATCATCGCCATTATTATCGGGTCGGAATGCGATGCGCTCGCCTGCGCCCGCGAATTGGAGGCGCGCGGCATCTTCGCGCCGGCGATCCGGCCCCCGACCGTGCCGCCGGGAACGTCGCGATTGCGCTTCACCGTGCGCGCCGACCATACGGAGTATGAGATCGATACGCTCGTCGACGCGCTGGCCGCCCTGCGCATGCAGCCCGCCTGATGCGGTACTTCATCACCGGCACCGACACTGACGTCGGGAAGACGCGCGTCTGCGCCGCGATGGGCCGGGCGCTACGCGACGCCGGGCGTGCGCCCACCATCGTGAAACTCGTGCAGACCGGCCTGCCACAGGGTGCGCCAGGCGATGCAGAGGAGGCGGCCCGCTTGAGTGGCTGCAACGCCCGCGAACTCGTACGATTTCCGCTTCCGGCCGATCCTTGGAATGCCGCGCTCCACGCAGGTAGCGAACCGCTCGAAGCCACGGACCTCGCCGCGCGACTCGACGCATTCGAAGAGCCACTCATCGTGGAAGGCTCCGGCGGCGCCGCCGTGCCGCTCAACGAACGAGAAACGTTCGCCTACGTCGCGGCACGCGCTCACTGTGAAGCGATCGTCGTCGTCGCATTACGCCTTGGCTGCATCAACCATGCGTTGCTCACGCTCGCATATCTCGCTGCGCACGAAGTCACCGTGCGCGGTGCCGTCTTCGTCGAACGCATGGTCCCCGCCGACGACGATTACCGCGATCAGGTGCGACGCGCGCTCGACGCCCACGTCGCGCTATTGGGCACCGTCCCGTTCGATGTCGATGCCCTTCGCAGCGTTGCGGACGCTGCGTCGCTTTTTGCAAATCTGTAGCGCGTCAAACGTTACGAAGGGACCGCTTCGTGCGGCCGCGCACGATGACGGCATGCAGGTAGCCCTAACGACCGCCCGACGCACCGCGCTCGAGCAGCGAAATCCGCTTCCGAGAGCCGAGCTGGAGGCACTTGCAACGATCCCGTCAGCGGACATCGCCGATCTCTTGAGTCTCGCCGACGAAGTTCGGCGCCACACCTACGGCAATGAGGCGGCGCTCGAGGTTCTCTTCAACGCGAAGAAGGGCGGTTGTTCGGAAGACTGCCATTTCTGCTCGCAGAGCGCCCGCTATGCGAGCGATGTCGAACCCGAGCGCTTACAGCCGGCGACCGAATTCGTCACTGCTGCGCGCGCTGCATGGGACCGCGGAGCAAGCGAGTTTTGCATCGTCGTCGCCGTGCGGGGCCCCTCTCGTACACTGCTCGAGCGCGTGTGTGAAGCGTCGCGCCGCATCAAGTCCGAGCTTCCGACCATGATGGTAGCCGTCTCACTCGGCATCATGCAGGACGAACATCTAGCCGCACTGGTCGATGCAGGCGTCGACAAAGTGAATCACAATCTCGAAACGTCGCGCCGCCACTTCCCAGCCATCTGCACGACGCATTCATACGAAGAGCGTTGGCAAACGTGCCTGCGCATCAAAGCCCACGGCCTCGAACTGTGCAGCGGCGGCATCATCGGCATGAGCGAAACACCCGAAGATCGCATCGATTTCTTGTGCGCGCTACAACAACTCGACCCCATCGAAATTCCGATCAACTTCCTCAATCCCCGTCCCGGAACGCCCTTCGCAGAGCGTTCACTAGTCGATCCTCTCGAAGCGCTACGCTTCGTCGCCCTAGCGCGGCTCGCAGTACCCCGCGCCGTCGTGCGCTTAGCCGGAGGCCGCGAAGTAACGCTCGCCGCGCTACAAGACCTCGGCATGCGCAGCGGCGCAAACGGCATCGTCCTTGGCGCCTACCTAACGACGGCCGGTCGGGACGATGGCGAGGACTTTTCAATGCTCAGGCGCACAGGCTATGTTGTCCAAACTGAGGCTCAGTTGACAGCAGAAGCACAATAAGCGATACGAGGCATCAATGGTGCTAACACTTGCCCTCATTATTCGATTCCGGCGCTAACACGTAGGATCAGTCCGCCGGGGGCATCCAGCGCAAGTTTGGCTGTCTCGCCGCACGGGTTTCATCGATTCGCTTCACCACGGTTTTTTGCGGGGTCGCGAGAACCGCATCCGGCTCCGCCTTCGCCTGTTCGACGATACCGCGCAAGGTGGCGATGAAGCCGTCGAGCGTGGCCTTCGATTCCGTTTCGGTCGGCTCGATCATCAGGCATTCGGGGACGAGCAGCGGAAAATAGATCGTCGGCGCGTGATAGCCGTGGTCGAGTAAGGCTTTGGCGAGATCGAGCGCGCGCACGCCCGTTTCACGTTTGAGTTGTTGCGCGGACGCGACGAACTCGTGGCGGCACGGTTCATCGTAGGGCGTTTCCAAGAAGTCGCGCACGTGTACCCGCAGGTAGTTCGCATTGAGCACCGCGAGCTGCGAGATCTTCGTCAGCCCCTCGCCGCCGTTTGCGAGCACGTAGGTTAGCGCGCGCACCGCATGCGCGAAATTTGACCAGAACGAGCGCATCGGCCCGACGGAATCGGCGCAATCGAAATCGAGCCGGTACGTATAGCCCTCATGACGCACGACCGGCGTCGGCAAGAACTCAACGAGATGCGCAGCGACACCGACCGGGCCGTGGCCCGCGCCGCCGCCGCCGTGCGGAATCGAAAACGTCTTGTGCAGGTTGAGGTGCATAAGGTCGAAGCCCATGTCGCCTGGACGGGCATTGCCCATGAGCGCGTTCGCGTTGGCGCCGTCGTAATACATCAGACCGCCAGCGGCGTGGACGGCTGCAGCGATCTCGGCGATGTGGTCTTCGAAGAGCCCGAGCGTATTGGGGTTGGTCATCATGCAGACGGCCGTCTCATCGTTGACGACGGCTTTGATATCATCGACGCCGATGCGGCCGCGCGAATCACTACGTAGTGAGATCACGTTGTAACCAACCATCGCGGCGGAAGCCGGGTTCGTGCCATGCGCGGTGTCGGGCACGATGACGGTTTTACGTTGAGCCTGACCTCTTTTGGTGAAGTATGCTTTTGCAATCAAAAGAGCCGTAAGCTCGGCGTGCGCGCCGGCCGCCGGATTGAGCGAAAACGCCGCCATCCCGAAAATTGCGGTTAGATAGCGCTCGAGATCGTACATCAACGCGAGCGCGCCTTGGGCCAGATCATCGGGCACAAAAGGATGCAAGTCGCGAAACCCCGGCAGATTCGCCATCGCGTCGTTGATCCGCGGGTTGTACTTCATCGTGCAGGAGCCCAGCGGATAGAAGCCCGTGTCGATTGAGAACGTGCGCTGGGAGAGGCGCGTGAAATGGCGCACGACGTCCAGCTCGCTGTTGTCCGGCAGCGGCAGTTCGCTGCGCAACGCCTCCTTGGGAAGGAATTCGTCGAGCGCGCGGCCGTTTGGTAAATACGTGTTGGGCCGGCCGTGTTGTTCGAAGATCAACGGCTCGCTTGCGCCGAACTCGAAGCGACCCAACGGCGGTACCGGCAAGCCGTTATGCGCTGACAAGATGTTCCTCCGCAGCGATATGCGTCAGCGCGTCGCAAAGCGCCGCGATATCGTCGTCGGTCGTCAGCTCCGTTGCGGTCATCAACATGCAGTCGGCGAGTTCAGGATACCAGCGGCCGAGATCGACCCCGCCCAAGATGCGCTTCTCACGGAGTGCGCTGAGTACGCGGGCTGCAGTTGCGCCGCGTGGCACGCGAATCACGCCTTCGTTGAATGTCGCGGCGGAAAAGGCGCGAGTGAAACCTGGAACGCTGGTCACGCGCTCGACAAGCGTCGCAAGCCGTTCGACGTTGAGCGTGGCGCAGCGGCGCAACCCACTGCTGCCGAGGCAGGCGAGGTAGATGGTCGCGATCAACGCGCAGTGTGCCTGGTTCGTGCAGATGTTCGAGGTCGCTTTTTCGCGGCGGATGTGCTGCTCGCGCGCCTGCAACGTCAGGGTGTATGCGGTCTTCCCGTCGGCGTCGACGGTCCGGCCGACCAGCCGCCCCGGGATGCGCCGCATGTGCGCTTTGGTTGCCGCGATGAAGCCGACGTACGGGCCACCGTATGCGACCGGCACACCGAAAGATTGGGCCTCACCGACGGTAATCTGCGCGCCCCACTCGCCGGGCGGTATCAGCGCCCCGAGCGACATCGCTTCGGCGACGACGCCGATCAGGACGCTGCCGCTCGCTTCGATGACACGCCGGACATCGTCTGCGGGCACGTCGATCGTACCGAAGAAGTTGGGGTTCTGCACGACCACCGCGGCAAAGCGGCCCTCGGCCAGTCGCGCTTCGAGATTGGCGAAGTCGGTCGTGCCGTCGTCCGCGGTCGGCAACTCTTCGATCCCGAGTTCGAGGCCGCGCACGTACGTGTGCAGCACGGCGCGATAGTTGGGATGCACGGCGCGCGAAATCAGAATCGCACGGCGACCGGTCGCATTGACCGCCATGATGGCGCCCTCCGCGAGCGCAGTCGCGCCGTCGTACACCGAGGCATTGGCGATATCGAGCGCCGTCAGCAAGCAGATGTAGGTCTGCCACTCGTAGATTGCTTGCAGGTAGCCTTGCGACACTTCGGCTTGATACGGCGTGTACGCGGTCAGAAATTCGCCGCGCATCGCAAGCGTACCGATGACGGGCGGAGCGTAATGCCGGTACGCCCCCGCGCCTAGGAACGACGTATACTCGAGCGCCCCGTTGTTTGCGGTATAGCTCGAGATGCGCCGCTGCAGCTCCAGTTCCGGAAGGCCCGGCGGGACGTCGAGCGGCGAGCGGATAGCGACGGCTTCCGGTACGGCGACCAGCTCGTCGAGCGATCGGGCGCCGACGGCCGCGAGCATGGCCTCGATATCGGCGTCGGTATGGGGAGCGTACATCGCCGGCTAGTCTACCAGCATCGCGCCCTACTCGGCGATGACTTTCTCGTAAGCGGCGGGGTCGAGCAGCGCTTGCGATTCTTGCTTGTCGGTCAAACGCAGCCGGTACAGCCACCCGTCTCCAAACGCATCGCGGTTGAGCAGCGCCGGATCGGCGTCGAGCGCCGCGTTTACTTCGATTACTTCACCGCTGATCGGCGTGAAGAGGTCGGACACGGCCTTCACCGATTCGATGACGCCGATCGACGAGAATTGCCGCACGGTTTGACCGACGCGCGGCAATTCGACGTAGACGATGTCGCCCAGAGACTGCTGCGCGTAATCGGTGATGCCGACGGTCGCCGTTTCACGGTCGACTTTGACCCACTCGTGTTCTTTGCTGTAAAGAAGCCCGTCGGGGCTGGGCATAGTCACATCCTCTCCGTTTGCCGTAGCAGTGCTTACGCGTTCAAGCGCGGGGCCGTTTGTAGAACGGCATGGGCACGACAGTTGCTTCGTGCAGTGCTCCGCGGATCTCGATGCCGAGCGAGGTACCGCGCTCGTGCGCCGCCTTGTTCACGAGCACCGTTGCGACCGGGCGGTTGTCGTACGAGGGCGCGAGCGTCGCACTGCAAACCTCGCCGACCTTTTCGCCGCCGAAAAAGACGGGATAGCCCTTACGTGCCGGGACCTTTCCCGCAAGCGCGACGCCGGCGATGCGCTCGAAGGCATCCGCGTCGCGCTGCGCAACCAACGCTTCCTTTCCCGTAAAGGTGGGCTTATCCAATTTCACCGCCCACCCTTGGCCGCCCGCAAGCGGCGAAATTTCTTCGCTCAGCTCGAAGCCGTACAGCGGCATCCCGGCCTCTAGCCGCAGCATGTCACGTGCACCCAACCCCGCCGGCTCGAGGCCGGCCTTTTTCCCCTGAGCCAGTAACGTTTGCCACAGGTTGGCTGCAACGCTCCCGTCGACGAACAGTTCGTAGCCGTCTTCGCCGGTATAGCCGGTGCGCGCGATAACGGCGCGCTCGCCATCGACGGTTCCTTCGGCACAGTAGTAATATTTCATCGCTGCGGCATCGAAGTTGCACAGCGGAGCAACGATCTCGACCGCACGCGGTCCTTGGACGGCAATCAGCGCATGCGACCCGTGGTGACTTTCGAGGTGAACGTCCGCATGGCCGGCGGCCTGCTCCTGCAGATACGGCCACATCTTGGGCGCATTACCGGCGTTGACGACCAGCAAATACCGTTCTTCGCCGAGCCGATAGAACAGGACGTCATCTTTGCAGCCGCCCTGGTCGTTGGTGAAGATGTTGTAGCGCGCTTGACCGTGCTTCATCGTCGCGACCGCATTGACCGTCAGCGTGTCGGCCCATGCTGCGACGCCCGCGCCGCGCAGCTCGTACTGCGCCATGTGCGAGAGATCGAAGAGTCCGGCCCGCTCGCGGACCGCCGCATGTTCGCGAAGAATGCCGGCGTATTGCACCGGCATCTCGAATCCCGCGAACGGGACGATGCGCGCACCCAGCGCAACGTGCTCATCGTAGAGTGCCGTGCGGCGCAGATCCGGCTGCTTCTCCGCGCTCGGCGCAGCAGCCGAGCTTGTCTGCATCATGGCGTAGTCCTCATGTCGGTTCGCTTTCGGCAACGCTGCGTAACCGTCCGGCGGGACTGGCCCCGCGCCCGTCGCCGAGCGGTGTGTTCAGGAACGACAACGTCGTATGCGCGACCAGCTTGTCACCGCTGTGAACGTGCACTTCACCGTAAACGATGCGCGCGCCGGGTTTGAGGACCGTCGCGTGCGCGACCAAGTCGTGCGGCGGCAGCGCCGGTCGCAGAAAGCTGCACGTCAACGACGCCGTTGCGGTCGGCTGCTCCGGTCCGTAGATCGATGCGAGCGCGACCCAGAAGACCGTGTCGCACAAGCTGACGATCGCGCCGCCGTGAACGGCACCCGCGTTGTTCGCGATCTGCGAACGAAAGGGCATGCGCATCGTCGCTTTGCCGCGGCCTACTTCCACCAGCGTCAGCTCGAGTGTCTTGACGAAGTTCGCCTTCTGTTTGTCCCAGCGAGCGACTGCGGTATCGAAATCGAGCGGCGTCGCGCGGTCGCTATTCAAAGACATCTCCCTCCCGCGCCAATTCGCGACGCAGGTAGAGCGGCAGACTGAAGAGACGCCGGTGCGTTTCGCCATCGTAGAAGTAGTTGTCGCCGCGAAGTGCGTTCACGTACGCATCGATGCGCGCCGGACGGAGCGCCGCCACGTCAACCGCGTCGCTGCAGGCGAGGAACGCCCAGTCGTTATCGAAGGCCGGCACATGAGCGTAAAATGAACGCACGAAGCGATAGAACTGCCGCAAGGTGCGCGCCATTTTCGCGTGCAGTGCCATGTTGTGAAAGCCAGCGGTGCTGGCTTGCAAGGCGTACACCCCGCCGGGCGCGAGATGCCGCTTGATGTCGGCGAACACGCGCGGACTGAAAAGTGGGTTCGACGGCGAGTCGGCGAGCGGTTCGGTGAGGTCGCTCAGAATCGCGCCGTACGTGCCGTCGTCTTCGCGTAAGAACGAGAGGGCGTCGCCCACGATGACGCGCGCGCGCGGATCCTCGAAAGCGCCGTCCGACCATTCCGGCAAATAACGCTTCGACAGTTCGACCACGTCGCCGTCGATGTCGACCATCGTGCAGCGGCGCACATCCGGGCAGCGCAACGCCTCGCGCAGGGTGGCGCCTTCGCCCCCACCGAGAATGAGTACGTCGTCGCGTCTTGCGCTGGCCGCGAGCGCCGGATGCACGAGCGTTTCATGGTAAATCTTCTCGTCGGCCTGAGCACTTTGCGTATCGCCGTCGAGAACCAGCATCTTGCCGAACTGAGCCGTACGAATCACCGCGACGTTTTGGAACGCCGTGCGGCCCGCAAAGTACGTCTCATCGATCGCATGATGGTGCAGTTCGGTCGGAGTAAACTCCTCGACGTACCACTGCCAGTGCTCGGTTTTCGGCACTACTTCTTCGGGACGATCAATGAACGAGAAAGTAGTCGGCAGCCGAGGGCGGCGCGATGACGTTATTCTGCACGAACGACGATGGATTGGGGACCGGTGTCGTACCTGCCGGAGGCGTCGGCGTGGGACTCGCGGGGGGACCGGGAGACGGTGTGCTGCCACTGCCGGAGTTGAACGGAATCGCGACGACGCTGGCGTTGTAGCCGGAGGCGCACGCTGTCCCCGGCTGTGTGCCCAGCACGACGAGGCGGCTACCATCGCTTGTGATGCGGGCCGCCGAAGCATACGTCAATGCTCCCGGCACGCCGTTGCAGTTGGTGTACGGCAACGCGTTCGTACCGGCTGCCGAGCCGGGCTCGAAGCCTGGCCGCACGACGGACAGCGTTCCGCTCGCGACGCCGTTGACGACGACGACGCCGAGATCCGTTGCGACGTACGCGTACGTTCCGCTCGAATCGATTGTGATCGAGTTGATGTTGCCCGGCACGGCGGTGCTGGATGACTTCACGATCTTCGTCGGGAGGCCCGTAATCAGCGTCAACACGTTACCGGCGCCCGAACTCGTGCCGCCGAGTAGCACGCGCGACACGTCGCGCGGATCGAACGCAAGATTTCCCTGTCCGCGTAGCGTCGCGTTCGAGCCGAGCGTCGTGTCGTCGGCTTGCGCATTGTATTGATAACCCGTCGAGACGATCGTGCCGCCGAAGACAAGGAGATCGGAAGGTCCGCGCGCCAGCAGAATGCTCCCGTTCACATCGGGCGAGACCCGCACGATCGAACGCGGCAACGTGGGCGGCTGGATCATGTAATTCGAGCCCGAGAACGGAATGGCGCCGCCGTACTGTGGCGGCGCATTGTTGAGCGACGTCAGCGCGACGATCGCCGATGCACCGGGCCCGGTCACGAGCCCGACGGGTGACGTGCCTTGGGTCGTCGTGCCGAGAATCGACACCGACGTTGCATTCGATATGAGCGGAACGGTCGTGGGACTTGTGCTTGGGGCGGCCGTCGGTGCGACGCTCACATCATAGGGCGTACCGACCGGCGTGATCGTTCCGAACGGCGCGCCGAAGACATCTTGGACGAGCGTGTAATTGCCGGATGCGTTTTGCAACAGCGCAAGCGCCCCGGTGAGATCGGAGGTAAATGCGAGCGGGCCGACCGACGATGCGAACCTGACCGCCGGGGGCAACGACGTGATGTTCGAGGTGCACAGATTGCCGTCGCTGTTCGCGTACTGGACCGTCTGAACGCCGTGGAAACCGTTGCCGTTGCCGCCATCGGGTTCATACGCAACGTCCGCGTTTGCGCACGCCGCGGTCAACGAATTCGAAGACGTGGGAATCGGAGTCGGACTTATCGACGGAAGCGGTCCGGGCGTCGAGTGCGAGTGGCTGCACGAAGCGAAGACCAGCGATGCGGCCGCCAGCCCGATTCCTAGGATGCGCGAGCGTGTGAGGGTGGGTTTGCGCAACGTGGATTTCCTTATGAGCGGAACGTCTTTAAGCGGATCGTTTCGCCATCGAATGGCCGGCGTGCTCGTGCACGACGTGCGTGTACAGTCCGTTGGTCGACGCGATGCCGCGCTTCACCTCGGTCGTAAGCATCGACTTGGCCCCAAGCCTCTTGGCCGCGAATTCGCACGCCCGCCGGGGGTCGGTGTGATCGCCGCACGTGTAGAAATCGACGGCCGCATAGCCGGATTCAGGCCAGGTGTGAATCGACATGTGCGATTCGGCGATAACGACGACGCCGGAAACGCCTTGCGGTTGGAACCGGTGAAACGTGACCTTCAAAATTTCGGCGTTGGCCTCGCGAGCAGCGGACTCCATAATGGAGCGCACGCCGTCGAGGTCGGTCAAAATCTGGGGGCTGCAGCCCGACAGCTCGCAGACGATATGAGTTCCACGTGTTTCCAATTGTTCTCCTCGGGTTTGGTTGGGAAATCCCACCTCCAGGCTACGCCGGCTGGCGCGTGCAGTGCACTTGCGTCCCCGACCCCTCGGAACGATCTTGCCGGCGTGCCGCCTCTCTGCGGCGCACGGACGTCGTTCCGCGATGGCACGTAGGGCGTGCCGTCCCCCGTTGCCGCTTTTACGGCATGAGGCCCGAGTCGTTCGCGCTGCGCGCGCCTACTCGGGCCCGACGGACATGATATACCCCCTACCCCCCGCTGTAAAGGGATCGTTGCTTACAAAGCGAGCGTCGCCGGGTTTCCCTCGTCGGCCGACCCGACAGAATAAAAGGGCCGCTGCTCGAGCTTCGACCAGGTCGCGCACACCTGGACTTCCTGACCGGTCGACCAATTCGAAACGTCGTTTCCGTACGCGTCCTGTCCGAACGTGTAGACGTGACCGTCACTGAGCTCGACGGCGTGGTCGAGGGGGCCGTTGAACCGCCGGCGATGCCCAGGGCGACGGCGAAAGCCGCCCTTTCGATACGGCGTCGGCGTACGATCGACCGGCGGAGAAAACTCCGCCGCGACGCGCACGACGTCGGCCGTGTGGCAGACCTTGTCGGGCCGAGGTGTCGCCTCCGGGGCATAGGCCGCATAATAGGGCCCGTAGGCGCCGCCGTCGGCATTCTGGCAAGGCAGCACGCAATTCTGGCCCGTTATCCGGTCGATGCGAACCACTTTGGTGCCGGTCGTATGCACGTACTGGTAGCGCCCGAAGAGTTGAAATGCGCCGAGCGCTACGATAAGTAAGGCGACTGCGCCGAGCGTGAAGTCGAGCCGCTGGGTGCGGCGTTTGACCCCCTCGGGATTGGGTTCGGGCCTCAATATCACTCTAATTCTGAAGATACTTCTGAAGTATCTTGACTATCAGGACGGCCCATGGGTACAGTAGTACTATGGCACTGGACCCGCAAGCGACCGCTCCATCGTCGTTCGACGAGGACTATCGACACGGCTTCCACGATTCTGAAGCCAATTACGTCTTCAAGTCCGACAAGGGACTAACGCGCGAAATTGTCGAGCGCATCTCGCGGATGAAGGGCGAGCCTGCCTGGATGACGGCCTTCCGGCTAAAATCCTATGAGATTTTCCGGAGCAAGCCGATGCCGGCGTGGGGCGACAAAGCCTTGCTCGAAGAGATCGACTTCGACGACATCCACTATTACGTGAAGTCCTCCGAGAAGACCGAGCGCTCGTGGGACGACGTGCCCGACGACATCAAGCGAACGTTCGATCGCTTGGGCATCCCGGAAGCCGAGCGCAAGTTTCTCTCCGGCGTGTCGGCTCAGTACGAATCGGAAGTCGTCTACCACAACGTCCGCGAGGACCTGGCCAAAGATGGCGTCATCTTCTGCGACATGGATACGGCGTTGCGCGAGCATCCCGAGGTCCTTCAAAAATATTTCGCCACGGTGATTCCGCCGGGCGACAACAAGTTCGCCGCGCTCAACTCGAGCGTCTGGTCCGGCGGCTCGTTCGTCTACGTTCCGCCGGGCGTCGAAGTGAAAACGCCGCTTCAGGCGTACTTCCGCATCAACACGGAAAACATGGGACAGTTCGAGCGCACCTTGATCATCGCCGACAAGGGCGCCAAAGTGCACTACATCGAGGGTTGCACGGCGCCGCAGTTTTCGACAGCGTCGCTGCACAGCGCGGTCGTCGAACTGATCGCGATGGAAGGCTCGTCGATTCGGTACACCACGATCCAAAACTGGTACCGCAACATCTTCAACCTCGTCACCAAGCGCGCATACGCCCACGCGCATGCGACCGTCGAATGGGTCGACGGCAACATCGGCTCGCGGCTGACGATGAAGTATCCGTCGATCTACTTGATGGGTGAAGGCGCGCGCGGTGAGATTCTCTCGATGGCGTTTGCCGGCGAAGGTCAGCACCAGGACGCCGGCGCCAAGATGATCCACGCCGCGCCCAACACGACGTCGGTCGTCACCAACAAGTCCGTTTCCGCGCACGGCGGTAAAACGACGTATCGCGGGCTCGTCGAAATCTTCCCCAACGCCGTCGGCGCAAAGACGCGCGTCAAATGCGACGCGCTCATCATGGACGAGCAGTCGTCGAGCGACACCAAGCCGACGATGAAGATCGATCAGCAAAAAGCGACGGTCGAGCACGAGGCGAGCGTCTCGAAGATCGGCGAGGAGCAACTCTTTTACGCGATGTCGCGCGGCCTCTCGGAGGCCGATGCGACGGCGATGATCGTCAACGGCTTCTTCGACTTCTTCGTCAAGGAACTGCCGATGGAATACGCCGTCGAACTCAACCGTCTGGTCAAGATGGAAATGGAAGGCGCGGTCGGCTAAGCCGTCGCGTGCGGCCGCTGCCGGGATCGTAGGGCGCTTGCAGTTCGTATCACACGTGCAGTTTCACGTCGGCGGACGCTCATCGTGGGCGTCTGGCTCGATCGGCACGAGAGATAAATCGGTCTGCGCGAAGTCAGCGCCGACACAGAGCAGTGGCCGACCGGCGACCTTCGCCGTAGCGTAGCTCAAAGCGTCGCCGAAATTGAGACCCGCAGGATGGCGACCGCGTCCAAAGCGGTCGTATGCAGAGAGTGCTACGGACCAGTGCCGGGCGTCGAACGGCACGATCGTTATCTTCCCTTCCTGCAAGATACGGTGCACCATCCACGGCGTCGTGAAGCCGAGGCGTCGGCCGAGAACAATCGCCATTTCCACTGCCGTTGGTGCACCGATCCCAATCACGGTCGCACTCTGTATACATTCGACGAGTCGCTCGTAGCCCGGCTCGCGGAAAGCAATGGCGACGAGCGCGGAAGAGTCAACGATCATGCGCCGTGCTCGTCGTAGCCAAGGATCTCGTCTTCTTCGCTTCGCGTCAATCGGCGCCCGACTTGATCGGCGGGTATGATCGGCCAAATTTCGCGCTCTAGGAACGC
>JAABUZ0100003772.1_pt1 | contig 21887 bp, 24 predicted proteins | sample 5562091 | NCBI WGS metagenome assembly JAABUZ01 (sample SAMN12813069, study PRJNA571459) | rock metagenome | isolation source: Antarctica rocks | place: Antarctica: Victoria Land, Linnaeus Terrace sud | collected 2015-12-21
GTCGGGGACGACCACGCCCTCGAGTGCCGATGAGGCGGTGATCGACTGGACGCGCGCGCGGGCGGCGAGCCGGTCCAGCAGCCCCGGCAGCTGGGCCACGTGGAGGCGCTCCAGGCCCCGGCCCTGGTCGACGTCCGCGAGTCGGCGCACGATGTCGGCCGGAACCCGGTCGATCAGCGAGGCGCCGTCATCGAAGCTCCGCAACGGCACCCCCTGAATCTGCCATCGGTGGCCTACTTTACCAAGTTTGTGGGTTCGATAGCAGGTTCCGGCGCACGGCGGGTGCGCAGGCGCCTGCGGCCGGCCAGCACCAGGGGGACGACGACGGACAGCACGACCACCGCGACCGCCACACCGATCGCGGCGTGCTTCACCCCCGGCGCATGTGCGGAGTACCTCCCGAGCAGCACCAGCCCGGCGCCCCATGACAGTGCGCCGACGACGTTCGCGGCCGCAAAGCGCGCGTAGGGCATCCGCGCGGCGCCGGCCAGCAAGGGGGTGAAGGTGCGCACCCACGGGATCCAGCGGGCGCTCACCACCGCCAGCGGCCCGAAGCGCGCGTAGAGGTCCTCCGCCCGGGCCAGCGTCTCCGGGCCGACCCGCCGCTCGGCCCGCCGCTGCAGTGCCGGCCGGCCGAGGCGCCGACCCAGCAGGTAGCCCGTGGCGTCCCCGGCGACTGCGGCGACGGCGACCAGACCGGCGAGCAACACAGCGGAGACCCCCGTCGCCGGCGCGGCGCAGGCAAGCCCGGCGGCGAACAGCACGGTGTCCCCGGGAAGGAAGAAGCCCACGAGCAGACCGGACTCGACGTAGACCAGCCCGCAGACGGCAACGACCAGCGTCGGGCCCGCCAGGGTGGAGGGATCCAGCAGGGCCACGGTGCCCAGTCAACCCCGGTTAGCGTGGTCGACATGCCGATCGCCACCCCGGAGACCTACGCCGCGATGCTCGACCGGGCCAAGGCTGGACGCTTCGCCTATCCGGCGATCAACGTCACGAGCAGCCAGACACTGAACGCCGCCATCGCCGGTTTCGTCACCGCCGGGTCCGACGGGATCGTGCAGATCAGTACCGGCGGCGCCGAGTACGCGAGCGGCCCCACCGTTGCGGACATGGTGCTCGGGGCGAGCGCGCTCGCCGGCTATGCCCACGTGGTCGCGGCCAAGGCGCCGGTGACGATCGCGCTGCACACCGACCACTGCCCGAAGGACAAGCTCGAGGGTTACATGAAGCCGTTGGTCGCGATCAGCCAGGAGCGGGTCGCGCGCGGCGAGGAGCCGCTGTTCCAGTCGCACATGTGGGACGGGTCGGCGATCGACCTCGACGAGAACCTCTCGATCGCCGCCGGGCTGCTTGCGGCCTGCGCCCAAGCGAAGATCATCATGGAGCTGGAGATCGGCGTCGTCGGCGGCGAGGAGGACGGCGTCAGCAACGAGGTCAACGACAAGCTCTACACCACCCCCGCCGACGCGCAGCACACCGTCGACGTGCTCGGCCTCGGGGAGAAGGGCCGCTACCTGCTCGCCGCGACCTTCGGCAACGTGCACGGCTCCTACAAGCCCGGCCACGTGAAGCTCCGCCCGGAGATCCTCGGCGAGATCCAGCGCCAGGTCGGTGCCACGGTCGGTCGCGAGCGGCCCTTCGACCTGGTCTTCCATGGCGGCAGCGGCTCCGACCTCGCAGACATCCACGCGGCGCTGGAGTTCGGGGTCGTGAAGATGAACGTCGACACCGACACGCAGTACGCCTTCACCCGGCCGGTGGTCGAGCACATGCTGACCAAGTACGCCGAGGTGCTCAAGGTCGACGGTGAGGTTGGGGTGAAGAAGTCCTACGACCCGCGCACCTGGGGCAAGGCGGCCGAGGCGGGCCTGTCCGCCCGGGTGGTCGAGGCCTGCCGCGACCTGCGCTCCCTGGGCACGGCCCCCAGCAACTGACCCGCTCGACTGCGGCAGATCTTGACATCTCGCCACGGACACGCCGGGGTCATGGCGAGACGTGCGGTCCCGCCGTCGGTCGCCAGGGGCAACCGCCGGCCGGGGTCGGGCGTCACCGGGACGTCACCACCTCCCGAGTGGCCCGGCGCGGCTGCGGCGCACTGCTGGTGCTGCCGGCACCACCGAGCCCACGGCCATCGGACCCGACACCGCCGGCCCGATCCACCATGCGGTCCCTCGCGGAACCGTCGGGCTACGCGTCACCGTGGGTCCCGCCCTCCCGCCCGGCCCTGGCCTACGCGACGGCGAGCGGTGTCCAGGTGCTGGGACGCGGCAGCTCCGGCGGGGTGACCGTGGGGTCTCCGCCCTCCTACGGTCCGGCCTGGTCGCTCGACGGCCGCTACCTCGCCTGGGCTGAGCAGGGCGCCCGACGCGACGTGGCCAACGCCCCGGACGACGACCCGGTGGTGGTCCTCGACACCACGACCGGCGCTCGCGTCCGGGTGCCCGAGGTCGGAGCTGGGCTCAACGGTCAGGTGTTCGCGGTGCCTGGCGGCTTCGTCCTCCCGGTCAGCGGTGTGAACAACCTCGGCCACCATGCAGACGATCTGCTGGTCGTCGACCTCGCCGGTGGTCTGGACGGGCTGGCCGTACGACGGGTGCACACCCGGCTCGGCGCCACCTGCTCCGTTGACATCGACACCCGGCCGGATTCCGGACCGGACGGTGGTTGCGACACCGTGTGGACGCAGGCGGTCGGCGACCGCCTGGTCGCGGTGCTCACCGAGGCCAGCGGCACCTACTACCGGTACTGCCCGCACGTCTACTCCGTCGGGCTCGACGGGTCGGTGCGCCGCCTGTTCGGTCCGGGCAAGGACGACGCCCACAACGACGGCGAGCCCCGGCTCGCCTACTCGACCGACGGCAGCCGCTCGGCGGTCTTCGACAGCGTCCGCAACGGGATCGACGTCTACAGCCAGGTGGTGGTCGGCGGCGCGACCGGAGCCCCGTCGGTGCGGCCCTCCGGGCTGCCGGCGATCCTGGCCGACACCACCGAGTACGGCGGGTTGTCCTGGACGCGGAACGGCGACCTGCTGGTGGCGCTGCGCCACGGCAAGACACGGAGCACCCCCGCGGGCACGCGACTCCCGGCTGACAGCGTCTACCGGTGCGCGCACGGGAACGGTTGCGTCCCCCTGGGCGTCGTCGCCTCCGAGGTGGTGGAGGCCGCGGACGGCAGCCTTGCGCTGGTGCGCGACGGACCGGACCGCACGACCGGCGACAGACGCAGCATTGTCGTCGTACGACGACCCGGCGCCCCCGAGGTCGTCGTCAGCGGGGCCGGACCGGTCTGGGGCCCGGCCTGACGGGTGAGGATGGGCGCATGACCCACGCGCACGGCGACCACCACGACCTGCTCGGCGGCCCGCCGCCCACCCTGCTCCCCGTGCCGCCCGACGCCGCGGCGCTGCGCGACGGGGGGGCGGACCCCGTCGAGGTGGTGGCGGCCTTTCCGGCGTACTCCGCCGGCTGGGCCGACCTCGCCGAGCGCGCCCTGTCCACCGACGGCTCGACGGCGAGCGCGGTCGCGGGCTACGCCTACGCGCGGGTCGGCTACCACCGCGGCCTGGACGCCCTGCGCCGCAACGGGTGGAAGGGCTTCGGCCCGGTCCCGTGGTCGCACGAGGGCAACCGCGGCTACCTCCGCGCCGTCGCCGCCCTCGCGAGCGCGGCGGGGCGCATCGGCGAGGACGCCGAGGAGCGGCGCTGCCTGGACCTGCTGGCCGACGGCGACCCCGCGGCGGTGGACGCGCTGACCTGACTGGTTGGCGGTTCGACGGTCAGCGACGGGCAGCTGCCCCCGGGGTCGTGAAGGCCGGCCCAAAGCCTCACGTCGCCCCGAAGCGTCACGGGTCATGAGGTGACGGTCACCGCCACGGTGCCGACCTGCTGGACCAGGTTGCTGCAGAGGGCGCCGGGCGAGCACGAGGGCCGGCGCTGCACCGACACCACGGTGGTGCCGGGAGCGGCGGCCGCGAAACCGGTGGCGTCGGCGGCGAGAACTTTCGGGTCGGCGACCCTGAAGGCGTCTCCGGGCACAGACGCAATGCGCAGGTGCTGACCCGGGTGCAGGGTGACCGCCTGCATGCCCTTCCCGGAGACCGTGGCGTCCGCGGAGCCGCCGGTCGGGGCCGACGCCGACGCGGGAGCGCCGCCGGCGACGGGCGCCGACGCGCCGGGCGAGGAGGAGCCGCACGCCGACAGCAGGAGGGCCGCGAGGAGGGGGCAGAGCACGAGCGGGAGTCGCGTCATGACGGGTCACTACCCATCGACGCCGTGCTCTCGCCGTACGACGGATGTCAAGGTCTGCCACGGACCCCGGCGTGTCCGTGGCGAGATGTCAAGATCTGCCGCCCCCGAGGGGCTCGGGTGGCCGGCGGCGGGCGCCGAACAGCGCGGCGGCCCCCGGGATCGAGGTCAGCCGGGTGGTGGCGTCGGCAATGGTCGCGATCCGCGCCTGGGTGTCGCGCAGCTGGCGGACGACCGGCAGCACGTTGGCCTGGATCTCGCGCAGGGTCTCGGGGATCTCGTCGACCACGGGATCGTCGAGCACCGCCGCGACCCGGCGGATCCCCGGCTCGAGGTCGTCGAGCAGCGCCTCGGCGCGGATCGCCATCCGCTGCACGGCGCTCAGCGACTCGGTCAGCAGCCGCACCTGCTGGGTGAGCGAGACCAGCAGGCCGGGCAGCGCGAGCACCGCCTCGGCCTGCGCCACCCCGAGCTTGACGACATCACCCGGCGTCGGGATGCGGACCATGCCGCGAGCGTAGGCACAGGCGCCGTACGATCACCCACCGTGCCCGCCCTCGTGCTGATCGGTGCCCAGTGGGGCGACGAGGGCAAGGGCAAGGCCACCGACCTGCTCGGCGTCGGGGTGAAGGCCCCGGCCGGCGAGCCCGCGCCGACCAAGGTCGACTACGTCGTTCGCTACCAGGGCGGCAACAACGCCGGCCACACCGTGGTCACCCCCGAGGGCGTGCAGTACGCCCTGAAGCTGCTGCCCAGCGGCGTGCTCTCCCCCGACGTCACGCCGGTGATCGGCAACGGCGTGGTGGTCGACCCCGGCAGCCTGCTGGAGGAGATCGACGGCCTGCAGGCCCGCGGCGTGAGCTGCGAGCGGCTGCTGCTGTCCGCCAACGCCCACCTGGTCATGCCGCACCACCGCGCGCTGGACCGGGTCACCGAGCGCTACCTCGGCAAGGCCAAGATCGGCACGACCGGGCGCGGCATCGGGCCGACCTACGGCGACAAGGTCGGCCGGGTCGGCATCCGGGTGCAGGACCTGTTCGACCCGGGGATCTTCCGCGCGAAGCTCGACCTGGCCCTGCGCGAGCGCAACCAGGTGCTGACCAAGGTCTACAACCGCAAGGCGCTGGACGCGGAGCCGATCGTTGAGGAGTACCTCGGCTACGCCGAGCGGTTGGAGGGGTACGTCGCCGACACCTCGCTGGTGCTGAACCGGGCGCTCGACCGGGGCGAGGTCGTGCTGCTGGAGGGCGGCCAGGGCACCCTGCTCGACGTCGACCACGGCTCGTATCCCTTCGTCACCTCCAGCAACCCGGTCTCCGGCGGCGCCTGCGCCGGCTCGGGCATCGGGCCCACCAGGATCACCGGGGTGATCGGGATCGTGAAGGCCTACACCACCCGGGTCGGCTCCGGCCCCTTCCCCACCGAGCTCGACGACGAGATCGGCGAGCGGCTGCGCGTGGTCGGCGGCGAGGTCGGGGTGAACACCGGGCGGCCACGCCGCTGCGGCTGGTACGACGCCGTGATCGCCCGCTATGCCTCCCGCGTCAACGGGATCACCGACTTCTTCCTCACCAAGCTGGACGTCCTGACCGGCTTCCCCTCGGTCCCCGTCTGCGTCGCCTACCAGCTGCGCTCCGGGGAGGTGGTGGAGGAGATGCCCATGACCCAGACCGACTTCCACCAGGCTGTGCCCGTCTACGAGGAGTTCCCCGGCTGGGACGACGACATCAGCGGGGCCCGCACGCTCGGCGACCTGCCGCCGACAGCCAGGACGTACGTCGAGGCCCTGCAGCAGATGTCGGGCGCCCCGATCTCCGCCATCGGCGTGGGGCCCGGCCGCGAGCAGACGATCGTCCTGCGCGACCTGCTCTGAGTCCGGGAGATGTGCGGGTGGCCTCCCACCTGGCCTGCCTCGGCCTGGAGCCGGACGACGACGGGCCGGCGTTCGACCGGCTGATGGAGGCCCTGCTGCGCAGCGGCACGGCGCGGGGCCTCGAGGACGGCTGGACGGGCGTCACCTTCACCGACCCGTCCGGTGCCCGGGTGGTGTTCGGGGTGCACCCCGACGGGACCGTGCCGGTGCTGCAGCCGAGCTTCGCCGGCGCCAGGAGGCAGCCCTTCCTCCTGACCCGGGCGCCGGTCGCCCCCTCGGCACTCGCGCTCGGGGAGCTGACGACCTCCGGGACCGGCCTGGCGCTCGACCTGGCCGACCCGCTCGCGCTCGGTGTGCAGGGCGAGGCCGCTGGCGACATCGCGCTGACGCTGCTGGCTGAGTCGGTCGGCCCGGCGGCGGCCGACGAGCCGGACACCCTCGCGGCGGTCGGCCTGCTCGCCGTCGGTGCCGCCCCAGGGGCCGAGCCGGAGCCGGTGGCGCTCGCGGTCGGCGTCGTCCAGCGCGCTGCGCTGCGCCGCACGGTCGCTACCGCGCAGGCGTGGGTGCACGTGGAACTGCGCACGCCGATGGGTGTGGTCGACGTCTGCTGCTCGGCGGTGGAGCTCGATCCGCTGCCGGTGCCGGGGACGCGGCTGCGGGTCGAGGCCTACGTGGTGGGCGCCTTGTAGCGCGTGCCCGCTGCTAGCCTTGACCCGTGTCCAGGGCAGTCAAGCCCAGGCGCCGCCGCGGCTATACCCGCGTGTCGACCAAGAACCAGGTGACGCTGCCCGTCGAGGCACTCACCGCTGCGCACATCGGGCCTGGTGATGAGCTGCGGGACGAGGTCGACGGTGAGGGGCGGGTCGTGCTTGTGCGCGAGCACGACCCGTGGGACGACGTCTTCGGCAGCATGCCCGGCCTCTGGGCTGCCACCGACCTCGAGGCGCTGAGGGACGAGTGGGAGCGGTAGTCCTCGATGCAAGCGTCGTCATCGGTGCGCTCGACGCGATGGAGTCACTACCCGTCGGCCCGCGCCGCGATCACGGCCCGGCGGCTCCCCGACGCCTTGGTGCTCGCGACCGCCGAGGTCGATGACGCCGACGTGCTCACCGCCGACCGCCGCTGGAGCGCCTACTCCGCACGGGTCACGGTGCTCGGGTGACCCGGGTGCTGGTGGTCGGTGGGGGCGGGCGCGAGCATGCGCTCTGCCTCGCGCTGGCCCGCGACCCGGAGGTCGGCAGCATCGTCTGCGCGCCGGGCAACGCCGGCACCACCGACGTCGCCGAGCAGCGGTCCCTCGACGTTGCCGACCCCGCCGCTGTCGCGGGACTGGCCGAGGACGTCGGTGCCGACCACGTCGTCATCGGCCCTGAGGTGCCGCTGGTGGCGGGTGCCGCGGACCTGCTGCGGGTCAGGCAGATCCCGGTCTTCGGTCCGTCGGCAGCGGCCGCCCGGCTGGAGGGCTCCAAGGCCTTCGCCAAGCAGGTGATGGTTGCTGCCGGCGTCCCGACCGCGGGAAGCGAGGCGCACACCGACGCGGGCCGGGCCGTGGCGGCCCTGGCGCGCTTCACCCCGCCGTACGTCGTGAAGGCCGATGGGCTGGCCGCCGGCAAGGGCGTCGTCGTCACCGCCGACCGGGCCGAGGCCGAGGCGCACGTGCTGGCCTGCGGTGGGCTCGTCGTGCTGGAGGACCACCTCGCCGGGCCGGAGGTGAGCCTGCTCGCCGTGGTCGACGAGGCGGGCGGCGTGCACCCGCTGCTGCCTGCGCAGGACCATAAGCGGGTCGGTGACGGTGACGCCGGTCCCAACACCGGCGGCATGGGCGCCTACGCCCCACTCCCCTGGCTGCCAGAGGCTCTCGTCGACGACGTCCGCCGCACGGTGCTCGAGCCGACCGTGCTGGCGATGGCGGAGCGCGGCACGCCGTTCGCCGGCCTGCTCTACGCCGGGCTGGCGCTGACCGCTCACGGACCACAGGTGATCGAGTTCAACGCCCGCTTCGGCGACCCGGAGGCCCAGGCCGTGCTCGCCCTGCTCGACGCCCCCCTTCTCGGGGTGCTCCGGGGCGAGGTCGAGCCGGCCTGGCGGCCGGGCGCTGCGGTCACCGTGGTGCTGGCGGCACCCGGCTACCCCGGGCAGCCCCGGCTCGGCGACGAGGTGACGGGGCTCGCCGCCGCTGCCAGGGGCGGTGTCGTGGTGCACCACGCCGGCACCGGGCGCGGTGCCGACGGGCGGGTGGTCAGCGCAGGCGGGCGCGTGCTCGCCGTCACGGCGACCGCCGCCGACATCGCCCAGGCCAGGGGTGCTGCGTACGACGGGCTGGCGTGCATCGGCCTCGCCGGCGGCCACGCGCGCAGCGACATCGCCGATCCGGCCCGCTGGCCGGCGCATGTCTGACGGTCGGCCGCTGGTCGGCGTCGTGATGGGCTCGCGCTCGGACTGGCCCACGCTGCGGCACGCCACCGACGCTCTCACCGCGATGGATATCACCTGGGAGGCGCGGGTCGTCAGCGCGCACCGCACCCCGGAGCTGCTGTTCGACTACGCGCGGACTGCCGGCGACCGCGGCCTCCAGGTGGTCATCGCGGGGGCCGGCGGTGCCGCGCACCTGCCGGGCATGATCGCGGCGCTCACCCCGCTGCCCGTCATCGGCGTTCCGGTGAAGTCCCGGGCCCTGTCAGGCCTGGACAGCCTGCTGTCCATCGTGCAGATGCCGGCCGGGGTGCCGGTCGCGACGGTCGCGATCGGCGACGCCGGCGCGACCAACGCCGGCCTGCTCGCCGCCCGCATCCTCGGGGCCACCGACGCTGCCGTGCGGTCCCGGGTCGCAGCCCACCAGGCCGAGCAGCGCGACGCCGTCCTCGCCGACCCCGACCCGCAGGCCGACCGCCGGTGAGGATCGGCGTCCTCGGCGGCGGCCAGCTGGGCCGGATGCTCGCCCTGGCCGGGCCGCCGCTCGGCCTGGAGGTCCGCTGCCTCGAGCGCACGGCCGACGCCCCCGCGGCGGCCGTCGGGCCGATCACGGTGGGCGACCCGGCCGACGCCGACGTCGTGCGCGCCTTCGCGGCCGGGGTGGATGTCCTGACCTACGAGATCGAGGGGCTGCCGACCGGCCCGCTCGCCGCGTTGCCCCAGCCGGTGCGACCGTCCGTCGAGTCGCTGCAGGTGGCGAGCGACCGCTGGGAGGAGAAGCGGCTGTTCGCCGCCCTCGGCATCCCCGCGCCCCGCACGGTGCCCGCGGCGACCCCGGCCGCCCTGCTGGCCGCCGTCGGTGGCGTCGGGCCGTGCGTGGTCAAGACCAGGCGGGGGGGCTACGACGGCCGCGGCCAGGTCGTGCTGCCCGGTGGGCTCGACGACGACGGGTACGACGCGGCCGTCGCGCTGCTCGGGCACGAGCCCGGGGTCGTGGTGGAGGAGCTCGTCGCCTACGCGGCCGAGGTGAGCGTGCTGGGGGCACGCGGCGTCGAGGGCACGCTCGCCGTGTGGCCGCTGGTGCGCAACAGCCACGTCGGTGGCGTGCTGCACCTGTCCCGGGTGCCCGCCGCGGTCGAACCGGCGCTCGAGACGTTGGCGGCGTCGTACCTCACCGTGCTGCTGCAGCGCCTGAACCACGTCGGCGTGCTGGCCCTGGAGCTTTTCGTGGTGGGCGATCGGTTGCTGGCGAACGAGATCGCCCCGCGGGTGCACAACAGCGGGCACTGGACCCCGGAGGGGGCGGAGACCGGGCAGTTCGAGCAGCACCTGCGGGCCATCGCCGGCCTGCCGCTGGGCTCGCCGTCGCTGCGGGGGCCGGCGGCGATGCTGAACCTGCTCGGCACCCTGCCCGCGACCGCCGACCTGCTCGCCGTGCCCGGGGCACACCTGCAGCTCTATGGCAAGCAGCCGCGGCCCGGCCGCAAGCTCGGTCATGTCACGGTGACCGCGGTCGACGAGGTGCAGTTGGAGGAGCGGCTGGCGCTGCTCACGGCCGTGGTGGGCGAGCGGGCAGTGACTGGCGGTTGATCCGGGTGCGGCGCCGGGACAGCTCGCCGGACGGGCGTGCCAACCGACCCGCTCGGGAGGGCCACTGCGCTTGTGCGGCCCGTGAGACGTTCGACGCGTAGGGCCCTCGCGCGGGCTCGTGGCGGCCCTGGCCGTCGCGCTCTGCGGTCTCGTTCAGCGCCACCGCCGCCCGCACGAACTCCGGGTGCCAGCCGACCGTCAGCAGCAGATCGGCCGGGTGCAGCACCCGGATGGACCCGCCCGGCTGTGCGGCCAGGAGGACTGAGGCCCTCTGTACGTGCGGTGGCAGCCCGGCTGCCGCCAGTTCCCCGGCCGAGGGCAGGCGGCCGGCGGTGCGGGTGAGGCGGAGGACGACCCCGAACCCGCTGGGAGGCTCCCACCACGACGGCACCACCAGGTGCGCCTCGAGCACGAGGGGGCGGCCGGCCAGCGTGGGGAGCCAGCAGGCCTCGGCTGCCGGTCCCACCAGCAGGCAGCCGCCCGGGCAGGCATCGAGGAAGCGGATCCATTCCGGCGGTGCGACCCCGGCGACACTCCGACCGTCCCGCAGTACGACCTCCTGCACGTGGTCGACAGGGTGGGTCGTGCGCAGCCGCTGCTCGAGCGCGGCGTCGGCGGCAGGGTCCTCGGGTGGTGCAGGGAGCGCCCACAGCCACATCCCGGCCGCCCCGGCGGCCCGCTGCAGCGGAGGTGTCGGGGCCCGCCCGCCCTCCCAGGTCTGCAGGGTGCGCAGGCTCACCCCGGCGGCTGAGGCCAGGGCGCGTTGGCTGAGTGCGGAGCAGATGCGCAGGTGGCGGGACAGCGCGGCCAACTGCGCCGCGGGAGTTGTGGAGCGGGTCACGCGGGCCATCCTGGCGAGACACCCGGACGAGGACCACCTTCCCCGAGGCGGCTGTGGACAGGCGCAGTTGACGCCGGTGAGCCGCCTGCACGGTGTCGCTGCGGGCCAGGCCGTAGCGGGGGCGCAATGCGGTCGCGCGCCCTGCGGATCTGGCGCACCAGGTTGCGTCAGATCCACAGTGCGCGCGAGGGGTGCTGGCTTCCGCTCGCCGTGGAGCTGGTGCGGGCATCCTGGCGCCTAGGTTTGCTGCCGTGATCGGTCGTTACACCCGGGAAGCCATGGGACGGGTCTGGTCCGAGGCGCACAAGTACGAGCTGTGGTGCGACGTCGAGCGCCTGGTCCTGGCGGCGCACGCCCGCGCCGGCCGGGTGCCCGCGAGGGCGGTGGAGCCGGTGCTCCGGGCCCCCGCGCCATCGCCGGAAGCGGTCGCGGAGATCGAGGCCGTCACCCAGCACGACGTCATCGCGTTCCTCTCCGCCTGGGCAGACCTGACCGAGCCCCGCGAGGCGGCGGCGTACGTCCACTTCGGCATGACCAGCTCCGACCTGCTCGACACGGCGCTCGCGTTGCAGCTCGTCGAGGCCACCGACCTGCTGCTGGCGGGCTGCGATTCCCTGGTCGCCGTGCTCCGCGACCTCGGCCTGGAGCACCGGGCCACGCTGAAGATCGGGCGCACGCACGGCATCCACGCCGAGCCGGACGTCTTCGGCCACCGGGTCGCCGACATTGCCTTCGGGCTCGCGCGCTGCCGCGACCGGCTCCGCGCGGCCCGCGTCGGCATCGCGGTGGCGAAGATCAGTGGCGCCGTCGGCACCTACTCCAACATCGACGCCGGTGTCGAGATCGAGGTGGCCGCGGCCCTGGGGCTGACCCCTGCACCGGTCGCAACCCAGGTGGTGCTGCGGGACGGCATCGCGCACTGGGTATCGGTGCTCGCCGAGATCGCCACGGTGCTGGAGGCCTTTGCGCTGGAGGTGCGGCACGGCCAGCGCACCGAGGTGCGCGAGCTGCAGGAGCCCTTCCGGGCGGGGCAGAAGGGCTCCAGCGCGATGCCGCACAAGAAGAACCCCATCGCCAGCGAGCGGATCGCCGGGCTCGCGCGGGTGGTGCGGGCCCAGGTGGTGCCGGTGCTCGAGGGGATCCCGCTGTGGCACGAGCGCGACATCAGCCACTCCTCGACCGAGCGGGTCGCGCTACCCGACGCCGCGATCACCACCGACTATCTCCTCGCGCTGACCGAGCGGCTCGTTCGGGGGCTGGTGGTCGATGCCGACCGGATGCGCGCCAACCTGGACGCGACCGGCGGCCTGCCGTACACGTCGGTGGTGCTGCTGGAGCTGGTCGAGGGCGGGCTCTCGCGCGAGGACGCCTACGCGCTGACGCAGGCCGCAGCCATGCGCACCTGGGAGGCCGGCACGCCGTTCCGCGAGACGCTCCGCGCGGAGGCGGCTGACCGCGGGGTCACCCTCGACGAGGCACGCCTGGACGAGGCGACCCGTCCCGAGCGGTTCGTGGCGCGGCTCGGTCCCGTCTTCGACCGGCTGGCCCGGCTCAGCTGACCTCGGCGGCTGGCCTGACGCGGCGGGCTGGCAGGATGACCGGCGTGACGCTGGCGGAGGGGGACTACGCCGGGCTCACCGCGGCCGGACTGGTCCACCTGGGCAGCGGCAAGGTCAGGGAGCTGTTCTCCGTCGGCCCGGACAGGCTGCTGCTCGTGGCCACCGACCGCATGTCCGCGTACGACGTGGTCCTGCCGACCCCCATCCCCGACAAGGGCGCCGTGCTGACCGGCCTCAGCCTGTGGTGGTTCGACCAGCTCGCCGACGTCGTCCCCGGGCACCTGCTCACCTCCCGGGTCGCCGACTACCCCCCCGAGATCGCCCAGCGCGCCGCCGAGCTGCGGGGGCGCAGCATGCTGTGCCGCCGGCTCGCGATGGTCGCCGTCGAGTGCGTCGTGCGGGGCTACCTCGCCGGCAGCGGCCTCGCCGACTACCGCGCCGACGCCGCCATCGGCGGGCACCCGCTGCCCACCGGCCTCGTCGAGGGAGATCGGCTGCCGGCCCCGATCTTCACCCCCAGCACCAAGGCCGACCTCGGCGAGCACGACGAGACGATCACCCGCGAGCAGGCCGCCGCCGCTGTCGGCCCGGAGCTCGCGGCCGAGCTGGAGCGGCTGACCCTGCGGCTCTACGCGCGGGCTGCCGCGCTGGCAGCCGAGCGAGGCGTGCTGCTCGCCGACACCAAGGTGGAGTTCGGCCACGACGCCACCGGCGTGCTGCGCCTCGGCGACGAGGTGCTGACGCCGGACAGCAGTCGCTTCTGGCCGGCGGCCGGCTGGCGCCCCGGGCGGCCGCAGCCCTCCTATGACAAGCAGTACGTCCGCGACTGGCTGACGGACAACGGGCTGCGCGGGCAGGCCGTGGAGCTGCCGGACGAGGTCGTCGAGCAGACCAGGGCCCGCTACGTCGACGCCTACGAGCGGCTCACCGGCAGCTCTTTCGACTCCTACCTGAGGGAGGCGTCGTGACCCTGGTCGTCGTGGACGTGATGCCCAAGCCCGAGATCCTCGACCCGGCCGGGCAGGCGGTCCTCGGCGCCCTCCCCCGGCTCGGCGTGGAGGGGGTGCGTGGCATCCGGATCGGCAAGCACATCGAGGTGGACCTCGACGGCGAGGTCGACGAGGCGGCTCTGGAGCGGGTCCGCGACCTCGCGGCCCGGCTGCTGGCGAATCCGGTGATCGAGGACTTCGTGCTGCGGGTCGACGGGTAGCGACGCACCGGTCGGGTACCCGGTGGTTGAGTGCACCCGGGCCGTGGCGAGAGAGGTGGACGTGGAGATCACCTTCACCCTCAGCCTCCCCCGCGACGGCCAGTCGGTGCCGCTGGTGCGCCGCATCACCGGCGACTCCCTTGGGGTGCTGGGCGTCGAAGCGGATTGCGTGTCCGACATCCAGGTGGCGCTGTCGGAGGCCTGCAGCAATGTGCTGAAGCACTCCGGCGCCGAGGACGACTATGAGGTGAACGTCGTCATCCGGGACCGGCTCGCGACTCTCGAGGTGCTGGACCGCGGGGCCGGCTTCGACGCCGAGCGGGTGGGCCTGTCCGACGCGGCGGCGGCCGCGGAGGGTGGGCGTGGGATCCAGCTCATGCGTGCCTTGGTCGACCAGGTGAGCTTCACCGTGCGGCCCGAGGCGGGCACCGTCGTACACCTGGAGAAGGAGCTCTCGTTCGTCCCCGGCTCGGCCATGGAGCGCTTCGCCGGGGCGCCCTAAGCTGGTCGTGTGGTGCGCGTCGGGGTCGTCACCTTCCCCGGCAGCCTCGATGACGTCGACGCGGCCCGCGCGGTGCGCCTCGCCGGAGCAGAGCCCGTCTCCCTGTGGCACGCGGACCCTCGGCTGCACGGCGTCGACGCCGTCGTGCTGCCTGGCGGTTTCTCCTACGGCGACTACCTGCGCTGCGGCGCCATCGCCAGCTTCTCCCCGGTGATGGCCGAGGTCGTCGACGCGGCCCGCGCCGGCATGCCGGTGCTCGGCATCTGCAACGGCTTCCAGGTGCTCTGCGAGGCCGGGCTGCTTCCCGGCGCGTTGATCCGCAACCGGGCGCTGCACTTCGTGAACCGTCCGGTGCGCCTGCGGGTCGAGGCGGCCGACACCGCCTGGACGGGGGACTACCGCCCTGGTCAGGAGATCACCATCGTGATCAAGAACGGCGAGGGGTGCTACGTCGCCGCCGTCCCGACCCTGGACGCCTTGGAAGCCGAGGGACGCGTCCTGGCGCGCTACCTGCCGGGGCCCGACGGCCGTGGCAACCCCAACGGCAGCCTGCGCGACATCGCCGGCATCGCCAACGCCGAGGGCAACGTCGTCGGTCTCATGCCGCACCCCGAGCACTCGGTCGAGGCGCTGACCGGGGCGGGGACCGACGGGCGCGGCTTCTTCACCTCGGTGCTGTCCCGGCTGGCCGCGCCGGTGCCGGCCACGTGACCGCCGGGCCCGAGGTGGTGCGACCAGCCCTGGACACCGTCGGGCTGGCCGCCGCGGACCCCGGCGTCGAGCAGCCCTTCGCCGAGCTCGGCCTGCGGCCCGAGGAGTACGCCAGGATCCGCCAGGTCCTCGGCCGCCGACCGACCGCGACCGAGCTGGCGACGTACTCGGTGATGTGGTCCGAGCACTGCTCCTACAAGTCGAGCAAGGTGCACCTGCGGCAGTTCGGGGAGTCACCGCCGCGCCGGCCGCCCGGCAGCGTCGGCGAGCTGCTGGTCGGGATGGGCGAGAACGCCGGGGTCGTCGCCGTCGGGGGCGGGCTTGCGGTGACCTTCAAGGTGGAGAGCCACAACCACCCGAGCTACGTCGAGCCGCATCAAGGCGCAGCCACCGGTATCGGCGGGATCGTCCGCGACATCCTGGCCATGGGCGCCCGCCCCGTCGCCGTGATGGACCCGCTGCGGATGGGCGACGCCACGTCGGAGCGGGCGCATCCGGACACCCGGCGGGTGCTGCCCGGCGTGGTGGCCGGGATCGGTGGCTACGCCAACTGTCTGGGGCTGCCGACCATCGGCGGCGAACTCGTCTTCGACCCGAGCTACCAGGGCAACCCGCTGGTCAACGCCCTCTGCGTGGGCGTGGTCGCGGTGGACCGGCTGCAGCGCAGCGCGGCCACCGGCATTGGCAACGCCGTCGTCCTGCTCGGCGCGCGCACCGGCCGGGACGGGATCGGCGGAGTGAGCGTGCTGGCGAGCGCTGTGTTCACCGATGGTCCCGACGGCTCCGGTCCCGCGCGACGGCCGAGCGTGCAGGTCGGCGACCCCTTCCAGGAGAAGATCGTCACCGAGCTGTGCCTGGAGCTGTTCGACCGCGAGCTGGTGGTGGGCATCCAGGACCTGGGCGGGGCCGGCCTCGCCTGCGGGCTGCCGGAGACCGCCGCCGCCGGCCGGTCCGGCATGCGGATCGCGCTGGACCGGGTGCCGCTGCGCGAGGCCAGCATGCAGCCGCTGGAGGTGCTGACCAGCGAGTCCCAGGAGCGCATGCTCGCCGTCGTGCGGCCCGAGGACGTCGACCGCGTGCTCGGCCTGGCGGCACGCTGGGGAGTGCTCGCGACCGTCATCGGCGAGGTGACACCCGGGCCGGCGGAGGGCGGGGACGGCCGGCTGGTGGTGAGCTGGCGCGGCGAGACCGTCGTGGACGTGCCACCGGCCAGCCTCGCCGACGAGGGTCCCGTCTACGACCGGCCGATGGCCCGTCCCGCCGACCAGGACGCCCTGCTCGCCGACGACCCGCTGCTCCTGCCACGCCCCTCGACGGGCGAGGAGCTGCTGGCGACCCTGCTGGCGATGGTCGCCAGCCCCAACCTGTGCTCCAAGGCGTGGGTGACGGAGCAGTACGACAGCTACGTCCGCGGTAACACCGTGCTGGCGATGCCCGAGGACGCCGGCGTCGTGCGGCTGGACGAACAGACCGGGCTGGGGGTGGCGATCGCGACCGACGGCAACGGTCGCTACGCCCGACTGGATCCCTACGCCGGGGCGCAACTCGCCCTCGCGGAGGCCTACCGCAACGTCGGCGCCGTCGGCGCCGTCGGCGTGGCGGTCACCGACTGCCTGAACTTCGGCTCGCCGGAGGACCCCGAGGTCATGTGGCAGTTCGCCGAGGCGGTGCGCGGGCTGGCCGACGGCTGTCGGGAGCTGGGCATCCCCGTGACCGGCGGCAACGTCAGCTTCTACAACGCGACCGCCGGCACCGCCATCCACCCCACTCCGGTGGTCGGGGTGCTCGGCGTGCTCGACGACGTCGCGCGCCGCACGCCGTCGGCGTTCACGGGTGAAGGGGACGTGCTGCTGCTGCTCGGCAGCACCGAGCCGGAGTTCGGCGGCTCGGAGTGGGCCTGGACGACGCACCGCCACCTCGGCGGCCAGCCGCCGCGGGTGGACCTCGGCCGGGAGCGGCTGCTCGCCGAGGTGCTCGTCGCCGGCAGCCGGGACGGCATGCTCACGGCCGCGCACGACCTGTCCGACGGCGGTCTGGCGCAGGCGCTGGTCGAGTCCTGCCTCGGGGGCGGCTCGGCCGGTCAGCTGGGAGCGCGCGTCATCCTGCCTGCCGGTGCCGACCCCTTCAGCTGGCTGTGGAGCGAATCGGCCGGCCGCGCGGTCGTCGCGGTCCCCCGGGGCGAGGAGCTGCGGTTCACCGAGATGTGCTCGGCCCGTGACCTGCCGGTGGCCCGCATCGGGGTGGTGACTGGGGACGCGCTGGAGGTTCAGGGCGCCTTCACGGTGCTGCTGACCGAGCTGCGCACCGCGTGGGAGGGGACCCTTCCGCGCCTGTTCGGCCCCTGACCGTCACCCGCTTCGCACTTGACCGCGTCCGCTCCTGTGGGCGGCGTTGTCGGACCCAGGCACCATGCTGCGGCAATGACCTCCTGGGCAGATGTGGTGACCGCCGAGCCGGCCCTGGCTGAGCGGGTGCGCGCGGCGTTCGCGGTCCGCAAGCACGCGACGCTCGCCACCCTGCGCTTGGACGGGTCGCCGCGGATCAGCGGCACCGAGGTGGAGTTTGACGACGACGGGGAGCTGCACCTTGGATCGATGCCGGGCGCGCGCAAGGCGCAGGACCTGCGACGCGACCCCCGGCTCGCGCTGCACAGCCCCACCGTGGACGCTCCCGAGGAAGACCCGTCGGCGTGGACGGGGGAGGGCAAGATCGCCGGTCTCGGGATCGAGGTGTCCGACCCAGGCAGCCGCGACGCGCCGCACCGCTTCCGGGTCGAGGTGGCCGAGGTCGTCCTCACCCGGGTCGGTCAGCCGCCCGACCACCTCGTGATCGAGTCCTGGCACCCGGGCCGGGGCCTCGAGCGCCACGAGCGACGGTGAGCGCCGGGCTCAATCCTCGTCGCCTCGTAAGGCGTCGAGATCGACCACCACCGGGAACGGCCCCACCGGCGACACCCTGCCCTCGACCCAGCGGCCGGTCTCGGCGTAGCGGTCGCCGCGCAGCTCGTGCGCCACCAGCACGAACCCGGGCTCCGCCTCCAGCTGCCAGAAGAACGGGATGCCCACCGCGGCGTACTCCACCGGTTTGAGGACCCGGTCCTGCTTCTCCGTCGTCAGGGTGATCTCGACCACCAGCGCGAGGTCAGCCAGGTCGACCAGCAGCTCGCCCTTGTGTGGCCTGCCGCGCGAGCGGGAGACGGTCAGGTCGGGGACGCGGTAGTCGGTGCAGCCGGTCGGCACGCCCTGCTCCAGCGTCGGTCTCCATTCCGGCGGCGCCTGCGCCGTCAGCTGGAGGAAGAGCTCTTGGCAAAGCCACTGGTGCAGCGGCCTCGGGGTCGGCATGGTCAGCAGACCGCCGTCGACGATCTCGTGGCGGTAGGGCCCGGGCAGGTCGAGCAGGTCCTCGACCTGCCAGGGCCGCGTGATCCCGGGGACCCCCGGTGGCGCGACCGGGAGCTCGTCCAGCGAGGTGCTGACGGCGCTGTCGGTGCCGACGCTGCTGGCAGCAGACAAGGGACCTCCCGGGGCCGAGCGGTGGTGCCCTCATGGTGACACCGTGACTGGCCGACAAGCCGTGACGCCGGGGACGCACTCCTCCTGTGCAGGCGCCGGCCTCGCGTCCACAGGCACCTCGCCCGACCCGGCGAGACTGGGCGGATGCCTCGCGGTCCGTCCTACGACGTCGTGGTGACCGCGCTTATGGCCCAGTGGCAGCTGATCGCCGCGGCGCTGCCAGGGCTCGACCCGACGGCGCCGACCCCGCTCCCCGGCTGGGACACCGCGACCCTGGTCGGGCACCTCGCCGGCACCGCCGAGCGGGTGGTCACGCTCACGGGCGCTCCCTGCCCCGGTGAGGCGCGGCTCGACGCGGTGACCTGGTGGGTCGCCGAGGACGCAGCCGAGCCGGACGGGCGGGGCGACGCGGCGCGCTTCGCCGCGGCCACCGCGGCCGCGACGGCCGTGCTCGCCGCCACGCCCGACGCTCGGGTGATCGCTCCGGGCATCCGGCTCGCGGAGTACGCCAGGACGCGGGTGCTCGAGGCCGTCGTGCACGGCCTCGACCTCGGGGTGCCGCCCGACCCGGGGGCGCTGCGGTTGACCGTGCGGCTGCTCGGCCAGATGCTCGAGGCGCGACTGCCGGGGCGCAATGTGGAGGTGCGCGTACCGCCATACGCCGCGGTGCAGGTGCTGGCCGGCCCCCGGCATACCCGGGGCACCCCGCCGGGGGTGGTGGAGGCGGACCCGGAGGCCTTCGTGCTGCTGTGCACGGGCCGGCTCGGGTGGGCGGAGGGGGTCGCCGACGGGCGGGTGCGGGCCAGCGGGGAGCGCACCGACCTGTCGCCGTACCTGCCGATCCTGCGCTGACCCGGCGCGCCGGCACGACGTTGTCCGACCCCTCTCCTAGCGTCCCCACCAGGTGAAAGCGGAGGACGGGAGACGGGTCGTGGGGACGCAGAACAAGGCGCGCAGGGCGGCGCACAAGCGCCGGGACAAGAAGCGGACACAGGCCCAGCGGCAGACGGGCTGGACGAGTGAGGACACCGCCCAGGCACAGGAACTGCTCGACGACGTCCTCGCGGCGACACTCGTCTCGGCCGCGCGCGCCAGCGCCGAAGGCGACCCGATCGCCGCCGGTGCCTGCGCGGCGCTGCTGCTCCGCGATGCCCGGGGGGTGACCGAGCGCCAGGTGCACAAGGCCGTGGGGGGCCAGCTGCGCACGGTCGTTGCGGCGCTGTGGTCGCACGGCTGGGAGCCGCTCGACGTGCACGAGGTGAGCCGCCGCCGACTGCCGGCCGGGCACCTGCCGCTCGTCGTGGACGCGATGGCCGCCGAGGCAGCCCGCCGCGCCGCCGCCGCCCTCGACGACCGCTGGCGGGGCCAGCTGGCGGACCTGGGCGCGCAGGTCTGGTGGCGGCCGGACGACGTGCCGGTCGGCGCCAGGGCGGGCCGGACCGGCGGCGACCCGGTCGCTGTCGTGACCGCCGCCATCGAGGTGCTGGCCTGTCTGCTGGAGCTGCCGGTGCTCCCCAGCCTCGCGGCTACCGCCGGCCGCCCGGCGCCAACCGGCCGCACGGTGCCGACGGCTGATCAGCAGGTCGACGAGCGCATGCTCGCCCGGGTGCGGGCGCTGCTGGCCAAGGCCGAGTCGACGGAGTTCGTCGAGGAGGCTGAGGCACTGTCGGCCAAGGCGCAGGAGCTGATGGCCCGCCACAACATCGGGCGCCTCGCTGTGGAGGCAGCGGCCGACGAGCCCGCCGCGCCGGTCGCCCGCCGCCTCTGGCTCGACGCCCCCTACGTCGGGGCCAAGGCGTCCCTGGTCAACGCGGTCGCCACCGCCAACCGGTGCTCCGCGGTCTCCCTGGAGGCGCTGGGGTTCGTCACCGTGATCGGGGCGGGGCGCGACGTCGCGGCCACCGAGCTGCTCGTGACCAGCCTGCTGGTCCAGGCCTCCCGCGCGCTCCTCCACCCGGGCGTCGCCGGGGTCCGTGGTCGCACCCGTGGCTTCCGGCAGGCCTTTCTGCTCTCCTATGCCGCGCGCGTGGGCGAGCGGCTGCGCGAGACCAGCGAGGCGGTCGCCGGTGACGTCCTCGGCGACGACCTCCTGCCGGTCCTCGCCGCGTCGTCGGACCGGGTCGAGCGGGCCCGCCGGGAGCTCTTCCCGTCGGTCACCTACCGCAGCACACCGATCCGCGATCGGCAGGGCTGGGCCGCGGGCCGGGCGGCCGCCGACCGGGCCGTGCTGCCGTCGGCGACCGCACTTGACCCTGTCGAGCGCCAGGCCGGGTGAGCCCGGCCGCACGGCGCGCGACCTACACTCAGATTCCGTGGACGCCCTCGAGGTCGACCTGGACACGGACCTGGATAGCGACACCAACCTGCGGCAGGACATGGAGGGCCCGGGCGAGGAGTGCGGCGTCTTCGGCGTGTGGGCGCCGGACGAGGACGTCAGCAAGCTCACCTACTTCGGGCTCTACGCATTGCAGCACCGCGGCCAGGAGGCCGCCGGGATCGCGGTCAGCGACGGCACCGACGTGGTGGTCTACAAGGAGCTCGGCCTGGTCAGCCAGGTCTTCGACGAGCCGACCCTGCGCTCGCTGCAGGGCGGGCTGGCGATCGGTCACACCCGCTACTCCACGACCGGGTCGTCGTCGTGGCAGAACGCTCAGCCCTCCTTCCGCCAGACCGGCGCCGGCAGCGGTCTCGCGCTCGGCCACAACGGCAACCTCACCAACACCGGCGAGCTCGCTCGTATGGTGGCCAGCGGCACCGACACCCGCGACGCGATGCGCTCCACCACCGACAGCGACCTCATCACCAGCCTCATCGCCGCCGGTGCAACCGTGGACAGCACGCTGGCCGCGAGCGCCCTGGAGGTCCTGCCGCTGCTGCGCGGTGCCTTCTCCCTGACGTTCATGGACGAGACGACGCTCTATGCCGCCCGCGACCGGCACGGTGTCCGGCCGCTGGTGCTCGGGCGGCTTGAGCGGGGCTGGGTGGTCGCCAGCGAGACGGCGGCGCTGGACATCGTCGGGGCGTCGTTCGTCCGGGAGGTCGAGCCGGGGGAGCTGCTGACCATCGACGAGCACGGGGTGCGTTCCGCGCGGTTCGGCGTACCGGATCCCAAGGGCTGCCTGTTCGAATACGTCTACCTGGCCCGCCCCGACACCACGATCGCCGGCCGCAGCGTGCACGCGACCCGGGTCGAGGTGGGGCGCCGGCTGGCCCGGGAGGCTCCGGCCGTGGCGGACCTGGTCATGCCGGTGCCGCAGAGCGGGGGGCCGGCGGCGATCGGCTACGCCGAGGCCAGCGGCATCCCCTACGGCGAGGGCCTGGTGAAGAACGCCTATGTTGGGCGCACCTTCATCCAGCCCAGCCAGACCATCCGGGAGCTGGGCATCCGGCTCAAGCTCAACCCGCTGCGCGAGGTCATCCGGGGCAAGCG